>Ga0126306_10001426_pt1 | contig 12796 bp, 11 predicted proteins | sample Plot27_FD_92592 | JGI IMG/M metagenome (GOLD analysis project Ga0126306, IMG submission 92592) | Serpentine soil microbial communities from UC McLaughlin Reserve, CA, USA - Plot27 | ecosystem: Environmental > Terrestrial > Soil > Grasslands | place: USA: UC McLaughlin Reserve, Lake County...
CCTGGCCGACGACCTCGTCGACGAGCTGCATCTCGTCGTTGCGCCCTTCTTCGTCGGCAACTCGAACGCCCCGCGCTTCGTGAGCGACGGGCGCTTCCCGTGGAACGCGGACCGGCGCGCGAAGCTCGCCGACGTGCGCCAGATCGGGGACGTCGTGCTGCTGCGCTACGCGCTCTCACCCCGGTTCCGAGACGAATGACCAAGACGCGAGTGAATCGCGCGGGTCCGGCCACCGGGCTGATCGCCCAAGTGCTGCTGCTGGCCGTCCTGGCGGCGACCGCCGGGCTCGGCGCGGCGGGCTGGACCGTCGGCATCGCCTGCGCCGTAACCATGGCGGCGGCGCTGGCACGCGGGCTCGCGCGCGATCCCGGTGAGCGGCTGGGGCCGGCGTCCTCGCTGACGCTCGCCCGGGCCACGCTCGCCGTCGGCGTCGCGGCGCTGGCCGCGGACTCGTTCACCAACGACACGCCGGTCGCGCTGCTCGTGACGCTCGCGGCCGTCGCGCTTTGCATGGATCCGGTCGACGGATGGGTGGCGCGGCGCACCGACAGGGCGACCGCGCTGGGGGCGCGCTTCGACGGCGAGGTGGACGCCTTCCTGATACTCGCCCTCAGCGTCTACGTCGCGCCCGCGTGCGGCTGGTGGGTCCTCGCGATCGGGGCCGCGCGCTACCTGTTCCTCGCCGGCGAGTGGCTCTTGCCGTGGATGCGCGCGCCGCTGCCGCCGCGCCGCTGGCGCAAGCTCGTCGCGGCCACGCAGGGGATCGTGCTGACGGTGGCGGCCACCGGGGTCCTGCCCCAGGCACTCGCGCAGGCCCTGCTCCTCGCCGCGCTCGCGCTGCTCGCGGCTTCGATGGGCGAGTGCACGTGGTGGCTGTGGCGGCGCCGGGATGCCGTCCAGCACACGCAGCTCCGCACCGGCATCGCCGCGGTGGTCACCGTGCTCGCCCTGTTGCTCGTCTGGGCCACCTTGGTCGCGCCGAACCAGCCGGCCGACTTCAACGCCACCGCGTTCTTACGGCTCCCCCTCGAGTTCCTCGTCGTCGTCGCCGTGGCCGTCCTCCTGCCTGCCAGCCCTCGCCGCGTGCTGGCCGTGGTGGCCGGAGCGGTCCTCAGCGTGCTGGTGCTCGTGAAGGCCCTCGACATCGGGTTCTTCACGGCGTTCGACCGGCCGTTCAGGCCCCTCGACGACACGAGCTATCTCGGGATCGGCATCGAGACGCTGGGCGAGGCGGTCGGCACGTCGACAGCGAACCTCATCGTCGCCGCCGCGGCCCTGCTCATCCTCGCGATCCTTGCCATCCCGGTCCTGGCGCTGCTGCGTGTGACGCGGGTCGCGGCCGGCCACCGCGCGTGGGCGCTCCGGGTGGCGACGGTCCTGGGCGTGGTCTGGGTCGCCCTCCGCGTGGTAGGCGCGCCCGTCGCCTCCTCGAGCGCTGCCACCCTGGCCGTCGACGAGGTGCAGGCCGTGCGCGCCGCCCTGGCGAGTCGCGCGGCGTTCACCCGCCAGATCGCTCACGACCGCTTCAGCGCCACTCCCGGCAACCGGCTGCTGACAGGCCTGCGTGGCAAGGATGTCATGGTCGTGTTCGTCGAGAGCTACGGGAGGGTCGCCGTCCAGGACTCGTCCTTGTCGCCCCGAGTCGATGCCGTGCTCGAGCGCGGCGCCGCGCAGCTGCGGGCCGCCGGCTTCTCCTCGCGCAGCGCGTTCCTCACATCGCCGACCTTCGGCGGCCTGAGCTGGCTCGCCCATTCCACCCTGCAGTCGGGGGTCACGGTCAACGGCGAGTGGCGGTACGACCAGGTCGTGAACAAGGGCCGCGTCACCCTCACGCGGGCGTTCAAGCGGGCCGGATGGCGGGCGGTCGGGGCCATGCCGGGGAACCGCCGGGCGTGGCCAGAGGGCTCGACCTTCTACCACTACGACCAGGTCTACGACCGCCGTAACTTCGGGTACCGCGGTCCGAGCTTTGGCCTTCCGCCGATGCCCGACCAGTACACCCTCCTGGCCCTGCAGCGTCACGAGCTCGCCAAGCGTCACCGGCCACCCATCTTCGCCGAGGTCGACCTCATCTCGAGCCACGCGCCGTGGACGCGTATTCCGCAGCTCATCTCCTGGGACGACGTCGGCGACGGATCGATCTTCGATCGCCTGCCCGCGGAGGAGTCCACGCAGGCGGCGCTCTTCGGGGATGCCGACCGGGCCCGAGCCGCGTACGGGCACTCGATCGAGTACTCGCTGCGCACCATCTTCTCGTTCGTCCGGCGCTACGGCGGCGACAACCTCGTGATGGTCGTGCTCGGCGACCATCAACCCGCGACGCTCGTTACGGGCCACGACGACCCCAGCCACGCCGTGCCCATCTCGGTCATCGCTCACGACCCCGGCGTGATGGACCAGATCGCCGGATGGGGCTGGCAGGACGGCATGTTGCCGAGCCCGCAGGCGCAGGTCTGGCCCATGGCGGCCTTCCGTGACCGCTTCCTCACCGCGTTCGGACCGTGAGGCAGGACGACCGCGCGCCGTTCGATCGGGCACTGCACCGCGCGCGCGTGTCGGCGTACGCTCCTGGCGAGTTCGTCGGGCAGGAGAGCTTCATGACCGCCGGGGAGATCCGGGCCCTGGCGATGCAGGCGGGCATCGGTCCCGGGGTCACGGTGCTGGACCTGTGCTGCGGCATCGGCGGCCCCGGGCGTTTCCTCACGCGGGAGCTGGGCTGCGTCTACCTGGGCGTGGACGAGAGCGCGAGCGCGGTCGCCGTCGCCCGCGAGCGCGCGGGCGACCTGCCCTGCCGCTTTGCGACCGCGCACGTCCCGCCGCTTCCAGCCGGCTCGTTCGACATGGTGCTCCTGCTCGAGACGATGCTCGCCTTCGAGGACAAGGACGCGCTGGTGCGCGAGATCGCCGCGGCGCTCCGGCCCGGTGGGCGCCTCGCCTTCACGCTCGAGGAGGGGCCCCCGCTCACGGCGGCCGAGCGGGCGGCGATGCCCGGCGCCGACACGGTCCGGCTCATCCCGCTCGACGAGATGGCCACGTCCCTGGAGCGGGCCGGACTCCTCGTCACGTGGCAGGAGGACCACAGCCACCCGCACCGCGCGACGGCGCAGGCGCTGGCGGACGCCTTCGCCGCGGACGCCGAGGACATCGCCGCGCAGATCGGCCACCGGGCGCTGGACGACATGCTCGCCGCCCATCGGCTGTGGATCGAGTGGCTGGATGAGGGGAGGGTCCGGAAGCTCGCGCTGGTGGCCCGCCGCTGACCGACGCCAGCATCGGCTCCTACGCGCCGAACGTCCGCAGACGCGGTGGCCAGCTCGGCGTTCTGGTTCATGGCGCTCTAGCGCGCGCTCGACCGGCAGACGGGCGAAATCCCGGCCCACCAAGCACGGAGGAGACTGCCGCCACAAGGTGCGCATGGCGGTGGCTCACGGTTGATCTCCTGCGGGTGCAGGTGGGAACATCGCGTCGCGGGCGCGAGAGGCAGAGCCTGACCACCGTGTTCCCACATCGACGCGGGGATCGAATACTGCAGCCAGCATGACCTGGACGGCTGGACGCCGTTCCTGATCGCGATGCGTGCCCAGCTCGAGCTGCAACAGGGGCGCTGGAGCGACGCCGCGGACTCCGCCGGCCTGGTTATCGCGGGCGTGGCGATCGCCGGTCCCACCGGCCACGGCCACGGCCTCGGCCCCGGGACTGCGTACGCGCTTGCCGTGCTCGGCCGCGCGCGGGCGCGGCTTGGAGACCCGGAACGATGGGCGCCGCTGGATGAGGCACTGACCCTCGCGGAGCGCTCAGGAGCGTTCCAACGGCTGCGGCCCGTGGTCGCCGCGAGAGCCGAGGCTGCCTGGCTCGAGGGCCGCCCAGAACTCGCGTCCGGGGCGACGGACGCCGCGTTCGCGCTCGCGCAGCGGCTTCGGGACCCCTGGGCGATCGGGGAGCTCGCCTATTGGCGCTGGCGCGCCGGCATCGAGGAGGAGACCCGGCTGGCGCCGCCGAGCCGTACGCCGCCCAGATCGCGGGCGACTGGAGCCGTGCGGCTGACCTGTGGGCCGAGCTCGGCTGCCCCTATGAGACGGCGCTCGCGCACGCGGATGCCGATGACGATGACGTCCTGCGGCGCGCACTCGAGTCGCTTCAGCGAATGGGCGCTCGGCCCGCGGCGGCCATCGTCGCGAGGCGCCTACGCGCGCGCGGTGCCCGTGGACTCCCGCGAGGGCGCCGCCCTGGGACACGCCAGAACACGGCCAATCTGACCCCGCGGCAAGTCGAGGTGCTCGTGCTTCTGAGCCAGGGACTCGGCAACTCGGAGATCGCCGAGCGGCTGTTCCTCTCCCAAAGGACCGTCGACCACCACGTTTCGGCGATCCTCGGCAAGCTCGACGTGCGCTCGCGCGGCCAGGCCGCTGCCGAGGCCGCCAGGCTCGGGATCACCGGGCCAAGATAGGCAGACGCGTCCTCCAATCTGGGCAGGTCTCCCGATGCGGGCGCACGCCCCACGCTTCTACGTTCGTGGCACATGGCCCACGGACGAAAGAAGGAGCAAATGACCAGCAAGTACGCCATTGCCGTCGCAGCCCTTGCCGTCGCCGTGCCAGCGCCGGCTGCTGCCGCCGAGGCACGCCACCCGGTCACCCGTGTCGAAGTGTTCGCCGCGGCCCAGCGTTTTGCGGTCCAGTCGGCCGCAGCGCTCGAGGACCCTGCCACCGCAGGCATCGAGGAGCTCACCAACGGCGCCGCCAGCATCGACCCCTCACGCACGAGCGTCGGCAACTACCTGCGCTACGGCAAGTTCCGCAACGGCGCGTCGTTCGCCCTGTTTGGCACCAACACCGTCAACGGCCAGCTGCACACGCTCTGGTGCATCGGCAACGTCGAGGTCGTGCGGGCGGGGAACGGCCGAACCCGCGTCGGCGCGAACCTGACCTGCCCGGTCAGCTGAGCCGCCATACAGCCGTAGCTGCATTCGTGGACGGGACGCTTCGGCGTCCCGTCCGCGTTCTTCACAGGGCAGGGAGATTCGAACTCCCACGCACAGTCCAAACGGACCATAAGGCCCTCAACCTGCGCGCGGCGTGCCCGATCCGTCCGACTGGCGTAGATCCGCACACCGATCCACGAAGCTGGACGATCTGGTCTCAGTGGACGGGGTGTTTGTGTCACGGGGTTGTCACGGCCGGCAGCGACCGGCTCCCGCGGCGAGGGTCACGCGCCGTCCGTAGCTTCCAACGCACAAGCCGTGCCTTCGCCGAAGCGACGAGTCCGGCCGGAGCCGTCCAGCCGTAGAGCTGTGGCCGAGGCGGTGCGTTCAGGCGCGGGCCACAGCCCCCGCCTCGTCCTGCATCTGGAGGGGGCCGTCGTCCTTGGGGGCGCCAGCTCGCAGGCGCAGGCCAACGATGGGCAGGATCGCCGTTGACAGGATGCCCGCGCCTACGAGGGCGGCGGCGGTGGATGAGCGCATGTGGCCCTCCTCGACCGCGATCGTGGTGATCGCGACGATTAGCGGGAGCCCGGTCGCGGAGAACACCGCCAGCGCCGCGCGGTCCCGAAGCCCGAGCACGCCGCGGTAAAGGACCATGGCCGGCGTGCCGCGCACGATCAGGAAGAGGGCGAGGAAGAGCGGCAGCTCGAGCAGGCGGATCGGATCGTCCGTGAGAGCCGTGAGGTCGAAGTTGACACCGCTCACGACGAAGAAGAACGGGATGAGGAAGCCGTAGCCGACCGCGCTTAGCTTCGACTCGAGCACTTCCACCTCGCGTCCCTTGAGCGCAATGCGCGCGATCACTCCGGCAACGAAGCCGCCAAGCAGGAGGTCGAGGCCGAGCGACGCGGCCAGCGCGCCGAGCGCGAACACCATGACCACGGCGAGGCGGATCGCCAACTGGCCACTCGTCTCGAGGCTACGGTCGAGCAACGCCCAGCCGCGCCCCACGCCGCGGACGGCCATGACGGCTGCCGCCACCGCCACGACGATGAAGACAGCAAGGATGGCTGCGTTCGTCGCTGCACCCTTGGTCGAGAACACCAGCGTGATCAACAGGATCGGGCCGAACTCGCCGGCCGCGCCTGCGGCCAATAGATAGGTGCCGAAGCGGGTGCGCAGTTCGCCTGCGTCGCTCAATACAGGGATCAGGGTGCCGATTGCGGTGGTGGCCAGCGCTGAGCCCGTAAACAGGAGCGACAGCACGAGGCCCGTCAGCGTGAGCAGTCCGCCCAGCGAATAGGCCAGGACCAGTGACAACAACCATCCGACGACCGCAAGTCGGAGTGGACTGCCGCGGATCCTCTCGAAGTCGATCTCGTAGCCGGCGAAAAAGAAGAGCATGCCGAGCCCGAGGTTCGAGAAGAAGCTGAGGAAAGCGTCGGGCTCCGCGAAGCCCAGCACGTCGGGGCCGATCAGTATCCCGAGCAGAATCTCCAAGACCACGACGGGCAGCGGCAGACGGGTGGACACCAGACCGGCCACGAACGCCGCGAGGGCACCGGCGACGACGACGGCGAGAAAGGACTCGCTGTCGATGCCGATCATCGCGGCGGATGCTCTCGGGGATCAATACCCCAGCTGCTGGTGAAGGACTGGCCCGGCTCCAACCGGATCAGCCCCTCGCCGCTCCGAAACGCGTTCGGTGGACACGTCATCGGCTCGACGGCGAGGCTGCGCCGGCTCACGTCAGGAAGCGGATCCCCCGTGAACACCATGACGTACGGATACGCCTCGTCGGCCCAGAGCGTGACCCCGCCGCCCCGGTCCGGGTGTCGCAGCTCGACGCGAGCTCGGCCGTCCTCGCCGCGTGCGAGGTCGGTGAAGGCGTGGTCCAAGACGGTCGAGCCGATCACACGGGGCCGGCGGAAGTCGTAGTCCGTGCCCTCGGCCGGGAACCTGTCGACGGGGATGCCACGCTCGTCCGACCGCAGCAGCGTGTCGCCCGGGACGCGCAGCATGAGCGAATCCACTCGCGACCCGGAGACCATGAGGTAGGGATGGTTGCCGCTCCCGTAAGGGCACGGACGCGGCCCGCGATTGATGGCGGTCGTCCGAACGAGAAGGCCCTCCTCCGAGAGCAGGTACTCGACGCTGAGGGCCAGCGAGAACGGGTAGCCCGGCTGCGGATGCAGCCGGTGCTCCATCACGACCCGGTTCTCATCGCGGTCGCCGGCGATCCACGACCCCCAGCGGACGAGGCCGTGGATCGCGTCCTGCTCCTCGACGTCGTCGAGGGGAAGCTGGTGCTCCTCGCCGTCGAAGCTGTAGAGGCCGTCCTGAATGCGGTTCGGCCACGGGATCAGAACCTGGCCACGGCCTGAGCTGCTCATCTCATCCGCCCCGTAGCCGTCGAGCACGTTGCGGCCGTCGAGCGTGTACTCGCGCAGTCCGCCGCCGACCTCCACTACGACCGCCCGCTGAGCGCCGTGGACGATCTCGATCTGCTCGCCGGAGGGGGCGATCACGGCTCCGCCTCCTCCTCCAGCACCGTTCGCTGGTCGAGCGTGTAGAGCAGCGCAAGCCCGGGCACGACCACGACCACGGCGAGACCGAAGACGACGAACAACGCGGTCAGCGTCTCGCTGGCCGCGGCGCCATCCGCGACCGTGAGCTTCTCCGGAAGCAGGTAGGGGTACTGGGCGGCCCCCCAGCCCCAGATCACCGCGACGACAGCGCCCACCGCGAGGACGCGGACGCCGCGCCGGGCGTGTCGCCAGAGCAGTAGGAGGGCTGCTGCGCCACATGCTCCGGAGGCGATGACCAGTGGCAGACCCTCACTGACCAGCCCGTCGTAGATGTAGCGGGCATCCGCGTCCAGGACGAAGATGCCGGCGACCGCAAGTACGCCCGCAGCCGCAGCCGCGCCGAGCGCCCGAGTCGCGAAATAGCGCTCAAGATCAGGGTCGCCGAAGCGCCGCGCGTCACTGGCCAGGAAGACCGCGGCGAGGTAAGCGCCGGCGGCAACGAAGAGGACGCCGATCAAGAGTGAGACGGGATTCACCCAGCTCGTGACCGGATCCCCCTTCGCGTTGCCGGTCGGAACGCGGCCCGAGGCCACAGCGCCCGCCACGGTGCCCATGAAGAACGGCGTCAGTACCGACGAGAGGGCGAACGCGCCGGTGGCGAGCCGCCGGCCACGCTCCTTTGCGGCGACCCCCTGGAAGGCGAAGCCCGCCCCACGGAGCACGATCCCGAGGGCCGCGAGGCTGAGCGGGATGAACAGCGTCGACATGATCGACGCGAAGGCCTCGGGGAACCCTGTCCACAAGACGACGAGCACGAAGATGAGCCAGACGTGGTTCGACTCCCATACCGGGCCGATCGCCCAAGCGATCAGGGTCCGCGCACGGCTGCCGCGTTCGCCGCCGCGGGCGACCAGCGTCCAGAACCCAGCGCCGAAATCGGCCCCGCCGAACACGGCGTAGAGGGTCACGCCGGTCCAGAGGACGGCCGCCACTGCGTCGGCGGAACTCAAGCCGGCTCCTCTGACAGCTCCTGGAGGTCCGGGCGGGGCGCGTAGGGGCCCTCGCTCTCGTCGAGCTCGGCCGTCCGCCAGCGCCGCGTCATCGCCCGCAGCACCAGCACGGTTGCGGACCCGAGGGCGGCATACAGCACCAGCACGACTGACAGGCTGATCCAGACGCCGCTCGCGTCGGTCACGGCATCCTCCGTGCGCATCACGCCGTAGACGATCCAGGGCTGGCGGCCCACCTCGGTCACGATCCAGCCGCACTCGAGCGCCACGATCGCCGCCACGCCCGACAGGGCGGTCGCGCGCAGGAACCAGGGCGACTTCGGCATGTCGCGCCTTCGAAGCCAGGCCGCGCCGAGCCACAGCCCGAGCAACATCAGCGCGCTGCCGATGCCCACCATGATGTCGAATGCCCAGTGGAGCATCGTGTTCGCGGGCGGGCGGTCGTCCGGCGGGACGGAGTCCAGTCCGGTGACCTTGGTGTCGGTGCTGAAGCCGACCAGCCAGGAGTCGAGCCCGGGAATGCCGATGCCTCCCTTGATCCCGTCCGAGGTGCAGCGGCCGAAGATGTACTCCGTCACGTCCGTCGAGGTCTTCTGCACGCACTCCATCGCGGCGAACTTGACCGGCTGGTCGTCAGCTATCGAGCGTGCGGCGGTGTCGCCCACGCCCAGCTGGATCGGCGTCGCGATTGCCGCCAGCGTTAGGGGGATCAGAAGGCCGAGACGGTGATGGCGATCGCGCCGGCCGCGCAGCATGCCCACCGCGTAGACGGAGGCCACGAGAAATCCGGCCACCATGTACGCCGCGAGGATCATGTGGGGCGCCTCGTACGCGACCGCCTTGTTCAAGAGCGCGTCGAGAGGGTCGACATCGGTCAAGCTGCCGTCACTGGTGACCTTGAAGCCCTCCGGCGTGTTCATCCACGAGTTGACCGCGACGACGGACAGCGCGCCGCCGAGTCCCGACAACACCACCGGAACGCCCGTCCAGAAGTGCACCCACGGCCTCAGGCGCTTCCATCCGAAGATGTAGATCGCCATGAAGATCGCCTCGACGAAGAAGAAGACTCCCTCCAGCGCGAAGGCCGGGCCGAAGACCTCGCCGAAGCGGCTCATGAAGTCGGGCCACAGGAGGCCCATCTCGAACGACAGCACGGTGCCGGTGATCGCGCCGACCGCGAAGAGCACTGCCGCCACCTTCGACCAGCGCTGCGCGAGCCGCAGGGCGTCCTCGTCGCCCCTGCGCAGTCCTATGTAGTTGGCGGTCAGGATGATCGCGGGGAACGCGACGCCCATCGAGGCGAGGATGATGTGGAAGCCGAGCGTGAAAGCCATCTGGCTTCGCGCGGCTTCGAGGTCGGTTGCTAGTGGGAGGAGGTCTGCGCCCACTGAGTCGCCTCTGGGGCCGGAGTGGCCCGCTCGACGCTCGCGAGCTCGCCTTCGATCAGTGCGCTCTGGCGCTCACCGAAGCGGGCTCCGACCCACTTGAACATCACTTCGAGGCGGCGGCCCAGCTGGCCGCCCAGGTAGAAGAGGTGAACACCGACGTAGGTGAGGAAGGCGAGCCGGCCCGAGAAACGGAGTCCTCGGATCTCACATACCGCCTTGCCGTGGCCGACGACCGCGAGCGCCCCCTTGTCGAGGTACTTGAACGGCGTCGATGCCCCGGCGCCGCCCGCACGGATTCCCTTGGCCACGTGATGTGCCTGCTGGATGGCAACCGTTGCGAGCCCCGGCAGCGGTTTTCCGCCGGGCCCGTCGAGGCAGGCAACGTCCCCAAGGACCGAGATGTCCGGATGGCCGGGAATCGTGAGGTCGGGACCCACCTTGATGCGGCCGCTGCGGTCGGTGTCCGCGCCGGTCGCGCGGGCGAGCGAGTCGACGAGCGGGACGGGGTGCACGCCGGCCGCCCAGATGACGGTTCGGGAGTCGATCCGCTTGCTCTCACCGTCGGCCTCGAAGGTCACGCCCCGCTCGTCGATGTCGGTGACGCGGGCGCCCTCACGAACGGTCACGCCGAGGTCGGCCAGGTTCTCGGCGACCTTCTTGGAGAGCTTGGGGCTGAACGCGGCGACCACCCGCTTGCCGGCGTCGAGCAGGATCACCCGGGCGTCGGAGGAGTCGATTCGCCGGAAGGCGCGCCGCAGGGTTCGTGCAGTGATCGCGAGCTGGCCGGCGATCTCGACGCCGGTGGGACCGCCGCCAACGACAACGAATGTCATCCACTCGGGCCGCCCGGCCGGATCGTCTGTGCGCTCGGCCTGTTCGAGGGCGCCGTAGAAGCGGTTGCGCAGGTCGACGACATCGGCAAGCGTCTTCAGGCCACACGTGACCTGCTTCCACTGGTCGTTGCCGAAGTAAGAGGTCTCCCCACCGCAGGCGACGATCAGGCTGTCGTACTCGAGGCGGTCGCCGCGATCGAGGGCCACGTGCCGTTGGTCGGGGTCGATGGCCGTGACCTCGGCCATCAGGACCGTGGTGTTGTGGCTGTGCTTGAGATAGGGCCGGATCGGGGACGCGCAGTCGCTGGGTGACAGTGCGCCTGCCCCGACCTGGTAGAGGAGCGGCTGGAACAGATGATGGTTGTTCCGGTCGACGAGGATCACGTCCGCGTCCGCGTCGCGCAGCTGGCGTGCTGCGGCCAGGCCGCCAAAGCCGCCGCCGATCACCACGACCCGGCGGCGCCTCGTAACTGCCGCGTCAGGCGGCACCGACGGTCGCTTTCGCCGGCCGCTGTGCCCCAAGCCGCTCGAGCAGGTGGTCGCCGACGCGCAGGGCATTGGCCATCGCCGTAAGGGCCGGGTTCACCGCGCCGATGCTCGGGAAGAAGCTCGTGTCGACCACGTAGAGGTTGTCGAGCTCATGTGTGCGGCAATCGGTGTTGAGCACGGACGAGTCCGGGTCGGTGCCGAAGCGGCAGGTGCCGGCCTGGTGGGCCACGCCCGCGACCGGGATGGCGGTCTTCAGGTAGGCGTGGCGCGGAATGAGGTGGTCCGCATGCATCCCGGTGTGAGCCAGGAGCTTCTTGAGCTCGTGGTACAACCGCTTCGCGGATTCGTGGTTCGTCTGCGTGTAGCTGAGCTGGATGTCTCCGCCACGGCTCAGGGCCACGCGATTCTCGGGGCGCGGGAGGTCCTCGGTCGAAAGCCAGAAGTCGACCGCGTGGCGCGCCATGTCCTCGAGGGTCCGCGTGGGCGCCAGCTTGGTCTGGAGCGGCTTCTCGCCCCGATACATCTCGGCCGTTGACTTGCCGACCATCTGGATGTTTCCGAGCGGGAACTCGAAGTCGTCGCTCCCGAAGTAGAAGTCGTTGAGGCCGAGTGTCTTCTGGAAGACGGTCGGATTCGGCTCCTTCGAAAGGGCCAGCACGGCCTGGCTGTTGTGGAAGGTGTAGTTGCGCCCCAACTGATCGGAGCGATTCGAAAGGCCGTTCGGGTGCCGCTCCGTGGCCGAGGCGAGCAGCAACTGCGCCGAGTTGGCCGCCCCGCAGGAGACCACCACGATGTCCGCACTGTAGGTCTCGCGAGCGCCGTAACGGTCAACCGCGACCTCGGTCACCTCGCTGCCGCTGGGATTGGTGTGGAGCGCCACCGCCCTGGCGTTTCTGAGCAGCGTGACGTTCGGGTACTCAAGGGCCGGGCGGACCGCGAGCACCTCGGCATCCGACTTCGCGTGCACGAGACACGGGAAGCCGTCGCAGGTCCCGCAGCGAACGCACGCGCTGTGGGCCATGTCGGGCTCGTTCAGCATCACGCCGCAGGGCGCGTGGAAGGGCCGATGGCCGTGGGCTTCGAGATCGTCGGCGAGCTGCTGGATGCGCGGTTCGTGCGACACGGCCGGGAACGGGTAGGGCGCGCTCGCGGCGGGCTCGGTCGGGTCCTCACCACGTGCGCCGTGCACCTGGTAGAGCTGCTCGGCCTCGGTGTAATACGGCTCCATCTCGTCGTAGCCGATCGGCCACGCGGGTGAGATGCCGTCGTGGTGGCGCAGCTCACCGAAGTCCTCCTCCCGGAGGCGATAGAGCGCGGCGCCGTAGAGCTTGGTGGCGCCGCCGACGAAATAGTGCACCTGCGGCTGGAACGCCTTCGCGGTCTCACCGTCGTACCAGGTGTCCGTCGAGATATAGCGGTTGTCGATGAACACGTCCCCGACGGACCAGTTGTGCGGCTCGCGCGCGAGCCAGTCCCCGCGCTCTAGCAGCAGGATGCGCTTCCCCGAGGGGGCAAGGCGGTGCACGAGCGTGCCGCCGCCGGCGCCGCTCCCGATCACGATCACGTCGTAGCTGCTCATCCGTTGATCTCCTCCAGTCGCTCGGCGAGCACGATGCGCGCCGCAGCC
>Ga0126306_10001427_pt1 | contig 12796 bp, 17 predicted proteins | sample Plot27_FD_92592 | JGI IMG/M metagenome (GOLD analysis project Ga0126306, IMG submission 92592) | Serpentine soil microbial communities from UC McLaughlin Reserve, CA, USA - Plot27 | ecosystem: Environmental > Terrestrial > Soil > Grasslands | place: USA: UC McLaughlin Reserve, Lake County...
CGGCCTCCGCCGGTCCGCGCAGCTCGCGGAAGAGGTCGAGGTTGCCGGACCAGTCGGCGTGCCTGCCGAGCAGGCAGAGGAACAGCGGCGTGGCGTCGACGCTGCCGTAGTAGCGCGCGAACGGCGTCTCGCCCAGCCCCGCCGGCTCGCCGACGCGCAGCTCGTGCAGGACCTTGCCGGGCTCCTCGTCGCGCTCGTCGTTGTACTCCTTGCCCAGCCGGCCCGCCAGCAGCCGGAGCGTCTGCTCCGCGATGCCTCGCACGAACGACAGCATCTGGAACGACGTGATCAGGCTGTCACGACCGAAGAGCGTGGCGAACCAGGGCACGCCGGCGGCGTAGTACGACTGCCCGTCGAGCTCGGAGTGGAGCAGGTCGAGGTCGTCGAGTGAGCGCTCGAGGATGCGGTTGAACAGCTGGTCGTCGGAGGTGACCCGCGCTCGACCCTCGTCGCGCGCGCGCGTGATGCCCTTCGGCAGCTCGCCGTCGCCGCGCTCGGACACCTCGAAATCCACGACCAGGTCGATCGCGCCCTGCGGCTCGAGCTCGAGGTCGAAGACGAGCGACCCTCCGTCCAGCCAGCGTGGTGCCGGTGTCGCGTGGATCACGGTCGCGCGCCGGACCCCGTCACGCCCCAGGAGGAAGAACCCGCCGGGCCCCGCGTCGGGCGGCGGGCGGTCGTGTCCCGGCACGATTCCGCGCAACTCGAGCATCGGCAGGAAATCGGCTCCGAGTCGCAGCTCCAGTGGGAGGCTGATCGGGCGCCGGTGGTAGCTGCGCACCGCGATCCGCTGGCGCAGCGCGCCCGCGGCTTCGGCCGTCCGCTCCACGCGCAGCCGTAGCGACTCCCCGGGCAGTCTCCTTCCGTCCGCCAGCTCGAGGTCGGGGTTCGTGAGCTCGTGGACGGCCTGCGTCCCGGCGGCGTCGGTCGCTGTGAGGAGGCGCGGCAGCTGGCCGCAGATGCGGATCTCGTGCACGCGGAGGAAGCGGCAGTCCCTGAACCAGAGCCCCAGCGGGTGCTCCACGTCGGCCGGCAGGCGGCCGTCGTGCATGGCAACGAGGAAGACGTTGCCGTCCTTGATGACGATCGTGTCGGCGAGGTTCCCCAGCTCGCCGAGCGGACTGTCCATACAAAGCAGCATTGCAGCCGCACCCTCTGGGTACACGTCGCCGACGGAAAGGATTCCATGAAGATCGCGATGCTCGCCCCACCCTGGATCGAGATCCCGCCGCCCGGCTATGGCGGGATCGAGCAGGTCGTGGCGCTGCTGGCGGCCCAGCTCATCGAGCGCGGGCACCACCTGACCCTGTTCGCCGCGCCGGGCACGCGCTCGCGCGCGCGGGTCCTGTCGCCGCTCGAGAGCACACAGCCCGACTCCATCGAAACCGCGCTGTACGAGGCGGACCACGTGGCGAGCACGTTCGCGCGCATGGAGCAGTCGGACCCGCCTTTCGATGTGCTCCACGACCACTGCGGCTTCACCGCGTTCGCGTTCGCGGACCGGATCGCCACGCCCCTGGTCCACACGCTTCACGGTCCCTTCACGGACGACACCTCGGCGTTCTACGCGCGGCACGCAGACAAGGCGAGCGTCGTGGCGCTCAGCCGCTACCAGGCCGAGCAGGCGCCGGACGCGCTCGAGGTGGTGGCCGTGATCGGCAATCCGATCGTGGTCGCCGACTTTCCCTTCCGCGACGAGAAGGACGACTATTTGCTCTGGATCGGTCGCCTCAACGACGAGAAGGGGCCGCAGCGGGCGATCACCGCAGCGCGCGAGGCCGGTGCGCGGCTCGTGCTGGCCGGCCCGGTCCAGTCCGGTCAGAGGGACTTCTTCGAGCGAGAGGTGGAGCCCCAGATCGACGGAGACCGGGTGCGCTACATCGGCGAGGTGGGGGATGAGAAGCGCGAGCTCTACGCCGGCGCACGGGCGCTCCTGATGCCGATCCGCTGGCCCGAGCCCTTCGGGCTCGTGATGACGGAGGCGATGGCGTGCGGCACGCCCGTGATCGCCTTCCCCGAGGGCTCGGCGCCCGAGCTGGTCCTGGACGGCGAGACCGGCTTCGTGGTCGAGGACGAGCACGCCATGGCGGAGGCGGTCGTGCGCCTGGGCGAGATCGATCCCGCGCGCTGCCGGAGCAGCGCGGAGGAGCGCTTCGACGTGGCGCCCGTGGCGGAGGCGTACGAGCGGGCCTACGGGCTGGTGGCGCAGCGCGTCCGCTGACCCATTCGTTGACTTGGCTCCGTAAGAGGGGTACCCTGCCTGCCCCCCAGAGGAGAGCGAATGGCGTATCTGAACTGCCCCACCTGCCGACTAACTGTCTACAGACCGGCGCTGGGACTCAACAGCGAGGAGTGCCCGCGCTGCCGCGCGAAGCTCGGCAAGGTCAGCAGGCTGTTCCAGTCGTCCGTGCCGGCGCGACTCGCTGAGACTCGGGAGGCCGAGAGGCCGGCGGAGGCGCAGCCCTAGCGCCTGGCACAATCCCGCGCGCATGGAAGGGATTCCGACCCCGGACTCGATCAAGCGCCAGGGCGAACAGCTGGCTGCCGTCACGAACGGAATCGTCCAGCTCTTCCGCGAGTACTACGGCCGCGGGCCGGACAAGGCGAAGAGCTACCTGCTCGACGACCACATCGTCGTCTGTGTACTCGAGAACACCATGACCACTGTCGAGCAGACGCTCTTCAAGCACGGCCACAGCGACATGGTCAGGCAGGTGCGGGTGACGTTCCAGGGAGCCATGGCGGCTGAGTTCAAGGGGGTCGTCGAGGAGGCCATGGGGCGGCGTGTGACGTCGTACCACAGCCAGCTCACAATGGACCCCGACATGGGCTTCGAGTTCTTCGTCCTCGAGGAGTAGCCGCTAGTCCTCGACGGCCTTGTACGCGATCTGGAGGAAGTCCGAGATCGTCATCGCCGTGAGCACGGATGCACTGAAGCGCGTCGCGCGAGGCGCGAACAGAAGACCGGCGTGAAACGCGCCCGACGCCCACAGTCCGAGGCAGTACGGGCAGATGAGCAGCTCGCCGACTGCCCTGCGCAGCCCCCGCCCGCGGGCCTGTTCCTCGAGCTCGGCGGGACCGCCCTTGCCCTGGAGCTCGGTGAACGGCGCGCGCACGAACGAGGTGATCTTCTTCTTCGCCACCAGCCGGCTGAGCTTGTGGCTTGCCGCGCCGATCAGGACCAGGTCCTGCACCTCCACGCGTTCCGGCAGGTCTCGCCCTGAGCGATCCGCCGCCATCACCGCTCCCGCGAGTGCCCCGTTGAACACGGTCGCGAAGGCCGCGTAGGCGGCGAACGGCGGGCGCTCCTCCGGCTCCGAGTAGCCGCCGTACGGCCCGGCGTCCTCGTCGGCGCCCCGCCGAGGGTCGGTCTCCACGCTCACGACGCCGACTGCCGGTCCACCTTGCGCGTGTCGCGCGGCTCCGCGAACGGCTCCTTGTCCTCCGGGCGCATGCCGTCCTCGATGGCGCGCTCGCGCTCGAGCTCGGCGTTGAACTCGGCTCCGAGCAGGATCACGATGTTCGAGATCCACAGCCAGACGAGGAACACGACCACGCCGCCGAGCGCGCCGTAGGTCTTGTTGTACGACCCGAAGTTGGAGACGTAGAGGGCGAATGCCCCTGAGGCGATCAGCCAGGCGACCACGGCGAGCACACCGCCGGGACTGATCCAGCGGAAGCCGGGGTGCTTCACGTTCGGCGCGGCCCAGTAGAGCAGCGCGAACATGAAGCTCACCACCAGCAGCAGCACCGGCCACTTGGCGATGTTCCAAGCGTCCACGGCCGAGCTGCCGAGCCCGATCAGGTCGCCCACCTTCTGCGCGATGCCACCGGTGAGCACGACCGCGATCGCGGTGATGGCGAGCAGGAAGAGCAGCACGAGCGTAAGTCCCACGCGCACGGGCAACGTCTTCCAGACCGGGCGGCCCTCCTCAATGTCGTAGATCGAGTTCGAGGCGCGCATGAACGCGGCCACGTAGCCGGAGGCGGACCACAGCGCGGCGAGCAGGCCGACCACGAACAGGACACCGGCGGCGCCCCGATCGCCCTGAAGGTTCTGCAACGCATTGGTCATGATCTCCTTGGCCGGTCCGGGCGCGACGCTGCCGAGGTTGTCGATCAACGGCTGTGTCGCCGACTCGCCGATGAGACCGAGGAGCGAGACCAGCACGATCAGCGCGGGGAAGATCGCCAGCACGCTGTAGTAGGTGAGCGCCGCCGCCCAGTCGGTGAGGTTGTCGTCCCTGAACTCTTTGACGGTCCGCTTGAGAACCGGCCACCAGTGACTGATCATCGTCAGCGCCTCCGGATCAGGCGCAGCAGAAGCAGGAGCGCGACGATGCCGCCTGCGACGGCGACGAGCGGGGCCGGGTTCTGGCTCACCTGCTCGCGCACCTCTTCCTTCTTGAGCCGCGCCTGCTCCTTGACGTCCGCCTTGTGCGAGAGCGCGTCGACGGTCTCGCCGAGCTCGCGGCGCGTTCGCTCGATCTCGCGCCGCAGCTCCTCGGGCGTCTGCTGGGTGGGTGTCTCGCTCACGACCTGGCCCTCGCCTTCACGGTCTCGATGTCACGCTGCACGCTGTCGAGCGCCTGCTCTGGCTTCGGCGGCCCGCCCTCCTCCAGCTCCTTCTTGCCGGTGAGGGCAAGGATGCCCGCGACCAGCAGAAGCAGGACCCCGATCGCGGCCGCCGCGATCCACGGCTCGAGCACGGTGGCGAGGCCGAGGATGGCCGCGGCGATCAGCGCGCCGACGCCGTACAGCGCCACCACCCCGGCGCCGCCGAAAATGCCGGCGCCCCTGCCCGCGTGCCTGCCCTTCTCCGCCAGCTCGGTCTGGGCGAGCCGCATCTCCTGACGGATCAGGGTCGATGTCTGCCGCGAGAGGTCCTGGACGAGCTCGCCGAGTGGCTTGTCGTCGGCTGTCCTCCTGACAGGCGTGGAAGTCTCCATGCCGGGCGTCTACCCAGCCCGCTGGGCGGTATGCACCTCGTCCAGCGCCGCGGACCGATCGGACTCAGCGGCTAAACGTCAGGCGGCCTCGGAGAGGCCTGCCACCTCGCGCGTGCCCGCGAGCCGCTCGAGTGCCTTGTGCTCGATGCGGCGCACGCGCTCCGGCGAGAGCCCGAGCTGCCTGCCGGCTTCGCGCAGCGGGGTCGGGTTGTCCCCGTTGATGCCGTAGCGCAGCTGAATCACGCGCCGCTCCTGGTCGGGAAGGTTCTGGAGCGCGCTGCGCACGGCCTGCTCGCGCAGGCCGATCTCCACCTCCTCGGAGGGCTCAAGCTCCTCGCTCGCGAGGAGATCACCGAGCTCGGTGTGGCCCTCCTCGCCGATCGGGCGGTCCAGGCTCGTGACCGTGCGGGCGGCATCGCGCGTCTCCTCGAGCTCGGCGAGCGTGATGTCGGCCGCCTTCGCGACCTCCTCGTCGGTGGGCGCGCGCCCCAGGTTCACGGCGAGCTCGCGCTCCGCGCGCGCGATCTTGCGCTCGCGCTGCCCGATGTGCACCGGGATCCGAATCGTGCGGCCCTGGTTGGCGAGCCCGCGCTGGATGGCCTGGCGGATCCAGAAGGTCGCGTAGGTGGAGAACTTGTAGCCCTTGCGCCAGTCGAACTTCTCGGCCGCCCGGATCAGGCCCAGAATGCCCTCCTGGATGAGGTCGAGCAGGGACAGCTCGTGCCCCTGGTACTTCTTCGCGAGCGAGACGACCAGGCGCAGGTTGGAGTTCACCATCCGCTCCTTGGCCTCGAGGTCGCCGCGCTCGATGCGCTTGGCGAGCTCGACCTCCTCCGCGGGGGTGAGCAGGGGGTGGCGGCGGACGTCGCGCAGGAACAGCTGCAGCGCGTCCCCCGTCATCGTCGCGAGCTCGCCGTTCGCGTAGCTCGTCGGCCCGTCGGCCTCGCGCCCGCAATCGTCGGTCACGTCGATCCCGCGTGCCTGGAGCCGGTCGGCGAGCTCCTGCGCCTCCTCATCCGACAGCTCGAGCTCCTGGGTGAGCTCGGACAGCTCCGAGAGGTTCACGCAGCCAAGCTCCTCGCCGCGGCTGACGAGCGCCTCGATCGGCGACGCGTTCATACTCGATCGGTACCCGTCAAGGATGGGAGGAAACGGGCGGGCTCAGCGCTGAGCCCGTGGCGTGATCACCCGCACGTCGGCGTTGCGCAGCCGGGGAGCGTGCGCGGGCACGATGTCGAGCTCCTCGCACAGCACGAAGAAGGCCTTCGCGAAGGCTGAGCCCTCGGTGCGGCTGCGCAGCGACGGCCAGTCAACCTGTTCGCGCACCGCCCGCGCGATTCGAAGCACGCCGGTGTAGTCGAGCTCGTGCTCGTGCAGGGCCATCAGCTTGGTGGTGAGCACGTCCTCGATCGCCATGACGGGGATCGTGATCCCGATCACGTGCAGCAGCTCACCGCGAGCCATCACCTCATCGGTCACCTCGAGCCCGCGCGGCGCGTAGATGAGATCGATCAGGACGTCGCCGTCCCACGCCTTGCGAAGCCACTCCTCGGGTGGAGTCTCGGGCCGCATGCCGGCGTCGGCGAGCACGGCGAGTGCGCGCTCGGCGTCCGCGGGCTTGACGACGAAGTCGAGGTCGTGGCGTGTCTCCGGCCCTCCGCGCGCCCATACCGCAAGGCTGCCGGCCAGCAGGAAGGAAATGTCGGCCTCGCGCAGGGCGGCTACGGCCTTCTTCAGCGCGGCCTCGATGGCTGGAAGCGGGTGCTCGGTGTCCGCCGACCCCACGACAAATCGTGTACCCCCTCCGGGGGAGGGGTATGCAAAGCCCGATGAAGGGCCCGACGCGCGTTCTGGCGGCAAACCTACGCGGTGGCGCCCGCGTGCGCGTGGCCGCCGCGGGTGACGTGCACTGCTCGCCCGAGAACCGCGACGCGGTGATGACGGCGTTCGACGCCATCGAGGGCGAGGTGGACGTGGTCCTGCTGGCGGGCGACCTGACCACCCACGGCGAGCCGGAGCAGGCGGAGGTGCTCGCTGATGCGTGCCGGGGAATGGAGACCCCGGTCGTCGCCGTGCTCGGCAACCATGACCTGCACGCCAACCGGGCAGGCGAGCTCGTGGACGTCCTCACTGGCGCGGGGATCGTGGTGCTGAACCGCTCGCACACGGCCGTGGGCGCCGACCCGTGCCGCATCGGCGTGGCCGGAACAAAGGGATTCGTCGGTGGCTTCAGGGGACTCGGACTGCCCGACTTCGGCGAGCAGTCGCTGCGTGCGCTCTACGCCGAGACGACGGACGAGGTGCACGCGCTCTCGGAGGGCCTGCACGAGATCGCGCTCTGCCCGTTCCGGATCGCGCTGCTCCACTACGCGCCGGTCGCGGAGACGCTCGACGGCGAGCCGCACGAGATTTGGACCTTTTTGGGCAGCGACCGGCTCGCGGCGCCGATCCTGGAGCACCGGCCGGACCTGGTGCTCCACGGGCACGCGCACGCGGGACGGCTGCACGCGGATCTCGACGGGGTGCCCGTCTACAACGTCTCCGTGCCGGTGATGGGCCAGGATTTCTGGGTCTTCGAGCTCAGCGGGGCCGCCCAGGCGGCGGCAATCCACTGAGCTGCGGCACAACGTCGGCGGCCAGCAGCTCGACCTGGCCGGGGGTGGTGTCCACCGGCCAGAAGACGAGCGTGTCGAAGCCGTCGTCGACGAATCCGGCGAGCGTCTCGACCCACCACTCGGCCGGTCCGGCGAGTGGTTCGCCGGCCAGATACCCGACCGGGAGCTCGGACCGGGATGGCGCAGGCCCTTCGCCGATCAGTCCCTGCACGTTCAGGATCCGCCGGATCGAGCCTGGATCGCGGCCAGCCTTCTCGGCGGCGGCGTCGATCTGTTCGTTGCCGGCACGAAGCTCGTCACGTGTGAGCACTCCGAGCGACGGCAGCCATCGGCCCTGCGACCCACGAGGCGCAGCATCCGCGGCCTGAGCGCTCCCACCCAGATCCCCCTCGGGTGCGCTGGTCGCGGGCCGGGGCGTGCGCCATCGAGCCGGTAGTGCTTCCCCTCGAATGAGACAGAGCGTTCCTCGGACCACAACAGGCTGATCACGTCGATGGCCTCGTCGAGCGCCTCCACGGACTCCCCCGGCGTTCGCCGCGGGCCGCCGAAGCCCGCGATCACGTCGGGGAGTCCGCCCGCCCCAAGGCCCAGCTCGAAGCGGCCGCCGCTCAGCACGTCAAGCGACGCGGCGGCCTTCGCCATCACGGCGGGCGGCCGCAGCGGCAGGTTCGCCACATCGGTGAAGAGTGAAACGCGCTCGTTCTCGGTGAGCAGCGCAGCTATCAGCGACCAGGTGTCGAGGAAGCGCCGCTGGTAGGGGTGATCCTGGATGCCGACGAGGTCGAGTGCGGCTTCGTCCGCTGTGCGCACCAGCTCGCGTATGCGATCGAGCTTCTCGGTCGCCGGCACCAGTGAAATACCGAATTGGATGACGCAACGCAGGCTACGTTGTGCAGGATGGGCGCCAGTGCCCGCCATGGGTGTCTCGTGGCCGCCGTTTGTCTCTGTGCGGCGCTCGCGGCGTGCGACGAGGCGGCGGACAGGTCGCCCGGGCCAGCCGCGAGGACCCCGGCGCCCGCACCGCGCGTGGTCCTTACGGCCGATGACCGCGAGCTGTGGGCGCCGCGGCCGCCCGATCGGTCGGTGGTCCCGGTGCTCCTCTACCACGGCGTGCCGCCGAAGGCCTTCGCAAGGCAGATGGCGCTGCTCGACCGTGCGGGCTACGACACGATCACCCTCGAGGAGTTCGTGCGGTTCATTCGACGCGAGAAGGTCCTCCTGCCACCGCGGCCGCTGCTGCTGACCTTCGACGGCGGGCGCGCCGACGCCTGGATCGAGAGCGACGCGATCCTGGCCGAGCTCGGCTTCAACGCGGTGGTCTTCGTCGATGTGGGCCGAGTGGTCGCGAATAGGCAAGCCGAGTATCTGACCTGGAAGGAGCTCGACGCCCTGGAGCACGGGGGTCGCTGGGAGGTTCAGCTTCAGTCCGGTACCGGCAACCATGAGATCCAGTACGGGCCCGGACCCGAGGACGTCGGTCCGTTCTACGCCTACCGCGGGTCGGAGGAGCGAATCGACGGCTGGCGCGAGCGAGTCTTCTCGGACCTCACCTGGGGGGAGGAGCAGCTATCCGCCCGCGTGTCCGGGTATCTACCGCTGGCGTTCGCGCCGCCCTACGGGAATTACGGCCAAGCGGGAACCAACGACCCCCGGATCCCCCGAGAGCTGCTGGCGCGGCTGATGGGCAGCTTCGACGTCGTCTTCACGCAGGACCGCAGCGGCTTCGCGTCCCCACGTGCGGGCAAGGCCGAACCGTACGGCCGGATCGAGATCACTCGCGAGGTCAGCGAAGCAGACCTCCACGAGCTGCTCAGTCACTCAGCCGAGCAGCGAGTCGATCCGGCGCCGGGCCCGTGAGATCCCGCGCGCGTAGGAGGAGATGTCCGCCCACGGGTCGCCCTTCGCGTCGAGCCGCCGCATGACGTTGCCCACGGTCCAGCGGTCCGGGCGCAGCTTCGAGTCGGACAGCTCCTCCCAGTCGATCGGCGTGGCCACCGGCGCCCCGGGCCGGGGCCGGACCGCGTACGGCGGCACCGCCGTCTGTGCGTAGCCGTTGCGAGCGGTGTCCACGAGGATGCGCTCGCCGCGGTTGGCCTTCCGGAACTCGGTGGTCAGCTCGTCCGGGTGGCTGGCCGCGAGCACCCGGCCGATGTCGCGCGCCAGCGCGTGCACGTCCTCGTAGCCGGCGCGGCGGCGCAGCGGCGTCCACACGTGGATGCCCTTCGAGCCCGTGACCTGCGCGAACGGTGAGAACCCCAGCTCGCGCATCAGCTCGCCGGTCCAGCGCGCGGCGCGCCGGACGGCGGCGAAGTCGCCGCTCGGCGGTGGGTCGAGGTCGATCACGAGCCGGTCCGGCTGCCACAGCCTGTCGTGCCGCGACAGCCACACGTGGGGTGTGATCGTGTTCTGGCCAACCAGGTACACGAGCGTCGCCGTGTCGCAGATCACCAGGTGGGTCGCGCTCCCGTTCGCCTTCGGCACCTCCACGCGCTTGATCCAGGCGGGAAAGTAATCCGGGATGTCCTTGTGGAAGAAGCCCTTGCCCTCGATCCCGTCCGGGAAGCGCTGCATGCTCACCGGCCGGCCCTTCACGTGCGGCAGCATCCAGTCGGCCACGCTCTCGTAGTAGCTGGCGAGGTCCGCCTTCGTGATCCCATCGCCGGGGAAGAGCACCTTGTCGGGATGCGTGATCTCGACGCTCACGACGGCAGCTCCCGGACTACCTCGCGTGCGGGCTTGTCGTCGCGCAGCCCCAGGTAGCGCGGATGGCGGAGGCGGCCGTCGCGGGTCCACTCGGCGAAGCCGACCTGCGCCACCAGCTCGGGCCTCACCCAATGCGTCCCAGGCGGGATCGGCTTGAACGGCTCGAACGGCGACTGGTCCTGCTCCAGCCCGCGCAGGCGCTCGCCGAGCTCCCGCAGCGTGTGCTGGTCGAAGCCCGTGCCCACCTTGCCGGCGTAGCGGAGCGCTCCCCGCTCGTCGTAGTAGCCCACGAGGAGCGCACCGAACTCGGTGCGCGACCCCTTCGGCGCGCTGTATCCGCCGATCACCAGCTCCTGCTCGGCGTGGCATTTCAGCTTCAGCCAGTCGCGCGAACGGCCGCTCCTGTAGGGACTGTCGGCTCGCTTCGCGATCACGCCCTCGAGGCCCTTCTCGCAGGCCTCGCGATAGACCTCCTCGCCGTGCTCGCCCCTCCGGTGTGGGGTGAAGCGCAGCGGGCCGCCGAACTCGAGCGCGCGTCGCAGGCGCGCCTTGCGCTCGCGCAGCGGCCGCGGCCGCAGGTCCTCGCCCTCGTGGCGCGGGAGGTCGAAGAAGTAGAGGAACACGGGCACGCGCTCTCGCCCGCGGCGCTGGAGGCGCGAGAAGCTCGTGATCCCGTTCTGGAAGGCAACGATCTCGCCGTCCGCGATGAAGTCCTCGGAGGGCTCGCGCTCGAGGGCCTCGACGAGGCCGGGGTACTCCTGGTTCATCCCGCGTCCCGTGCGGGACATCAGCTGGACACCCGACGCGTCCCTGATCGCCAGGCAGCGAATCCCGTCGAGCTTGCGCTCGAAGATCCAGTTCGGATCGGAGAACGGCTTGTCGGCGAGCACGGCCTTCATCGGCTCGATCACTCGCCGAGCTCCTGGATCGTGCGCCCGCTCACGACCGACTCGGGCCGCTCGGCGACCGGGTCGGGACCATCCGCCTCCTCGTCGCGGCGCTTCACGAGCAGCCAGCGCCTTCCCTCGATCCGGCGCAGCGACCAGCCGCCGCGCAGCTTCTCGCCTTCGAGCCGGAAGGAGGCGTGGCCCGCCGCGAGCGCGTCCTCCATCGGCTCGTCACGCAGGTTCTCGTAGCTGCCGCGGTCCCAGACGATCACCGGCCCGGCACCGTACTCGCCCGCGGGGATCACGCCCTCGAAGTCGCCCCACGAGAGCGCGTGGTCGTCAACTGCCATTGCGAGCCGCTTGTCGCGCGGGTCCATCGACGGCCCCTTCGGGACCGCCCAGGATCGGAACGTGCCGGCCACCTCGAGCCTGAAGTCGTAATGCATGCTGGTGGCATCGTGCTGCTGGATCACGAAACGCGGCATTCACGCCCCCGTTCCCCGCTCGAGCGGCTGGATACTCAGTGGGCCCTCGTGGCGGGTCTCCACCTGGAGCGTCGAGTGCGAGATCCCGAAGCGCTCGCTCAGCAGGTCGGCGAGCTCGCGCCGGTGCGCCTGGGTGTCGCAGCCCGCACGGACCGTCACGTGGGCCGAGATCGTCGGGAATCCGGACGTGACCTCCCACACGTGCAGGTCGTGAACCTCCACGACGTGGGGCTGGGCCGCCAGCACCTTGCCGATCTCGTCCGGGTCGAGGCTGGGCGGCGCCCCCTCGAGCAGGACGCGGCCGGAGTCGCGCAGGAGGCCGTAGCCCGAGCGCAGCATCAGCGCGGCCACGAACAGCGCCGCGATGCCGTCCGCGCGCGAGAAGCCTGTGATCAGGACCGTGGCGCCGGCGATCGCGGTGGCGATGAAGGCGAACAGGTCGGTGAGCACGTGCTGGAAGGCGCCCTCCACGTTGAGGCTGCGCCGCTCCGAGCCGGCGAGCACCCGCGTCGCCGCCAGGTTCACCGCGATGCCGACGATCGCGACCGCCAGGACGGCGAGGCCCTCCACCTCCGGCGGGTCCGCCAAGCGGCGCACGCCCTCCCAGACGATCACCACCGCGAGCGCCACGAGCGTCGCTCCGTTGAGCTGGGCGGAGAGGATCTCGGCGCGCCGGAATCCGAACGTGAACCCGCCGCTGGCGGGCCGTCGCGCGAGCCGGGCGGCAAACAGCGCCAGCGCGATCGCACCGGCGTCCGTGAGCATGTGAGCGGCGTCGGAGAGCAGCGCCAGCGAGGAGGCCAGCACCCCGGCCACGACTTCCACGACCATGAGCCCGAGGATCAGGACCAGGGCGAGGGTCAGGCGGCGCGTGTCGTCCGTGTGGACGTGCCCGTGGTGGTGATGGGCCATCACGGTGATGGTCGCATGCTCGTTTGTGAGGACGGGTTGCGGGTAAACCTGCCGCTATGAGCGGCGCTCGCGGGGCGGCCAAGAAGGGGCTTCACCTGAGCCTGGTCGCTATCAGGCACACGGGCTGGTGGCTGCGCTGGCAGACCGACCGCCGGACCTGTCGCGAGGCCACAGAGCTGGGCCTGCTCTCGCCACGCACCGCCGACGCCGAACGACCGGCCGCGTAGCGCGTGCGCGTCGTAGTC
>Ga0126306_10001428_pt1 | contig 12790 bp, 14 predicted proteins | sample Plot27_FD_92592 | JGI IMG/M metagenome (GOLD analysis project Ga0126306, IMG submission 92592) | Serpentine soil microbial communities from UC McLaughlin Reserve, CA, USA - Plot27 | ecosystem: Environmental > Terrestrial > Soil > Grasslands | place: USA: UC McLaughlin Reserve, Lake County...
CCGGCGGGGGCGCTCACAGCGGCACGTTCCCGTGCTTGCGCTGGGGCAGTGACTCCTGCTTCGAGCGCAGCATCCGCAGCGACCGGACGAGGATGCGCCGGGTGTCGGCGGGGTCGATGACGTCGTCGACCATGCCGCGCTCGGCGGCCACGAACGGGCCGGCGAGGCGGTCCTGGTAGGCGCCGACCAGCCGGCGGCGGGTGGCCTCGGGGTCGGCGGCGGCGGTGATCTCCTTGCGGAACACGATGTCCGCCGCCGGCTCCGCGCCCATGACCGCCACCTCGTTCGTCGGCCAGGCGAACGACAGGTCGGCGCCGATGCCCTTCGAGTCCATGACGATGTAGGCGCCGCCGTAGGCCTTGCGCAGCACCAGCTGGACGCGCGGGACCGTGGCCTCGCAGTAGGCGAAGAGGAGCTTCGCGCCGTGTCGGATGATGCCGTTGTGCTCCTGCGCCACGCCGGGCAGGAAGCCGGGCACGTCGACGAGCGTCACGAGCGGCACGTTGAAGGCGTCGCAGGTCCGCACGAAGCGGGCGGCCTTCTCGGACGAGTCGATGTCGAGCACCCCGGCCAGCACGGAGGGCTGGTTGGCGACGATGCCCACGACCTGGCCGTCGAGCCGGGCGAACGCGCACACGACGGACCGGGCGAACTGCTCCTGCAGCTCGAACAGCTCGCCGTCGTCGACGATCTCGGCGACGATGCGCCGCACGTCGTACGCCTCGGACGGCCGGTCGGGCAGCATGGCGAGCAGGCCCTCGCACCGCCGCTCGGGGTCGTCCGTCGGCGTGACGGTCGGCGGCAGCTCGTGGTTGTTGGACGGCAGGAACGACAGCAGGTAACGGACGTCCTCGATGCACGACTCCTCGTCGTCGGTGACGACGTGGGCGACGCCCGACCGGGTGGCGTGCACGTCGGCGCCGCCGAGGTCATCCTTGCCGACCACCTCGCCGGTCACCTTGCGCACGACGTCGGGGCCGGTGATGAACATGTTCGAGACGCCGCGCACGGCGAACACGAAGTCGGTCAGCGCCGGCGAGTAGACGGCACCGCCGGCACACGGGCCGAGCATCACGCTGACCTGGGGCACCACGCCCGACGAGCGGGCGTTGCGCACGAAGATGCCGCCGTAGCCGTCGAGGGCCGAGACGCCCTCCTGGATGCGGGCGCCGACGCCGTCGTTGAGGCCGACGAGGGGGCACCCGATCGACGCGGCCAGGTCCTGCACCTTGTGGATCTTGGTGGCGTGGACCTCGCCGAGCGCGCCGCCGAAGATCCGGAAGTCGTGGGCGTACACGGCGATCGTGCGCCCGTCGACCGTGCCCCATCCGGTGACGACGCCGTCGGTGAGGGGGTGGTCGTCCTCGAGCCCGAAGCCGACCGCCCGGTGGACGGCGAACATGTCGAGCTCGACGAACGTGCCGGGGTCGAGCAGCAGCTCGATCCGCTCGCGGGCGGTGAGCTTGCCCCGCGCGTGCTGTCGCTCGGTGCTGCCCGCCGGGCCGTCCACGGCCCGGCGCCGCAGCGCCCGCAGCTGGGCGAGGCGCTCGGCGCCGGTCACCACGGGGGGTGCCGGCGGCGGTCCGGGGTCGGGCGTCGCCGGGCCCGCCGGTGGGGCGGGCGGCGGCGGGGCCGTGCGCCCGCCGGCGCCGTCGCCGTGGCCCGCGCCGTTGGGGTGGGTGTGGCCGTTGGCCCCGTTGCCGTTGGTTGGGGCGGTGGGGGTGGGGGTGTCTGCGAGGGGTCGTTGGACGAAGGTCCCGACGATCATGGCTACCCGCCTGTTCGTGGTCCGAGGGGTGGGGGAGGGGGAGGAGGAGTTGGCACCAGGGCCGAGCGTTCAGCCGGACGCGACCGCCGCCGGCCGCTGGCCGTCCCGCAGGGCGGTGACCGCGGCATCGACGTCGGCGGGGGTGGCGACCGAGAGCAGCCGCACGCCGGGCAGCTGACGGCGCAGCAGCCGGGTGAGCACGCCGGAGCCGACCTCGACGACCGTGTCGACGCCGGTGGCGGCGAGCGTGCGGACGGACGCCACCCACTCGACGGGCGAGCACAGCTGCGCGACGAGGAGCGGGACGAGGACCGCCGCCCGCGTATGGGGGCGGCCGTCGACGTTGCATACGACCGGAAGCGCGGCGTCGGCGATGCCGGCCTCGACGACCGCCCGGGCGAAGGGCGCGACCGCCCCGGCCATGAGCGGCGAGTGGAATGCCCCGCCGACGTTGAGGGGCACCACCCGGACGCCGGGGCGCCGGACGGCCGCCGCGGCGGCGACGACGGCGTCGCTCGTCCCCGCCACGACGACCTGGTCGGGGGCGTTGAGGTTCGCCACGGTGGCGAGCCCGCCGGCCCCGGCGCAGGCGGCCTCGGCCTCGTTGCGGTCCACCCCCACGAGGGCCGCCATGGTGCCCGGGTGAGCGGCGGCTGCGGTCGCCATGGCGCGGCCGCGGGCGCCGACGAGCCGCAGGCCGGCCCGGAATCCCATGGCCCCGGCGGCCACGAAGGCCGCCAGCTCGCCGACCGAGTGACCGGCGACGAGGTCGGCGTCCACGCCCGCCTCGCGCAACGTGCGCCACCCGGCGAGGGAGCAGGCGGCGGTGGCCAGCTGGGCGCGATCGGTGCGGCGCAGCTCGTCGTCCGAGGCGTCGCGCACCAGGTGGGCGACGTCGACGCCGGTGGCGGCCGAGGCCTCGGCGAAGAACGTGGGGTCGGCCTCGACCCAGGCGGTACCGAAGCCCGCCTTCTGGGCACCCTGGCCGGGGAACACGAAGGCGACCGTCACGACGCCACCGCCGTGCCCGCGCGGGTCTCGGCCCGGACGAGGAAGCGCAGCGACGTGGCCTCGGCGATGCAGTCGCGCAGCGGGCGCACCATCGTGCGGTGCTCGTCGCTGCGCTCCCAGGCCAGGAAGTCGTCGAGCCGCGCCCACTCGCTGGTGATCAGCCACTCGTCGGTGCCCTCGTCGCGCTGGCACAGCTGGTCGAGGACGTGGCCGGGCACGCCGTCGGCCACGTCGTGGCGCACGGCCTCGTAGGCCTCGAGGAAGCGGCGCTCGCTGCCGGGGTGCAGGCGGATCAGGAAGACGACTCGGGCGGTCATCGGAACCTCCGGGGGAGTTGGGGCGGGGGCGGAGCCGGGGCCGGTCGGCGTCGGTGGGCGCACGTCGGCGTAGGTCGGCGTAGGTCGGCGTGGTCAGCGGAGGGTCTCGGCGCGACGCAGGCCCGTGAGGGCCCACGCCGCCGTGGCGGCGAGCAGCCCGGCGGCGGCCAGCGCCGCCGGGGCCACCCGATCGGTCGAGCCGCCGAGGAGCGCGCGCCCGGCCTCGAGGAACCAGGTGACCGGGTTGGCGAGGGCGACCGCGTGCAGCCAGCCGTCGAGCTGGTCGAGCGGCACGAACGTGGGGCACAGGAACAGCGCCAGGAACACCGGCACCTGCAGCAGCGGCGCCGCCGACATGGACTGCAGGCGCAGGGCCACTCCGATACCCCACAGGGCGGTGGCCAGCGCGGCGACCACGGCGATCGCTGCCAGGCCGGCGAGGTGGGACGGCCCGCCGGCGACGTGCATGCCGGCGACGACGGCGACCGTGAAGAGCACGGCGACGGTCAGGCCGACCCGGGCGACGGCCGCGCCGACGTAACCGGCGACCACCGCCCGGCGGTCGCCGAGTGCCACGAGGAGCCGGGCGGCGACGCCCGTCTCGAAGTCGCGGGTGAGTGCCAGCGCCGCGAAGAGGCCGGTGAACATCGCGCCCTGCAGCAGCACCCATACGAAGGCGAACGCCGTGTACCCGCCGGGCTGGTCGAGCGTCGCCCGTTCGCCGACGCCGCCGAGCGCACCGGCGAACGTGGCGAAGAACACGAGCGGCGCCATGCGCGGCGGCAGCAGTAGGGCCGGGGTGGTGAGCGCCTGGGCCACGTGGCGCCGGGCGACGGCCCGTGTTGCCGGGAGGAAGGCGGCGTCGCTCACGCCCGCACCTCCAGCCGCTGCCGCAGCGCCACCACGGCGAGGCCCAGGCCGACGGCGGCGATGGCCAGGCCCGTGACGACGGCCCGGGCCACCTCGCTGCCGTCCCAGCCGGTGATGACCAGCCCGCGCACGCCGTCGACCAGGTTCGACACCGGGTTGTTCGTGGCCAGGCTACGGAACCAGCCGTCCTCGATCAGCGCCCGGGGGGCGAAGAACGTGCTGAGGGAGAGCAGGGTGAAGAACAGCGGGAACATGCCCTGCAGCGCCTCGCTGGAGCCCGTGAGCAGGGCGAGCGCCGCGCAGACCGCCCCGAACGCCAGGGCGACGAGCGCCCCCAGCCCGACGACGGCCAGCGCCCCGCCGGCCCCGGCGTGCACCTCGACCCCGGCGGCGACACCGATGGCCAGGTACGCCGCCCCGGTCACCGCCGCGATCGCCATCGACCCGGCGAGGTGCCCGGCGAGGACGACCAGCCGCGAGGCCGGAGTCAGCGCCATGCGGGACAGCACGCCCGACTCGACGTCGCCGGCCAGGCGCGCCCCGCCATTGATGGACCCGACGACCGCCGCCTGCACGACGGCCCCGCCGAGGGCGAAGTCGAGGTACGAGTCGGCGGGGAAGCCGGGCGCCTCGGCGAAGCGCCGCATGCCGGCGGCGGTGACTGCCAGCAGGACCAGCGGGAACACGAACGACGGGGCGATGGCCTCGGGGCGGCGGAGCGACCCGACGATCGAGCGGCGGGTCACCCACCCGAACTGGCCGACGACGCTCACGGAACCAGCTCGCCGTCGCGGTCGCCGGCCGGAGGCCCGTGGCCGGGGCCGGCGGGGCCGGCGCCCTCCAGCGTCCGGCCGGTCTTGGCCAGGAACACGTCGTCGAGGGACGGGCCCTGCAGCGACAGCTCGTCGACGGCGATGCCGCGCCCGTCGAGCGCCCGCACGACCTCCGCGAGGCCGACGCCGGGCCGCAGGTGGACCCCCTCGGTGCCGCCACCGGTGATGGCCGGCTCGCCGAAGTCGGCCAGCGTGGCGGCGAGGCCGGCGGCGTGGGAAACCCGGGTGGGGCGGACCAGCAGTGTGGGGCGGCCGAGCTGGGCCTTGAGCTCGGCCGGCGTGCCGGAGGCGACCAGCTGCCCGCCGTCGATGATGTCCACGCGGTCGGCGAGGGCGTCGGCCTCCTCGAGGTACTGCGTCGTCAGGAACACGGTGACGCCATCGTCCAGGGCCAGCGATCGGACCTCGGCCCACAGCGCCGTGCGGCTCTGGATGTCGAGCCCGGTCGTCGGCTCGTCGAGGAACAGCACGGTCGGGCGGTGGATCAGCGCCAGAGCCAGGTCGAGCCGCCGCTTCATGCCCCCGGAGAACCCGCCGACCCGCCGGTCGCCCACGGCGGCGAGCCCGAACCGCTCGAGCATCTCGTCGGCCCGGGCCGTGCGCCGGCGGCCGGGCAGGCCGTGCAACGCCCCCTGGAGGCGGGCGTGCTCGCGGGCGGTCAACGCCCCGTCGAGCGCCACGTCCTGCAGGGCGACGCCGATGGCCCGGCGGACGTCGGCCGCCTGGCGCACGACGTCGAACCCCGCCACTTCGGCCGAGCCGCCGGTGGGCCGGATGAGCGTGACGAGCATGGCCACCGTCGTCGACTTGCCGGCGCCGTTCGGGCCGAGGAAGCCCCGCACCTCCCCCGGGCCCACGTCGAGGTCGACGCCGTCGACCGCCGTGACGCCCCTGAAGGTGCGCACGAGGCCGCGCACCCTGATCGTGTTGGTCGCGCCCGCCACGTCAGGTCCCCGGGCCCTTGCGGAAGGGGAGGGTCGTGAGCAGTGGCACGACGATCGCCGCCGACACGACGTGCATCAGCGAGAGGGTCGCCAGCGTGCCGCCGGTCGTTCCCGGGAACTCGGGCGGGTCGGCCAGCCCCATCCGGACGAGCGGGGCGAACGACAGCAGGAACACGACGCCCGAGACGGCGAGGAAGTTGCGCACCGGCCGCCTGGTGAACCGGGCCAGGGCGACCAGCACGACGCCGGCGCCGACGGCGGCGACCACGCTCGAGGTGGGAGCGCCGCCGGGCTGTAGCGGCTCGAAGGCGTGGGGCACGTCGAGCGCCGACACGGCCGCGAGCCGGACGACCGTGTTGGCGGCGGCCGAGGCGGCCGCCGCGGCGGCGGTGGCGATCGCCCACCACCGCCAGGAGAAGGCGCCGTCCTCGGTGGCGCGGCCGGCGGTGGCGACGTCGGTGATGGTACTCATCGACACTCCTTGGTTGGTTGAGTCAGTAATGGAATGGTCTCATCAACCATGGACTCGTTCAACTGTCGTCATGCCACTCGTAGAAGCAGGCGGCACTGGCGTCGCGGGGCGAGCGCCAGCTGGCGGGGTCGTAGGGCGTGACGTAGCGCGACAGCTCGTCGCTGACCTCCTTGAACAGAGGGTGTTCGTGGATGTCCTCGACCACGTCGTCGAAGGTCGCCCGGGTGTCCACGACGTGGACGTAGACGTCGCCGAGCCGGTACAGGCCCCGGCGGGCCACCCTGGCGAGCCGGGGCAGGTCCGACGCGTCGGATCGGCGGAAGGCGGCCGCGACCTGCTGCTCGGTGCCGGGGGCGATGCGGGCGACGATCACGCCGCGGTGGAGCGGTTCGACGGTCACGGCGGCCTACTTCGTCGCCACGACGAGCGTGTCGGGCCCCGGCATGTCGACGACGTCGACCTGCGAGAAGCCGGCCTCGGTGCACCACGCGGCCAGGTCGGCGGCGCGGTACTCGAAACCGCCTGGCGTCTCGATCAGCATGTTGAGGCTCATCAGGAACGAGAAGACGTTGTGGCGCCGGTCGTCGTCGACCATGGCGTCGTAGGCCACGAGCGCCCCGCCGGCGGGCAGGGCCTCATGGGCGGCCTCCACCAGCGCCTTCTTATGGTCGAGGCCCCAGTCGTGGAGCACGTGGCCCAGGACGACGACGTCTGCGGCGGGCAGCGGGTCGGCGAAGAAGTCTCCGCCGACGAAGCCCAGCCGGTCGCCGACCCCGCCGGCCTCGGCGCGCTCCCGGACGTGTGGCCCCACCGGCGGCAGGTCGAAGACGGTGCCGGTCAGGTGCGGGTGCGCCCCGAGCAGCCGGGTGGCGAGGGCGCCACTCGCCCCGCCGACGTCGACGAAGCTGGCGTAGCGGTCCCACGGGACGAGCGCGGCCAGCGGCCCGGCGACGAACTGCATGGACGCCGCCATGCCGTCGAGGAAGTCCCGGAGCGCCGCGTCGTCGGTGTAGAGCTCGGCGAAGAAATCGCGTCCCTCGCGGGCCTCGTTCTGGGGCTCGCCGGTGCGGAGCGCCTCGGTCAGGCGGTCCCAGAAGCCGTACAGCCGGCTGTTCGCCATCTCGAGGAAGCCGCCGACGTAGCTCGCGGCCGCGGGGTCGAGGAACGCGCCGGTCGTCGGCGTGTTGGCGTAGCGGTCGCCCTCGCGCTCGAGCATGCCGAGGGCGACGAGAGCATCCAGGAAGTCCAAGGCGCTGCGGGGGTGCAGGCCCAGCCCCTCCTGCAGCTCGGCGGCCGTGCGGGGGCCGCCGCCCAGGGCGCCGAACACGCCGAGCTCGACGGCGGACAGCAGCACCTTGGAGGCCTGGAAGCCGGTGCCGAGCTGCAGCAACGGGCCGGGGTTCGGGCCACCCGGGCCGGGGCCGGCCGGGGGCGTGGCGGGGTTGTCGAGAGCGGTCATGGTGGTGCCTCCTCAGAACGGTTGCGATCGCGGTCGGTGCCCAGGGCCAGCAGTTCGCAGGCGTTGCCGCCCAGGACGCGGGCGCGGGCGGGCCCGTCGAGCGGGAGGGCGGCGACCAGGGCCGCGGTGTCCTCGACGGCGGAGAGGATCGGCGGGCCGTCCGTGCCGAACACCAGCCGGCCGGAGCCGAACGCCCGCAGGTTCGCCTCCAGGTGGGTGGCGCTGGCGACGGCCGTGTCGACCCAGATGCGGTCGAAGTAGCTGCTCGGCGGGCGGGGCAGCGGCGGCGGGCCGGGCGATCCGCCCACGCCGGGCGGCGTGCCACCCCAGTGTTCCGGGCGCTGCGCCCGGTCCAGCCGCTCGCCGAGAAGGGCCAGGGGCCCGCCGCCGCCCGCCACCAGCAGGCGCACGCCGGGGTGGCGCTCCAGCCAGCCGCCGAGCACGACGCTGGCCACGCCCGGGCCGACGTCGAGGAACCGCCCGACCTGCTCGACCAGCGCCGGGCCCCGTAGGGCGTCGGCCCCGACCGGCCGGGCCGGCGGGTGGACGAACAGCGGCACGCACGCCTCGGCCGCCATGGCGAAGAACGCCTCGCCGGCCGGCGCCCCCAGGTAGTCGCCGTTGACGCTGCTGTTGACGATGAACCCGACGAAGCCGGGCTCCTGCACCAGGTCGCGGGCGGTGGCCAGCTGCGCATCCGTGCCGAACGGGTTGACGTACGCCCACGCCCGCAGGTGCGCCGGATAGACGGCGACGAGGCCGGCGAGCCAATCGTGGAGGGCGGCGAGCCGGTCGTCGGGCTGCGCGTAGTTGTCGACCCCGGGGATCGGCGCCATGGCCCCGGCGCCGACCGGGCTGCCGATGACCGACAGGTCGATCCCGGCGGCGAGCTTGCGCTCGATCATCCCCTCGACGTCGAGCAGGCTCGGCGGCATCGGGAACCGGGCGCCGGCCTCGGGCGGGCTCAGGTGGGCGTGGACGTCGACGATCACGGCAGGGCCCGTCCCGTCACCCGCACGTGACCCAGCTACGGCTGGCGTCCGACCGGCCGACGGCGTCGATGACCTGCTGGGCCCGCCAGCCGTCCACGAGGGTCGGGTAGGGCTCGTGCTGCTCGCCGGCGACGTCGGCGACGAACGCCGCGGCCAGGCGGTCCCACATGCGGGCGCCCTGGGCCTCGAGCGCCTTCATATCGCCGCCACCGGCCTCGGTGCTCTGCCCGGCGATGGGCAGCGGCTCGGGAGCCTGCCGCGGCCGCACGAGCGCCAGGCCGCCGGCGCCGGACCACACGAGCGTCCCGCGGGTGCCGACGACCTCGACCACGTCGGGGTGGGTGCCGACGCCGTGCCACAGCTCCCACAGCGACACCCGCACGCCGTTGGCCAGCTCGGCCCGCAGCGTGTAGCCGGTGTCGGCGGTGACCGGGGTGCGGGGGAGCGGTTCGCCGCCCTCCACCATCCGGCGCCCGGCCCAGGCGAAGGCCTCCATCACGTTGTGGAACCGGGGGCCGACCTCGGCGTCCTTGACGTCGTGGAGCAGCTCGCCGGACACGCCGGCGAACTCGTTGCCGGTGACCCAGCGGATGCGGTCGATCACGTGGCCGCCGTGCTGCATGAGGGCCCCGCCGCCGGCCTCGGCGTCGTACATCCAGGTCATGGGCAGGACGGGCGCCCCCAGTGCGCACCGGGCGTGCACCTCGACCACGTCGCCGACCGCCCGCTCGGCGACCAGGCGCCGCAGCTCGAGGATCGCGGGGTCGTTCCGCCACACGAACCCGCTGGCGTGCTTCACGCCGGCGGCCTCGGCGGCCTCCACCATGCGGGCGCCGTCGGCGGCCGAGGTGGCGATGGGCTTGTCGCACAGCACGTGGCAGCCGGCGGCGATGGCGGCGAGCGTGATGTGGGCGTGCGACGAGGGCGGCGTGGCAACCGACACGACGTCGGGCCGCACCTCCGCCAGCATCCGGTCGAGGTCGGTGTGCACGGCGGGGACGCCGAAGGTGTCGGCCACCTGGCGGGCCCGCGGCTCGGTGCGGCTGCTGACGGCCACCAGCTCGACCGCGGGCTGGGCGGCGAAGGCCTTGAGGTGCAGCTCGCCGGCCCAGCCGGCGCCGACCACGGCCACGCGGACCTTGTCTGGTGTCATGTTCGTTCCTCCACGGAGCGGTGGGCCCGCCGGGCGTGAGCCGGCTCGGCGGCCGGCGAGGGGTCGGCGACCGCGGCGGCGATCGCCGCGCAGTCGAGGGCGCCGAGGCCGAGCGCGACCGCCCGGGCGTGCGCGGCGGCGGCCGCGGCCGTCATCGGCGCGTCGACGCCGGCCGCGGCCGCCTCCGACGCGGCCAGGCCCAGGTCCTTCGCCATGAGCGCCAGCCGGAAGTCGGGTTCGTCGTAGCGCCCGGTCGCGATGCGCCGGGCCTTGAACGCCATGACCGGCGAGGCGAAGCCGCTGCCGCTGATCACGTCGAGCGCCTCGGCGGGATCGACGCCGAGGGCGCCGGCCAGGGCGGTCGCCTCAGCCAGCGCCTGCATCTCGAGGCCCATGACCAGGTTGAGGACCAGCTTGAGGCGCATCCCGGCGCCGAGCGGGCCGACGTGGCGGACCTCCTTGCCGATCAGCCCGGCCACCGGGAGCGCCCGCACGACGGCGTCGTCGGCGCCGCCGAGGTACACCCGCAGCTGGCCGCTGGCGGCGTGGGAGGGGTTCCCGAGCAGGCCGGTGTCGACGAGCGACGCCCGGCGGCCGGCCACGGCCTCGGCCACGTCCCGCACGGCCGCCGGGGCCACCGTCGAGGCGGCCATGACCACGGCGCCAGGCTCGAGGCCCTCGAGGAAACCCTCGGGCCCCTCGGCCACGGCGGCGAACGCCGGCCCGTCGGCGACGGACACAACCACGTGGGTGGCGCCGGCGACTGCCGCCCGCGGCGTCGGCGCCGTGGCGCAGCCGACGCCGGCGGCCGCTGCCAGCGGCTCGGGGCCGCGGTTCCAGCCCGTCACGGGCACGCCCTGCGCCGCCAGCCGGGTCGCCATGGCCAAGCCCATGTTGCCGAGGCCGATAGCGGCGACTCGGGGCGCAGCCGGGCTCATCGGGCGGCCTCGGCCGGCCGGCCGGCGACCCGGTCGGTGACGACCGTCATCGACTGCTCGACCAGGAAGGCCCGCAGCCCGGCCTCGGTGGTCAGGTCCGTCGTGCCCACGAGGAGGTGCTGGAGCGCCCGGCCGGCCTGCAGCAGCGGTGTCGCCCGGGTCAGCTGGTCCGAGGCGCCCTCGAGCGAGCCGTCGATCTCGAACATGCGGACCACGAGGTCGTCCTTGCGGAAGACCGTGGTGCCGAGCAGCGGCGAGGCGGACCGGGCCGCGGCGGGCGGGTCGCCGCCGGCCTGGACGATGGCGTCGACCTCCGGCCCCCGGCGCGGCAGCACCGGGTAGACGAGGGCGTGGCGGCTGCCGACCCGCGACGCGGCGCCGGGCGCCGAGCGCTGGGTCAGCACCTGCATCATCGAGCGGGCGAAGAAGGCCCGGGCGGCGTCGGCGTCGTCGAGGTCGCGGGGCTCGACCAGGTGGGGGTTCAGCAGGCGCTCGACCTCCTGGACCTCGGGCTGGCGCGCCAGATGGGCCATGACCGTGCCGATGAAGCCCTCGACGTCGACGACCCGGACGACGGTGGTGCCGCGCAGGAACACGGTGGTGCGCAGCAGGCGGGTGTCGGCGTCGACCTCGGTCGGCGGACGGGCGTAGTCGCCCAGCACGGCGGCGACGGCGGCCTCGGATCCGGGCCGGATGGCGAAGGTGATGGCGTAGCGGTCCATGACTGGTGACCTCCAGGTCGGTGCGTGGGGTTGGCGTGTGGGGCCGGCCGTCACCAGGACAGGCGGGAGACCATGCGCCGGTCCCACGTCCGGGCCGGGGTGAGCCGCAGTGACAGGTCGCGCGCCGCGCACAGCACCCGGTTGGTGAGGTGGTGCATTCCGGCAATGCGCCAGGCCTCGGTGGTGATCTCGGACGTGACGCCCCGGCGCCGCTCCTCGTAGGCCGCGAGGACGGCGGCGACGGTGTCCCGGTCGCGCAGGTCGGCGGCGGCGAGGCTCTCGGCCAGGACGGCGGCGTCGATGATCGCCTGGCCCCCGCCCTGGCCGGTGACCGGCGTGGTCGGGTGGGCGGCGTCGCCGAGCAGGGTCACGCGACCTTCGCTCCAGGTGGGGACTGGGGCCCGGTCGAACACCTCGTTGCGCAGGATGGCGTCGGGCTTGGTCTGCTCGACGACGTCGGCGACAGGTGCATGGGCGCCCCGGAAGGCGTCGAGGACGTGCTCCTTGCGGCCCTCGGGTGGGTCGCCGGCGCCGAGCGGGGCCTTGAGCGTCGCCACCCAGTAGACCCGCCCGCCCCGGATGTGCCAGGTCCCGAAGCTCCTGCCCGCACCGAGGGTCTGGCGTGCCCGGCCGATCGGGATCGAGTCGTGCGCGAACCCCTCGGCGATGCCCCGCAGCGCCACCCAGCCGGAGTAGCGCGGCGCCTCGGCGCCGAGCAGCACGACCCGCACCGTCGAGCGGAGGCCGTCGCAGCCCACGAGGACCGCCCCGCGCTCCTCGGTGCCGTCGTCGAGCGTCACGACGACACCATCGGCGTCCTGGCGGAACCCGGTGACCGCCGCCCCCAGGCGCAGCACGCCATCGGGCAGGCCGTCGAGCAGGACCCGCTGGAGGTCGGCGCGGTGCACGACCGTGGTCGGCTCGCCCAGCTGGCGGCCGATCTTGCCCTGCGACCAGGTCGCCAGGCGCCGGCCCCGCCAGTCGACGTACTCGTAGTCCTCGATCGGCACGCCGACGGCCAGCAGGTCGTCGGCCCGGCCCATGCGCCGCAGCGCCATGACGGCGTTCGTCTGCACGCCGATGGCGGCCCCGATCTCGGCCAGCTCGCCCGCCCGCTCGAAGGCGGTGGCCGGCACGCCGTTGTGGGTCAGGGCGTTCGCCAGGGCCAGGCCCCCGATGCCGCCGCCGGCGATGAGCACGCGTCGCGCCTCGTCCACGACGTCAGGCCTCTCCCGCCGGGGCGGTGCCCGCGGGCCCGGCGCCGACCCGTGCCTCGATGCGCTCCTTGATCAAGGCCATCTGCACCGGCGA
>Ga0126306_10001429_pt1 | contig 12789 bp, 7 predicted proteins | sample Plot27_FD_92592 | JGI IMG/M metagenome (GOLD analysis project Ga0126306, IMG submission 92592) | Serpentine soil microbial communities from UC McLaughlin Reserve, CA, USA - Plot27 | ecosystem: Environmental > Terrestrial > Soil > Grasslands | place: USA: UC McLaughlin Reserve, Lake County...
GCATCCGGTCGCCGACCGCCACCTCGTGCGACAGCCGGTCGTACGTGGTGGAGACCCGGTCGTGATCGCCCAGGCACGCATCGGTGGTGACGGTGACCGTCTCACCAGTGCGCCACTCGACCGGACCGTCGACGAACCGGCCAAGCCGGATCTTCGGCCCCTGCAGGTCGGCGAGGATCCCGACCGCGTGGCCGGTGGCGTCGGACGCCTCCCGGACCAGCTGGTACGCGCGAGCATGGTCGTCATGCGTCCCGTGGCTGAAGTTGAGCCGGGCAACATCCATCCCCGCGTCGACGAGCCCACGCATGCGCTCGGGGGTGGCGGTGGCTGGACCGATGGTGCACACGATCTTCGCGCGACGCGTCATGATGCCAACCTAGCGCTCTTGGGTGAACCGATGCAGACCCATCCGGCGTCCATCCCGTTCCGTGGTCTACACCAGTCTGCAATCAACTGCGCCAACCAGGCGAATCGAATCCGGCTTGAGACTCCGCCCCACCAGCGTCCGGATCGGCGGGGCGGAGCGCCTATGCCGGCGCGCCTGCGTACGTCTCGGCGCGCCAAGTGCGCTTGACGCGACGTTCGCTAGGCGGTCACCGCGTCCACGGCCTTCTTCATCGCGCTGGGCTGCGACGGCTTGCGCGGCGCCTTCGACCGCAGCTCGACCATGCGCGCGCCGATCTCCTGGAGGTTCTTGCGGCCGAGTCCCTCGCGGACCTTCGGGAACCACTCGCCCTCCTCATCCTCGATGTGGTGGCTCACCACCTCGATGAGGACCGTCGTCTTGGCGTCGAACCGCTCGTCCTCGGGGCTCATCGTGGCGAGTTCCATGCACAGCACGTCGGCGACGTGGTGCTCCTCGTACGACTCGAGGATCTCGTCCTCCAGGTCGGGCAGCAGCTTGCGAACCTCGGGGTACATCGCCTCGTTCTCGAGGTAGGTGTGCACCGTGAGCGCTTCGAGAATCTTGTCGACGATCTCGCCCTTGCGCTTGGTCGCGTCATCGCCGGCCTTCTGGAACTCACGGAAGAGCCGGCGGACCTCCTTGTGGTCTTCCTTCAGCAACACGATGGCGTCGGTGGACATGTGCGGCCCTTTCGAGGAAGTACTGCGGACTCACTCCTCGTTACCCCGCGGCCACACCGCAAAACCAGCACCGCGCCCGGCGACCCACCGGCTGGCTCAGCGGGCGGCCAGCGGGCGGGTGTTCGGCTGCACCGGCGCCGGCAGCGACGACTCGCCGGTGAGGTGCGCGTCCACCGCCGCGGCGGCCGCCCGGCCCTCGGCGATCGCCCACACGATCAGCGACTGGCCGCGCCCCGCGTCACCGGCGACGAAAACGTCCGGCTGCGTCGTCCGCCAGGTGCTGTCGCGGACGACGTTGCCCCGCCCGTCCACCTCCACGCCGAGGTCCCTGACGAGAGCGCCCTGCTCCACACCGGTGAAGCCCATCGCCAGCAGCACCAGGTCGGCGCGGATCTCCCGCTCGGTGCCCGGCACCTTCTCGAACCGGCCACCGGCCATGGTGACCTCATACAACGCCAGCCCGTGAACGTTGCCGGCACCGTCGTCGAGGAAGCGCTCGGTGCTGACCGCGAACACCCGCTCGCCGCCCTCCTCATGCGCGCTCGACGTGCGGTGCAGCAACGGCCAGGTGGGCCACGGCGTGGACTCGTGCCGGGACGCCGGGGGCTGCGGCATGATCTCCAGCTGCGTGATGCTCGCGGCGCCCTGGCGGTGCGCGGTGCCGAGGCAGTCGGCGCCGGTGTCTCCGCCGCCGATGATCACCACGTGCTTGCCAGCGGCGTCGATCGGCGAGACGTCGATGTCCCCGAGCTGGACCCGGTTGGACGGGGTCAGGTAATCCATCGCGGCGTAGATGCCGGTCAACTCCCGCTCGGGCACCGGCAGGTCACGCGGCACGGTCGCCCCGGTGGCGAGCAGGATCGCGTCGAAGCCGGCCCGCAGCTCGGCCACCGGCAGGTCGACGCCGACCTCGACGCCGGTGACGAACCGCGTCCCCTCGGCCTCCATCTGGGCCAACCGACGGTCCAGGTGGCGCTTCTCCATCTTGAACTCGGGGATCCCGTACCGCAGCAGGCCGCCGATCCGGTCGGCCCGCTCGTAGACGGTGACCTGGTAGCCGGCGCGGGTGAGCTGCTGTGCCGCCGCCAGCCCCGCCGGACCGGAGCCGATCACGGCCACGGTCCTGCCGGTCCGCCGCACCGGCGGCTGCGGGCGGACCCAGCCCTCGGCCCAGGCGCGGTCGATGATCTCGACCTCGACCTGCTTGATCGTCACCGCGTCGGAGTTGATGCCGAGCACGCACGCGGCCTCGCACGGCGCCGGGCAGAGCCGCCCGGTGAACTCCGGGAAGTTGTTCGTCGCGTGCAGCCGCTCGATCGCCGGCTGCCAGCTGTCGGTGCGGACCAGGTCGTTCCACTCCGGAATTAGGTTCCCGAGCGGGCACCCGTTGTGGCAGAACGGGATGCCACAGTCCATGCATCGGCTGGCCTGGGTGCGCAGCGCACCGCTGTCGAACGGCTCGTACACCTCGCGCCAGTCGCTGATCCGGATGTCGACCGGGCGACGGGCGGGCAGCTCCCGGCCGTGCTTGAGGAAACCGGTCGGGTCAGCCACGTGCCGCCTCCATGATCGCCTCGTCCACCGACCTGCCGGAGAGCTCGGCCAGCCGGGTTGCCTGCAGGACCCGCTTGTAGTCGCGCGGCATGATCTTGCTGAACGCCGCCGAGCGTCGGGGCCAGTCGGCGAGCAGCCCCTCGGCCACCGGCGATCCGGTCTCGGCGAAGTGCCGGTCCACGATCGACCGGAGGGTGATGGAGTCCTCGGCCGAGAGCGCCTCGACGTCGACCATTTCGTGGTTGACCAGCGCCGGGTCGAGGTCGAGCAGGTACGCCACTCCGCCGGACATCCCCGCGGCGAAGTTCCGGCCGGTCGACCCGAGGACCACGACCAGCCCACCGGTCATGTACTCGCAGCCGTGGTCGCCGACGCCCTCGACGACCGCGGTCGCGCCGGAGTTCCGCACGCAGAACCGCTCCCCCACCCGGCCGCGCAGGAACAGCTCCCCGCCGGTCGCGCCGTAGAGGATCGTGTTGCCGGCGATGACGTTCTCCTCGGCGGCGAACGGCGCGCTGCGGTCAGGTCGGATCACCAGCCGGCCGCCGGAGAGGCCCTTGCCGACGTAGTCGTTCGCGTCGCCGTAGAGCCGCAGGGTGACCCCGCGCGGCAGGAACGCGCCGAACGACTGGCCGGCCGAGCCGGTGAGCGTGATGTCGATGGTGTCGTCCGGCAGGCCCTTGCCGCCGAACCGGCGGGTGACCTCGGCGCCGAGCATCGTGCCGACGGTGCGGTTGACGTTGCGGACCGGCAGCTCGAACGACACCGACGTGCCGTCCGCCAGCGCGGCCTCGGCGCGTTCGATGAGCACGTTGTCCAGCGCGCGGGCCAGGCCGTGGTCCTGCTCGATGACCTTGTGCAGGGCGGCGCCCTCGGCCAGCTCGGGAACCGTGAAGATCGGCGAGAGGTCGAGGCCGGCGGCCTTCCAGTGGTCGATGGCCGCGCGGGTGTCGAGCAGCTCGGCACGGCCGATCGCCTCGTCCAGCGAGCGGAACCCGAGCGACGCCAGCAGTTCGCGCACCTCCTCGGCGAGGTATTCGAAGAACGTCACGACGAATTCGGGCTTGCCGTTGAACTTCGCCCGCAGCTCTGGGTTCTGGGTGGCTACCCCGACCGGGCAGGTGTCGAGGTGGCAGACCCGCATCATGATGCAGCCCGACACCACCAGCGGCGCGGTCGCGAAGCCGTACTCCTCGGCGCCGAGCAGCGCAGCGATGAGCACGTCGCGGCCGGTCTTGAGCTGGCCGTCGACCTGCACGACGATCCGGTCCCGCAGCCCGTTGAGCAGCAGCGTCTGCTGGGTCTCCGCCAGCCCCAGCTCCCACGGCGAACCCGCGTGCTTGAGCGAGGTGAGCGGGGACGCACCGGTGCCGCCGTCGTGGCCCGAGATGAGCACCACGTCCGCGTGCGCCTTGGAGACGCCGGCGGCCACCGTGCCGACGCCGACCTCGGCAACCAGCTTCACGTGCACCCGCGCCTCGTTGTTCGCGTTCTTCAGGTCGTGGATGAGCTGCGCCAGGTCCTCGATCGAGTAGATGTCGTGGTGCGGCGGCGGCGAGATGAGGCCGACGCCCGGCGTGGAGTGCCGGGTCTTCGCGATCCACGGGTACACCTTGTGGCCGGGCAGCTGGCCGCCCTCGCCGGGCTTCGCGCCCTGCGCCATCTTGATCTGGATGTCGTCGGAGTTGACCAGGTACTCGCTGGTCACGCCGAACCGTCCACTCGCGACCTGCTTGATCGAGCTGCGCCGGCGCGCGTCGTAGAGCCGGTCGGGGTCCTCGCCGCCCTCGCCGGTGTTCGACTTGGCGCCGATCTGGTTCATGGCGATCGCGAGGGTCTCGTGCGCCTCGGCCGAGATCGAGCCGTAGGACATCGCGCCGGTGGAGAACCTCCGCACGATGCTCTCGACCGGCTCCACCTCATCGAGCGGGATCGGCTCGCGGAGCCCGTCCTTCAGCCTGAACAGGCCGCGCAGCGTCGCGCTCTGCGCCGAGAGGTCGTCCACGGCAGAGGTGTACTTCTTGAAGATCTCGTACTGGCGGCTGCGGGTGGCGTGCTGGAGCAGGAACACCGTCTCCGGGTTGAACAGGTGCAGCTCGCCCTCGCGGCGCCACTGGTACTCGCCGCCGATCTCCAGCGTGCGGTGCGCCAATGCGGCCGCACGGGGTGACCATGCGCGCTGATGTCGACTGGCGACTTCCGTCGCCAGAACGTCCAGGCCGACGCCGCCGAGCTTGCTCGACGTCCCGGTGAAGTACCGGGCCACCAGCTCCTCGGAGAGACCGACCGCCTCGAAGACCTGTGCGCCGGTGTAGGAGGCGACGGTGGAGATGCCCATCTTGGACATCACCTTCAGGACGCCCTTGCCCGCCGCCTTGACGTAGTTGCGGACCGCCTGCCGGGCGTCGATGCCCGGCAGCGCGCCCGTGTTCACCATGTCCTCGATGGATTCGAACGCGAGGTACGGGTTGACCGCGCCGGCGCCGTAGCCGATCAGCAGCGCGACGTGGTGCACCTCGCGGCAGTCACCGGACTCGACGACCAGACCGACCTGGGTCCGGGTGCGCTCCCGGATCAGGTGCTGGTGCACGCACGCGGTGAGCAGCAGCGACGGGATCGGCGCCAGGTCGGCGGTGGAGTCACGGTCGGACAGCACGATGATCCGGGCGCCGTCCTCGATCGCCTCGGAGACGTGCCGGCAGATCTCGATCAGCCGCGCCTTGAGCCCGGCCGCGCCGTCGCGAACGCGATAGAGGCCGGAGACCGTGACCGCCTTGAAGCCGGGCTTGTCGCCGTCGTCGTCGATGTGGACGATCTTGGCCAGCTCGTCGTTGTCGATCACCGGGAACGGAATCGTGATCTGGCGGCAGGAGGCCGGCGACGGGGCGAGCAGGTTCTGCTCCGGCCCGATGGAGCTGGCGACCGAGGTGACGATCTCCTCCCGGATCGCGTCCAGCGGCGGGTTCGTGACCTGGGCGAAGAGCTGGCTGAAGTAGTCGTAGAGCAGCCTCGGCCGCTGGCTCAGCACCGCGATCGGCGTATCGGTGCCCATCGAGCCGATCGCTTCCACGCCGGACCGCGCCATCGGCGTGACCAGGATGCGCAGCTCCTCCTCGGTGTAGCCGAAGGTCTGCTGCCGGCGCTGCACCGACTCGTGGCCGTACGTGACGTGCTCACGCTCGGGCAGGTCGCCGAGGTGCATCAGCCCGGCGTGCAGCCAGTCCGCGTACGGGTGCTCGGCGGCGAGCTGGGACTTGATCTCGGAGTCGTCGATGATCCGCTGGGCCGCGGTGTCGACCAGGAACATCCGGCCCGGCTGGAGCCGGCCCTTCGCGACCACGTCAGCTGGGTCGAGGTCGAGGACGCCGGACTCGCTGGCGAGCACGACCAGGTCATCACGGGTCCGCCACCACCGGGCCGGGCGCAGCCCGTTGCGGTCGAGCACGGCGCCGATCAGCGTGCCGTCGGTGAAGCTGACACACGCCGGGCCGTCCCACGGCTCCATCAACGACGCGTGGAACTGGTAGAACGCCCGCCGGGCCGGGTCCATCGACTCGTTGTTCTCCCACGCCTCCGGGATCATCATCAGGACGGCGTGCGGCAGCGAACGGCCGCCGAGGTGGAGCAGCTCGAGCACCTCGTCGAACGTGGCCGAGTCGCTCGCACCCGGGGTGCAGATCGGGAACAGCCGGTCCAGCTCCTCCGGCGACCCGCCCCCGGGGATGAGGCGGCTGCTGAGCAGAGCCTCCCGGGCCCGCATCCAGTTCCGGTTGCCCTTGACCGTGTTGATCTCGCCGTTGTGCGCGACGAACCGGTACGGGTGGGCCAGCGGCCAGGACGGGAACGTGTTGGTGCTGAACCGGCTGTGCACCAGCGCGATCGCGCTGGCCAGCCGCTCGTCGCCCAGCTCGGGGAAGAAGACCGGGAGCTGGTCGGTGGTGAGCATCCCCTTGTAGACCAGCGTCCGCGCGGACAGCGACGGGAAGTAGACGCCGATGCCCCGCTCGGTGGTCTCCCGCTCGACCCGGCGGCGGATCACGAACGCAAGCCGTTCCAGCGGGAGCCCGCCGCGGCCGTCGGTCGCCGCGAGGAACAGCTGGGAGACGTGCGGGGCGACGGAGAGCGCGGTGGGGCCGAGGTCGGCGCCGGCGGCATCGGTCGGCACGTCCCGCCAGCCGAGGACGATCGCGCCCTCCTCGGCGGCGACCCGGTCGATGACCGAGATCGCGCGGGCGCGCCCGTCGGCGTCCGCCGGGAGGAAGGCGTTGCCGACGGCGTAGGTGGGCTCACCCTCGGCGGTCGGCCGCGGAAGCGGGAAGTCGACGACGGCGCGCAGGAACGCGTCCGGGACCTGGATCAGGATGCCAGCGCCGTCGCCGGAGTTCGTCTCGCTACCGGCGGCGCCACGGTGCTCCATGTTGCGCAGCGCGGTGAGCCCGTGGTCGATGATGCGGTGCGAGCGACGGCCACGCGCGTCCACCACGAAGGCGACGCCACAGGCGTCGTGCTCGTTCGCAGGGTCGTAGAGCCCCTGGGCGGCGGGGACAGCAGAGAACGTCACGTGTCGGGCTCCTTATCGACGTCGAACGCCACGCATGACGGGTGTTACAGGTGGGGTTAGGGACGACGTCGGCCCGCAGGTACCCCGAGAGTACACAAGACCCCCGATGGACATAGCGTACGTGACCGTGAAGAACGTCACCCGCAACGCATTGCTGACCACTATCGAACGGTTCTACGACGCCGTACCGCGCGCAAGCGCCGCGGCCGAGGAGCACGGCGGCCTCACCCTGTTCGTACAGCGAGGCGCGGGCTGGCCGTTGTACGCCCGGCCGGCGCTGGGCGGGCCACCGCCGACCGAGGCGGACGTGCTCGCGGTCCGGGCGCGCCAGCGTGAGCTGGGCGTGCCCGAGGCGTTCGAGTGGTTGGACGAGGTCAGCCCCGAGCTGGCCTCGGTGGCCTCGGCGGCCGGGCTGGCGGTCGCCCGGCACCCGCTGATGGTGCTCGACACGTTCGCCGCCGCCGAGGTGCCGGCGGGTGCGGAGTTGCGCTTCCTCGATCCGGACGACGCTCAGCTCGCGGACGACCTGGCCATGCTGACCGCCGTCGCCCGGGTCGGCTTCTCCTCGCCAGGTACCGCGTCGGGGCCGGCCGGCGCCGCCGAGCGGGACGCCGGGATGACCGCCTTCCCGGACGCGGATGTGGCAGCGGCGCGCAGCGCCCTGCGCTCCGGCCGGCTGGCTCGGGCGATCGTGTCGGACGGGTCCGGCCCGGTCTGCGTCGGGACGTACCAGCGCGCCGGGAACGTGGTGGAGGTCGTCGGCGTGGCGACGCTCCCCTCGGCGCGCCGGCGCGGGTTGGCCGCCGCGGTCACGTCCGCGCTGACGCGGCACGCGCTCGACCACGGTGCCGAGGTGGTGTTCCTCTCGGCTGGGGATGAGGATGTCGCGCGGCTCTACGCCCGGATCGGCTACCGGCCGCTCGCCACCGCGTGCATCGCCGAGCCCCGTTGAGTACCGAGCCCCGTCGAGTGTCGAGCCCCGTCGAGTGTCGGAATTTTGCGCGGCTGAATCGATCTGATTCGCGCAAGATTCCGACACTCGAGGCGGGTCAGGTGTCGGTGCCGCGCCAGCCGTCGGGGTCGACGTCACCGGGGACGACACCGGAATCCTCGTACGGTGCCCGGGTGAAGATGAACGTGCCCAGGTCGAGGTGGCTCACGGTGCCGTCCGGGCGGCGGACCACCCACAGCGGCTCGCCGGCGTAGTACCCGTCCAGGCCCGTCCAGGTGTCCTCGCCCTCGGGTCGGAACCGGGACGCCCGGCCGGTCCGCTCGATCGGGCCCAGGTCCAACCACCGGTCGGGCAGCAGCCGCAGCGCGTACGGCGTCGGACCCCAGTACCAGGGGCCGGCCAGCTCCAGCAGTCGCGGGTCGACGTCGGGCAGCGGCGTCCACTCGTCCGGGATCCGCGGCTCGTGCTCGGCCAGGATCCGGAGCATGTCGACGCCGAGCTCGGCGGAGAGGCCGGCGGTGGTGTTCGCGAGCAGCGCGACGCCGGTGCGCCCCTCTGGATCCGTCCAGACGGATGCGAGGAAGCCCGGCATCGAGCCGCCGTGCCCGGCGAGGATCCGGCCCCTGTCGTGCCGGAGCTGGATGCCCAGCCCGTACCCGGCCTCCCAGTCGCTGTCGTGCGTGGTGCTCGGGGCGCGCATCTCGGCCAGGGTGTCCGGGTCGAGCACGCCGCCGGTGTCGCCGCCGAGGAACGAGCACCAGCGAGCCAGGTCGGTCGTGGTCGACCAGAGCTGCCCGGCGGGCGCCAGCGCGACCGCGTCGTGCGCCGGCTCGGGGAGCAGCACGTCCGCCCACGGGTGCACGGCCCACCCGTCGGCGTGCGGCTTCTCCGGCATGGTGGTGGTGCGGGCCATGCCAAGCGGATCGAGGATCTCGGTGTGCAGCGCCTCAGCCCAGCTCACGCCCCGCAGCCGGGACACCAGCTCGCCGAGCGCGCCGAAGCCGAGGTTGGAGTAGTGGAAGTGCCAGCCCTCCCGGCGCTGCCGGGGCTCCGGCCCGATCCTCTCGGACAGCTCGGGCCAGGCCACGCCCGGGGTCCGCTCCCACCAGGCGCCCGGCGGCTCGGCGGTCAGCCCGCTGGTGTGCGCCAGCAACTGCGCGACGGTCCGGTCGCCGATCGGACTGCCGGGAACGTGCCGGTCGAGCTCGTCGGAGAGCGCCAGCCGCCCCTCGTCGCGCAGCCGCATCACCTGGACGGCCACGAACGTCTTGGTGATCGAGCCGATCCGGTACTGGGTGTCCGCGGTTGGCGCCGCGCCGCCCACCCGACCGCGCCCGCCGAACCACACCACCTCGCCGTCGCGGACCACGGTAGAGACCAGTGAGGGCGCCCGGCGCTCGGACTGCTCGACCGCGATCCGGTGCAGCAGAGCCCGCTCGGTCGCGGGGAGCAGCGCGTTCGGCGACATGGAGCCTCTCTCTGGTGCTGTGCGCTGGGCCGGCCGCGGGTTACGACTGCTTCGGGTCGGGCACGGCCTTACCGCCGGCGCTCGCGTCGGCCTTCTCCGTGCCAGGCTCGTCGGCCTCGGGCCCCGCCGCTGCGGGCGGCGCGGAGCCTGCTGGCCCGGCCGCCGGCGGCTCAGCAGCCGGCGAGTCGGCATCAGCCCGCTCTGCGTCAGGCTTCTCAGCGCCCGCCGGCTCTGCGTCGGGCTTGTCCGCGTCGGCCAGCTCGGCGTCAGACCTCTCGGCGTCAGGCTGGTCGAGGCCACGCTGCTCGGCGATCGCCTCCGCGGGTTCCTCGTCCGCTGACTCGTCCGTCACCCGGTCATCCTCGGCCGCGGGCGCCGCCCCGTCCGCCGGAGTCGCCCCGTCCGCCGGAGTCGCCGTGTCGCAGGTGATCACCCGGACGGTGCCGTCCTCGTTCACCACCAGCCGCTCGCGGGGGCCGCGATGGGTGAGGAAGTACCAGAGCCCGACGGCGAAGACGATCACGCAGGTCCAGATGTTCAGCCGCAGGCCGAAGATCCGGTTCGCCTCGTCGATCCGCAGCGCCTCGATCCAGACCCGGCCCACGACGTAGAGCATGCAGTACAGCGCGAACACCCGGCCGCGGCTGAGCGTGAACCGCTTGTCGGCCCAGATCACCACGGCCGCGGCGGCGAGGCACCATAGCGACTCGTAGAGGAACGTCGGGTGGTACAGCCCCTCCCGCAGCACCGGCTCGCCACCCTCGACCTGGGCCCGCCCGGTGGACGGGTCCATGACGTACACCTCGAGGCCCCACGGCAGCGTGGTCCGGCGCCCGTACAACTCGTTGTTGAACCAGTTGCCGAACCGGCCGATCGCCTGCGCCACGAGGAGACCCGGCGCGACAGCGTCGGCGACGACGGTGAGCGGGATGCCGAGCTTGCGCGCGGCGTACCAGGCACCGAGCGCGCCGCCGGCGATCGCGCCCCAGATGCCGAGGCCGCCCTCCCAAATCTTCAACGCGTCGACCGGGTGGCCGCCCTCGCCGAAGTAGTCCTGCGGCGACGTGATCACGTGGTAGATCCGGGCGCCGATGATGCCGGCCGGCACGGCGTAGACGGCGATGTCCATCATCGCGCCCTTGGGGCCACCCCGGGCCTGGAGCCGGCGATCACTGATCAGCACCGCGGCGATCACTCCGGCGATGATGCAGAGCGCGTAGGCCCGCAGCGGGAACGGGCCGAGGTGCCAGACGGCGGTGGTCGGGCTGGGTATCGAGGCGAGGTTCACGCGCACACGCTACCGGTAGGCCACCGTCGTGACGGCGGTCACCCTGGTAGGGCGCCGGAGCTACCGGCCGCCGCGCCGCACGCCGGCCGCGAGGTCGGCGGTGAGCACCCCGACCGCCCGCACGCCCGCTGCGGTGTCGTCGGCGTCGAGCAGGCACTTCACCAGGGCGGACCCGACGATGACGCCGTCGGCGTAGCCGGCCACCTCGGCCGCCTGGTCGCCGTTGCTGACGCCGAGCCCGATGCCGACGGGAAGGTCGGTGGCCGCCCGTACCCGCCGCACCAGAGGCGGCGCCGCGACGCTGGTCTGCGTGCGAGCCCCGGTCACGCCCATCACCGACGTGGCGTAGACGAAGCCACGGCAGGCCGCCGCGGTCATCGCGATCCGCTCCTCGGTGGAGCTCGGCGCGACCAGGAAGACGCGGTCCAGGTCGTGCTCCTGCGCCGCGACCAGCCACGCGCCGGCCTCGTCCGGGATGAGGTCCGGGGTGATCAGCCCGGCGCCGCCCGCGTTGGCAAGCGAGGCCGCGAACCGGGCGACGCCGTGCCGCTCGACCGGGTTCCAGTACGTCATGACCAGGGCGGGCACACCGGTGGCCGCGACCGCCTCCACGGTGCGGAACACGTCGGCGATCCGGACCCCGCCGGCGAGCGCCCATTCGGCCGCGGCCTGGATCGTCGGACCGTCCATCAGCGGATCGGAGTACGGCAGCCCCACCTCGACGATGTCCACGCCCGCGTCCACCATGGCGAGGATGGCGTCGATCGCGCCGGGGACGTCCGGGAAGCCGGCCGGCAGGTAGCCGACCAGCGCCGCCCGCGACTCTGCCTGGGCCTTCGCGAACGCCGTGCCGACGCCACGACTCACGGCGAGGCTCACGACTCCGACTCCTCACCGGTGACGAGCCCGAACCAGCGGGCCGCGGTGTCCACGTCCTTGTCGCCCCGGCCGGACAGGTTGACCAGGATGACCGCGCCGTCGCCGCGCTCGGCGAGCAGTTCGGGAGCGATAGCCAGGGTGCCGGCCAGCGCATGCGCGCTCTCGATCGCCGGGATGATCCCCTCGGTGCGGCAAAGCAGCGCGAACGCGTCCATCGCCTGCGCGTCGGTGACCGGCCGATACTGGGCGCGGCCGGCATCGGCAAGCCAGGCATGCTCAGGCCCGACGCCCGGGTAGTCCAGGCCGGCCGAGATGGAATGCGACTCGATGGTCTGGCCGTCCTCGTCCTGGAGGATGTACGAACGGGCGCCGTGCAGCACGCCGACCGCGCCGCCGGTGATGCTGGCCGCGTGCCGGCCGGTCTCCACCCCGTCGCCGCCGGCCTCGAAGCCGAACAGCTTCACCGTCTCGTCCGGGATGAACGCGTGGAAGATGCCGATCGCGTTCGAGCCGCCGCCGACGCACGCGGTGACCGCGTCGGGCAGGCCGCCGGTCAGCTCGCGGACCTGCTGCTTCGCCTCCTCGCCGATGCAGGCCTGGAGTTCCCGCACCAGCGACGGGAACGGGTGCGGGCCGGCGACCGTGCCGATCAGGTAGTGGGTGTGCTGCACATTGGTCACCCAGTCGCGCATCGCCTCGTTCATGGCGTCCTTGAGCGTGCGCGACCCGGCTCGCACCGGCACCACCTCGGCGCCCAGCAGCCGCATCCGCGCCACGTTGAGCGCCTGCCGGCGGGTGTCCTCCAGGCCCATGTACACCACGCAGTCGAGCCCGAGCAGGGCCGCCGCGGTGGCGGTCGCGACGCCGTGCTGGCCGGCGCCGGTCTCGGCGATCACCCGCCGCTTGCCCATCCGCTTGGTGAGCAGGGCCTGGCCGAGCACGTTGTTGATCTTGTGCGAGCCGGTGTGGTTGAGGTCCTCGCGCTTCAGCAGCACCCGCGC
>Ga0126306_10001430_pt1 | contig 12784 bp, 17 predicted proteins | sample Plot27_FD_92592 | JGI IMG/M metagenome (GOLD analysis project Ga0126306, IMG submission 92592) | Serpentine soil microbial communities from UC McLaughlin Reserve, CA, USA - Plot27 | ecosystem: Environmental > Terrestrial > Soil > Grasslands | place: USA: UC McLaughlin Reserve, Lake County...
CCGGGGACCCTGCGGCCGGCTGCGGCCGGCTCCCGATCAGTCCGCCGGCGGCGTCGTGTCCTCGGAGGTGCGGTGCTCGACGCGGGAGCCGGGGGCGGACGAGCGGGACGCGGTGCGCTCGTCGGAGTCGGCGAGGACCGCCTCCGCCTGCGCCTCCGGGTCCTCGCTGCCCACGGCCTCCTCTTCCGGGAGAAGGCCCGCCCGGCTGGCCACCCGCTCGTCGGCCGTCGTCGTGTCGTCCGGCATGCGGCAGTCGTACCCACCCCCGCTGCCCCCATCCACCGCCGGGACCCTGTCGCCGGTGACGGTGTCCGTCCGGCCGCCGCCCACGCCGGCCGGCGGCATCGGGGCGCCGCCGGGCCGACCGTCCGCCGGCATGCCGTCCGTCCCCGGTCGCCCGGCCCGACCCGGTCCCCGTCCGGCCCGGCGCGTGCCCGCCAGGGCCCTGGTGCCGTCCGATGGCGGATCGCCGGAGGCACTGGGGCGACGTCACGGCCGAGTCGGGCGGCGTCGACCACGTCTTCCCGGCGCCAGGTTGCGGCCGCGCTCACCGGCTCCGCCGGCCCCGCACGGTCAGCGCCGGCCCCGGCGAGGCACACGCGCCGATCGTGTATCCAGCATGACCGCCCGTGCTCGGGAGGGCATGGCACAACTCGTCGACAAACGCATCCTCGGTGACACGACCACGCACGCGCCGGCCCTGGCCTCCCACCTCGGCCGGCTCTTCCTTGCCTGGAAAGGGGCCGGCAACGACAACCTCAACCTCATGTTCTCGGCCGACGACGGCCGCACGTTCGTCGGCAAGGTCACGGTGCCGGACGCCAGCACGCACGGCCCGGCCCTGGCCTCCGGCCCGACCGGCCTGTGGGTGGCGTGGAAGGGCTCCGGCAACGACAACCTCAACGTCGCCCGTGCGCAGCTGATCGGCAACACGGCCGGAGCGTTCGGCATCGAGCCCAAGCTCGGGGACAAGACCGTCGTCGCCCAGCTGTCGCCCGTGGCCCCGGCGTTGGCGGTCCACCAGGACGAGCGCATGCTCTCGTGGAAGGGACTCGGCAACGACCACCTCAACGTCATGCGCGGTGGGGCCAGCGGCCCGTTCGGCGGGCCGTCGATCTTCTTCGAGGACTTCAGCGACCGCACGCCGGCCGTGGCCGTGCACAACGGGAGCCTGTTCATCGCCTGGAAGGGTTCCGGCAACCAGAACCTCAACGTCGCCCGAGTGCCGATCGGCACGACCGGGGTTGGCGTGTCGCTGGTCGACAAGCGGATCCTCGGCGACACGACCGAGCAGGGACCGGCCCTCGCCTCCCACAACGGCCGCCTCTGGCTGGCGTGGAAGGGCGCCGGCAACGACGACCTCAACGTGTTGACGTCGTCCGACGGCCTGTCCTTTGGCGGCAAGACCACGTTCGGCGACGCCAGCGACAGCCAGCCGGCCCTGGCGCCCCACCGCGGCCGCCTGTTCATGGCCTGGAAGGGCTCGGGCAACCAGAACCTCAACGTCGCCGAACTCCGCGACTGACGTCGGCGGCCGTGGGCGGGTCGGCGGCGGCGGGCGGCTGGCCGGCCGGTTGCCTCAGCGGCCCCGTTCGCCGTCGGCCACGGCGCTGGGCCCATGGCGCCGGGGCCTGGCCGAATCCGCTGGCCACGACCCTTGGGTCGACGATGAGCTGCCGACGGCGACGTCGTCCGGCAGTCCACCAACGGCCGCCGCCGGGAGGACGGTGACGAGGAGCGGCAGGCGCGATACGGGAGCCGCAACCGGCGGGCCCGGCGGGGTCGTCAGGCGTCCTCGATGGCGATCCGGACGCGCTTGTTGCCCTTACCCTTGTTCTCCGTCTTGACCACGCGGACGCGGCCGACCTCGGCGGTCGAGCGGACGTGGGTGCCGCCGTCGGCCTGCTTGTCGAGGCCGGCGATGTCGACGAGCCGGACCTCGGCCACGTCACCCACCAGGCTGGTCTTCGTGCGGATGAGGTCGTCGGTCTCGAGCCTCGATGCCTGGTCCGGGGTGAGGAACGAGACCTCGATCGGCCGGTCCGCGGCGATCTCGGCGTTGACGAGCTCCTCGACACGGGCGCCGAAGCCCTCGGGCAACGGGTTGAACTCGAAGTCCATCCGGGCGGAGAGCGGCTCCATGTTCCCGCCGGTCACGGCCTTGCCCCACTCGTTCCAGATGACTCCGCACAGGACGTGGAGGGCGGTGTGGGTCCGCATCAGGGCATGCCGCCGCTCCCAGTCGACGACGCCGTGCACGGTGTCCCCGACCTCGGGCAGGCCGTCGGTGCCCTCGCCGCCGAGCGTGTGCCAGACCACGCCGCCGTCCCCCTTGCGGACGTCCACGACGGGCAGCCCGCCGAGCTCCCCTGTGTCGTGCGGCTGCCCGCCGCCCGTGGGATAGAACGCGGTCCGGTCGAGCCCGACCTTCCGCTCCTCGAGGTCGACCTCGGTCACGACGGCGTCGAATTCCTGCAGGTAGGCGTCCCGCAGGTACAGCAAGTCGGTAGGCATCGCGCCCATTCTGCCGCCCGCTCGTCGGCGCCCGGCCCTCGCCCCGTTGCCCGACGGCGACGTCGTGCCCCTGGAGGATCGCGTCGAGCCCCCGACGACCGTCCGGCCACGGCGTCGAGCGGGTCGGCGGCTACAGGGACGCCGGCGGGGGCCGCCAGGCGACGGGGCCGGACGTCCGCACACGACGTCACCGACCATGATGGCCGCTACGGTCGCTCGTCCGGGGCGCTGGGTCGGGGGGTCGTGATGCCGGGCTGGAGAGACTTCATGCCGGGCCGGAGGGGCAAGCTCCTGTTGGGGCTCGCCGCTGCCGTGCTGACGGCGGCGGGCGGTTCGTACCTGTTGCTCAGCCAGACGAGGGTCGACGCGGAGACCGGCGCGGGCAAGACCGCGGTGTCCGAACGCGTCACCTGCGGCAACGCCTTCGCCGGCGGCCGCCGCATCGAGGACGAGCCGACCACCGCGACTGGCTCCACCGGGACGGCGACCACCTCGGCGGAGACCACGGTGCCTCCCACGACATCGACGGACACCACCGCTGCCGACGCCGCAGCCGACGCCGACGAGGCCGCCGCCGCGGACGCCGCCGCCGACGACTGCGCCGCCGCCAAGCGCCCCCGCACGATCGCAGGCGGCATCCTCACCGCCACCGGCCTGGCCGCCGTCGTCATCCTGACCCAGCTCCTGGACACCGCCCGCTTCGCCGAGCCCTGATGGGCCCGGCCGGGCTCGACGGCGGGGTCGGCGGGGCGGCGCCCGTTTCCTCGTGGGCGGTGTCTCCAGCGCCCAGGACCGGCCGCCCTCGTGTCCCGGAGCCGGCTCCGGTCCCACGACCGTGTCGGCCGAGCGCCGACGGGAACACCCTTCACGGGCCGGCTCGGCGGCCGTGGCTGGGCGGGTCCGGTGCGCGGCCCGCAGTCAGCTCGAGTGCGCCGCTGTGTGGCCGAGCCGGACAGAACAGAAGCCTGACGGGGGAGTGGCTCGGCAGGCACGGCCGGCCCCGTCGGCTGCGGCGACCGGGCTGTCGTTGTCGGCATCCTCACCGCACGGGCCGCCGTCATGCGCGCCAGCTCCTCCCGACACCGCCCGGTTCGCCGGCCCCCGACACGGGGCGGGTCGGGCAGGGCCACCGGGGCCGGGCGCGTCGGGTGTGGCGCCGTAGCCCCGGCGGCGGCCGGTCGGCCGGGTCAGCTGATCTTGATGCGGCGGGGCCGCTCGTGCTCGGGCTTCGGGAGCCGAACGGTGAGCACGCCCTCGTCGAGCCCGGCGGCGACACCCTCCTCGTCGATCTCGCCGGGCACGAGGATCTCGTAGCGGAACCGCCCCACCGTGCGTTCCCGCTTACGCAGGATGCCGACCCGCTCCTTCTCGTGGGGCTCGCCGGTGACGGTCAGGCGCCGGCCGGTGACCTCGATGTCGAGGTCGTCCTTCCGGACACCTGGCAGCTCGATCTCCACCAGGTAGGCGTCGTCGGACTCCTCGAGGTCGGCCGGCGGCCGGTAGCCCTCGCTGAGCAGTTCGGGCAGCTGCTGGCGCCACGTGTCGAACAGGCCACCGAGCTGCCGCTGGAATTGGTCGAGCCCGGCGAAGGGCTCCCACGAGGGGCGGCTGTCGACCTGGTCGTCCGTCCGGCGTGTCGGGAGAGCCATCCCCGGACCTCTTCAGCCCTGCTGGGAGGACGCCTCGATGGCGCCCACCCCCCCGGTGCCGGCGTCGACCTTGCGGGGCTTCGCTGCCTCGGCCACCGGGATCGTGATCGTGAGCACGCCCGCGTCGTAGTCGGCGCGCACGGCGTCGAGGGCGAGCCCGTCGCCGAGGAAGAGCTGGCGGGTGAAGGCGCCCTGGGGCCGCTCGGCCACGAGTACCTGGCCGAACGCCGCTGCGGCACGACCCCGTGGCCAGCCCCGCTCGCCTGACGGTCAGCGCCAGGCGTCGGGGTCGTCGACCGGCACCTCCTGGGACTGCTCCCAGGCGTCGGCGTCGGGCACCTCGAACCCCGGTCGGCGCGGACGCGGCTCCGGCGTGGGGACCACCTCCTGGGCCTGCTCGAGCACGTCGGCCTCGGGAGCCTCCGGCGGGACGCTCCCCGGCATCGAGCTGTCGTCTTCAGCCATGCCCCGGTCCTACCCGGGACCCGAGCCACCCCACCGCGAATCCGCCCGACTTCCCGCACGGGATCGGCGACCGCCGCGGCTGCCTCGGTCCATTCGGCCCCGAACCCGCAGCTCAGAAGAGGGTGGTGACGTCGGACCCGGCGCTCGCGACGGGGGCCTCCGGCTCGCGGTGCAGCTCGACGACATGGCGCACCTTCTTGCAGGGATGCCCGACCGCCAGCGCCATCGCAAGCTGTTGCTCCTCGTGCCCGCACTGCGGGCACCGCCACACCGCCCACCGGCTCACGGTCGCCCCGCCGGGCATCGTCCGCCCTCGATGCACCCCGGTGTTCCCGGGCCCGGCCGCATCCTCACCTCGGTCATCATCCCGTCGTCCTCGGTCCGTGCCGCCACGTCGTCGGCGTGCCTCCAGCTCCCCGCTCATCGTACGTGTGTTCGCCAGTCAGTGCGAGGATCGCGACGCGGCGGCCGGAGCGGCACGACGCCCCAGGGGCGATCGTCCCGCCGACCGACCGGCTGCGCTGCTGACGCCCCCGGCGGAAGAGCGGCAGGCGAGGGTGGGCCGCGGGGCGTCAGTCGGGCGGGAAGGTCCAGCGGGTGGCCCCGCCGGGTTCGATGGTGGCGAGCGCGGTGGCCCGCTGCGGGGTGAGGCGGTAGACGAGCCAGGGCGGCTTGCCGGCCGACGGGGCGCTGTACTCGGCGGTGATGGCCGTGCCCGACTCGTCGACGCGGGCGGGCCAGCCTTCCTCCGACCACCGGGCCGCCATCGCGGCGACCGTCCCCGGGTCCGTGACGGGACGGGCCTCGCCCTCGACCACCAGGTCGAAGTCCTGGGTCGCGACGCTGAGCGTGCAGCGGGGGTCGCGTGCGAGGTTGCGGCCCTTGCGGGTGCGTTCGCCGGTCTCGAACCAGAACGCCCCGTCGACCCACAGCGCGCCGATGCCCGTGACGTGCGGGCGTCCGTCGGGGTCGATGGTCGCCAGCCAGACGGTGTGCCGGTTCGGGCCTCCACTGCCGGGTGCCTGCGCCAGGCCCTCGTCCAGGCGGGCCCGGATGGCGTCCCAGTCGAGCAGAGGAAGGTCGTAGAGGTCGGCGAGGTTCTTCGCATCCATGGTCGGTCGACCCTCCTCCCGCCCGGAACTCATCGCAGCCGGCGGAGCGGTCGCGGACGTCCGTCGGGCGGTCCGGACCGGGCCGTCGGTCATGCCTCCAGGGCGGCCTTCATGACCTGGTGGACGGCGTTGACCGCCTGGAGCGGGCGGATCATGACGCGGAACTCGACGATCCGGCCGGCGTCGTTCACGCGGACGATGTCCACCCCGTTGACGTACTTGCCGTCCAACGTGGTCTCGAACTCGAGGACGGCGGTGTCGACGGCCATCACCTGCTTCGTGTACCGGAACGCCCCGCCCTCGCCGCTGCTGCCGGAGTGGTCGCTGCCGGCGGCGCCGTCGCTCCCGCCGCCGCCCAACGTCGCGGTGGCGGCGTCGAGGTACAGCGTGGCGACGGCCTTGCCGCGCTGGGGCGTGTAGACGATCGGCGAGTAGAAGACCACCTCGTCGTCGAGCAGGTCGTCGAGCCCGCCGGGAAGCTCGCCCCGCAGGTGCCGCTTCCACCGTTCGATGGCGTCCTCGATCATCCTCGTGGCCTCCTCCGTCGCGGGCAGCGTCCCGCACGTGGGTTCTCGAGCCGGGCGGGCACCCAAGCACGGTACGGCCGTCGGCTCCGCCAAGGCGAACGGCCCCGGCGGGTTCGGGGCTCGCGTCGTCAGGCGGTCGTGAGCCTGGCCCGAGGCCGACCACCCAGCGCGAGGTCGTCGTCGGGGAGGGGGCTACCGGCGGCGCCCGGCCGTCTCCGGCCGGACGCTGCCGATCGTCTCGCCCGCCCCGGCGGCCGGCGCGTCGCACCCTCCGCCGGTGCGACGGCCAACTGCTGTGCGTCCCGGATCAGGCCTGCGAGCTCAGGTTGAGGTAGAGGACGCCGTTGTCATAGGACTCGGCCTTGGCCAACGAGAACTTGGCGGGCGGCGCGCCGTCCTCGAAGAGCCGGGGGCCGATGCTGCGGGTGAGCGGGTAGACGCAGAGGTGCAGCTCGTCGACGAGGCCGTCGGCCAGCATCGCCCGGACGAGGGTCCCGCTGCCGCTGACGTAGACGTCACCGACGTCGTCCTTCAGGTGGCGGATCGCGTCCGGGTCGTACGCCCCCACCACCGTCGAGTTCCGCCAGGTCGGCTCCTTCAGCGTCCCGGAGACGACGTACTTCATGGTGTCGTTGAAGAACGGCGCTCCGGGGTCGTCCTCCACGGTTCGGGTGGACCAGGCCGGCTCGAACATCTCGAAGGTGGTGCGCCCGAGGAGGATGCCCTTGCAGCGATCCGTGACCGCGGCCAGTGCCTCGCCCATCTTGTCGTCGAAGCCGTACTCGAACGTCCAGGTCGGCGCGTCGATCACGCCGTCGAGGCTCATGAACTCGTGTACGTGAATGGCTCCCACCACGTACCTCCTCGTTGATGTCGGGGATGGGACTCGTCGGCGTGTCTAGCGCCGGCCCACCGGTCGCGTCTTGAACGAGAACGACACCCGCCGGCGCTACGGCCCCGCTGCGATCTGCGACGGTGTCTGCCCGACGAACCGCTTGAGCGAGCGGGTCAGGTGAGGCTGGTCGGCGTATCCGGCGCGGCGGGCGACCTCGAGCGGCGGGACACCACTGCCGAGCAGCTCCACCGCCCGCTCGGCCCGCCGGATCTGCCGGATGGCGCCCCGGGTCAACCCGGTCGCCCGTGCCACCCGGCGCTCGACCGAACGCGTGGAGAGCCCGCGGACGTCGCCCTCGTCCACGGCGGCGGACACGGCCGGGTCGTGCACCAGAAGGCCGGCGCCCAGGAGCCTGTCGACGAACACGTCGGCGTTGTGCGCCTGCGGCACCTCCCAGGCAGACCCGTCGAGCCAGAACGACGTGCCGGACACCGGCGGCAACACCAGCCCCCGCCCAACGAGCCGCCGCATGTGCAGGCCCGGCATGAAGGTGCCGAGGCTGAACTGGATGCCGAAGAACTCGGCGTCCCGAGGCACGGCTGCCCTCGTGGCCACCGTCTCGGGCCCACGCACCACCAGCCACGTCCCACCCGCCTGCCGGGTGACGACCATCTCCCAGTTGGTCACCGCGACGGAGAGGAAGGCCCCCTCGTCCTCGCTCTGCGTCTCCCACGTCCTGGCGACGAGCGGCGACCGGGACGCTCGGTTCTCGAACGCGAACAGCTCATCCGCACGCTTCATGCCCACTCCGACGAACCAACGCGCCCGAACTCACCGGGCCGACGGACAGCCGGCGCCGCCGACGAACATCAGCCGACGGCGGGGCGGCGGGGGAGCCAGCCGCGGACGGACGACCGGTACTGGTCGTAGTCGGTGCCGAAGCGAGCCCGCAGCGACGGCTCCTCGACGAGGCGGGAGAACAGGACCATGGCGACCGTCGTCGCCACCCAGTAGGCGAGCAGTCCCGCAGATGGGAACAGGACGGCCTGTCCGGCGATGGTGCTGCTGACCGCCAGGTACATCGGGTTGCGCACCCACCGGTACGGCCCGGCGACCACGAGGTGGTCGGTGGGCGCCATCGGAGCCGGGGTGCCCAGGCCGTCGTGGGCGAAGCGCACGAACGCCGGCACGAGCACCGCTGTGCCGGCGGCGACGAGCGCCACGCCGACCGCCCAGCGCCCGGGTGGAATCGGGTCGTCGGCGCGCCAGCCGGTGATCATCCAGGGCACGAGGCCTGCGACGACGCCGGGTGCGACGGCGAAGAACGCCGCCGAGCCCACGGCGGCTGTGAGGCGCCTCACCGGTCGTCCCCGCGGTGCGCGGCCGGACGGGTGCCAGCTGCGTCCGGCCGGCCGGTGACCGTGCCGCTCGGCGTCACCGGCGTGGCCGTCACATTCCCCGGCGTGTGGTCCCGGGCGAAGGCGGTGATGTGGTCGGCGAGGACGGCGGGCTGGTCGTGCGGGACGAACGCGCGGCTGGCGTCGATCTCGACGACGGTCGCCGAGCGGAAGCACGCGGCCAGGCGCCTGGCGTCCTCGATGCGGAAGAAGGGGTCTTCGTAGGCCCAGGCCATGAGGGCCCGGCCGGGGAACCGGTCGAGTTGGGTGGCGGCGGCCTCGAGCTCGGTGGGGTCGACGGCGGCGAGGAAGCGGCGCAGGTCGGCTCGAACGCCCGGCTGTGTCGCTCCGGGCCGCGTCCAGGCCCGGGCGGTGTCGCTCTCGAGCGGCGTGGCCACGAGAGGTGCGTAGCCGAGGCGGGCCAGCCGACCCCAGCGGGAGGCCAGGAACCCGATCCTCAGTGCACCGGGTAGCCGGGCGGCTCGGAACAACCGGTCGAACGGCGGCGGCGGGAAGCGGTCGAACGTGTCGCAGTTCGTGAAGACCACCTTGCCGACCCGGCGGGCGTCGATGGTCAGGGCGAGTTGGGTGAGGGCGCCGCCGGTGTCGTTGGCGACGAGGCAGGCATCCGTGAGCTCGAGGTGGTCGAGGAAGGCCACGATCATCCGCGCCACCCCTCGGGGTGACATGTCGGCGGAGGGAGCCATGGCCTCGGGGTGGGAGCCGAGCGGCCAGTCGGGGACGATCGCCCGCAGGCCGGCGGCGGCGACGGCGTGCGCGACGTCGTCCCAGAGCGAGCCGTTCACGAGGACGCCGTGGACGAAGACGACGGGTGGGGCGGTCGGGTCGCCGAGGTCGCGATAGTGGATCGTGCCGTCGGGCAGAGTGGCTGCGGGCATGCGTCGACCTCCGTCGGACGGGCGGTCGTACGCACTTACATACAACCAGTATGGAAGGTACATACAGTCGGTATGGAAGTCAACGAACGACGGACGCAGCGCGAGCGATCGGAGTCGACGCGTGCCGCCCTCATCGCCGCCGCGCGCCCGCTGTTCGCCGCCCACGGGTTCGCCGGCGTCGGGACGGAGGCGATCGTCCAGGCGGCGGGCGTGACGCGTGGCGCGATGTACCACCAGTTCGCGGACAAGGTCGACGTGTTCGCCGCGGTCTTCGAGGCGGTGGAGGAGGAGATGACCGAACGCGTCCTGGCCCGTGCAGCCGGGGCGGACACGTCGACGAGGGCCGGCACGCTGGAGGTCGTCGAGGCGGGCATCGCGGCGTGGCTCGACGCGTGCGCTGAGCCGGGCATCCAGCGAATCGTCCTGGTCGATGCACCTGCCGTACTGGGATGGCAACGGTGGCGCGAGGTCGGCCTCCGTCACGCGGTGGGCCTGATCGAGGCCGTGGTCGCCGAGGCGGTGGCCGCCGGCGTCGTGCAGCCCCTCCCGGTCCGGGCCGTCACCCACGTCGTGGTGGGCGCGCTGGAGGAGGCGGCCCTGTACGTGGCCTCCAGCGATCCAGGGTCGACGGCGCGCGCCGAGGTCGACACCGTCCTCGGGCGCCTCCTCGCCGGCCTGTTCGTCGAGGAGCCGCCCGCGGCGGGCCGAACCGTGGAGCAGTAGGAGGAGGGCCGTCCCCCGGCCCGGGCGACGGCGCTGTGCGAGTCAGCGGGCCCGGGCCGGCTATCGCGCACCGTCACCCGCTGACCGAGGGCCTCCCGGCCGCGCCCGGCACGGCTGCCGTGCCGTCGGCGGTGTCGAGGAAGGCGAGGAGGCCGGCCGTGAGCTGTTCCAACCGGTCGCGGCGCAGGTGGTAGAGGACATAGCGGCCGTCGCGGCGTGGCTCGAGCACTCCGGCGTCGGCCAACTGGCGCAGGTGCTTGGACAGGGCGGGCTCGGTGATGCCGACGAGCGGCGCCAGCTCCTGGGTGCTGCGGGGGCGTTCGGCGATCCAGCGCATGGCCCGCAGTCGGACGTCGTCGCCGCACGCACGGAGGACGCCCACGAGGTCGGCCGGCGGCAAGCGGGGTCGCGCCGCGTCCGCGATGGGTGGCACGTGGTACGTCATGCCGAGAGGCCATGCGCGGTCGACGGCGTACCAGATGTGCGGCCAGGAGAACACGGTCGGCACGAACGTGAACGTCTCGGTGACCATGACGTCGACGTCGGGGGCGTCCTGTGCCGATCCCCACTGCGGCGCGCAGCTCACCTCGAGGTCGAAGCCCGAGCGATCGCCGCGGGCGCGGACACGGGGGCCGAGCGTGTCGACGAACGCCGCGAGCCCGCCGGCGAGCATCAGCCGGCCGGCGTCGGTCACGCTGCCGGCGAGGTGGGGCTCGAGCCGCTCCCACTCCTGCTCGAACCCAGTAGCCCAGTACTCCTCGAGCAGGAGGCAGAGCCGCTCCAGGAATGCCGCCGGATCGTCGTGCGCCATCGTCAGGGCCGACTCGGTCTGCGGCGTGCGGGTGCGGTCGCCGATGGCCAGCGCGTCGGCGAACCCGGCCGCGACCGTGTCGGCGGGCAACCCACGGATCGCAGCCATGCCGTCCTCGAAGGACTCGCACGGTCCGGCCGGGATGCTGGCCAGCGGGTCGGGAAGTGCCGTCCCGAGGCTGGGCGGGGCGCTGCCGAAGGCGAACGAGCACGCGGCCAGCTCGCCGCGCAACGCCAGGGGGAGGTTGCGCATGCGGCGGATCCAGGCGTGGTGCAGAGGATGGCGCTGCGGTTCGACGAGGACGTGCAGGCTGAACACCGCCTCGAGCCGGGCGCTGTATGTGAAGCAGACGCGCTCGACCGCGTCCTCGGCGAAATGGAAGCGGATTGCGGTCAATGTCATGTTTCCCGAATCCATCGATCACGGGCGCCGGTCGAACGTACCGTCCCCGCGTACGACTGTCGCCGGAGATGGAGGTGTCCTGCGATGCTGCGATCGGGTGCACGACTCTCGGTCCTCGCCCTGATGGTGGCGCTGGCCAACGTTGCGTTGGCCGTTCCCGCCGGCGGGCACGTGGCCACGTCCGAGACCCCGGCCGTCTGCATCAGCGATAACGGCACCGACGTGCAGCGGTACTTCGACATCGAGGGCAGCGACGTCATCTGGCCGAACATCCAAGGCATCTCGCCTCCGTGCCTGACCGTCGTGCAGGGTCGCACGTTCTACCGGGCGCACGGCTGGATCGCGCAGCTGCCGGAGCGGGCGGTGTACCCGGAGGGCTACGAGCCCGGCTTCCGGGTACCGATGCTCGACTTCCTCTCCAAGCTCACCGAGGCGCGCTACGTGATCAGCGACAGCGACGGGCGGGTGGAGATCACGCGGACCGTACGGCGGCCGGCGCTGCTCGCGCATGCGCACCTCGGGCGGTTCGGCGATCTGTTCGTGGCCCCTGACACGACTCTCGTTCCTGGCGTCACCATCGAGGGGCGCGCCCCGGAGTGGACCACGCTCGAACCGTTCGGCTCCGGGTCGCTCGACGCCGGCGAGCACACCATCGAGATCTACTGGACCCTGACCGAGCAGCACTGCGACGGGTTCGCGCCCGACCGGGCCAACAACTGCCTGCCCGCCGGCCAGAGCCTGACCACCAGGACCACCTTCACGGTCGTCGGGGGTAGCGCGTCCACCGGCCGGACGTGACCCGGGACCGCGTCACCCCCTTGACCGTGACCAGGCCATCGAGACTCGCCCGCTTCCTGGGGACTACGTAGCCGGTTGCTGCGACTGAGCGACTCGGACCATGTGGATGCACGTTCGCCATACGCACTCGTCTCCGCTCGAGGCGGAGGCCGGAGGTGGCGCTGGTGACGAGGATCACCTGTTGGTCGATGGGAACGCATGGACGTTGTCCCTCCGGTCGGTGTCAGCACCGGATGGGTTGAGGCTCGTTGGTGGGCGACGTGGCCGCGGGGTGAACAGGTCGGCGGGCCGGCGGACGTACCGTCGGCCGGGTGGCCGATGTGCGACCCGCCGAGCACGTGAGCGGAGCGGGCGTCGAGCGCCGTCGAGCTGTCTGGAGGCTCGGCCGGTGGCCGATCGCTCCCCGTGCGCGCAGTGCTCTTCGACCTCGACGACACGCTGATCGTCGAACGAGCCGACGTGAGTGCGACCCTCGAGCGGTTCTGAGCGGCCCTCAGCCGCCGCGCCTGTGGGGGCGAGGCACCACGCGCCTTCTGGTGCGTTGCGGAGGAGCGCTGGGGCGCGCTGGACGTGCTCGAGGCGGCCTGACGCCTGGGTTCGGCGCCTCGGAAGGGATGATCGCCACCTTCGACGGCGCCTCGCCCTGCCTGGC
>Ga0126306_10001431_pt1 | contig 12780 bp, 14 predicted proteins | sample Plot27_FD_92592 | JGI IMG/M metagenome (GOLD analysis project Ga0126306, IMG submission 92592) | Serpentine soil microbial communities from UC McLaughlin Reserve, CA, USA - Plot27 | ecosystem: Environmental > Terrestrial > Soil > Grasslands | place: USA: UC McLaughlin Reserve, Lake County...
CGGGGGATCCGGCGTTCAGGGCTCGCAAGACTCGGGCGGAGGTCAGCAGGGCGCGGGGTCTATAGCCGGCGCGGAGCAGTCGGCATCCGCCCCATCACAGGACATCCCGCCGCAGGGCGAGTTTACGGCCGGGGCGGCGGAGCAGACGGTGGAGGCATTCTATACGAGAACCTCCGAGGGGGATTACGACACATCCGCCAAGCTTCTCACCGAGAGTTGGCGGCAGGAATGGTTCCCGGATCGGGCTACTTTCGAGGGCACCTTCGACAAGGTGGAGAGCGTGGTGTTCATAACGGGACCGAACGCCGAGATCTCGGGCGATACGGCGACCGTCACGGGTGAGACCCAGGCCACGCTGACCGGGAAGATCCAGCACAACGAGGGAACCTGGTACCTCGTGCAAGAGGACGGTCGGTGGAAGATAGATAGCTGGGACGTCAACACACTGAGCACCGAGTCCGTGTGACCGTGCCGGAAGTAGATTGAGGAAGGAAGGCCCTGAAGACCGCACTAACGGCGCTCGTCTCCGGTATCATCGGCGGCCTCATCACCGCGCTCTTCCTCTTCGTCGGTGTCTACGGCCTGGAGGAAAGGTCGGGCAGCGTGACCATAAAGGAGGTCGCGCCAACACCCGAATCCTCGGGGCAGACGCCGGTCTTGGACGAGGGGTCCTCGGTGCGCGAGGTGTACACGCATGACGGCCGTGGCGTGGTGAGCGTTGACGTGGCGGCCACCTCCCAGGCCGGTCCCGGCAATGGATCCGGGTTCGTGGTCGACGAGATGGGGCACATAGTTACCAACCAGCACGTGGTGGATGGGGCAGAAGAGATCTCCGTCAGGTTCGCCGATGGCGTGCGCAGGGAGGCCGAGGTCGTCGGGGAGGACCCTTCGACGGACGTCGCCCTCATAAAGGTGGAGGCGCCGCGGGAGGCGCTTGAGCCGCTGACGCTCGGGGACTCGAACTCGGTAGGGGTCGGGGAGCCGGTCATCGCCATCGGCAACCCCTTGAACGTCGGGATCAGCGTTACCACGGGGATCGTGAGCGGTATCGGCCGTCCTATAAAGGCACCGAACGACTACACCATAAACGACGCGCTCCAGACCGACGCCGCCATAAATCCAGGCAACTCGGGTGGACCGTTGCTCGATTCGCGCGGCACGGTCATAGGGGTGAACGCCCAGATCGCCTCCGAGTCAGGAGGTTTCGAAGGCGTTGGCTTCGCCGTCCCCATCAATACCGTAAAGAGCGTGGTGAAGCAGCTCATAACCGACGGGGAGGTGGTGCACGGCTACATCGGGGTCTCCATGTTCGACCTGGGAATAGACGAACTCTCCGCCTACGCCGGCTTCTCCGAGGATGAGCTCGAGGAGAAGTACGGTTTCCCTCCCAACGGGGCGATAGTGAGCGAAGTAACCCCCGGCGGCCCGGCGGAGGAGGCCGGCATCCGGGGTGGGGAGGTGAAAGAGGTCGAGGGCATACAGGTCCCCATCGGGGACGTCATTACAGGGATCGAGGGCGACCCCGTCACCTCTTCCGAGGACGTGATCGAGGTCGTCAACTCCGTAAAACCCGGCGATACGCTCCTTATGACCGTCGTGACCCCCGGCGAGAAGGAGCGCCGTGTAGACGTCACGGTCGGAACCAGGCCGGAAGGAGTGTAGGGGGTGCTTGACGACGGGCCGAAGCGCGAGGCCGCCCACGCGGCGGTGGAACGTTACGTCGAGAGCGGGATGGTGGTGGGACTCGGGACGGGATCGACGGCCACGTTCGCGGTGCAGAGGATCGGGGAGCTCGTGGCCTCGGGAGAATTGAGGGACCTCAGCGGTATACCGACCTCGGCCCGGACCACCGCCCTGGCGAACGAGCTCGGCATACCGCTGGCGACGCTCTCGGAGGCCCGTCCCCGCTTTACCATAGACGGGGCCGATGAGATCTCACCCAAGCTAGCCCTGATCAAAGGCCGCGGCGGTGCGCTCCTCAGGGAGAAAATCGTGGCCTCATCGAGCGAGGAAGGCCTGATCGTGGTCGCCGACTCGAGCAAGCTGGTCAATTCTCTGGGCGCCGGCCCCCTGCCGGTCGAGATCGACTCCTTCGGCTGGGAGCGTACCCTCGAAGCCCTCGCCTCTTTAGGCTGCGAGCCAGTGCTGAGGATGGACTGGACGGACCCTGAACGCCCCTACGTCACCGACGGCGGTCACTACACGGCCGACTGCGCCTTCGAGGATATCGCCTACCCCGCCACACTCGAGACAGAGATCAAACACATCCCCGGCGCCCTGGAGTGCGGCCTCTTCGTCGGCCTCGCCCGCAGCGCGGTCGTCGCCGACGCGGACGGAACGGAGATTATCGAGGCGAAGCCTCGATAGCTGACCGCGCGATTCGTGGAGGGTCGATGACCCACTGCGAATCGCTTTAGCTACTCGAAGCGCCGAAGCCGGTGCGGACGCCGGCGCGCACGGAGTGGTCCTTCTCGACGACGAGCTTGTAGATATAGTCGTACTCGACGTAGACGATCGCCTTGCCGTCCTGCATCTTGACGCGCAGGTGGTCGTCGTTGGTCTCTATCTCCGTCACGTCGTCGGACTCTACGGTGAAGGTGTCGCGGCGGTCCCAGATCACGAGGTTCGCCCCTTCGTCCCTGGCTTCGTCTATGACCTTCTCGATCAACCGCTTTTCCATCTGTCTGCCTCCCGTTTCTCAAATGCGTTCACGAAATACCCGTGTAATTCTACTTTAGAAAACTGGTGAGGTAGAGAAGAGCCTGGCCGGGGTCGTAGAGGAAAAGCGCAACTGTTCCGGCCTCTGGTCTAAAATGGCTACCGGTCGAGCGTTACGGGAGGAACTTGAAGGGCATTACACGCAGGGTGAGGGATCTGGACCGGGCACTGTTCCGGGCGCTCTTCGGGCTGAAGTGGGCGCCGCTTACGGCCGCGATGCGAGCCTTTACCGTGGCTGGGACGGCAGGCGCCCTGTGGGGTTTCCTTGCCGCCCTGGCCTTCCTGCTCACCGGTTTCGAGCCCTCGCAACTCTTGATTCCCTGGGTCGCCGTCGCCACCGCTTGGACGGTCGCCGAGGGCGCCAAGTACCTCTTCAACCGCGCCCGTCCGTTCATCTGGGATACCGAGATAGCACCGCTCACGAAGACACCATCCTCGAGCTCTTTCCCCTCGGGCCACTCCGCGACGGCGGCCGCTGGAGCACTGACCCTCTCCGTCCTCTACCCGCCGTTCGCTCCCGTATTGGTGCTGGCCGGGGCCCTCGTCGTGCTCTCGCGCGTCTATCTCGGCGTACACTTCCCCTTCGACGTGCTGGCCGGTGTCCTCATAGGAACAGCGACCGCGGGAGCGGTACTCGCAGGAGCTGGCCTACTAACTTGAGTGCGCGGAAAGCAGTTTAGGAGAGCGGTGCCCGATGTTTCCTTCCTTGCCGCATCGTTTGCCTGTATGATTATCTACCTAGAGATGGACCTACCTGCGGGGAGTGGTTGAGGAAGATAGCGTTCATCAACGCGAAAGGTGGGGTCGCGAAGACCACGTCTTGCGTAAACATAGGCGCTGGCCTTGCCCTGGGGGGCTACCGGACCCTCCTCGTCGACCTCGACTCCCAGGGGCAGATCACGAAGAGCCTGGGCGTGCAGGCGGGCGAGGGGTTGGCGGAACTGCTGCAGGGCGACGCCGGTCTGAAAGACGTACAGATAGAAGCCCGCGAGAACCTGTTCGTGATCGCCGGCGGAGGGGCGCTCTCCGGCGTGAAGCGTATGATCTCCCGGAGGGACATGCGCTCTGAACTGGTGTTGAGTGAAGCCCTCGAGGATCTACGAGGATACGACTTCGTGCTGGTCGACACGGCGCCTTCGTGGGACGTCCTAAACGTCAATTGCCTGTTCTACGTCGAGGAGCTCCTGATCCCGGTCTCGATGGAGGCACTGGCGCTGCAGGGCATAGGCGACTTCCTCGGCCGCGTGGATCAGGTCCAGCGCTACAAGGAGGGTCTTAGGATTCTCAGCATAATCCCCACCTTCTACGACGGGCGGGTGAGGAAGAGCGCCGAGATACTCGAGCAACTCAAGCGTTATTTCCCAGACCAACTGTGGCCGTGCGTGCGCTACAACTCGAAGCTCTCGGAAGCACCCGGCTTCGGCCAACACATCTTCGAGTACTCGAGAAGGAGCAACGGGGCCGCCGACTACGCCCGCCTGGCCGAGCGACTCGCGAAAGGGAAGTGAAAGGGACATGGCCAAGACAAGACGAGTGCCGGAAGATCTCATGGGAACCATCCTGAGGGAGAGCTCGGGGCCACCCGGGGGCGAACGGGGTTCTCTGGGGTCAGGGGAGCTGCGCGACGTCAAGCAGGAAACGGCCTCGACTGCTTCTGGCGGCGAAGATGCGATCTCCTGGGAGGATCAGCCCTGGCTTGTGGGTACGACGTTCAACCTCTCCAAACAGGTTGGCAGGGAGCTGGACAGGCTTCGGCTCGATCTGCAGCGGCAGCATGATATCCACACCTCCAACTCAGAGATCGCCGAGATGGCGCTCAGGATCGCCATAGAGGACGCGTGGGAGAGGGGAGAAGAGAGCGAACTGGCCAGGAGGCTGGGCGAACGGTCCGCATATCCGGCTGACCAGGCGGGCCCGGCGACCCGGCGCAGCGTGGATGAATCTGGCCGCATCCTCGAGACCACCTACAACGAGGAAGGGAAGGTAGTCGACGAGGAGGAGGTCGGCGACGTCACCGATCTGCCCGTTGAGGCCGAATACGTCGATGGGAAGGGTAGGCTCATGAGCCTGGCGAGGGACGAGCTCGGGAACACCTTCGAGTGGGTTACGGACGAGGAGTTCGGCACGCTAGAGGCGAGGATCGTCCGGGCCGCCGACTGAAAGCGCTTTTCGGAATGGTTGACCATTCCGAAAAGCGCGGCTTCAGGCATCAGGATTTTTTGGAATGGATCTGGGGACCTGGAGACGCTGCGTACGAACTTGATGGTTCGATCCGAGGAAACGTTGGTAGAATCGGGAAAGCATGAGCTTTCCGCGTTACTACACCGTCGGGGCAGTCGCTCAGAATGTGCAGTCGTTGAAAGCCCTCGACGAGCGTCTCGAGGACCTGGGAGTTCCTGCTGATTCGCTCCTCGTGCTGTCGCGGCGGGGGGACGAGCGTCTGGTGGGCGTAACCCTCCCTGGCGTCAGGACGCGCAGAGTCGAGCCGGGGTTCTCGCGGGCGCAGTGGTTCGAGTTCTTCAGCACCTACCTCGGGGTGACGGCTGTGAGCGTCCTCATGGGCGCCGTTCATCTACCGACCGGGATCGCCGTGCAGGCCGTCATGACCCTGGCAGCCGTCGTCGGCCTCATCCTCTACCACCGCAGACCGCATCTCCAAAAGAAGCTTCTTGCCATGGGCCTCCCCGAGGGATTCGCCGAAAAGTGGGAAGCGGCCTTCCATGAGGGTTTCGCCCTGGCGCTGGCCACGGTCCCCGTAGATCTCTTCGAGGAGACGCAGGACGCATTCCTCGAAGGTTCAGGACTAGAGTCTCCGCTCGCCGTGGACAGGCGGCTGGTTCTTTAGGCTTCAGGCATCAGCCAAGTTGTAAAAAGCGCTACCAAGCTGCGATCGAGCCAGGGTTGTGATCGTGAGACAGAGACACAACGCTCTACCATGACCTGAAACCTCTTCTCGAAACCTGATACCTTATCGAGCGTGATCGTTCGTGAGCGGCCGGACACTTTCTTGCTCTTCGGGCAGCACGAGCATGCGCTGGTCGCTGGCGAGTTCGCGCTCCGATGGGGGGAGCGGCCCAGTCCCTTCGAGCCCACGGTCTACGCCACCGCCAATCACGATCTGGCCTGGCGCGAACCGGACAGGGAGGTGCTGTGGAACGAGGAGAAGGATAGGCCTTATTCGTTTGTGGATTATCCGGTGCATCTGAAACTGCCGGCGCAGAAGAGGGGGATCGACCTTGTAGAGGACCACGCCCCTTACGCGGGATGCCTCTGCAGCATGCACTACGCACGCTTCCTGCTCGACTCCGAACGGCCCGAGGAGGTCGAGTTTCGCGAGGGCGAGATGGAGCGCCAGGGTAGGCTCGAGGAGGGTATGTCCGAGGGAGATCTGGATAACCTCGAGAGAAACTTCCGCTTTCTGCGGCTTTGCGACGGGCTCTCGTTGTTTTTGTGCCTGAACGAGCCCGGCGGCGAGGACAGGCCGCCGCCTTATCCCGGGGGGTTCGAGTTCGATGGTACGCGCTTCGTACCAGTATGGGATGACGAACGGACGTTGCGCCTCGATCCCAACCCTTTCTCGGAGGCGTTCGGGATAGAGATCCCCTACCGGATCGTGAGTAGAGACCGGCGTCCCCTCGGGAATGATCTGCTCGAACTTCGGGTAACCTGTTGATAGCGTTGCGGTAGGCACTCTCTTATAGATGCGCTTCTACCTTAGAAAGGATCCACATGCGGGACGCGTCGTACGATTTCTTGAAGAGGCTGCTCTCGACGCCGGGTCCGAGCGGTTACGAAGAGGCCGCCGCGAAGATCTGGAGGGATGAGGCCGAAGAGTTCGCTGAGGTCAGGGGCGACAGGATGGGGAACTCCTTCGCCACCATCGGCGCGGGTGGCTCGCCGAAGGTAATGCTCGCCGGGCACATCGACGAGATCGGGGTGATGATCACCCACATAGAGGAGAACGGCTTGCTCCGCTTTACAGGCGTCGGCGGCTGGGACTCGCAGGTGCTCGTTGGCCAGCGCATTCGATTGCTCACAAAGAGCGGCGAGTTGGTCAGTGTTATCGGCAAGAAGGCCATCCACGTCATGGAGCCCGACGAGCGCAAGAAGGTCTCCGAGATAAAGAGCCTCTGGATCGACATAGGTGCCAAAGACGGCGAAGAGGCCAGGGGCATGGTCCGCGTCGGGGACGTCGGCGTGATCGATCAGGACCTCGTAGAGCTCCCGAACGGGCGTATAGCTTCCCGCTCCGTGGATAACCGCATGGGCGCATTCGTGGTGCTCGAGGCACTGAGGTTGCTCTCCGAGGAGGATGATCTCGGCGCCGAGGTCGTGGCCGTGGCGTGCGTGCAGGAGGAGATAGGTCTGTACGGCGCCCGTGGGGCCGCCTTCGGGCTCGACCCTGACGCGGCCATCGCCGTTGACGTGACCCACGCCACGGATACCCCCGGCGTCTCCAAGAACGAGCACGGTGATCATTCTCTGGGTGGCGGTCCTGTTATCAAGCGGGCGACGAACATCTCGCCCATCGTCTCAGAAGGCCTCATCGCGGCGGCGGAGGGCGAGAACATCCCCTACACGCTGGAGGCCGACTCGCGCTCGACGGGGACCGACGCTGACGCCATTCAGTTCACGAGGGCCGGGATCGCGACGGGGCTAATCTCGTGTCCGAACCGCTACATGCATTCTCCGAACGAGATCGTGGACGTAGATGACGTCGAGAACTGCGCGCGTGTGATCTCCGCCTACGTGAAGACGCTCGGCGCGGATACGACCCTGATCCGTTGACCGAGGGCTCCAGTTGACCACCGAAGGGGAACCGAAGCGGCGGGCCTCGACTGCTGTCGAGGCCGCGCTGCTCTTGACGGTCTTCTTCTTCGGAACCAACTTCACGGCGGTCAAGATCGTCGTAGGGAGCGTCCCGCCGATCCTCTTCGCAGCAACACGCTTCACCCTGGCCGGTCTAGTGCTGCTCTTGTTGATACGCTTTACGGACCCCGGAACCCGTCTGCGCCGCGAGGACTTCCTCGCCGTGCTCGGCCTGGGGGTAGTAGGCATTACTCTGACCCAGACGGTCTTCACCCTCGGGGTGAGCCTGACGACGGCGGCGAACACGGCCCTCGTCTACTCGACGGCCCCCGTGTGGGGGATGCTCCTCGGGTTCGTGCTAGGGCTCGAGCGGCCGAGGCTGGCCGGCATCCTCGGGATAGGGCTCTCCCTCCTCGGGGTCGGCTTCATCGTGTACGGTGGGCTCGAGTTCGCTGGCACGAGCCTCCTCGGGGACGCCCTCATATTGGTCGCGGCCGCCTTCTGGGGCTCATACACCGTTCTCTCGCTCTCGCTTCTGGATCGCTACTCTCCCGTTGCCCTCGCCGCCTACGCCATGACCCTGGGCGGGCTCGCCGCCTTCCCGCTCGCAGCACTCGAACCCGGCGGTTTCGACGTCGGCCCCCTGGACGGCCTGACGTGGGGAGCGGCTGCGTACTCTGCGCTCTGCTCCTCGGCCTTCGGCTTCGCGGCGTGGGGATGGGGCATCTCTCATGTCGGGGCCAACCGTGTCCTGATCTACCAGTACCTCGTCGCCCTGATCGGTGTCACCACAGGCATCGTCCTCCTCGGCGAGGACTTCGGACTGGAACAGCTCGCCGGAGCCGCCATCATTCTCTGCGGGGTCTACCTGGCGAGAAGCACGTAGCCTGTGCCACTCACCCTCTTGTGGACCGTCGTCCCGGCCGGCGGACGCTACCGGAGCTGTTCGGTTCTGGCAAGACGAAGATGAGGGCGAGGATAACTATGAGTGCCAGGCTCGCGGCCGGACTGACGAAGGCGAGCACGAAGGCCAGGATGTAGAGGAGCATGCCGAGCACGTAGCGGCGCGTCATGGCACGAAGCAAGAGGGGGTCGACCGCCCTGTTCACGAGGCGGTAGTTCCCGGCGACGTAGAGCCAGAGCACTGTGAAGAAGACGGCGGTCACGGCCAGAGTGCCGCTGTAGACGGCGACGGCGGTGGTGCGATACTCCTCTTCCCGGATGTACTCGGCGAGCAGGGCCGTAGGGAAGGGGATAAAGGCGACGCACATCAAGAACACGACGTTCAGGAAGAGCAGGACGTGATCCGAGCGTGCGATCAGGCGGAAACGGTTGTGATGATTCGCCCAGACCGTTCCTATGACAAGAAAGCTGATCGCGTACCCGAGATACGAAGGCCACAAATGCGCGAGTTTATCGGAAAGAGTTTCCGCGCCGTCCACGTGCGGAACCGCTATCTCTATGATGAGGAGCGTGATCGCGATGGCGAACACCCCGTCGGAGAAGGTCTCTATCCTCCCTGTATCACTACTTTGCTCGCCGTTCTCAGTAACCGGGACTCCCTCGTCGTACCGACCGCTGTCACTTAGTTTGCACCACTTGCGAGTCCAGATGCAACGCTCCAGCGTACTTCGCGATCCAGCGCAGTCAAGGACTATCGTCGCGTTTAGTCCGAGAGGCAGGAGGGGCCCGCCCCAGATCTGGGACAGACCCCTCTCCGGCTAAGCTTAGTCGGTGGACGGTGCGAAGTGGTTTACTGCGGGCTCTCTGCGAGGCCCACCTGGAATCGACTCGTTTCGCCGTTCCTTAGTACCGTTAGTCGTACTGTATCGCCTGGCTGGTAGTCTCGTAGTGCCGAGATCAGATCGCCCGAGCTGCGGATCTCCTCCGAGCCTACGGCGGTCACGACATCGCCGCGCTGTATTCCGGCGGTATCAGCGGGGCCGCCTGGGTCGACCTTCTCGACCAGCGCCCCCGAATCTACGGAGCTTCCGAATTTGCTGGCGGTCTCCGGAGGTAGATCCGAGAGGTAGACGCCAAGGTAGGGGTGGGTGGCCTTGCCGTTCTCGATCAGCTGGTCCGCCACGGAGACGGCCGTGTCCGAAGGGATGGCGAAGCCGATGTTCTCGGCACCGGTCTCTCCGGGCGGGAGGTAGGCCACGTTTATGCCGATGACTCGCCCGTCGCGGTCTGCCAGCGCTCCGCCCGAATTACCCGGAGAGATGGCCGCGTCGGTCTGGATCAGATCGACCAGGGAGGTTTCCTGCATGCCGCCTGTGTACTCGGCCGGTACCTCACGCCCCGTGCCGCTGATGATGCCTGATGTGACCGTGGACTCGAAGCCGGATGGGCTTCCGACCGCGACCGCCGTCTGACCGACGATCGGGTCCCCGTTCGCGAAGCTGGCGGCGGGCAGGCCGTCGCGGTCCACCTTTATCACGGCGATATCCGTCATCGGATCCGTTCCCACGACCTCGCCACGCTCTGTGGTGCCGTCCGCGAAGGCGACGTCCACGTCGGTGACCCCTTCGACGACGTGGTTGTTGGTGATGATGTAGCCGTCGGAGCGGTAGATAACACCGCTCCCTATGCCCTCTTGTTTCTGCGTCCCGAGAGGCGTCTGTTGGACGCCCGAGACATTGATCTGGACCACCGAAGGGCTCAGGACGGAGGCGACTCTGGCCACGGGTTCGTCGGATGGGATGCGGGCCTGGGCCGACTTGATCGGCTCGGCCGTCTGTGTCTTGCCCGTGCCCGGATCGAAGTAGATCACACCGAGCACGAAGGCCAGCGTCGCCAGGCCCATCAGCGCCAGCAAGAAAGTGCGTTGTAAGGTGTGTCCCTTCATACCGTTACCTCCCCGAGGCCACTCCCTCGCGGCCCCGCTTCTAGAAGCGTCTTGAGAAGTCGCTCGGCCCTACGCTGCACCCGCCTTACGGCTTTCTCTGAGATTCCAAGCCTCGCAGAGAGCTCCCGCACGCTTGCTTTCGTGCCTTCATCCAGTCCGTAGCGATTCACGAGCACGCGGCGCTCGCGCTCCGGCAGCCGCCTCATGGCTTCCTCGAGTCTGAGGCTCTCTACAGGGTCGAGGCCTTGGGATTCATGTTCCTCCACGTAGTCCCCGAGACTGTGGGCACCCTCCTCCGGGCCGAGGGGCAGATCCAGGCTCGAGACCTCGGGTACGGCTTCGAGGATGGATCTGACCTTGCTCCCTTCCCACCCGAGCCGGCCGGCGGTCTCCTCCAGGGTCGGCTCGCGGTGGAGCTCCGCGACCAGCTCGCCCTGTGCCTTGCGGATCTTGCGGACTTTCTCGTTCATGTGGGCCGGGAGCCGGATCTCGCGCCCCTTGTCCCCAAGGGCGCGTTGGATCGACTGCCGGATCCACCACGTCGCGTACGTCGAGAAGCGGTTGCCCTTCTCGGGGTCGAACTTCTCTACCGCTTTCATCAGGCCGATGTTCCCTTCCTGGATCAGGTCCTCCAGGGGAAGACCCTGCCCGCGGTACTTTCTGGCCACGGAGACGGCCAGCCGCAGATTCTTCTCTACAAGCCGCTGGCGTGCCTCAGTGTCGCCGGCCCTGACCCTGCGGCCGAGCTCGACCTCCTCTTTGTGGCTGAGCAACTCGCCCCTGCCTATGCGGGCCATGTAGGCCGCAAGGAGACCAGGAGCTTCCGTCCCCCTTTGGGTTCTCGGATAAGTCGACAACTCTCCTCCTTTTGGTGTGTGATCTCTGCCTGTAGTCTGGACTTCCAAGATGTGAAGAGCCTTTGCGGTCCATGAGCGTTTTCACAGGAAAGGTCGTTTCGGGGGCAGAATCGCCGCAGAGCGGCGATAATACACGGGTGATGCGGATACTGATAGTAGAGGACGAAGAGAGGCTTGCGCGCCTGATCTCACGGGTCCTCTCCGAGGAGGGCTACGCCGTCGAGGCGGAGGCCAACGGCCGGCAGGCGCTCATGCGGGCGTTGGCGGACGAATACGATCTCCTGATCGTCGACTGGATGCTCCCCGACCTGAGCGGCGTACAGCTGGTGAAGAGGCTCAGGGCCGCGGAGGTCGGGACGTCGGCGATCATGCTGACCGCCCGCGACCAGATCGAAGACCGCGTAGAAGGCCTCGACGCCGGCGCCGATGACTACCTCCCCAAGCCTTTCGCCTTCCCCGAACTGCTCGCCCGCGTCAGGGCCCTCACCCGCCGCCCGTGGGACGAAGGGAAAGGCGGCGCGATCCTCGGCGCCGGCGACGTTACACTCGACCCCGTTCGTCACGTAGTCCGCCACAGGGGAGAGACCGTGGACCTGACGGCCAAGGAATTCGCGCTCCTCGCCACCCTGCTCCAGCGCCCAGGACAGGTCTTTACCCGCCCGGTTCTGCTCGATACCGTCTGGGACGCCTCGCCCGATGTCTACGCCAACGTCGTGGATCTCTATATCTCCTACTTGCGCAAGAAACTCGATGGTGACGGCGAAGCTTCCCATATCCGAACCGTCCGCGGTGTCGGTTACACTTTCGAGCCACAACCCGGACCGCGCTGATGTTCGAGCACATCCGGAAGCGCCTGACGATGGGCTACGTGGGCATACTGGCCCTCATTTTGTTGGCCTTCGGCGGCGTCGTGGTATTCACCTTCTACCTGAGGGTTAGCGAACAACAGGATGATCTGCTCTTGCAGAAGGCCGAAGACATGGCCAACAGCGTGTTGAGCGGCAAGGACAAATACGGCGTCGTGAGGGCGACCACCGATTACGACGTGGCCGTGATAGTACTTCTGCCCGATGGTTCCTCTTACGGGGACCTGGACGAGGCATCCTTCTCTTTGGGCCTCCCCTACACCTACATGGCACAAAGAGCCGGGCAGGAGGGGCACACGATCAAGGAGACCGTTTCAGGACCTGATGGTCCCGTGCGGGTGATGAGCATCCCCGTAAGAAAGTACGAAGAGTTCGGAAGCGTGATCGCGGTCGTCCAGGCCGCCCAGTCTCGCCAGGCGGTGACGGACACGGTGGGACGACTGGTCTTCGTGCTGGTTCTAACGGGCCTCGGGGCGCTCATGCTGGCTGCGGTCGGCGGGCTTTTCATGTCGCGGCGGGCGATGCGTCCGGTCCAGGAAGCGTTCGGTAGGCAGAGGGCGTTTATCGCGGACGCTTCCCACGAGCTCAAGACGCCGCTGACCCTGATCCGGGCCGACGCCGAGGTACTCTCCCGTAGCATCGACGATCCGGACAAGACCTCTGACGACCGCGAGCTCGTCGA
>Ga0126306_10001432_pt1 | contig 12778 bp, 20 predicted proteins | sample Plot27_FD_92592 | JGI IMG/M metagenome (GOLD analysis project Ga0126306, IMG submission 92592) | Serpentine soil microbial communities from UC McLaughlin Reserve, CA, USA - Plot27 | ecosystem: Environmental > Terrestrial > Soil > Grasslands | place: USA: UC McLaughlin Reserve, Lake County...
ACCATCAGCCGAACCTCTTGGATCGATTTAAACTTCCTACCTCCGCGAGGGTAAGGCCCCGAGCTGCTTCAGCAGGCCGAAAAGGTCGTACTCGTCCCTCTTCTCCACGAACCTCCCCTCGGATAGATGAATGACGTTCATGCCAGCAACCTCCACGCGCCTGGCTGTCGGCGGAATGCCCATTAGACTTCCCTGGTGGGTGCCGAGCATGAAGTAGCGGGTGACCACCCTTTCGTCCTCGGCCAGGATCTCCTCGATCAGAACCTTTAGATCGGGGAAGGCTTCGAAGAGGCCTACGACCCACCTTTCGAAGCCCTCCGGTCCGCGGATCGGTTCGGTCGTACCGGGATGGTACTGTACGAATTCCGGCGCTATGACCTCGTTGATCCTGGACAGATCCTTCTTCCCGAACACGTCCTCATGGAAACGGCTAACCAGGCCCTTGTTGTTTGTGGTTGACACAATCGGGGTCATAGCCGAGAAACCTTAGGAACCATCTTGCCGCCGCAGCTGGTCCAGAAGAGATCGAGCTCCTTCGCGCAGGCCTCGCACGATGCGCACTCGTGCCCGCCAGCGAAAGCGGCAACACTCTGGACGAGCACTGTCGCGCAACGCTATCACTGTGTACGTAACCTCGACGCTAACCCGTAAAACCCCTTTCTCACGCCCCGGAGCACCCGCCTCATCGACCAATTCCCGGCGTTCGTGTGTGCTGCATCTGGCCTAGTGATCTGGCTTTCCTTCTGATCCCACCCCGGCGCCCTCACCGTGCGCTCCTTAGAACACTAAGACGAACAGGACCCGCCCAGTGTGTCGACCGTTTACTTCTCATGCATTCTCCGTTCCGCGCACTCCAACGACGGCTTTGAGCTTACTTCTTAAAGCATGCTCTAAGTCAAGAGACACAGAGAATATCCCTTGAAGGGATGACCATCGGCGAGGTGGCGCGGCGGGCGCCAGGCCCTCCACGCCGCGCTATCGTGCCACGTTGGCCGTAGTATAGGCACCCTCTCGTGGAGACCGATGTACGGGTCCTTGACCCAGGCAGGTGCAGCGGGGTTTGATGGCCGACATGGTCCAAGCCGTGCTACGACTGGGACAGCAGTCGCGCGCATTCGTCTAGGCTGGCGCACTCGCACCGGAGCGCTTCTTCCAAGAGAAACCTCATCTCCCTAAGCTGGGCGATAAGTTCGTCAACCTCTGTCAGCTTCTGTGAGGCGAGCGCCTGCCAGCGTTCGCCGGCTCCGGTTTCAGCAGGAAAGCCGTGCAGCAGGGTACGGACCTCCCGGATGGTGAACCCGGCGCGCTTGGCGCCCTTGATCAGGGCCAAGCGGTCAACTACCTCCTGATCGTACCGTCGCCTGCCGGCGACGCGCTCTGGTTCCGGTAGCAGCCCCACCCGCTCGTAGTAGCGGATCGTAGAAGCCCTTACGTCCGTCCGCCGCGCCATCTCTCCAATGGTGATCTCTTTCACGAAAATATCTCCTCAATGCATTGACTTAAAGTTCACTTTAAGAAGTATAGTCGAGTTCGTCTTGCGAAGTCGAGTAGAGGAGGACCACAGGTAGGCAGGTTGATCGTCATTGGCGGAATGTTTGTACTCGCCGGGCTGTGCGAGATCGGCGGCGGGTACCTGATTTGGGGTCACGTTCGTCAGGATAAGCCCCTAGTATGGGCGCTCGCGGGTGCCGCATTACTGGCCTCCTACGGTATGGTCGCTGCCCTGCAACCGATCCCCGCCTTCGGACGAGTCTATGCCGCCTACGGCGGCTTTTTCATAAGTCTCGCCCTGATGTGGGGTGTCGTAGTCGAGGGTTTCCGTCCGGACAAGTACGATGTCTTGGGCGCCCTCACCGCCTTTTCGGTGTGCTGATCATAGTTGTTCCCTATCGTGGCTGAAGATGAGTAGAGCAGAAAAGGAGAAAAGCATGAAGGCGGAAGCGCGGAGCAGCAAGAACGAACCGACCGTCGCCTGCGACCTGACGGCGATGAACTCCGAGCAGAGAGAGCGCTACCAAGCATTGAGACGGCAGCTGAGCGAGGACTTTCATGAGGTGCAAGAGCTGGAAGACGGGTACGCCGTCAGGCATTCCTCCGAGGCATCCGTGTTGCTGGCGCTCGCGGAATACGTCTCCCTGGAGCGGTTGTGCTGCCCGTTTTTCGACTTCGCGATCGAAGTCGAGCACGACGGGGGCGAGGCCTGGCTCCGGATGACAGGTCCAAAGGGCGCGAAGCAGGTCTTGGAGGCAGCGATGGAAGTCGGGGCTGGGTGAGTGATCCACCACGCCGGGCACTCGTAGCACGATTCGCGGTTTGACCTCGGGCAAGAGACGGATCGTGGGTCTGCAAGTGAATCTGTTCGGGGCCTCGCTGCCGCCCGTCAATCGGCTGACGCACGTGGCCGCGCCCGAGGTAGCACCGACCTGCAAGCGAGGGTCGCGGTGGGCGACCCGGAGCGGGTGGCCGAGCGGTTCTCACACTATCCAAGGCCGCAAACCGGACGGCGCGAAGAACCCCGGGCTGGTGCGTAATCTTGTGGAGCGATTATCTACTTGACGCAGGTTGAATTCCCGCCTCAGTCGTACGCCTCTCTTTCTAGAAGCTACACCGGCACTAGGCTTTGAGTGTCAAAGAACCAAGGAGCAAGGGATATGGCCGACAGGCAAAATATGGAACGCTTGATCCTGGTATGTGGGGCGACCGGCAGCCAGGGAGGTGCGGTGGCGCGAAGCCTTCTCGATCGACGCTTTCGGGTTCGCGCACTCACCTGCGACCCGCAGAAGCCGGAAGCACAGGCCTTAACTGAGCAGGACGCCGAGGTTGTGCAAGGCGATATGGAAGACCGCTCCGCTATGGATCAGGTGCTCGCCGAAGGCGTCTACGGCATTTTCTCGGTGCAGAACTTCTGGGAGACCGGCTACGATCGTGAGGTGCAGCAGGGCAAGACGGTTGCTGACGCGGCGAAGTCGGCCGGCGTGGAGCACTTCGTCTACAGCTCGGTCGGCAGCGCTTACCGACAGACGGGGATCCCTCACTTCGAGAGCAAGTGGGAAATCGAGGAGCATGTGCGCCAGATCGGGCTTCCTTACACGATCCTCAGGCCCGTATTCTTCATGCAAAACTGGGAGTGGATGCGCGAGCACATCCTCGGCGGTACCCTGGCCCAGTCTTTAGATCCGGATAAGTCGTTCCAGCAGGTGGCCATCTAGGACGTAGGGGCCTTCGCAGCTATAGCCTTTGAACATCCGCAGGAAGTGGATAGAGCGAGAGGTAGATCTTGCCGGCGACGAACAGACCATGCCCGAGATAGCCGAAACCTTCGGCCGTGTCATAGGGAAGGAGATCAGCTACTACCAGGTGCCCTGGGATCAGTTTGAGGAGCAGATGGGCGAAGAGGGTGCCGTCATGTACCGGTGGTTGAACGACGTAGGCTACGAGGCGGACATCGCTGCCTTGCGGCAAGAGTACCAGAAGCTTACTAGCTTCGAGCGGTACCTCCGCAACCACGGATGGGAGGGTGCCGAGGTTCCTGCAAAGGGTTGAGGTGTACAGCAATCATCGCTTTGGCATAGGCATCGCAGGAGCCTGCATCGAGTAGATGATTACCCCTTGTGGATCCCCGAACGCATCCAACCTCGCCCGGCTTGCGCGAGGGGCATGTTCTACGGGGCCCGCTGTGTGGCTGCGTCGTCCTCTTGTTTTATCAGCCCGGTATTCAAAGTTCTCCCCCTTCTTTCGTACCGCGCGAGATTCGGCCGCCCCGGATCAGACCAACCCCTAGCACGAGGAGCCCCACCGCCAACGAGACAGCGCCGACGTAGGCGAGGTAGATCAGCGCGTTCGGCTCTGTTGCCTCAGGTGAGGCGACCGAGAGGAAGAAGGCCAAAGGAAGCAGGATCGCCGCTGCAGGTATCGAGTGGCGCGCCAACCTCTTCATGCCCTTCGAAAGATTGGCCTCGTCCACGTATCGCAGGGTTACCAGAGACAGGACGAGCAGGACGCCAGCGTGGGCGTGGCCGGCCCGCCAGAGGTCCTGCCTGAGCTCGTTGTCGGCGTAGCCCGAGTCGCCCACGAGCAGCGAGAGTATGCTCGCTCCCCCGTAGACTACAGCAGGCATCAGGATCAACAGTAGCCCTGCCGTGAGGCGCGATTCATGGCTCATATCATCCTCTCCTCCTCTTCCGGTGAAATTACCATTGATTTTAGTTTCCGTTGCCCCGCTTCTCATAGCCCGTCTTCGCCTCCTCTGCCCGGCTCACCTTCAGCGTACGTGCCCACCAGGAGAGTTCGTCGAGATAGCCACGGCGCTCTTGTTGAGGAAATCGAAGTCGGAGAGCTGCTTACCGTCCTGCAGCACGCCGAGGAACGGCTCCATACCTATGTGTACCGCCGTCCGGGTCGGGGCCATCTGGAGCTCGATGCAGATCAAACGAAGTTGCTCGATGGCGCGTGCACCGCCGACACCTCCGTAACAGACGAACGCTGCGGGCTTCTTGTTGAACTCGGGATAGGCGTTATCGAGGGCGTTCTTCAAGACGCCGGGGATAGAGTGGTTGTACTCGGCAGTGACGAAGAGATACTCATCGAACTCAGCCATCTTCTCGCCCCAACGCTGCGCCACCGAAAAATGAGGTGGCGCAAAGGCTGGGCCCGCCGCTTCCTCGAAGAGGGGCAGCGGGTAGTCTCTGAGATCGACGATCTCGACTTCGAGATCGGTCCGTTCGGACGCCACTTCGAGGATCCAGCGCACCGGCTTGTCGCCGAAGCGTCCCTCCCTGATCGTGCTAATTACGATGCCGATCTTGAGTTGCTCCATAACCATTCTCCAATATCCAGCTTTAGGGCTACGATCTCGCCCGGGAGCGAGCCGCCTCGAACTGGCGTGCTGCCCAGCCCGAGGCGGGCAAGGGCGAATGCACCAAGGCTTGCACTTGTGCCATGAGCTCGTCACGAACCTTCTTGGGAAGCAGCGGGTCCGTGAAGCTGGGGCCGTGCAAGTGCCCGAGCTGCACACGGCCGTAACTGAACTGCAGTCCGCTCCTACCGGCGTTGTTACTCTTCATACCAAGGCCTCGCACCGATCGCCCGCTGGGTCTGTGCGAACATCCGCTCGCCCTACCCTTTGGGAAAATGCCCGGTGAGCTCGGGATCGACCACGCCGTGCGCTGCGGCCCACAGCACGTTCGCCACCTCCTTCGGATCCACTCGCTCGAAGATCCCGACCTCTATGCACTCGCGAACCATCTCCTTCGAGAACCTCGAAGGTGGACCGGAGCCGCGGTGACTCGAAGCGTAAGGCGTAAACTCGGCCTGTCGATCGGCTGAACATCACGGCGAGGTAGGTAGGATTTGCCGAAGCATTAGCGCGGTAGGCCCATCTCAAGGCATCAAGGTAAGCTAGCGAATCCTTACCGCGAGGCACGGCCTCCAGCGCCGTCCAGCCGCCCACCGAGTTGCCTGCGACGTGGGCGATATCGTGCCCGAGCTCGCGGAGGAAAACCGCGAGGACGCGCGCGATGCCCGCAGGGGTGGGCGGAACGCCAGACCGCGACGCAGACGTGAGGTCGAAGCCTGGCAAATCGTCGGCGATCACTGTCATGTGAGCTGCGAGGTGCCCCACGACCAGGTCCCGAACGCGCAGGTTGCCGCCCGTACAATGGACGAGCAGCAAACGCTCCCCCGCGCCGTGAACCTCGTGGTCGATGATCAGCTCCCCAGGGTATCATGGCCGACGTTCGCCGGCAGGGTCGTGGCGACGGGTCTTCGCGCTTTCTACCGATCTCACCGCACGCGTACTCCAAGCGGTCTCCGGCGAGGTTTGCCGGGCGAGCCTGGTCAAGGATTGGAGGTGGACTATGAACCCTAGCGGCACGACGAAAAGCGGGATAAGGCCCAAGGGGAACACCGACAGCAGCCCCGTAGTCGTCGCCGGGGCCGCACCGAAGACGGCTTGGAGGGGAGCGGCCAGGATCCCACTCCCCGCCCCGAGTGCCACGACGAAATCGAGCATCCCGATGAGGTTCGCGCCCACCGCGGCGCCCCGCGCCCAGGCGCGAGAGCGAGCGTACAGGTACGCCGCCCCGAGTGCCGCCAGCCCGGCTACGATGTCGCCCGCGCCCGCCGGAACGGCGAAGAAGGCGGGCAGAACCCCTAAGGCCAGCAGGGGCAGGAAGATCGCGCCGACGAGGCGGTAGGACTGGAAGGCGAGCAACAGCTGCTGCGGGATCCCATCGATCACTTCGCGGTAGGTCCCAGAGACGAATCTTAGCCCGTAGCCGACAGCAGTAAGAGCCACATTCCAGCCCAAAACGATCACGGCGCCCGTCGCCGCGTTTGCGGTCTCGGGACGAGGAACGAGCGTGATCAGGAACGCCGCCGCGAGCCAGGCCGCCATGACGGCGGCGAACAGGGTCGAGACCCTTGCGGCCTTCCTGGTACTGAACAGCGAGCGCGCCGCGCTCCTCACCCCGGCCCACGCCACGATCGCCGTGGTCACGATGACCAGGACGACCACCACAGCCGCCCATACGGGAACGTTCTCACCGTACACTTCAGACACCTCCTTCATCCGGCGCGTCTTCCTCCCATGAGGAACCTGCGCGTGCCGATGCCATCGCCTTATCGAGTTCGGCCTCCAGGCGGGGCTTCGGGAAGGCGCCCACCACGCGCCTCCGCTCGACGCCGCCGGAGAAGAGCACGAGCGCAGGAATCGAGCGGATTCCGTGCTCTGCGGCGACCTCGGGGTTCTCGTCGACGTCGAGCTTGAAGACCTTCATCTCATCGGCCCTCTCGTTAGCGATCTGTTCGATGATCGGACCCACCAACCGGCACGGCCCGCACCAGTCGGCCCAGAAATCCACCAACACTGGAAACTCAGAACCCAGCACGTCCTCGTCCCACTCCCGCGCGCCAACAGCGCGGACGATCTCGTTCATCTTGGTCAAACTCCATTCGAAGTGGCTCGAAAATCCACCATGACGTCACTACTCGTTACTCCGCTGCGATCATCCCCTCTGCCTCGCGCCTCCGCCGGGCGGTACGCGGGGTCGAAGTAGCCCAGCGGTACACGGAGCAGCCAAGAGCCGATCTCGCGCCGGCCCTTGGTGCTCGCGGACTGGAGAAGCCCAGCGCACCGCGATACTCGGCGAGAATCGCGCCGGTGAAGGCCTCGACACGCCAGTACCTGATCCCCTCGGCGAGCCGTCAGAGAAGCTGCTCCCCACTCGCTCTTACAACCGGGAGTCCTCCACTACGACTCAGCCGCGCCATGCACCTCCGATCCCGCCCGTGTCCACGGCCGCGGTTTGTCCTTCCGTACCACGCTCTGATCCCCTGGCGGACTTCCGCCTCCTGCTGACGGTGTCACGCAGCAGCGAGATCGAGCCTCCGAGCAAGATCGAACCGAGGAGGTAGGCGGCGAGCACCCACAGGGCTGCGCCCAGACCCGCTTCGAGGCGGCCATCGTAGAAGAGCAGGGCCCTTATGCCCTCGGTCATGCGCTCGAAGGGCAACACGCCCGAAAGCGTGCGGAAGAAACCCGGCAAATTCTCTACAGGAGTGGCCCCGCCCGAGGTCGCCAGCCCCAGGCTAATGATAAAGAAGGAGCCGGTGAGTATGCCGCCCCGCGGTCCGAAGGCCACGAGCAGGACCAGTGCCAGAAAGAGCGATACGGCGGAGACCAGGACGAGGAACGAGAGCGCGTAGAACACCCCTGCCTCGTGGTACACGCCGTAGATACCGAACGCTACGAGCGACTCGACGGCCCCCAGGAGCAGCGCCAGCACGAGCCCGAGGACCATCGCGGCGAGAAAGACCCGAAGCCTAGAAGGTTCGCGCCCGGTACGGGCCACCACTTCTCCGGCGAAGGTGGTAAGGTCGCCATAGAGCGCGTTAGCCCCGATGAAGCCCAAGATCAAAGCGGTGAACATCAAGTAGAAAGGCATCAGTCCACGCCCGGAGTTCTCTCCGATAGGCTGCACGTCCGTGACCTCGGCCACCACCGGCTCCCCCAAGGCCGCCGCCTGCCGCGGCGAGACCTGCACGCTGCGCGCCTCGAGCGCGCCAGCAATACGCTCGCTCGTGGCTCGTGACGCACCCTCCACAACTTCGGTCAAGACGGTCTGCACCGTCACCGAGGCGAACGGTCCCGCCGATGGGTTGGTCAGTATCTCCACATGGCTTGGCTCCAGGGACCGATCAGCCGAGGGAACGGAGAGTTCGGCTATGCTCCGAGAGTAGTCGGGCGGGATCACGAGAGCTCCGTAATACTTGCCCTCGGCGATGCCGCGCACGGCGTCCAACCTGTTTTCGAGGCGCGTCCACCGCACTTTGTTCTCGATCTCGCCGTTGCTGGTCGCGCTCTTCGCCACGCTCTCGCCAAGATCCACGCGCTCGCCGCCCATGGTGGTGCCCGAATCGTCGTTCACGATCGCGACCGGAAGGTCGCGCGTGTTCCTCACCGGGCTCTTCGCCGCACCGAAGTTGGCTAGGAAGTAGAAGAACGCCAGTATCACCACGGCGAAAAGAGGCGCCCAAACCTTCGGACTCCTCAAGATATCTGTCACCACGCCGAACCTCCTCTCTACTTCGGGTATCGTCCACAGAAGAACCCGTGTGTATATCTAACCAGATATAGTAAACGGCCTGAAGCAATATATCAATACAGATATAGTAAAATCTTTCTCGAAGATCCTTGGCTTTGGAGGACGGTAATGAACATGCGCGACTACGCGATCCTGGCGGCGCTCGCCCATGAGCCCCGCAGCGGCTACGACCTGACAAAGTGGTTTGAGAGGGTAGCGAGCCACTTCTGTTCGGCGGGGTACAGCAGCATCTATCCGGCCTTAGCGAGGCTCGAAGGTGAGGGCTGGGTGGTGTACGAGACGGTGCCGAGCGATCGGGGCCCAGAGCGCAAGGTGTACTCGATTACCGAGCAAGGCAAGGAGGTCCTGCTAAGGTGGGCGCGGGAGCCAGCACCTGATCCACAGACGCGCGACGAGCAACTGGTCAAAGCGCTCAGCTACGGTATGCTTCCCGCCGGGGAGGTGCTGGAGCTGCTTGAGGAGGTGCGCGGCCGCCACGCGCAGAAGCTGGCCTACTACGAGGAGCTCGAACGTGGGATCCGGATTCGTCTGCGGGATGGGAAGATCTCGGGAGAAGCCTACCTGGGTACGCTCTTGGTACTCAAACGGGCCATCGGCGGCGAGAGGTGTTACGTGGAGTGGTGCGAGGAGGCCAAAGCAGTGGCTCCTTCAGACGGGGAACGTCGTACGAGCAATTAGAAGAGCCTCGGGTTACACAGCAGATGGGATGAGAAGGCCGAGCATCGGCATCGACGAGTGTCGGTGCCCGACCGGAGGAAATCGGCCTTCTCCCCAGCGATCTCGCCGTCAACGCCTTGAAAGGACCACGCCCGCGAGGCATAAGACGCCACCGAGCAAGGCGAGCACCGGGGGCGACTCCCCGAGAATTACCCACCCCAAGAGGACGGCCAAGGGCGGCACTAGGTAGGTGGTTGCCCCCATCCGGCCGGCCGTCGTCCTGGAGAGCGCATACGCCCACGTCGTGAAGGCGAGCGCGGTCGGGAACACACCCAGGTAGACGGTCCAGCCGACGTCCTGAGCGCCGGCCCCTCCGATCTCGCGCACGAGCGCCGGGGCGAAGGGCAGGCACGCTACCGCTCCCACGCTGCAGGCGAGCCACGTCACCTGCAGCCCCGATGCGCGCCCTAGAAGGGGCTTCTCGATCACGACACCGCTCGCGTAGGCGAAGGCGGCGACGAGGCACAGCGCCGCGCCCAGACCGCCGTCGAAACCTCGCCCGGATGTCGCGAGCCCTATCACCGTCACCCCGGCTAAGGCCACGGCGCAGCCGGCGAAGAGCGAGCGGGGGTAGCCCTCGCCCAGCAGACCTCCCGCCAAGCCCGCGATCAGGACAGGCGCGATGCCCACGAGCATGGCCGCCGTCCCCGCGTCCACCAAGCGCTCCGCGGAGTTGAGCACGACGTTGTAGAGCCCGAACCAGAGGGTACCGCACAGGGCGATGGCCGGGAGAGCCCGCCTCGCAGGGAACGGTTCTCTCCGGACGAGGACCAGAGTGCCGAGGGCGGTGCTACCGACGAGCAGGCGCGCCAGCGACAGCGCGCCGGGAGACAGGCCCTCCCCAGCGACCCGAATACCTACGAACGCCGAAGCCCACAACGTTACCGTCACGAGCGCAGCGCCCCAGGCCAGCAGGGTCTCCCTTCGGTTAACGCTTTTCGATGCTTTATCGTCCAAGGGAGCTCCTTCAATTGCCGAGTTCCGCCGGCCGGATTCACCCGTCCTGGCATCCGCACAGTCAAGTCAATTTTTTTGAATCGACGCTGTGAATATATTACAAGAGTTTTTGAAATGTCAAGTGGCCTATACTACAATCCGTTCATGAGCGGTTCAGAGAACAAGGCTGGGGAGGCCACCGCGGGGGCCCCGCAAATGCACGAGGTTTCGAGCGTCGCCGCTGCGCTGAGCGATCCGGTACGGCTGCGCATACTCGGGTTGCTCGTGGCCGGGCGCGACGAGTCGTGCCTTTCGCCGATCAACGAGGAACACCCGGAGGCCATCTGCCCGACGGATCTGCGGCGCAAACTGGGAGGGATGGCTGGCTCCAAGCTCTCCTACCACCTGGGCGAGCTAAGGCGGACCGCGTTGGTGCGGGAGCACCGCTCCGGCAAAAACGTCTACTACGCGCCTAATTCCGAGACGCTGTCTGGCTTCTTGGAGGCGCTCGCCGAGCGGTATGGTGGCGCCTGAGCCGGTGGGAGGGTCCTTACCTGGGCTGGATCTGGCGTGACTAAGAGGCTGCGCGGGTAGGGACTCGGCGATGCGTCTATGTGGAAAGCGGGCACGGGATGCTCGATCATCCGGGGAGTGTCTGAAGCTTCCCGAACGAGAAGGAGCATACTCCCGTGCCCGCACTCCAACCTTACCTCATCGAGCCTATCTGGGAACAGTTTGCCGCCTTGCTGCCCAAGCGAAAGACCAACCATCCACTCGGCTGTCATCGGCCACGCATCTCTGACAGGATGATCTTCGAGAAGCTTGTTGAAGTCCTGGTGTTCGGTTGCGCCTACGAGAGGATCGCCGACCGATTGTGCTCGGCCACAACCCTACGCCGTCGCCGAGACGAGTGGATCGAAGCCGGAGTGATGACGGCGCTGCGGGAGTTGGCTCTCGAAGCCTACGACAAGATCATCGGATTGGAGCTTTCTGATGTGGCCGTCGACTGTTGCATAACCAAGGCTCCCTGTGGCGGTGAGACAGCGGGCAGGAACCCTGTAGACAGGGGCAAACAGGGCAACAAACGCTCCACGGTCGTAGATGCCAAGGGCATCCCGCTCGGAGCCGTAGCAGCCCCGGCACTTCTAGTTTCCGAACCTCCCTCGCGCAGCCTACGCACGTTCCGATCCAGGCATCGCGCGCCTCCACCCTGGTCTCATAGACCTGGATATTCAGGATCGTGGATACGGACTTCCGAGAATTTGCATGATGCGAACTCCACTGTTTGGACGCCTGCGAACTTTGGAGAAGTCTAACAAGGCGAAGTTCCCCTAAAATAGATGTTCTCGGAAGTTCAAGGTAGCAAGCGACCCATCGAGCGCAGCGGCAAGCGCCTTGCAACGGCACGGTCGTACCCCTCCAGCGCCGAAACGGGGAGACTAAGTGCCGTTCGTTGCACCGAAATGTATCAAGCGGTTGCGACTCGCAACATCGCAACTGCCCGAGAAATGCTCGCCCTCGGCTGAAATCTCGCCGCGATGTGCTGCCAGGGCCATAATCCCGGTCATGCCGCCGCCGCCGCCGCGTCGAACTCGTTCGCCACGATACGCCGGTCATGCACGCCGGTGGCCCGGTCGGAGGCGAGCCACACGATCGGTGGGCCCATCACGGCCGGGTCTAGCAATCGGGCCCGGACCTCGGCGGGAGCATCATCGGGGACCATCCCGGTCCGAGTGCCCCGCCCGCCGGGGAGCAGGATGTTGACGGTCACCGTGCTGCCGGCCAGATCCGCTGCCATCACCCGCGACAACGCTTCGACGCCGGCGCCCGCAGGCCCGTACGGCACGAAGCCGCGGCGGACCATCGTCTGCTCGTTCATCGAAATGTTGACGATCTGCCCGCCGCCCTCGCGGAGCATCAGCGGCACTACCGCGCGGGCCATCAGAAAACAGCCTAAGACCTTGGTCTCCACGACGTCCCGAAACCCGGACGGCGTCACCTCCCAGAACGGCTGCGGCTCCGACATGAACCTGGGATTGACCGTCCGCATGCCGATGCCTGCATTGTTGACAAGCGTGTCGATGCCACCCCACGCGTCGCGAGCCCGAGCAATACAAGCGGCAACCGAGCGCTCGTCACGCACGTCGAGCTGACAGGGGATCACTGAGGAACCGAGCTCCTTTGCGGTCTCTTCCGCCCGGGCCTGGTCGCGAGCGGTGACCATCACCCGGGCGCCCGCCTCGGCGAGCGCGGCGGCCATCGCCGCGCCCAGGCCGCTGGTGGCGCCGGTGACCAGGACGCGGATGCCGTTCAGCTCGCTCTTATGGTGTGTTGGTGTTGATGTAGCGCTGGACATGAGGCCCCTTCGGATCTAAGCGGAGTGTGCCTCCGGAAGATACGGAGGCACACTCCGCTTTGTCAAGCGTGGGGTGCTCGACCGAACTCAGGGACGTCGTGTACCGCGCGGCCCGGTCGCTTCTGCTCTCACGAAGGAGGGGCACGCGGCGGTGGAGGCGAGGAGG
>Ga0126306_10001433_pt1 | contig 12775 bp, 9 predicted proteins | sample Plot27_FD_92592 | JGI IMG/M metagenome (GOLD analysis project Ga0126306, IMG submission 92592) | Serpentine soil microbial communities from UC McLaughlin Reserve, CA, USA - Plot27 | ecosystem: Environmental > Terrestrial > Soil > Grasslands | place: USA: UC McLaughlin Reserve, Lake County...
GGTCGTCGGTGTCGTGCGCCGCAGCTCGACGACGCCGTACGAGCGAATCGCCCATCTGGTGGATCGCCTCGAGCTCGTATCGGCCGACCTCCTCGACCAGACGTCGCTCACCGACGCGGTGCACGACACGCAGCCGGACGAGATCTACAACCTGGCCGCGCAGAGCTTCGTCCAGACCTCGTGGAGTCAGCCCGTCCTGACCGGCGAGTTCACGGCGCTCGGCGTCACGCGCATCCTCGAGGCGATGAAGAAGGCCGCGCCGAAGGCGCGATTCTACCAGGCCAGCTCGAGCGAGATGTTCGGCAAGGTGATCGAGGTTCCGCAACGAGAAGCGACGCCGTTCTACCCCCGCAGTCCCTACGGCGTGGCCAAGGTGTACGGCCACTGGATCACGCTGAACTACCGCGAGAGCTTCGGGCTGTACGCGGTGTCGGGAATCCTGTTCAATCACGAGAGCCCGCGCCGCGGCCTGGAGTTCGTGACCCGAAAGGTCACCGACGGAGTAGCGCGCTGTAAGCTCGGAATCTCGAAGACGTTGAAGCTCGGAAATCTCGAATCCCGCCGCGATTGGGGATTCGCCGGCGACTACGTCGATGCGATGTGGCGGATGCTTCAGCAGGACGATCCCGACGATTACGTGGTCGCGACCGGCGAAACCTGGTCCGTCCGGCAGCTGTGCGAGGTCGCGTTCCAGACGGTCGATCTCGACTATCGCGACTTCGTCACCCACGACGCGCGGTTCGACCGGCCGGCTGAAGTAGACCTCCTGGTTGGCGATCCGACGAAGGCTTGCGAGCGGCTCGGCTGGGAGCCCACGGTGCGCTTCCATTCTCTCGTGCAGATGATGGTCGAGGCGGACCTCGCGCGGCACGCCGGCACGTCGTGACCCTACGCGTGCTCGTCACGGGGGCCCACGGCTTCGTCGCGCAGTGGGCGATCCGCGCCCTGCTCGAGCGTGGTTGCTCCGTGACCGCGGCGGGGATCGGCGAGCCAACCCGGGGCGGACCGCTCGACGCCGCGCGCCGGGCGATGGTGACGTGGGCCGGTCTCGACGTGACGCGGCAGGAGGAGGTGCGCGCCGTGCTCGAGCGCGCGACCCCCGACGCCGTGCTGCATCTCGCGGCGATCAGTCACGTACCGGACGCGATGCACAACCCCGGGGAGGCCTACGAGGTCAACTGCGTCGGCACCGTACGGCTCCTCTCGGAGGTCGCGCGCCTGCGCCAATTGGGCCCGTGCGACCCCATGGTGCTGGTGGTGGGCTCGGCGGAGCAGTATGGCCGACACGAGCCGGAAGCGATGCCGCTCGACGAGGATGCGCTGCAGCGACCGTTGACGCTCTACGCCGCCTCGAAGACGGCACAAGAGGTGGCCGCACTCCAAGCGCACCGAAGCGACGGCGTTCGCGTCGTCTGCACGCGAAGCTTCAACCATTCCGGGCCCGGGCAGCCGACGCAGTTCCTCCTGCCAGCGCTCGTGCACCGCGCCCTGGCACTCCCGCCATCCGGCGGAACCCTCGCAATCGGGAACGGCGAGACCGTGCGGGATTTCCTGCACGTCGCCGACGTGGTGGACGCCTATCTTTCGTTGATGGAGCTCGGCGTCGCGGGTGAGGCCTACAACGTGGCAAGCGGACAGGGGACGACCGTGCGCGCGCTCGGCGAGGCGGTCTTGCAGCGCGTCGGTGTCTCTGCTGAGATTTCGAGCGATCCGGCGCTGTCCCGTCCCGTCGACGTCCCGGTACTGATCGGCAACAGCAGCAAACTCCGGGGCGCCACTGGTTGGGCGCCCCGTCATACCCGCGAGGACATCATCGACGACCTGATTCATGCCGCGACGCGCTGACATCCATCGAATCCCCGTCATCGGCTCCGGCCCGATCGTCATCGGGCAGGCGGCCGAGTTCGACTATTCCGGCACGCAGGCGGCCAAGGCGCTGCGCGAGGAGGGGTTCGAGGTGATCCTGATCAACTCCAACCCGGCGACGATCATGACCGATCCGGAGATCGCGGATCGGACGTACATCGAACCGGTGACGCCGGAGTTCGTCGAGCTGATCATCGAGCGCGAAAAGCCGGATGCACTCCTGCCGACGATGGGCGGCCAGACCGCGCTCAATGTCGCCATGACGCTCTCGGAGCGGGGCGTGCTCGCCAGGCATGGCGTCGAGCTGATCGGCGCGTCGGCGCGCGCGATCGCGATTGCCGAGGACCGCAAGCAGTTCGGCGAGGCAATGGACCGGATCGGGCTCGGTGTGGCCAAGGGTGGGATCGCCAACACGTTCGACGAGGCGGTCGCGCTGCTCGAGACGACCGGCTTCCCGGCGATCGTGCGCCCGTCGTACACGCTGGGCGGCACGGGTGGCGGGATCGCGTACAATCGCGACGAGTTCGAGGACATCGTCCGACGCGGCCTCTCCGAGTCGCCCACGAGCCAGATCCTGATCGAGCGGTCGCTCATCGGCTGGAAGGAGTTCGAGCTCGAGGTGATGCGCGACCGGTACGACAACGTCGTGATCGTCTGCTCGATCGAGAACCTCGATCCGATGGGAGTGCACACGGGCGACTCGATCACCGTCGCGCCGGCAATGACGCTCACCGACCGCGAGTACCAGACGATGCGCGATGCGGCGGTTGCGATCATTCGCGAGGTCGGCGTCGACGCGGGTGGATGCAACATCCAGTTCGCCATCAACCCGCGCGACGGCGAGATGGTAGTGATCGAGATGAACCCGCGCGTATCGCGTTCGTCGGCGCTGGCGTCCAAGGCGACCGGTTACCCGATCGCGCGCGTCGGGGCGAAGCTCGCCGTCGGGTACCGCCTGGACGAGATCCCGAACGACATCACGAAGAAGACGCCGGCCTCGTTCGAGCCGGTGCTCGACTACGTCGTGGTGAAGGTGCCGCGTTTCGCGTTCGAGAAGTTTCCGGCGGCCAATCCGATCCTGACGACGCAGATGAAGAGCGTCGGCGAGGCGATGTCGATCGGCCGGACCTTCAAGGAGGCGTTCCAGAAGGCGCTACGCGCGCTCGAGACCGGGCGCCCAGGCTGGGCCGTCGGAGCGCGGCTGATCGACGACCGGCTTCCCGACGAATCGATCGAGTCGCTGCGAGGCGCGCTGCGGCAGCCGACGCCGGAGCGGATCTTCCAGGTCAAGCGCGCCCTCGAGCGCGGCATGTCGATCGACGAGGTGTACGAGCTCACGGCGATCGACCCCTGGTTCCTCGCCCAGCTCCAGGAGCTGCTCGACGCCGAGCGCGAGTTCGCCGCACTCGCCGACGTGGGCGCGGCGGCGATGCGCCGCATGAAGCAGCTCGGCTTCTCGGACCGTCAGCTCGCCGACCTGCGCGACGAGACGGAGCACGACCTTCGCGCGTCGCGGTGGGCACTCGGCGTGCGGCCCGCGTACAAGATGGTCGACACCTGCGCCGGCGAGTTCCCCTCCGAAACGCCATATCTCTACGGCAGCTACGACGAGGAGAGTGAGGCGCCGCCCAGCGACCGGCAGTCGGTGGTAATCCTCGGCAGCGGCCCGAACCGGATCGGGCAGGGCGTCGAGTTCGACTACTGCTGCGTGCGGGCGGTGATGGCGCTGCGGCAGCAGGGGTACGAGACGATCATGATCAACTCGAACCCCGAGACCGTCTCGACCGACTTCGACACGTCGGACAAGCTGTATTTCGAGCCGCTGACGCTCGAGGACGTGCTGGAGATCGTCGAGCGCGAGCAGCCGCTGGGCGTGATCGTGCAGCTTGGCGGGCAGACGCCGCTGAAGCTGACGCGCGGCCTCGAGGCGGCGGGGGTGCGAATCCTCGGCACGTCGCCGGACATGATCGATGCCGCCGAGGATCGGCGCCGGTTCGAGCAGATCGCGCGCGAGGTGGGGGTGACGCAGCCACCCAGTGGTACGGCGACGAGGCTCGAGGAGGCGCTGGAGGCCGCGGAACGAATCGGCTACCCGGTGCTGGTGCGCCCGAGCTACGTGCTGGGCGGGCGTGCGATGCAGATCTGCTACGATGCGCCCTCGCTCGAGGGCTACTTCGCCACCGCGGTGCGCGCGTCGGAGGAGCGGCCGGTCCTGATCGATCGCTTCCTCGAGGACGCGTTCGAGGTGGACGTGGACGCGATCTCCGATGGCGAGCAGGTCGTGATCGGCGGGATCATGCAGCACATCGAGGACGCCGGCATCCACTCCGGCGACTCGGCGTGCGTGCTGCCGCCGTATCTGATCGGCGAGCGGGACATGCTGACCATGCGCGAGCAGACGATCGCGATGGCGAAGGCGTTCCAGGTCGTCGGATTACTGAATGTCCAGTTCGCGATCCGCGATGGCGTGGTGTACGTCCTGGAAGTGAACCCGCGCGCGAGCCGCACGATCCCGTTTGTCTCCAAGGCGATCGGCGTGCCGCTCGCCTCGTATGCGGCGCGCGTGATGTGCGGCGAGACCCTCGAGCAGATCGGGTTCACCGAAGAGGTCATGCCGCCGTTCGTCTCGGTCAAGGAAGCGGTGTTCCCGTTCAACAAGTTCGCCGGTACGGATCCCGTGCTCGGCCCCGAGATGAAGTCGACGGGGGAAGTGATGGGGATCTCCGACTCGTTCGGCAGCGCGTTCGCCAAGGCGCAACTCGCGGCGTCGAACGGGTTGCCGCTCGCGGGATCGATTCTCATCACGGTGAATGACTCGGACAAGCCGACCGTGACGCCGATCGCCCGCCGCTTCCACGAGATGGGCTTCACCCTGCTCGCCACTCGTGGCACCGCGCAGTACCTCCGCGCGCGCGGCATCCCGGTGAGCTCCGTGTTCAAGGTCCACGAAGGCCGGCCGAACTGCCTGGACATGATCGTCAACGGCGACGTCGAGCTCCTGGTGAATACCCCGCTCGGCAAGCATGCCCAGTGGGACGACTACACGCTGCGCCAGGCGGCGATCAGGCAGCGCATCGCCTACACGACGACGCTGTCCGCGGCGAGCGCCGCCTCGGACGCGATCCTCTCGCTGCGCTCCCGCCGTTCGGCGGTTCGCTCGCTCCAGGAGTGGCAGCAGGACATTCTCGACGCCGCGGCAGTCGAGGTGTGAGCGTCCATCCGGAGGCAGTCGTGCACGAGTCGGCGTACGTCGACGACGGGGCGACGATCGGCGCGGGGACAAAGGTCTGGCACTTCTGCCACGTGCTCGGCGGCGCCGTCATCGGCGAGCGCTGCTCGCTCGGCCAGAACGTCGTCGTGATGAACGGCACGCGCGTGGGAAACAACGTGAAAGTGCAGAACAACGTGTCGATCTACGAAGGGGTCGAGCTGGAAGACGACGTGTTCTGCGGTCCTTCGATGGTGTTCACCAACGTAATGAATCCCCGGAGCCACGTGTCGCGCCGAAACGAATATCGGCGCACGCTCGTGCGGCGCGGCGCGTCGATCGGCGCCAACGCCACGATCGTCGCCGGTACGACCCTCGGCGAGTACGCCTTCGTGGGGGCGGGGGCAGTCGTCGTCGACGACGTGCCCGACTACGCTCTGATGGTGGGCGTTCCCGCACGGCGCATCGGTTGGATGTGCCAGTGCGGAGAGCGGCTGCCAGACGACGGACGGGGCACGTGCGCGGCGTGCGGGTCGGCGTACGAGCCGACTGCCGCCGGCATTCGCCGTACGGGAGATCCGCGATGAGCGCGCCCGCGCCGCTCGTCAGCGGGCCAGTTCGGGTGGCCGTTGTCGGCTGCGGCAGGATCAGCCGCAATCACTTCGACGCCATCCAGCGCATCGATGAGCTGCAACTGGTGGCGGTGGCGGACAGCGATCTGTCGCGTGCGCAGAGCGTCGCCGCGGAGCAGGGCGTGCCCGCGTTCGGTTCGCTCGACGAGATGCTGTCGGCGGTGCCGAGCGATCTGGTTTCGATCTGCACGCCATCGGGGCTGCATCCGCAGCACGGCATCGCCGCGGCGCGAGCGGGGCGTCACGTGCTGACCGAGAAACCGATGGCGATCTCGCTCGCCGCGGCGGACGACCTCGTTGAGGCGTGCGACGCCGCCGGCGTCCAGCTCTTCGTGGTGAAGCAGAACCGATTGAACCCCGCGATCCAGTTGCTGAGACGTGCGGTCGACAAGGGGCGATTCGGTCGCATCTACTCCGCGAACACCACTGTGCGCTGGACCCGCCCGCAGGAGTACTACGACGCCGAGCCCTGGCGCGGCACGTGGGAGTTCGACGGCGGCGCCATCATGAATCAGGCGTCACACTACGTCGATCTGATGCAGTGGCTCGTCGGGCCCGTCGAGAGTGTGATGGCGAAGACCGCCACCCAGGCGCGCCGCATCGAGGCGGAAGATTCCGGCGTCGCGCTGCTCAAGTTCCGATCGGGGGCGCTCGGCGTGATCGAGGTGACCGTCCTGGCCTATCCGCGGAACCTCGAAGGGTCGATCACGATCCTCGGAGAGCGCGGCTCGGTGAAGGTTGGCGGAACAGCGGTCAATCGCGTCGAGCACTGGTTGTTCGCCGAGTACGACGACGACGACAAGCTCGTGGAGGCGGCGAGCACGAATCCGCCGAACGTCTACGGGTTCGGCCACGAGGGGTATTACCGCAACGTGCTCAAGGTGCTTCGCGGCGAGGCACGTGCCGACACTGACGGCCGCGCGGGACGCAAGTCGCTCGAGCTCATTCTCGGCATCTACGAGTCGGCCAAGACCGGCTGCGAGGTGCCGATCCCGCTCCGCACCCGACTCTGACGGCCGGCGCGCCGCGCGCCGTCCACGGAATTCACTCGAGACGCATGCCCGTACCTCTGCTCGACCTCAAAGCGCAGCACGCCACCATCCGCGACGACGTCGTCGCGGCGGTCATGGGCGTGGTCGATTCGCAGCTGTTCATCCTTGGCGAGGCCGTGGTGGCGCTCGAGAAGGCCGTAGCCGAGCTCTCACACACCCGGCACGCCGTCGGATGCGCGAGCGGGACGGACGCGCTGCTGCTCGCGCTGCGCGCGCTGGACGTCGGTCGCGGAGACGAGGTGATCACGACGCCATTCACCTTCTTCGCCACCGCAGGGACGATCCACAACGTGGGCGCCACACCGGTCTTCGTCGACATCGACCCGGAGACGTTCAACATTCTGCCCGAGGCCGTCGCGGCCGCGCGAACTGGGAAGAGCAAGGCCGTCGTCCCCGTCGATCTGTTCGGACAGATGGCGCCACTCGAGGCCGTGGCGACGGCGGTACCGGGCCTTCCGGTCATCGAGGATGCTGCACAGTCGATCGGTGCACGGCGGATGATTGACGGTGAGTGGCGCATGGCTGGCGAGAGCGCGACGATCGGGACGTTCAGCTTCTTCCCGTCGAAGAACCTTGGCGGCTACGGGGACGGCGGAATGCTCGTGACCCAGAACGACGCGCTCGCCGATCGGCTGCGCAGGCTCCGGATGCACGGGGGAGCCAAGCAGTACTTCCACGACGAAGTCGGCTACAACAGCCGCCTGGACGCGCTGCAGGCAGCGGTGCTGTCCGCCAAGCTGCCACACCTCGCCGGCTGGAGTGCCAAGCGGCGGCAGAACGCGGCCTTCTACGATGCCGCATTCGCCGATCTCGCTGACGTGCGAACCCCGGTGGTGCGCCCGGAGAACGAATCGATCTTCAACCAGTACACCATTCGCATACCGCGCCGCGACGCATTGCAGGCGTTCCTCAAGGTTCGCGGCATCGGCACGGCCATCTACTACCCGCTGCCGCTGCACCTTCAGCCCTGCTTCGGCTACCTCGGCTATCGCGAGGGCCAGTGCCCGGAGAGCGCGCGAGCCGCGGCGCAGGTGCTTTCGCTCCCGATCTTTCCGGAGCTGACCCAGGCGCAGCTCGACGAAGTCGTCACTGGAGTGCGTGCCTTCTTCGGCCGCTAGTCCATTCCAGTGGTTTGCGCGTTTCTCTTCTACGGAGCACATCGTCCTGTGACGATAGCGTTTCATGCGTCGATCTAATTTCCTGACTCTCACTCCGTGAACATCACCGTCATCGGCACTGGCTACGTTGGACTCGTGGTCGGAGCCTGCCTTGCCGAAACCGGCAACCCCGTGACCTGCGCCGATCTGGATCAGGCCAAGATCGACGGGCTGAAGCAAAACGTCCTGCCGATCTACGAGCCTGGGCTGGACGACTACGTCGAGCGCAATCAGAGCCAGGGGCGCTTGCGGTTCACCATCGACATCCCCGCGGCCATCGCGAGCGCCGACGTGGTATTCATCGCGGTCGGCACGCCGCCGGACGAGGATGGGTCGGCCGACCTGCGCCACGTCCTGGCCGTCGCCGAGCAGATCGGCACGCACATGCGTCGCGAGCTCGTGATCGTCACCAAGTCCACCGTGCCCGTCGGGACGGCGGCGAAGGTGGCGGCCGCGGTGGGTCGCCACGCGACGCTGCCGTTCCACATGTGCAGCAACCCGGAGTTCCTCAAGGAAGGCGCGGCGATCGACGACTTCATGAAGCCCGACCGTGTCGTCATCGGCGTGGACAGCGATCACGCGCGCAGCGTGATGGCCGAGCTGTACGCCCCGTTCGTGCGCACCGGGAAGCCGATCATCTTCATGGACATCCCGTCGGCCGAGATGACGAAGTACGCCGCCAATGCCATGCTGGCGACGCGCATCTCCTTCATGAACGAGATCGCCAACCTGTGCGAACGGGTAGGCGCCGACGTCGACAACGTGCGGAAGGGCATTGGCTCCGACGGGCGCATCGGTCCGGCGTTCCTCTTCCCTGGTCCCGGCTACGGTGGCTCGTGCTTCCCGAAGGACGTGAAGGCGCTGGTGCGCATCGCCATTGAGTGCGGGGTGCCGCTTCGCGTGCTGACGTCGGTGGAAGACGCGAACGAAGCGCAGAAGCATCGGTTGTTCGCCAAGCTGCGCGAGCTGATCGGAGAGCTGATCGGTCGGCGGATCGCCATCTGGGGCCTCGCGTTCAAGCCGAACACCGACGACATGCGCGAAGCTGCCTCTCTGGTGCTCATCGAGGAGTTGCTCGAGGCCGGGGCGCAAGTTACGGCGCACGATCCCGTGGCGATGCACGAGACGCGGCGTCGAATCGGCGACCGCATCGAGTACTCCGACTCGAGCTACGCGGCACTCGAGGGTGCCGACGCGCTGGTGATCGTCACCGACTGGAACGAGTACCGGCATCCCGACTTCGCCCGGATCAAGGAGGCGCTCAAGTCGCCGGTCGTCGTCGACGGCCGCAACCTGTATGACACACGCAAGATGAAGAGCCTGGGCTTCACCTACGCCTCGATCGGTCGGGGGGGCAGGTCGTGAGGGTACTGATCACCGGTGCCGCAGGGTTCCTCGGGTCGCATCTCTGCGATCGCTTTCTCGACGAAGGGCACGACGTGGTCGGCCTCGACAACTTCATCACGGGGCACCCGGACAATCTGGCGCACCTGATGGGGAGCGATCGCTTTCGCTTCGTGCGTCACGACATCTCGACCTACACCTACATCGACGGACCGCTGGACGGCGTGCTGCACTTCGCCTCGCCGGCCAGCCCGATCGACTATCTCGAGCTCCCGATCGAGACGCTCAAGGTCGGCTCGCTCGGCACCCACAACGCGCTCGGCCTGGCGAAGGCGAAGGGCGCTCGCTTCTTCATCGCCTCGACGTCCGAAGTGTACGGCGATCCGCTCGTGCATCCTCAGAAGGAAGACTACTGGGGCAACGTAAACCCGGTGGGGCCGCGCAGTGTCTATGACGAGGCGAAGCGCTTCTCGGAGGCCATCACGATGGCCTACCACACCTTTCACGGGCTCGACACGCGCATCGTTCGGATCTTCAACACGTACGGGCCCCGGATGCGACCACGGGACGGGCGCGTCGTGTCGAACTTCATCGTCCAGGCGCTGAACAACGAGCCGCTGACCGTCTACGGGGACGGGTCTCAGACCCGCAGCTTCTGCTACGCCACGGACGAGGTGGACGGCATCTACAAGCTCTTCATGAACGGAGACAGCAACCCGACCAACATCGGCAACCCCGACGAGTACACGGTGAAGCAGCTGGCCGAGCTCGTGGTCGAGCTGACCGGGACCAAGGCGCCCATCATCTACGAGCCCCTCCCGAAGGACGACCCCAAGGTGCGGAAGCCCGACATCTCCCGCGCGCGCGCGATGCTGGGCTGGGAGCCCAAGGTGTACGTGCGGGACGGGCTGGCCAGAACGATCGAGTACTTCCAGCAGCATCTCGGATCGCAGATGCTGGCCCCCCGCGCGCCACGCAGGCGTCCGGCGCACGCGGCGACCGGATGAGCGACGAGCACGCCCGCGATCGCCAGTCACACCCCGACGGTGGGCTGGCAGGGTCGAGCGGTGTATCTTTCACCGCTTCCTGCCGAACCGATCGGACTCTCGCGGGTACCTGCTTTACTATGTTCTGTTCTCCTCGGATGCTGTTCGCCGTGATGCTGCTCTCGCTCGCGGCCTGCCATCCGGACTGGAAGGTCGGCAGCTTCACCACCAACGAGGCGCTCTATCAGGCTGGGTTGGCGGAGTTCCAGCGCGGCCGGTGGGACAACGCCGTCACCGCGTTCGAGAAGCTCACGGCCGATCTGCCGGCGCGCGACACGTTGTTGCCGCGCTCGCACTGGTATCTCGCGCGAGCCCATCAGGAGCGCCGCGAGTGGGTGCTCGCGGGGACCAGCTTCACGCGCCTGGTCGAGAGCTTCCCGGACGATACGCTAGCGGACGACGCGGCACTCGAGGCCGCCCGGTCGTACCGCAAGCTGTGGCGCCGCCCGCAGCTGGATCCGACTTACGGTGAGAGCGCCGACGCGGCGTACTCGTCGCTGTTCGGCCTGTTCCCCAATTCGCCGCTCATCCCGCCGGCGAAGCAGGAGTACGCCGAGTTGCAGGAGATGTTCGCGCAGAAGAACTATCTGTCGGGGATGTACTATCTCCGCCGGAAGGCGCACGACTCGGCCATCCTGTATTTCAAGGACGTCGTCGCGAAGTATCCCGAGGCGCCCACGGCGCGGCTCGCGCAGCTCCGACTCGTGGATGCCTACAAGGCGATCCGTTACCGGGACGACGCCGCCGATCAGTGCGCGGAGCTGAGACGAGCCTTCCCGAATGATGCCGAGGTGGCCCAGGCCTGCACAGGCGTCGCCGCGCCGGCTCCGTCGACGGCTACTGATTCGACGAAGGCGACCCCACCGGCGACGGGCCCTCCCACCGGCTGAGGCGTGCGCCTCGGCATCTACGGCGGGAGCTTCGACCCGCCACACCTCGGCCACCTGCTTCCCGTGATCGACGCGGTGGAGCAGCTCGGGCTGGACGGCGTGCGGTACGTGCCCGCCGCGATCCAGCCGCTGAAGGTGGGACGAGCCTCGGCCAGCCCGGCCGACCGGCTCGCGATGACCGAGCGCCTCGTGCTGGGCATCCCAGGGTTCTCGGTCGATCCCGCAGAAATCGACCGGCCCGGGTTATCTTACACGGTTGACACTCTGGCAGCGGTGGCGGCGGAAGTCCCCGGAGCAGAGCTCTTTCTGCTCCTCGGTGCCGATGCCTACGCGCTCATCGATCAGTGGCGCGCGCCTGAACGGGTTCGTGCGCTGGCGAGGATCGTGGTGATGGTGCGGGGCGACGAGACGATGTCGCCGCGCGAGCTTCCAGGGGTGCGAGTGCTGCAGTCGCGGCGTGTGGACATCTCGTCCACCGAGCTGCGAGCCCGGGTGCGGGACGGGCGAACCATTCGTGGTTTCGTGCCGGATGCCGTGGCGGACTATGTCGCCGAGCATCGGCTGTATCGGTAGAGGACTGCATGTTCAAGCGCGTACTCACGGCGTTCCTTGGCACCCGCCACGAACGCGAAAAGAAGCGGCTCATCCCGATCCTCGAGGCGATCCATTCGCACGAGGAGCGGCTTGGAAGCGTCTCCGAAGACGAGCTCCGTGGCCAGACCGAGAAGTTTCGCACCCTGCTGCGCGAGCGCACGGGCGCGCTGGAAGCGCGCATTGCTGAGCTCAAGGAGCAGAAGCGCACCGCGTCGGAGGCAACGGAACGAGAGCGTATCGACAACGAGCTGAGCGGAGCGGACGGCTCCGGCGGCGCCGAGGGCGAGCTTCGGCGGACGATCTCCGAGACGCTCGACGAGATCCTCCCGGAGGCGTTCGCGACGATCCGCGAGACCGCTCGCCGCCTCGTCGGCACCACGGTCAACGTCACGGGGCGCGATACCGAGTGGAACATGGTGCCGTACGACGTCCAGCTGATGGGCGGCGTGCAGCTCCATTTCGGCAAGATCGCCGAGATGGCGACGGGCGAAGGCAAGACGCTGGTCGCCACGCTGCCCCTGTACCTCAACGCGCTCCCCGGACGCGGTGCGCATCTCGTGACCGTCAACTCGTACCTCGCCCGCCGCGACTCGCAGTGGATGGGGCACGTGTTCAAGTACCTGGGACTGAGCGTCGGGTGCCTCGACGACACCGAGCCCGGCACCTACGAGCGCAAGGCGGCGTACCAGGCGGACATCACCTACGGCACGAACAACGAGTTCGGCTTCGATTACCTGCGCGACAACATGGTCACGTCGCTCGACCAGCGCGTGCAGCGAAGCCACGTGTTCGCCATTGTCGACGAGGTGGACTCCGTGCTGATCGACGAGGCGCGCACGCCGTTGATCATCTCGGGGCCGGTGGGCAACGAGTCGGACGCGCAGTACTTCGAGCACAATGCCGCGGTGTCGCGGCTGGTGCGCAAGCAGACGGAGCTCGTGAACCTGCTCGTCGCCGAAGCGGAGCGGCTCCTGGCGGCGGGCAAC
>Ga0126306_10001434_pt1 | contig 12768 bp, 11 predicted proteins | sample Plot27_FD_92592 | JGI IMG/M metagenome (GOLD analysis project Ga0126306, IMG submission 92592) | Serpentine soil microbial communities from UC McLaughlin Reserve, CA, USA - Plot27 | ecosystem: Environmental > Terrestrial > Soil > Grasslands | place: USA: UC McLaughlin Reserve, Lake County...
GTTCTCGTAGCGGACCCGCATGTACGGCGGGTGCCAGTCCAGCTCGCGCCCGCGCTCCAACAGCGCCGCACGGAGCTCCTTGTCCCGGCCGCCGTTGCGGATGTACCACTGCCGCGTCGTGACGATCTCCCGCGGACGGTCACCCTTCTCGTAGAACTTCACCGGCCGGACGATCGCCCGCGGCTCGCCGTCGAGGTCGCCCTCCTCCCGGAGCAGCTCGGCGATCCGTTCCCGGGCGGTGTGCACGGTCGCGCCGACCAGCTCGGCGTAGACGGCTCGCGCGCCCGGGGCGTCCAGCCCGCGTGGCGGATCGGCGAGGATCCGGCCGTCCCAGCCGACCACCGGCCGGGTGTCGAGGTTCAGCTCACGCCACCAGATGACGTCGGTCAGGTCGCCGAACGTGCAGCACATGGCCACCCCGGCGCCCTTGTCCGGCTCGGCGGCCGGATGAGCCAGCACCGGCACCTGCACACCGAACAGCGGGCTGCCGACCGTGGTGCCGAAGAGCGGTTGGTAGCGCGCATCGTCCGGGTGGGCGATGAGCGCCACGCAGGCCGGGACCAGCTCGGGGCGGGTGGTCTCGACGTAGAGCGGCTCGCCGTCCGGGCGGCGGAACGGGATCCGGTAGTAGGCACCCGGCCACTCCCGGTCCTCCAGCTCGGCCTGCGCGACCGCGGTCCGGAACGACACGTCCCACAGCGTCGGAGCCTCGGCCAGGTACGCCTCGCCGCGGGCCAGGTTGCGCAGGAATGCCCGCTGCGAGACCGCGCGGGACCGCTCGTCGATGGTCCGGTAGCCGCGCGACCAGTCCACCGACAGGCCGAGCCGACGCCAGAGTTCCTCGAACGCCTTCTCGTCGATCTCGGTCAGCCGCTCGCACAGCTCGACGAAGTTCCGCCGCGAGATGGAGACCGGCCGCTTCGGCGCCTCGGCGGGCGGGGTGAAGTCCGGCTCGTACGGCAGCGACGGGTCGCATCGAACCCCGTAGTAGAGCTGCACCCGGCGCTCGGTCGGCAGCCCGTTGTCGTCCCAGCCCATCGGGTAGAACACCGACTTGCCACGCATCCGCTGGTACCGGGCGATCACGTCGGTGTGGGCGTAGGAGAAGCAGTGCCCGACATGGAGGGATCCGCTCACTGTCGGGGGCGGCGTGTCGATCGAGAAGATTCGATCACGGGGCAGGTCGGCGAGCCCGGCGCGATCGAACCGGAATACGCCCTCGGCCTCCCAGCGGTGCGACCACTTCGCCTCGAGACCGTCGAGCGACGGCTTCTCGGGCACGGCACGCTGGATGGCTGTCATGTCAGGAAACGGTAGCGCCGGTGGCGCCCTGCGCGCCTGTGGTTAACCCGCCAAGGACAGATCAGACATAACAGTCAGAGGAAATGTGCAACGTCTTCGGCCCCTCCGACGATCCATACAGTGAGTGGTCGGACGGCGACCGGTTGATCGGGACGGATGGTGCGCAACGTGTCTCAATCCATAAGAATGCGTACCATGGTCCCGTCGCGATATGAGGAGGTGGGCAGGATTCGTGCACACATCCACCTCGCCCCCGCGCTGACCAGCGCCCGCCAGGCGCGCCGGTTCGTCTCCGACACGCTCGCCGAGTGGGGCGACGAGCGCTTCGTCGATGCGGCGTCGCTTCTGGTCAGCGAGCTCGTGACGAACGCCGTCGTGCACGCGGCCTCCGCCGTGGACGTCTCCGTCGGCCACGAGGGCATCCACGCGGTGCTCCGGGTCGAGGTCCGCGACCGCAGCCGGCGCCCGCCGCGGATGGGCGGCTTCGATCCCGAGGCGGTCTCCGGGCGGGGCCTTGCGCTGGTCGAGGCCATGTCGGATCGATGGGGAGTGGAGAACGACGACGCCGGCAAGCGCGTCTGGTTCGAGCTCGAGCGCCGCCTCGACCGTCAGCTGGAGGCGTCCCGGCCGGCCTGATCGCCGCCCGGCGCCAATTGGGTAGCGCGGGGCCGTCCCAGGTCGCTACACAGAACCGGTGACCACCACCGACCGGCTCGTGATCCGCCCGATCCGCAGCGACGAGTGGGACGCCTTCTTCTACGCGATGCGGTACGCGTTCCACGAGAGCCAGTCGGAGGAGGACCGCGAATCCGAGCGCTCGGTCTTCGAGTTCGACCGCTCGCTGGCGGTGTTCGACGGCGACAAGATCGTCGGCTCCACCGTCGTCCTCAGCCGTGACGTCACCGTTCCCGGTGGCCCGATCCCGGTCGCCTGCGTCAGCGCGGTCACGGTCGCCGCGACACACACCCGGCGCGGCCTCCTCACTCAACTGATGCGCCGGCAGCTCCTGGAGCTACACGAACAGCGGCGGGAGCCGGTCGCCGCGCTCTGGGCGTCCGAGGCGGGGATATACGGCCGGTACGGGTACGGCATGGCTGCCCGGCACGCCCGGCTGTCCGTCCCCACCCGGGAGGTCCGGCTCAAGGAGCCGGTGCCGCCGTCCGCGCGCCAGGTGCGGCTGGGCGAGGCAAGCGAGCCGGCGCTGCGCGCGGAGATGGCCGCGGTGTACGAACGGGTCCGGCCGAGCGCCGTCGGCCACTGTGACCGCCGCGGCAACTGGTGGGACTTCCGCCTCTTCGACCCGCCGTCCCGTCAGGGTGGCGGTTTCACCACGCTGCGGGTGGTGCTGCACGACGCCGCCGGCGGTTCAGACGGGTACGCGCTGTTCAGGGTCCGCGACGAGTGGGGCGCCCACGGTCCGGAGGGCGAGGTGGTGGTCCACGAGGTGATCGCGGAGAACCCGGAGGCGGATCGCGCGCTCTGGTCGTTCCTCCTCGACACCGACCTGGTCAACCGGGTAACGCTGCGGATCGGCCCGGCCGACACGCCGCTGGTGCACATGGTCGACCAGCCGCGCCGGATCAAGGCGGAGCTCGGCGACAACCTCTGGGTCCGGATCGTCGACATGGACCGCGCGCTGGCCGCCCGCAGGTACGCCACCCAGCTGGACGTCGTGCTCGAGGTCACCGATGCGTTCTCCCCCTGGAACGCCGGGCGCTGGCGGCTGGTCGGCGGCCCGGGCGGCACTCGCTGCGAGCGCACCGATGACCCGGCCGACCTCGCACTGACCAGCACCGAGCTGGGAGCGGCCTACCTCGGCGGTACGACGCTCGCCACGCTGGCCGCCGCGGGCCGGGTCCGCGAGGTGCGGCCCGGAGCGCTGCGCGAGGCCTCGACTGCGTTCGCCGAGCCGCGCTCACCGTTCTGCCCAGAGGTGTTCTGACCGAAGGTCATGGCTGGCAGCTGGGGCACCAGTAGAGGTTGCGGCCGGCGACCACCTCGGTGCGCACCTCGCCGCCGCAGAGCAGGCAGGGCTGGCCGTGCCGGCGGTACACGTACACCTCGCCGCCGTGGTTGTCGACCCGCGGCGGGCGGCCCATCGCCTCCGGCGTGTGGTCGGGCCGGACGGTGTCGATCCGACCGATCCGCATCCCCTCGCGCATCAGCGCGCGCAGGTCGTGCCACATCGCCAGCCAGGTGGCGTGGTCGAGATCGCGGCCAGGCAGGTGTGGGTCGATCCCGTGCCGGAACAGCACCTCGGCGCGATACACGTTGCCGACGCCGGCCAGCACCTGCTGGTCCATCAGCAGCCGGCCGATGCCGGTGCGGCTGCGCCGGATCCGGGTCCAGGCCTGGTCCGGGTCCGCGTCGTCGCGGAGCGGATCGGGCCCGAGGCGGGCGTGCAGCGCGTCCTTGTCCGCGTCGGTGATCACCTCGCACGCGGTGGGGCCGCGCAGCTCGGTCCAGTGCCGGGGGCCGACGAGCCGCAGCCGCACCTGCCCGATCGGCACCGGGGCGGGCACCTCGCCGGTGCGGAACCCGCCGTAGAGGCCGAGATGCACGTGGAGCCACCGGCCGCCGTCCCGGCGACCCCGCCCGTCGCCGTACCGGTGGAACAGGTGCTTGCCGTGCGCGTCGGTGCCCGTCAGCGGCTTGCGGTCGATCAGGGCGGCGCCGTCGGCAAATCTGCCCTGCGGGCTGGAGGCGCGCACCACCTCGCCACCGAAGAGCTGCTGGTGTTCCCGCGCGAGACGGTGGATCGTGTGCCCCTCCGGCACGAGGTCACCTTCCGGGATACTTGTCGAGCAGACGAACAGGGGTGTCAGATGAGCGACCAGCCAGCCCAAAGTGCATCCCGCCGTCGGCGTACCCGCAACCGGGAGGCCAACCCACCGCCCGCAACCCCGGCACCGCAACCCGCCAGCAAGGCCGAGCGGGACGCCGAGCGCGGGCTCCGTGGTCTGGTGGGCCCAGGCCCGTCGCAGGTGGGTGTCCTCGGCGCGATGCGGGCCCGGGACGCCTCCCGGCCGACCGAGGAGGACCTGGCCGCCGCCGAACGTGACGTGGTCATCGTCCGGAGGCACTACGTCCCGGTCGACCCGCCGGCGGCCGACTAGGGCGCTCTACGGCAGCGGCGGCAGTTCCCGGGTGCGCTCGTACTCGGCGAGCTGCGCGATCCGGCGCGCGTGCCGCGCCTCACCGCTGAACGGCGTCGCGAGGAAGGCGTCGACGATCGCGACCGCCTCCTCGGCGGAGTGCTGGCGCGCCCCGACGCCGACCACGTTGGCATCGTTGTGCTGGCGGGCCAGCGTGGCGATCTCCACGCTCCACGCCAGCGCCGCCCGTGCGCCGGCCACCTTGTTCGCGGCGATCTGCTCGCCGTTGCCCGAGCCGCCGAGCACCACGCCGACGCTGCCTGGGTGGGCCACCACCCTGGCCGCCGTGTGCAGGCAGAACACCGGGTAGTCATCGTCCGGGTCGAACGTGTGCGGGCCGACGTCGACCACGTCGTGCCCGGCGGCCGTGAGGTGCTCGAAGAGGTGCTTCTTGAGGTCGAAACCGGCGTGGTCGGAGCCGAGGTAGACGCGCATGGCCACAGTCTGTCAGGCCGGACGGGCGGGGCCGTCGAGGGCGTCCCGCACCGCGGCGGCCGCCTGGTCGACCGCGACCGCGGCGGCGTCGAAGACGGCCAGCATCCGGAAGAAGCTGTGGATCATGCCCTGGTACCTGGTGTGCACGACCGGGACGCCGGCCTCGGCCAGCGCGTGCGCGTACGCCTCCGCCTCGGCGCTGAGCACGTCGTGCTCGGCGGTGATGACCAGTGCGGGCGGTAGCCCTTCGAGGCAGTCGGCGTGCGCCGGAGAGATGTCCGGGTCGGTCCGGTCTGCGCCGGCCGGCAGGTAGTGGTCCCAGTACGTCGCCATGTCCCTCGACGAGAGCCCGTGCTCGGAGCCAGCGTCAGGATTGGCGGCGTCCCGGCTGCCGGCCTCGGCGGCGGCGACCGCGTCGGTGGCCGGGTAGATCAGCACCTGGAGCGCGAACGGGCTGCCGGCGTCGCGGGCCCGCCGGGCCAGCACCGCGGCCAGGTTGCCGCCGGAGCTGTCGCCGGCCACCGCCAGCCGGCTGGCGTCGAGGCCGTGCAGCTCACCGTTGGCGCGCAACCACGCGACGGCGGCCTCGGCATCCTCGATCGCGGCCGGCCAGGAGTGCTCCGGCGCGAGCCGGTACCCCACCGAGAGCACCGCGCAACCCGACCGGTCGGCGAGCCGCCGGCACGCAGCGTCGACCGTCTCCAGGCTGCCGGCGACCCAGCCGCCGCCGTGCAGGTAGACGACCACCGGCGCGCCGTGACCGTTCCGTGGGTCGTACAGCCGGCACGGCACCGCACCGGCGCGCACGTCGACGACGACGGGGACCGGGATCGGCGGGCCAGTGAGCGCGCGTGCGTCGGCGTCCATGGCGGCACGCTCGGCCTGGATCTCGGCCAGCGTGGTCGCCGCGCGCGACGGCGCGGAGAGCGCGGCGCGGGCCTGAGGGTGCAGCGTCACTGGTCCTCCTGGCGGCGCGGTTCGTCGGCGAGGTCGACCAGCAGCAGTCCGGTGCGGGCCTTCGGGGTGAACCAGGTGCTCTTGCGGGGCATCTTGAGCCGCGCGAGGTTGACGGCCACGAAGTCCTCCACCGTCACCGGCGCGATCAGGAGGGCGACGGCCGCACGGCCGGCGTCGACCTCGTCGGTGAGCCAGGACGGCGGGTAGTCGCCACCGACGTAGCTGATCGCGTTGTCGCCCGGATCAAGGCCGAGGATGTCCCGGAACAGCACCTGCTCCAGCATGGCGTGGTCCAGCCGGTCCACCACGCTGCCGCCGACCTCCGGTAGCGTCACCGCGTACGTCTGGCCGGCGGCATAGAGCGTGACCGTGCTGGCCACCTCGGGCACCCGCGGGTCGCCGAGCAGGGGGACCACGGTGGCGCCGGCTTTGGTGAGCGCGGCGAGTACCTCGTCGATCGGCATGGCGAGGGAGCGGAGCAGCCGGTGGTACGGCTCGATCGTGACCGACTCGGGAGCGGTGATCACGGCCAGGAACCGGCGCAGACCGGCGACCTGGGCCGACAGGCTGCGGTGGTTACCGTCGGCGACGATCAGCTCGCCGCCGCCGGCGAGCTCGAGCAGCCCGTCTCGATCCTCGCCAGGGCCGAGCAGCCAGATCTCGTGGGTCTGGCCGTGCTGGTCGACGTCGGAGACCGCTGGCTCGGTGAGCCGTTCGATCAGCTCGGCCAGGTGGGCGTGCAGCTCGGCGCCGCGCCCACTCTGCAGCAGCAGCACCGGGCTGAGCAGATGGTCGAGGTGCCTGGTCAGCGCGGTCCGCTCGGCGACCTTCTCGGCGAACACGTCCTCGTTGCGGATCACCAGCCCGGGCTCGTGCGCGGACGTGGAGATCTCGTCGGTGTTGACCAGGCAGAACAGTCCGTACGCCGGCCCAGACGCGGTCGCTATCCGGTACGGCGCGACGACATCGTGGACCTCGCTGAACCGGCCCTCGTCCTTGAGCCGGGCGAGGCGTTCGCTGGCCAGCGGCAGGGCGTCGGCGAAGCTCAGCCCCGCGGCCGCGGCCTCCGGGGTCCGGTGCGGCATCTCGATGGCGAGCGTCGAAGCGGGGTTGGCCGCCACGATCGCGGTGATCTCCGCGTCGGAGGCGAACTCGTCGTAGTTCTGGGCCCCGGTACCGCCGGTGGAGACCCAGGCGGACGGGACCGGACACGCGACCGGCGGTGTGGGAACAGTGGACACGACACGTCACGCTACCGGCCCGGACCGGGCCACCTCCCCCACTGTCCGAGTTTCGCGCGTCCGGGCCGCCCGGAACGCGCGAAACTCCCGCAGTGGACGGGTTCAGTCGAAGATCGGCGGGCGCTCGCGAGTGCGCTTGAGCTCGTAGAAGCCGTCGGTACCGGCGACCAGCAGGACGCCGTCCCACAGCTTGCCGGCTGCCTCGCCCTTCGGGGTCGGCGTGACCACCGGACCGAAGAACGCCACCTTGTTGCCGTCCGCGCCGGGTACGTGGATCACCGGCGTGCCCACGTCCATGCCGACCGCGTCCATGCCCTCGTGGTGGCTCTTGCGGAGCGCCTCGTCGTACTCGCCGGTGTCCGCGGCGTCGGCGAGTGACGTGGGCAGGCCCACCTCGGTGAGCGCGGCCTCGTACAGCTCGCGCCCCAGCTCCTGCTTCCCCGGGTGGATCCGGGTGCCGAGCGCCGTGTACAGCGGGAGCACGATCTCGGATCCGTGGGACTGCTCTGCCGCGATGACGATCCGGACCGGGCCCCAGCCCTTCGCCATCAGATCCCGGTACTTCTCCGGCAGCTCGTCGCGCCCCTCGTTGAGCACCGAGAGGCTCATGACGTGGAACCGCGGTGCGATGTCCCGCACCTCGGCCACGTTCAGCACCCAGCGGGACGTCATCCACGCCCACGGGCAAATGGGATCGAACCAGAAGTCAACCGGCGTCCTGGGGCCGGCGGAAACGTTGTCATCAGAACGCACGGGTGTTGCGTCCGCAGTCACGGGGCCCTCCTCGGGTGGTCTCGTCCAGAGCAGCGCGCCGTACTGCCGACATATTCCTTGCCCAAACCTCATGCGGCATACGGGGAGCGTCGTGGAAGACTTCCGCGTTGAACGGGAAGACCCAGGTCTTCCTGACCCGAACCACGAGCGATCAAAGGAGCACGCCGACGTGGCCGGTAGCAACCTCACCCTCGCCGAGGCGACTGCGCGGGCTGCTCTCATCGAGGTGCAGTCCTACGACGTCTCGGTCGACCTGACCGACGGCGGCGGCAAGCCCGGAGTTGGAACCTTCCTGTCCCGCACCGAAGCACGCTTCACCGCGACCGAGCCGGGCGTCGAGACCTTCATCGACCTGATCGCCGATGGCGTCCGCTGGGCCACCCTCAACGGCGAGCCACTCGACGTGAGCGGCTACAAGCCCGAGAAGGGCCTGGTCGTGCCGGGCCTTGCCGCCGAGAACTTGCTGGTCGTCGAGGCCGAGTGCCGGTACATGAACACCGGCGAGGGCCTGCACCGCTTCGCCGACCCGGTCGACGGCGAGGTGTACCTCTACACCCAGTTCGAGACGGCCGATGCCAAGCGCATGTACGCGTGCTTCGACCAGCCCGACCTCAAAGCCGACTTCACGTTCCACGTCACCGCCCCGCAGCACTGGGAGGTCGTCTCCAACTCCCCGGTGGCGTCGGAGGAGCCGGCGGCCGGTGGAGCGAAGATCGTGCACTTCGAGACCACGCCGCGGATGAGCACCTACGTCACGGCGCTGGTCGCCGGCGCGTACCACGCGGTGCGGGAGGAGCACGACGGCATCCCGCTGGGCATCTACTGCCGGCAGTCGCTGGCCCGCTACCTCGACGCGGAGGAGGTCCTCACGGTCACCAAGCAGGGCTTCGACTTCTTCCACGAGCAGTTCGGCTACCGGTACCCGTTCGGCAAGTACGACCAGCTCTTCGTGCCCGAGTTCAACGCCGGCGCGATGGAGAACGCGGGCTGCGTCACGATGCTCGAGGACTACATCTTCCGCGGCAAGGTCACCGACTTCGCCTACGAGTCTCGCGCCAACACGGTGCTGCACGAGATGGCGCACATGTGGTTCGGCGACCTCGTCACCATGCGCTGGTGGGACGACCTCTGGCTGAACGAGTCGTTCGCCGAGTGGGCGTCGCACCTGGCCAACGCCGAGGCCACCCGGTACACCGAGGCGTGGACGGGGTTCGCCACCGGCCGCAAGGCGTGGGGGTACCGCCAGGACCAGCTCTCCTCGACCCACCCGGTGGCGTGCGAGATCCCGGACGTGCAGGCGGTCGAGGTGAACTTCGACGGCATCACCTACGCCAAGGGCGCGAGCGTGCTGAAGCAGCTCGTCGCGTACGTCGGCCAGGACGCGTTCATCGAGGGGCTGCGCGCCTACTTCAAGAACCATGCGTTCGCCAACAGCACGCTCGACGACCTGCTCAAGGCGCTGGAGAAGTCGTCAGGCCGGGACCTCTCCGGGTGGGCCCAGCAGTGGCTGGAGACCGCGAACGTCAACACGCTGCGGCCGGCGTTCGAGGTGGGCGACGACGGCGCCTTCACCTCGTTCGCGGTGGCGCAGGAGGCGCCGGCGGACTATCCGACACTGCGTACCCACCGGATCGCGATCGGCCTCTATGACCTGCAGGACGGCAAGCTGGTCCGGCGGGCCCGGATCGAGACCGACATCGAGGGCGCCCGGACCGAGGTCCCCGAGCTGGTCGCCCAGCGCCAGCCGGACGTCGTGCTGCTCAACGACGACGACCTGACGTACGCGAAGATCCGGCTGGACCCCCGCTCGCTAGCGACCGTGACCGAGCACATCGGCGACTTCACCGCCTCGCTGCCGCGCGCGCTCTGCTGGGCCGCGGCGTGGGACATGACCCTCGACGGCGAGATGGCCACCCGTGACTACCTGCGGCTGGTCCTCGGCGGGCTGGCCGGCGAGTCGACGATCGGCGTGGTGCAGGTGCTGCTCCGTCAGGTCCTGGTGGCTCTCGAGGCGTACGCCGACCCGTCGTTCTCCTCGGACGGCTACCGGCAGCTGGCCACGGCGTCGCTGGAGCGCGCCCGCGCGGCCGAGCCAGGCAGCGACCACCAGCTGGTGTGGACCCGGACGTTCGCCAGCGCCGCGCGCAGCGCCGATCACCAGGCCGTGATCCGCGGGCTGCTGGACGGTGACGGGTCGATCGAGGGGCTGGCGATCGACACCGAGCTGCGTTGGCACCTGCTGCAGTGCCTGGTGGCCATCGGCGGCGCGGACAACTCGGACATCGACGCCGAGCTGGAGCGCGACCCCACCGATCAGGGGCAGCGGGAGGCGGCCACCGCCCGGGCCCTGGTGCCCACGCCGGAGGCCAAGGCCGAGGCGTGGCGGCTGGCCACCGAGGACGACGATCTGCCGAACCAGACCGGGCTCGCCTACATCTCGGGATTCAGCCACGCGGCGCAGCACGAGCTGATCGCCCCGTACGTGCAGCGCTACTTCGACATCGTGGCCGACGTGTGGGCCCGCCGGAGCAGCGAGGTCGCGCAGAACGTGGTGATCGGGCTGTACCCGTCGTGGGACGTATCCGAGAAGACCGTGCAGATGACCGACGAGTACCTCGCGGCGCACCCCGATCTGCCGCCGGCCCTGCGGCGACTGATCAACGAGGGACGGGACGGGGTCGTCCGGGCCTTGCGCGCTCGGGCCTGCGACAAGGCGGCCGCCGCATAGGGCTCTGAGGCAGCAGCCGGCCATGACTCCGGGGTTACGGGGCGACCCGCCGACCCGGCACCCCGCACAACACCGGAGTCACGCGGCCGCCGCAGCCACCACGCGGCGACCACCCGGCCGCCGCAGCCACCACGCGGCGACCACCCGGCCGCTGCAGCCAGCACACGGCCACCAGCGGGCCACCGCGCGAGGAACGGCGCGGTTGCTAGCTCACGCGTGCCTGGTCGGCAAGCATGCGAAGGCCGGTGACCACGCCACCTGCCAGGTCGCCCCCGCCGAACGCCGCGGTCATCGAGAGGGCGGCCAGCGCGCACACCCGGTCCGGCAACCGGCGGGACGCGTGCGCGCCGGTGACGATCTCCAGGACCCGCTGATCGGGGGACACCGCGAGCAGCACCGAGTCGATCGGGCGGTCGAGCTGGTCCAGCAGTCGCTCGGCGTGCGCCCGGGTCGGCTCCTCCAGCGGACCGACGTAGACGCTGAACGTCAGGCCGGTCTCCCGGTCGGCGGCGCTGAGCGCCTGGTCGATCCGGAACAGCTGGCGGGCCGTGAACGGACCCTCCGGCCGCGGCGGCGAGATCGTCTCCTCGGCGCCACGGTCCTCGACGTCGTGCGCGGTCTGCGTCTCACCAAGTGCCACGAGCGCCGCCCTTCTTCGTCGCGGGAGGAGCCGTCACGTCGGCGGCGGAGTCGGCGCCGGTATCAGCGGCGGAGAGCTGCCCGCGGTGCCGGCCACCGGTGGGGATCGCGGGCAGCTCAGGTTCGGCCTGGGCAGCGCCCGGCGCGGCGGTGAACCACACCGGCGTGAAGGCGAACGGCCGGCCGGGGCGATACCGCGGCCCGCGGCGCGCACTGCTGCCGAAGATGAGCAACGCGAGCACGCCGGCGACGACCGCCGGTATGCCGACGAAGACGAGCACGGTCTCGGTGATGGTCATCGGGACGTCAGCGACCTCGGGAGAGATAGGACGATGGACGTGACCACGGTAGCCGAGCCGGCCGCCGCGTACCTCGTCGGGTGACGCGCGTCGCAGCAGGCAGGATGGCGGCATGACCCGCTCGCGCGCCGAGGCGCTGGATGCCGCCGATCCGCTGGCCCCGTTCCGCGACCGGTTCGTGGTCGCCGATCCGGAGCTGATCTACCTGGACGGCAACTCGCTGGGCCGGCTGCCGGCGGCGACCTCGGAGCGGCTCCGCAGGGCGGTCGAGGACGAGTGGGGCCGCGGGCTAATCCGGTCCTGGTCCGAATGGATCGAGCTGCCCCGGCGGGTCGGCGACGCGATCGCCACCGGTGTGCTCGATGCCCGCCCCGGCGAGGTGCTGATGAGCGACTCGACCACCGTGAACCTCTACAAGCTGGCGGCGGCCGCCCTGGACGCGCGCCCCGGCCGCCGGATCATCGTCACCGACGACGACAACTTCCCTACCGACCTGTACGTCTTGCAGGGGCTCGCCGACGCCCGCGGCCTGGAGCTGCGCACCGTCCACTCCGACATCGACGCCGGCCTCGACGGCGCCGAACTCCGGCGCGCGCTCGACGACGACGTCGCCCTGGTCAGCCTGTCCCACGTCGCCTACCGCTCCGGCGCCCTGCTCGACATGCCGGCGATCACCGCGGCCGCCCACGAAGCCGGCGCCCTGACGCTCTGGGACCTGTCCCACTCCGCCGGCAGTGTGCCCGTGCCGCTCTCCTCGTCCGGTGCTGATCTCGCCGTCGGCTGCACGTACAAGTACCTCAACGGCGGACCGGGCGCTCCCGCGTTCCTCTACGTCCGCTCGGAGCTCCAGGACCAGCTGCGGCAACCGATCTGGGGCTGGTTCGGGCAGCGCGACCAGTTCGAGATGGGGCGGCGGTACGACCCGCAGCCGGGCATCGACCGGTTCGCGGTCGGCACGCCGCCGGTGCTGGGCCTCTACGGCGCCGAGGAGGGGGTCCGGCTGATCGCCGAGGCGGGAATCGACCGGCTCCGCGCGAAGGGATCCGCGCTGACCTCGTACCTGATCGAGCTGGCGGATGAGCACCTGGCACCGCTCGGCTTCACGGTGGCCTCCCCGCGTGACCCGGCCGGCCGCGGCTCACACGTCAGCCTGCACCACGCGCAGGCGTGGCAGGTCTGCCAGGCGCTGATCGAGCGCGGGAAGCTCCTGCCCGACTACCGCACGCCGGACCGGCTCA
>Ga0126306_10001435_pt1 | contig 12767 bp, 16 predicted proteins | sample Plot27_FD_92592 | JGI IMG/M metagenome (GOLD analysis project Ga0126306, IMG submission 92592) | Serpentine soil microbial communities from UC McLaughlin Reserve, CA, USA - Plot27 | ecosystem: Environmental > Terrestrial > Soil > Grasslands | place: USA: UC McLaughlin Reserve, Lake County...
AGGGCCACCGGGTCGCCGGCGGCGTCGCGCATGGCCGCCAGGGCCAGCTCCATGGTGGAGACGGCCGTGCGGCTGGCCTGGGCGGCGGCCAGTGAGGCGATGTGCACCTCCAGGGCCCGGCGCACCTCCAGCAGGTCGAGCAGCTGGCCCGGGTCGCGCCGGACCGCGGCCGTGAAGTAGCCGCCGATGGGGGCGGCGTTGGGATGGGCGACCACCGTCCGGCGGCCGTGGTGGGTCTCGACCAGGCCGCGGGCCTGCAGCGTCCTGGCCGCCTCGCGGACCGTCAGCCGGCTCACCTGGAACCGCGCTGCCAGCTCCGATTCCGACGGGAGCGTGACCCCTGGCTCGAGCTCACCGAGCACCAGGTCCTCCAGTCGCCGCACCACGGCGTCCGTGATGCTGATCGCCTCGGGGTTCTTCACGGCCTCAGCATGCGGCACCGGGGCAGGCAAGACAAGAACTCATCAGATGAGTTTTCCAGGATCACCCTCGAAACTTGGCTGATACAGGACGAGACGCCCGGGTCTGCTTGTGTGCTCGTCTGATAGCTGTCAGGCTGCTGGCGCGATGGCAGCAGGACCGATGGCCGAGGCCCGCCGGTACCTGGCCGGGCTCGGTCTGCCCGACCGGGACCTCGGCGAGCTGCCCACCTCGGGCAAGCGGTTCGCCGACGGCGCCCAGTACCGGGTCGAGATCCCCTCGGTCGAGGGGCCCGCCCCGTTCCGGGCGGTCGTGGAGGCGGCCACCGAGCGAGATCTCAGAGTCCACCGGATCAGCCAGGGTAGCGGGATGCTGCTGCTCACCGACGACGAGATCCGCGAGATGGTGGCGCTGGGCCGCGACCGCGACGTCGAGGTCTGCCTGTTCGTGGGGCCGCGGGCCGCCTGGGACGTCGGCGTCCAGGTCACCGCCCCGTCCGGGCGGGTCGTGGCCGGCAGCCTGCGCGGGGCCGACCAGCTGGCCTACGGGGTCGAGGATGTCCTGCGGGGCTGCCGGCTGGGGGTCCGCAGCATCCTGGTCGCCGACACCGGCCAGCTGTGGGTGCTGGGCCGGATGAAACGCGCCGGGGACCTGCCCGCCGACCTGGAGATCAAGGTCTCCATCTCCCTGCCGGTGACCAACCCGGCGACCGCCCGGCTGCTGGAGGAGCTGGGCGCGACCACCCTGAACCTCCCCGTCGACCTGTCGCTGGCCCAGATCGCCGCCATCCGGCGGGCGGTCGAGCTCCCCCTGGACGTCTACGTCGAGGGCGCCGACGACTTCGGCGGCCCGGTCCGCTACTACGAGATCCCCGAGCTGGTCCGGGTGGCGGCCCCGGTCCACCTCAAGTTCACCGTCCGCAACGCCCCCGGCCTGTACCCGTCCGGCGAGCACCTGGCCGGCCTGGCGGTGGCCTCAGCCCGGGAGCGGGTCCGCCGGGCCGCGATCGGCATCGCCCTGCTGCGACGCCACTACCCCGACGCCACCGCCTCGGCCTGACTCCCCTACTCGATGGCCCGGCGGTCGCGGTCGTCGCGGCTCAGCCAGCCGCGCAGGGTGCGCCGGGCCGGCTCGGCGTAGGAGTCGCCGATGATCTTGACGTCCCCCATGACCACGGTGGCCCGGACCACCACCCGGGGCGCCGTCCGCCCGGGCGGCGCCTCCCGCACCTGGACCTTCTTGTCCCCCATCACCGCGACCCCGCTCAGCTCCACGTCCACGCCGTCGGGCACGTACACCGTGACGTCGCCCATGATCGCGGTGGCCACGAGGTCGACGTCGCCCCGGGGCACCTCGGCGCCCCGCAGGTCGAGGACCACGTCGCCCATCACCGCGACCGCGGCCAGCGGCCCCTCGACCCGCCAGCGCCCCTGACGCCGGCTGTCCCCCATGACGGCCACCACCCAGTCGCGGCCGGCCGGCCGCGCCGGCCGCGCCGGCACCGCCGAGGGATCGGCGGCCGCGGGCAGGTCGGCGGTGATCGCCACCAGCTCGCCCCGGGTGGTGGCGGTGTAGGCGGCCTCGGTCCGCTCGGTCAGCTCGCCCATGGTCAGGCGCCCCTCGACGGTGGCCACCCGCAGCCGCTCCACCGCCGCCTCCCGCTCGGCGTCGGAGGCGCGCACCCCGCCCGACGGGTCGGGTAGCTGGCGCTCGTCGCTCATGTCCCGACAATACGCGACACCCCTCGGGCGCTAAAGGGGAGTTGAGTTTTGCCCCGCTCTCCGGGCATCGTTACGCCAATCTGGCATCGGCCACACGCGGGGTCGGTGGGGCCTTGCGGTGGCTCGTCGAAGGGCGCAGGTCACTATGGCTCTATTCAGTTGGCGCGTCGTCCACGATGGCAAGACCCCGCCTCCGGGGGCGGTCGTCAAGGCCGACGAGCGCCTGTCGTGGCCGCGAATGGTCGGCCTGGGCGCGCAGCACGTGGTCGCGATGTTCGGCGCGACCTTCGTCTTCCCGATCGTGATGGGGCTCAACCCGCAGCTGGCCATCATGATGAGCGGCATCGCCACGATCTGCTTCCTGCTGATCGTGCAGAACAAGGTGCCGAGCTACCTGGGCACCTCGGCGTCGTTCGTGGGCGCGGTGGTGGCCATCCGCGCCCAGGGCGGCGACTCGGCCGATGTCACCGGGGCGATCCTGGTCGCCGGCGTGGTCCTGGCCCTGTGCGGCCTGATCATCCACCTGGCCGGCTCCCGGGTCGTCTACGCGGTGCTGCCGCCGGTGGTCACCGGCGCGGTGGTGATGCTGATCGGGTTCAACCTCGCCCCGGTGGTGGCCAACATCTACTGGCCCCAGGACCAGTGGGTGGCGCTGCTCACCATGGTCGCGGTGATCGCGATGGCGGTCGGCTTCCGCGGCTTCCTGGGCCGCATCGCCGTGTTCCTCGGGCTGATCCTCGGCTACGTGCTCTCATGGCTGTTCGACCGCATCTTCGGGCAGATCACCTCCTTCGACCCCGCCGCCAACCAGGTGACGACCCACTGGCGGGTGAACTGGGACGGCGTCCGGGCCGCGGACTGGGTCGGCTTCCCACCCCAGACCACTATCGGCCCCGACGGCCAGGAGATCGCCGGCTGGCACTTCCCCGACATCAAGCTGACCTTCGTGCTGCTGGTGCTGCCGGCGGTAATCGCGCTCATCGCCGAGAACACCGGCCACGTCAAGGCCGTGGCCGAGATGACCGGCACCGACCTGGACCCGGTGATGGGCCGCGCGATCGCCGCCGACGGCGTCGGCACCGCCATCGCCTCGGCCGTCGGCGGGTCGCCGACGACCACCTACGCCGAGAACATCGGGGTCATGGCCGCGACCCGGATCTACTCCACCGCCGCCTACTACATCGCCGCGCTGGTGGCGATCCTGTTCGGCTTCTCACCCAAGTTCGGGGCGGTCATCTCGGCCACCCCGGGCGGCGTCCTCGGCGGCATCACGGTGGTCCTGTACGGCATGATCGGGCTGCTCGGGGCCAAGATCTGGAAGGAGAACAACGTCGACTTCGGCAACCCGGTTAACCTGGTCCCGGTGGCCGCCGGCATCATCATCGCGATCGGGAACACCACCCTGGTGATCACCGACAACTTCCAGCTCTCCGGGATCGCCTTCGGTACGATCGTGACCGTGGTCGCCTTCCACCTCGTCCGGCTGATCGCGCCGCCGCACCTGCAGGAGGAGCTGCGGCGGGAGCGCACCGGCCGCCCGCCCGAGGGCGCCGAGGGCGCGGCGATCATCATCGACGAGCCCGGCGCCTACAAGGAGCCGTGAGCGATGCCATGACGGCCTGGCCGAACGGCGCCCCCCGACCCGGCGACCGGGCCTCCCTGTCGCGCCGGGTCGAGGCGGCCGACATCCGCCGGTTCACCGAGATCAGCGGCGACCGCAACCCCCTGCACTACGACGAGCGCGCCGCCCGCGCCTCCCGCTTCGGCGAGATCGTCGTCCAGGGCGGGGTGACCAGCGCCATCCTCAACGCGGTGGTGGCCGAGCGCCTCCCCGGCCCGGGAACGGTGTTCCTCAACGTCAACTGGGACTTCCGCGCCCCCGTGCGCCCCGGCGACGAGATCACCGGCGAGGTCGAGGTCCTCGAGGCCCGCGAGGACAAGCCGATCACCAGGCTCCGCACCACCGTCACCCGCGACGACGGCACCCTGGTCCTGGAGGGCACCGCGGTCTGCTACACCATGCCCCTGGGCTGAGGCTTGAGGCCGAACAGGAGCCTGGTCACCGGGTGGCGGCGGACCCCGAGGTCGTAGAGGAGCAGCGTCGCCGCCAGGGACGCGACGGCGATCAGGCAGTACTGGAGGCCGCCGCCGATCGGCCAGCTCAGCACGGCGTAGGCCACGACCACGATGACCGTCTCGTGGAGCACGTAGAAGGGCAGCACGGCGTCGTTGGCGTAGGCGGCCAGGCGACGCGCCCGGTCCGAGGTCGCGGTCGGGGCCGGGGCCGGGCTCGCGGAGCGACGCCCGCTGCGGTCGCGGGCGAACCCGAGGATGGCCACCACCCACAGCCAGCCGTCGACGCCCTTCAGCAGCCGGAAGGCCAGGCTCAGGGGATCCATGCCGGTGAACGGGTCGACCTGGGCATCCAGGGCCGCGAAGGCGGCCACCCCGGCGGCCACGAACAGCAGCAGCCCCAGGGCCGCGGCCGGCCGCCAGTGGCGCTGGAAGGCCTGGCCGACCCGCGGGTCGGCGGCGGTCAGGTAGCCGCAGAGCAGGAACAGGGCGTAGCTGCCGAGGCCCCAGCCGCCGCGGCCGACCTCGCTGCCCAGCGCCAGCTCGACGGCCGCGATCGCCACGGCGGGCAGGAGGATCCCGCCGGGCCGAGCCAGCAGCCCGCCCAGCCGCTCCAGCAGCCGCGCCCCCGCCGGCCGCCGCAGCCACGCGAAGGCGGGCAGGAGCAGCAGCGAGAGCGCCAGCAGGCAGGCCAGGAACCACAGGTGGCCGGTCGCGAACCGGTCGGCGGTGACCGGGAGCGGGAAGTCGAGCGCCGGTCGCAGGTCCCAGAAGCCGGCGTAGAACTCGCCCAGGGACGCCTGGTCGCCGGCCCGGCGCAGCCCCAGGTAGACCTGGAGCGGCACCACGGTGAGCAGCCCGACCAGCAGCGGCCCGCCCAGCCGCCGCAGCCGCTCCCGGGCGAACGCCCCGGGGTCGCGGGACCGCAGCGAGTACCGGACCCCCATCCCCGAGATCAGGAACAGCAGCGGCATCCCCCAGGTGGCGCCGAAGGCGACCAGCACCGTCACCACCCGGTTCTCGGCCTCCGCCTTCACCGGGAACTCCCCCGCCCCGAAGATCACCGCCGTGTGGAAGAACACCAGCCCCACGACCACCAGCGCCCGCAGCGCGTCCAGCTCCCCCCGTCGAGCCGGCCTCCCCTGGTCGGCCGCCACCGCCGGGACCGGCGGCTCCCGGTCGCGAAGGGCCCCAGCCATCAGACCGTCCATCTTGCCGCTCCCCTCGCCTACCCGGCCCCGGTGGCGACGATGCCCCCGACCGCCGCGCTCGCGTCGACCTCCGCCTGCAGCTCCCGCAGCGCCAGGAACCCACCCAGCAGGCACAACACGCTCCCCGGCGGGAGACGGAGCCAGCCGAGCAGCGCACCGTCACGCCGCAGCTCGTACTCGCGACGCCGCGCCGACCGCTGGAGCAGCGTCAGCACCTCGCCACGCCCGATCGCGCCATCGCGCCCCTGGTCGCCCATTGCCCTCCTCCTCGGTCTCGCCCGCCCATATGGGGACGGTACGAGCTGCGCCCACCCGCCGGGATCGCCCGCGGGTGGGATTCGCGGGTCCCCCCGCAGGGGGATCTCCGCGGCCGCGGGTCGCCGGTCAGCAGCGGGCGACGATCAGGCTGCCGGTGACGCCGAACTTCGCCGTAACTACGGAGCCGTGGATGCCCGAGATTGAGACACCTGCCTACCTCATCGTCATCGAGCGAGCCGACGATGGCGGCTATGGAGCCTGGGCGCCCGACCTGCCCGGTTGTGTGGCGCTCGGGGACACCGTCGAGGAGGCAGAGCGCCAGATGCGCGAGGCCGTCGCCTTCCACATCGAGGGTCTACGCCAGCATGGTGAACCGGTGCCCGCGCCGACCACCGTGGCAGCGGTGCTCCTGACCACACCCGCGGCGTAGCCGCCGCCAATCCCGCGAACTCGGCAGCCCCGCCGGAGCATCGGCAGATCTACAGAGACGGCTGCCCGTCGCGGAGTGGCTCGGTTTGCGGCCGTCGGGAGATGGCAAGCTCCCGAGGGTCGGTTCGAGCTTGGAGGGCATGTGGACGGATCCCTGCGCCGGGGCGGGCAGCTGCTGGTCCTGGTGGGGGCGCTGCTGGGAGCGCTTGTCGGCGTCACATTGGGGCTGGTCGTGGACGATCCCGGGGCTGGCACGGCGGGGGTGGCTCAAGCGCCCGATCGGGGGGCGGTCGTGGCCGCCGGCGCGACCGGCAGCCAGCCTCCGACCTCCGGGACCGTCGGCACCGGGAGCGACGGTCCGGCGGACCGGCCCGGCAAGGCGCGTGCCAAGGATCGCGACAAGAGCGACAAGCCAGGTCCGAGGGTCGCGGCAAGGACAAGCCCGGGAAGGACAAGCGCGACGACAAGAAGTCCGAGCGCGACTGAGCCGCTGTGACGACCCTGGCCGCCGTCGGGGGCGCGCTCGGCTACTCCGGGGTGCCGGGATCCTGCCCGCGGCGGTGACGGCGGTCCAGGTCTCTCTTGCCGCCGAAGACGTTCCAGGCGATCGCTCCGACGATCAGGACGGCGATGACGACGATGGTGAGCGTGGCGGTGGTCATGGGCTCCCCTCAGGTCCCATGCCGGTCACCCGGGCGGCCCGCGGCGGCCGGCGCAGTTCTACGTTTCGCCCTGGTCTGCGGGGAATGTGCAACGGTGCCAGCCGCTTTCCGCAGGGCAAGTAGCACAAGCGCCCGGCTCGGCTCAGTCCCTGCTCATCCAGGTGGCCACGTCGACCTCGTTGCCCTCGGGGTCGGCCAGCACCCACCACATCGGCGCGTGCTCGTCGGTCACCAGGCGGCCGCCGGCGGCGATCGCCGCCGCGACCCGCGCCTCGGCCTGGTCGTGCGGCACCCAGACGTCGATGTGCATCCGGTTGCGCTGGGGACGCGGCGCGTCCATCCGCTGGAACCAGATCGACGGCCCGCGGTCGCGCGGGTCGACCAGGTCCTCGTCGGGGCTGTCGGCGCGGTACTCGTACCCGAGCACGGCCCGCCAGAACGGCATCACCTCGGCGCTGACCAGGGCGTCGATCGAGACCTGGACGGTCTGGAGCATGGTCGGGTCGGCGGCGAAGCCCAGCTGGCGGGCCACCGCCGAGATCTGCCGGGCCAGGTCGAGGTCGCGCTCGCTCAGGCCGTAGTCGTCGTCGGTGATGGTGATCAGCCGCACGGTCACGCCCTTCTGCCGGACGTCGATGTCCGGGTGATGGGCGTCGAGGCCGTCCAGCTCGCCGATCGCCTGCGCCAGCCGGGCCCCGGCCGCGAACGACCCGGTGCGGAAGTAGGCGCAGGCGCCCTCGCCCAGCACCCGCCAGTCCTCGACCCCGGCCGCCTCGTGGAACCGCCGCGGCGTGATCGGCTTGGTGTCCATGGCCCGAAGGCTAGGCCATGCCAGCGACAGCCGACCACTCGGCGCCGAGCCGGTCGAGGTCGTCAGCCCCCCACGCCACCTGCCAGCGTGTCCAGGTCCGCCACGGCGTCGTCGGCCTGCATGGAGATGACCAGCTCGCCGGCATACGACAGCGCCGCCACGGCCACCGGGACGCCGGCGACCAGGGGCGCGATCGGGGCCGCGGTCCGCAGGCGAGCCCCGGCCAGCCATAGGGGCCGGGGACGTTGGTGACGTACAGGTTGACCTTGCCGCCGCCGTGGCGGCGCAGCCAGCGGACGCCCAGCCGGAGCAGGCTGGTCGGCAGCAGCGACGAGGCCAGCAGCCCCCGGTAGCGGCGGTCCCGGGCGGCCTTGGCGGTCCGGGTGACGGCGACGATGCGGGCCAGCCGGTCGGCGGGGTCCAGCGGTCCGACGGGGAGCGGCAGGACCATGGGGGTGGAGCCGCCGGCGTTGCGGGCCCGGCCGGGGGCGCCCACCGGCACCGAGACCCGCAGCTCCAGCCCCTCGACCGGCTCGCCCCGACCGGCGAGCAGTTGACGCAGGCCGCCCGCGACCGCGGCCAGCAGCACGTCGTTGACAGTGGCGCCGTGGGCGCGACCCGCCTGCTTGACCTGCTCGAGCGGGCGGCGGATGACGATCAGCCGGCGGCCGGGCCCGACCGCATGGTCCAGGGAGGTGGCCGGGGCGGCCAGGGCCAGGGGGCCCGGCGCCGGGGCGGGCCGCCAGGGCCGGGGGGCGGCCACGGTGTCGGGCGCCGGGTCGAGCAGCCGCCCGGCCAGGGCGGCGCCGGCCATCCCGTCGGCCAGGGCGTGGTGCAGTACGACCAGGACGCCGACCTGGCCGCCGGCGAGGCCGGTGGCGAAGGTGACCCGCCACAGCGGATGCTCCCGATCCAGGGGTTGCAGGGTCTGGTTGGCGGACCAGCTCCAGAACGCCGGCTCGTCGACCCCGCCGAGGTCGACGGCGGTGACATGGCGGGCGATGTCGAACTCGTGGTCGTCGACCACGGCCGGGCGGCCCTCGCCGAAGCCGGTCCAGCGGATGCGGCGGCGTAGCTCCGGCACCCGAGCCGGCGGGCGTCGACGGCCGCCCGCAGCTCCCGGAGCCGCAGCCGGCCGCGCTCGTCCACCAGCCGGCCGGGCTCCAACAGCCCGGCCAGGCCGATGTGGAACGGCGTGGCCGGCTCCTCGGCCCAGAGGGTGGCCAGGTCGCCGGCGCCCAGTCGCTCGACCCGTGGGCGCATCGCGGCCTGCCTCAGGCCGGCGAGCGGGCGCCCAGCGCCGTGGCGATGGCGCCCGCCCACTCGGTGATCCCGGCCCAGTCGCGGAAGTCGCCCTCGGGGACGCGCAGCGCCGACACGATCGCCCGCTCGGGGAAGGCCAGCTGCTTGCGGACCAGCTTGCCGGCGAACACCCGGTGCTCCCGCGCCCGGGTGGCGGCGAGGACCTCGGCCACGTCCACCGGGTCCTCCTCCGGCTTGGGCGGGTCGCCGACGGGACCGCTGGAGAACAGCCACACCGGCCTGGCCGCCAGGGCGTCGCCGCAGCGGGCCACCAGCTCCCGGGCCGGCTTCAGCCAGTGGCCGGCGTAGACGGCGCTGCCCAGCACCACCGCGTCGTAGCCGTCGACGCCGTCGACCTGCTCGGGCTCGAGCACTGTCGGGTCCAGCCCCCGCTGGCGGAGCGCGTCCCCGATCACCTGGGCGATCTCGCCGGTCGCGCCGTGCTTGGTCGCCGCTGTTACCAGGACCTTCATCATGTCCTCCTCACGCCGAGCGCTCCGTGGCGCTCGACTCCACCGTCCTCCCGACGGCGCCGGCCGGTCAGGGCCCAAGGTCCCGCCGCCGGCGGGACCTTCAGTGGCATGAGTCGTGAGGGGTCAGAGGGCGAGGGCGCACCAGACGGTCTTGCCGCCGTCGCGAGCCGGGTGGACCCCCCAGGCCCGGCCCAGCTGCTCCACCAGCCACAGCCCCCGGCCGCCCTCGGCCTCCGGGGCCGGGGGGACCGGCTGCAGCACCTTGGGGCCGCGGTCGCGGACGGCGATGAACAGCCGGTCGGCGCGCAGCTCCAGCCGCAACCACACGTCGGTGTGGGCATGGATCACGGCGTTGGCGACCAGCTCGTTGGCCACCAGCACGGCCCGGTCGACCACGGTGGCGTCCGGCGCGTCCAGCCGCCAGGCCCGGCAGACCTCCCGGACGAAGGCCCGGGCGGCCCGGGCCGCGGTCGGGACCGGCGCCAGCCGCAGCTCGTCCCGCAGCAACGGCGGCCGTGCCCGGGCCGCCTCCACCGCCTCCTCGACGGTGGCGTACGCCCGCACCGGCCGCGACGCCCGCACCCGGCGCAGGGCCTCGGCCACCTGCGGCCGAGCGCCACTCAGCAGGAAGCTGGTGGCGGGCCACTGGCTGGCCGGGTGCTTGGCCACCGTCGAGAACACCGCGGCGGCCATCGGGTCCAGCTGCTGGACGCCGGCCAGGTCGCAGATCAGCGCGTCGGGCTGCTCGCTGAGGTCCTTGAGCAGAGTCCGCTGGACCGTCGCGACACTCCCCAGATCGATCGTGCCGCCGAAGGCCACGACCAGGCAGCCGTGCCGGGTGGAGTGCTGGATCTCCATGGCCCGCCCTTCGCTCCCGGCCGCGACGCCCGGAGCCTCGGACATAAGGGTAACCCCCGCGGCCAAGCAGGTGACCCGCTCCCCCTCGCGCCGCCCGCCGGAGGTGCCCAGGATATTCGGGCTGACGCGGCTGCGGCCGTAACGTTGCCGGGACGCGGGCTGGCCACACTGGCGGGCGACCGACGTTGGGAGGGGTGGGTGCTGGGGGCGAGCCGCGTCCTGCGAGGACCATGGCGCCATCCGGTCGGCTGGCTGGAGGGCGCCTGCCCGGCGGCCCGGCGACCGGCTGGTCTACCAGGTGGTGCGCGACGGGCAGCCTCGGACGGTGCCGGTCACCCTGCGCCAGGCGGCGGTGGTCGACCGGCTGCTGCAGGCCTGGGCGACGATCCTGTTCGTCGTCCTGCTCTTCGTGGTGGTGGCGTACCTGTACGCGAGGCGGCCGGGCCCGGCCACCGGGGCGCTGCTGGTGCTCGGGAGCGGGCTGCTGAGCAGCGACCTGACGCTCGAGATCGGCGTGTCCGCCGTGGACGCCCGCGGCGATCTGGTCCTGTGGCTGTACATGCTCAACACCCAGGTCGTCTACGTCATGGGGTGGGCCGGGCTGGTGGCGTTCGCGATGCTGTTCCCCCGCCCGTGGGCCCCGCTGACCGGGCACCGCTGGCTGCTGTGGGGGGGTCTGCGCCGCCCCGGTGGCATTGGTGGTGGCGTTGGCCCTAGCCGCGCTGGGCGGGGTCGGCCTGCCCCAGTGGGTCGGTCGCGTCATCGCCGGCGAGACCGTCGTCTCCTTGACGTTGCTGGGGCTGGGGATCGCGCTGGCGATGATCCGCTACCTGACCGCCACCGACCCGATCGGCCGCCAGCAGCTCAAGTGGCTGGCCGGCGGCGCCTGCGTCTCGGGCACCCTCGCGCTGGCGGTGTGGTTCCTGCCGCAGCTGCTGGGCGGCGGCTACGCCGCCGTGGTCCTCGGCCTCGGGCGGCTGGTGGGCCACGACTCCAGCCTGGTCGTGGCCGCCGCCACCCTGGCCGTGGCCGCGGCCTTCCAGCCGGCCCGCCGCCGCGTCCAGGAGCTGGTCGACCGGCGCTTCAACCGCCGCCACTACGACACCACCCAGACGGTCGCGGCCTTCAGCGCCCGCCTGCGAGAGCAGATCGACCTGGACACGCTCTCGGCCGAGCTGCTGACCGTGGCCGAGCAGACGATGCAACCGACCCAGGTCTCGCTGTGGCTGCGGGTCAGCCCTCCGCCTCGGCGAGGTAGTGGTGGATGAGCTGGACCGCGATGGCGCCCTCACCCCCGGCCGAGGCCACGCGCTTGACCGATCGGTGGCGGAGGTCCCCGGGCGGCGAACACCCCGGGCAGGCTCGTCTCCAGGAACAGCGGTGGGCGAGCGGCCGGCCGGCGGGCCGACTCGGTCAGGATCCGGTAGTCGACCCCGAAGCGGCGGCCGAGGTCGCCGCTGAGCGCCTCCAGCACCGCCTGGTCCTCGTCCACCACCAACAGGATCGGCGCGTCCATGCTCCCCTCCCGGCGCCGCGCTAGGGGTTGCGGAGGCTGCGCCGGGTCTGGGCATATCGGGTTGTCTCGAAGCCGACCAGCGCGGCCAGGATGAGCACCAGGCCAGCCAGCCCGACCAGCGGCGGGAGAACGATCGCGGCTGGCAGCACCGCCAAGAGCACGCCGATCGCCACCAGCCGGGGGAGGCTCAGGGTGCTGTGCATGCGCTGCTTGAACAGCAGCTCCCCGGCCAGGTACAGCGCCACCCCGCCGAACAGCGGCGCCGCATAGAAGCCGCCCAGCGGCTTGCTGTCACCGGCATGCGCCAGCACGCCCTCGATGCCCAGGGCGGCGAGCACGATGCCGGCGACGATGGGGAAGTGCCCATAGGTGTAGGCCTCCAGGGCCAGCCTGGCCCTGACCTGGCCGCACGCCTCCAGGAATTGGTGCTCGGCCGCCAGCGACGCCACGTCGAAGTACAGCCACCACAGGCCGACGGCGACGGCCACGCCCAGGACGGCCGCCAACAGCAGCGGCGCGCTGATGGGCTGCTGCGCCGCGCCCACCCCGATGGCGACCACCGACTCGCCGATGGCCAGGATGATGAAGTTGCCGTGCCGTTCGGTCCAGTGCCCAGCGCTGTGCAGCCGCCAGCTGCCCTGCCGGGAGGTCAGGTAGATGCCGCCCCAGTCCACAGCAGGGCCCCGGCGAACAACAGCGTCTGGGCCCATCCCCCCAGCAGCGCCCCCGGCACCAGCAGGGCCGCGCTCACCAGCAGCGGCCCCCAGGAGATGGCGAGCTGGTGCCGCAGGCCGCGGTCGCCGGTCGCGGCCACCGCGTACAGCGCGAAGTGCACGCAGCGGACCACCAGGTAGGCGCCCACCAGCACGAGCGGCCCATCCAGACCGCCTGGCGCGTCGTGCCAGGCCTCCGGAATCGTCAAGGCGACGACGAAGATGGCCGCCATGGCCACGGCCATGCCCGCCCGCAGGACACCCTCATCGGCCCGTGCCTGGTTCCCCAGCCAGGCATACGCCGACCAGGTCCAGCACAG
>Ga0126306_10001436_pt1 | contig 12760 bp, 12 predicted proteins | sample Plot27_FD_92592 | JGI IMG/M metagenome (GOLD analysis project Ga0126306, IMG submission 92592) | Serpentine soil microbial communities from UC McLaughlin Reserve, CA, USA - Plot27 | ecosystem: Environmental > Terrestrial > Soil > Grasslands | place: USA: UC McLaughlin Reserve, Lake County...
CCCTGGATCCCGCTGTTCCTGTTCGTGATCCTGTTCGGCCTCTCGATGGACTACCACGTGTTCATCCTCAGCCGCGTCCGCGAAGCCGTGGACCGCGGCATGAGCAACGACGACGCGGTCGCCCACGGCATCAAGAGCACCGCCGGTGTCGTGACCAGCGCGGCGCTCGTGATGGTCGCGGTCTTCGGCTCCTTCGCGCTCGGCAGCGACCAGGTGGCCAAGCAGATCGGCGTCGGCCTCGCCGTCGCGATCCTGATCGACGCGACGCTCATCCGCGCCGTCCTGCTGCCGGCCAGCATGAAGCTGCTCGGCGAGCGCAACTGGTACCTGCCCAAGCGCCTGAGCTGGCTGCCGAAGTTCGAGCACGAGCCGGAGGCGGCGCCCGCCCCGGCCTGATCCTGAAGTCAACCCCACCCCGGCGCCCGCCCCTCATGGCGGGCGCAGTGCGTCATGCCGCCAGCGGCAGCGGCGATGAGGGCTTGAGCTCGCCCAGGCGCAGGAGTGTGACTACTCGGGTGGCGCCGCGGGTCGAGAGGCGGTTGAGCACCTGCTGGAGCTCCTCGACGTTGCGCGCGACGACCATCAGGATCGCGTCGACCTCGCCGGCCACGGAGTCGGCCGCGATCACCTGCGGGAGCGCGCGGACCGCCTCCTCGAAGCGACGGTTGGCCGCCTGCTCGTGGCGGGCCAGCGTGACCATCACGTAGACCTGCAGCGAGAAGCCCGCCGCGCCGCTGTCGAGGCGCGCCGAGATCGCGCGGATCAGGCCCGACTCCTTCAGGCGGCGGACACGGTTGAGCGTGGCGGCAGGGGAGAGACCGACCAGGCGTGCGAGTGCGACGTTCGGGCGGTCGGCGTCCGCCTGAAGCTCGTCCAGCAGGCGGACGTCGATTTCGTCAAGTTGAATCGCCATTGGACGAGATATTGTTTCGTTCAGATGGCCAACCGTCAAATCCAGCTGGTGTCAAACGCCCCAGACGCCGATCATCTGGTCCATGACCACGCGCCGCACCGCAATCATCGCGCTCGCCACATCGCGCTCGGCGCGCTGTCGCGGCCGAAGCGACCGATCCGGCAGCGGCTCGGAACCCCGCGCGCCGGCGTCGGTCACGGCGGCCGTTCGCACGCAGCCGGCCACCGGGCGGGCCGGCCGCGGCGAGGGTCGGCGTCGGAAAGCGGCCCCCGCGTTCGGCTATCCCGGGCGAGTTGACCTACGCCTGTGGGGTCACTCGCCCGGCGCTGATGCCGCGGCGTTTTGACGCGCTGGTCGCACAAGACCGGGATTGCGGGGTAGGACGTCGGGCATGAGACCTCTCAGACTCCGCGCGCTGCTCGCCGCGCTGCTCGCACTCGCACTCCTCGCCGCGCCTGCGGCCGCCCGACCCTGGCCCGCCGACCCGGCGCCGCCGCCCGCCGCCGACGGCGATCGGATCGCCGCCGCGTTCGCGCAGCTCACCCGCGCCACGAGCTGGCAGCTCGTGAGCAAGGTGCCGCTGAAGTTCGACGCCCACCATCCCGAGGGCGTCGCGCGGATCGGCGACCACTTCGTGCTCTCGACCGTCGAGGTGACGGAGCCGACGCAGCGCTACCAACCGCCCGGCACGATCATCGACGGGACGGACCGCACGCCCGGCAAGGGCATCGGTCACCTGATCGCGTTCGACGCCGACGGCAATTCGCTCGCCGACGTCCGGCTGGACGATCGCGCCAACATCTACCACCCCGGGGGCCTGGACTACGACGGCGAGGCGCTCTGGGTCGCGGTGGCCGAGTACCGGCCGAACAAGCCGTCGATCATCTACCGGGTCGACCCGATCAGCCTGATCGCGCGCGAGGTGCTGCGCACCCCGGACCACATCGGCGGGATCGTGCACGACACGCGGCACGACCGGGTGGTCGGGCTGAACTGGGGCTCACGTACCGCGTACCAGTGGAAGCTCAGCCGGCGCGGCGGAAGGGTGACGGACACGACCACGAACCCGAGTCACTTCATCGACTACCAGGACTGCAAGTACCTGGGCAGGCCGCGCCGGTTCGAGAACCCGGCGATGCTCTGCGGCGGGATCGCCGGCCTGCGCCATCCCGGGCCCGACGGGCAGCCGGTCAGCTACGACCTCGGCGGGATCGCGCTCGTGGACACCACGACGATCCGTCCGATGAACGAGGTGCCGTTCCAGGAGTACACGGACCAGCGTCAGGTCGCCACTCGCAACGCAATCGACGTGCAGATCGTCGACGGTCGCCTGCGGCTCTACCTCGTCGCCGACGACGACCAGTCGAACCTGCTCGTCTACGAGGCGAGGTGATCGATCACAGCGGCCGGAAGAACCCGTCCGGGTCGTACTCCGCCTTGACGCGCAGCAGGCGCTCGTAGTTGGCGCCGTAGTAGGCGCGGCCGGGGTCGGGCAGCTCCGGGTCAGGGAAGTTCGGGTAGACGCCGCCCGATCCGTGCGGGTGGACGAGCTCCCACGAGCGGGCCAGCCACTGGCGCGCGGCGGCCTCGGCCGAAGGAACACCCGGGTCGACGACGACCGCGTGCTTGAGCAGGAAGAGCTCGCTGCGGTGCGGAAACGCGGTGGCGTCCTCGCTCACGCGGTTGTAGGCGCCGCCCCAGGGCGAGAAGTCGAGCTCGCGCGACTCGCCCGGCGTCCGCTCGTGCACGAGGTGGTCGACCAGCGCCTCGATCGCCTGCGTCGGCTGCGGGCGTCGGAAGAACTCCGACTTGCTGTACAGGTGGCCCTCCTGGTCGTCGCCAGGGCCGTGCTCGACGAGGTAGCGCTTCGTGTCGCGGTAGCACATCTGCGTGAGCGACGAGGAAGTCGGGTTCGCGCACGCGATCGCCTCGGCCAGAAGCTCCGAGGCATCGGCCGCCGTGCCGAGCATCGCACCGAACAGGTTGACGACAGGCGGCTTCGCGACGTCCCCGGGAGCGGTCACGAGCAGGCTCGCGGCGAGCTCGTCGGGCGCCAGCGGCGCCCATGTCTGCCACGCGGCGATCACCGCGGCCGCGTGCTCGACCGGCCAGACCACGTGGAAGCTCGTGGCGGTCGGCGCCTGCAGCGTCCGGAATACGAGGCTCGTGACGACCCCGAGGCTGCCGCCGCCGGCCCCCCGCAGCGCCCAGAAAAGCTCCTGGTTGCGCTGCGTGTCGCAGTCGACGACGCGGCCGTCCGCAAGCACGACCTCCGCTCCGACGAGCTGGTCGGACGTGAGGCCGTGCTTGCGGCCGAGTATCCCGAGCCCGCCTCCCAGCGCCAGTCCGGCGATCCCGACGGTCGGGCCGCAGCCGGCGGCGATCGTGCGGCCGTGCCCACTCAGCGCGTCGTAGACGTCGCCGAGCCGCGCCCCGCCGCCGACGGTCGCCAGCCCGCGCGCGAGCTCGAGCGACCGCATCGGCGACACGTCGATCACGATCCCGCGCGTCGACGAGCGGCCCGCGAAGCAGTGACCGCCGCTGCGGACCGCGGTCTCGATCCCGGTCCGGCGCGCGAACGCGATCGTCTCGGCGACGTCGTCCGCGCTCCGGCACAGCGCGATCAGCTGCGGCCGGACGTCGTGGAAGCGCGCGATCGGCGGCTTGCGCGCGAGCTCGTACTCGGGCGAGCCGGGGAGGACCGCGCCGGGCAGCGCGGCGAGATCGGGAGCGGATCGAGCCGCACGACTGCCAAGGCTTAGAAACGCCATTCGCGCTGCACCATCCCTTCCAGCACCGGTTTGTGTCAACGTCCAATCCCGCAATGCCGGAGCGGACCAATCACGGGTTCCCCAGCGACGTGCTGGTGGACCTCCGCTCCGCGCACGGCCGCGGGCTGCGCGAGCGCCTCGAACACGGGCTCCGCGGCGCGATCCAGGACCGGCGGCTCGTCGCGGGAGCGGCGCTGCCGCCGACGCGCGTGCTCGCGACGGAGCTCGGGATCTCGCGCAGCGTCGTCGTCGAGGCCTACGGCAACCTCGCGGCCGACGGCTACCTGGAGTCGCGCCAGGGCGCCGGCACGCGCGTGCGCGCGGATTCGCCCCAGGAGGCGCCGCGGCCGCCGCGCCCCGAGCCGGCGATGGACTTCTTCAGGCGGCCGCGCCAGGCGTCGCCGACCGGCGCGCCGGCGATCCGGCTCCTCGGCGGCCTGCCCGACCCGGCGCTGTTCCCGCGCACCCAGTGGCTGCGCCACTACCGTGCCGCGCTCGCCGAGCTGCCCGATCCCGACCTGACCTATCCCAGCACGCTCGGCGCCCAGCCGCTGCGAGAGGCGCTCAGCGCGTACCTCGGCCGCGTCCGCGGCGTCGCCACCGAGCCGGATCGGATGCTCGTCTGCGCCGGCTTCACCCAGGGCCTCACGCTGATCTGCCGCGCGCTCGGGCGCGCCGGGGCGCGCCGCATGGCGGTCGAGGACCCGTGCTTCGGCCTGCACCGCAGGGCGATCGCGATGGCGGGGCTCGAGCCGGTCCCGATCGCGGTCGACGCCCACGGGCTCGACACCGCGCTGCTGGACGACCACGACGTCGCGGCCGTGCTCGTCGCGCCCGCGCACTCGTATCCGACCGGCGCGACGCTCGACGTGCGCCGGCGCCGCGACCTCGTCGCCTGGGCCCGCCGCCGGGACGCGCTGATCGTCGAGGACGACTACGACGCCGAGTTCCGCTACGACCGCGTGCCGATCGGCGCGCTGCAGGGGCTCGCGCCGGACCGCGTCGCCTACGTCGGGACGGCGAGCAAGACCGTCAGCCCAGCGCTGCGGCTCGGGTGGATCGCCGCGCCGGCGCACCTGCTCGACGCGATCGAGCGCGAGAAGCGCTTCGACGACATGGGCTCGAGCCTGCTCGAGCAGGTGGCGTTCGCCCGCTTCGTCGACAGCGGCGATCTCGCGCGCTACCTGCGGCGCGTGCGCCCGATCTACCGCGGCCGGCGCGACGCGGCGATCGCCGCGCTCGCCGAGCTGCTGCCGGCCGTGCGCTGGCACGGCGCCGCTGCGGGGCTGCACCTCCACGTGACGCTGCCCGAGCACGTCGACGAGCGCGCGCTTGCGCTCGCCGCGCACGAGCGCGGCGTCCTCCTCGAGGACGCCGCGTGGCACTGGGCGCGGCCGAAGCAGGCCCCGCCCTCGCTCGTGCTCGGCTACGGCTCGCTCAGCGAGCCGCTGATGCGCAAGGCCCTCGCGCTCGTCGCCGACGCGTTGGACGCGGTCGGTCACGGCTGACGCTCAGTGCACGAGCGGGTCGCCGGTCTCGAGCAGCGTCTTGAGGCTGCTGAGCACCCAGTTCCAGCCGCCGCCGGCGCCCTCGGACTCCAGCCCGCCGGAGAGCAGCAGCGAGAGCCTCGGCGCGCCCTCGAGCTCATGGATCAGCGTGAGCCTGGTGACGTCGTCGTCGCGCGGCTCGATCTCGTAGGTCAGCCGTGTGAAGCCCTCGGCCACCATCTCGGGATCCATCAGCATGCGCCAGGTCTGGACGAGCCTGCGCGGCGGATCGGCCTCGATCACCTCGCCGTCGACCGCCACCTCGGGCGAGCCGTGCGCGCGCATCTCCTCGCTGGCGAGCGCACGGTAGGCGCCGCCCGGCCGCAGGTCGTACTCGACGCTGCCGCCGTAGCCGTACTTCTGGCTCCACTCGGGCTTGGTGATCGCCTCCCAGATCGCCTTGGGCGTCGCGCGGATGTACACCCGGTAGACCTGGGTCGTCACTGCGGTATCTGCCATGGTCGTCATGCCGTTCCTTCCAGCTCGCTCTTGAGGTCCGCGAGCGCCGACACCCGGCGCTCCGTGTACTTGTCGATCCAGCGGTCGTGGATCAGCCGGATCGGCACCGGGTTGAGGTAGTGCAGCTTCTCCCGGCCCGACCGGCGCGCGACGACGAGCGCGGCGTCCTCGAGCACGCGCAGGTGCTTCATGACGCCGAAGCGCGTCATCTCCAGCTCGGACTCCAGCTCGGTCAGCGTGCGGCCGTCACGCGCGAAGAGCAGGTCGAGCAGGAAGCGGCGCGTCGGGTCGGCGAGCGCCTTGAACACGCGGTCGTCGTCGGTCACACGACCAAGGATAGGTGACCAAATGGTCACATGTCAAGGCAAGCGGTCGCGCGGCCCGGCGGGCGCCGGGCCGCGCGCGCTCCCGACCGGCTACGGCGTGACGGTCACCGTCGCGGTCGTGAACGGGTGGATCAGGCAGATCGGGTGGTACGTGCCCGCCGCGCCGAACCTCACCTGCGTGCTCGCCGGCAGCGGCGATGCGGAGTCCTGGTCGAGGATCCCGCTGTTGTAGAAGCCGTTGCCGTGCGTCGTCGGTGTGATCGTCGGCACGCCGGCAGGCGGCGGCTCGCTCGGGTACGCGCCGCGCGGGTCGAACACCTCGCCCAGCAGGCTGTTCGCGAGCTGGTCGTTGTAGGCGTCGTTGCCGTTCGTCGGACCGAACGTGAACGTGTGCGCCTCCGAGCTCGCCGGCGGCATCTGCAGCGTCACGGTGTCGCCGACGCGGTACGCCGGCGCCTGCGGGAAGAAGCGGAAGACGGTCGCGCCCGTGCGCCGGTCGTTGCCGGCCTGGATCGTCTTCTGGAGATCCTCGGTGCCGAGCCCGGTGGTGAGCCGCTGCACGCGCTGGAGCGTCACCTGCTGCTGGCGCTTGGCCGCGCGCTTGTCCTTAGCGGCCGAGGGGATGCTGCGGTTGCGGCCGACCACGCGGACCTTGCCCTTCATCCCCGGGTGGACGATGCAGAGGTAGTTGAACGTGCCGGTGCGCTTGAACCGCAGGCGTTGGAACAGTAGGAGCGACCCTAAGCAGGCCGGAGCCCGCTATGCAACCGCCGTTCGGGGGGCGCGGCCGTCACGGCGCGGGCGCGGGAGCCGGCTCCGGGTTCGGCGCGAGCGCCTTGTCGATCCGCATGTTCACCACTGTGCGGTAGCTGCGGAAGCTCGACGCCGCGCCCGACACGTAGACGACGACGAGCTGCTCGGGGTCGGTGATCCCGCGCGGGAACACGGGCCGGAAGTTGAGCACCTCGGAGTCGTGCGTCAGCTGGAACGTCTGCCACGTCCGGCCCTGGTCGCCCGTGTGGCGGACCTCGATCTCGTGCCGCCCGTCGATCAGCCGCGCGAGCACGACCCAGCGCGGATCGGCGTGATTGAACGTGATGCCGCCGTTGCGGTAGCCGAACAGCGAGCCGCCCGCGGGGGAGATCGGCCGCGTGACCCAGCGGCTCCCGTCCCAGCGCGCGTAGCGGAACACGTCGTCGTAGCCGACGCGGCTGGAGTAGACGATCGACGGCACGCCGTCCGAGCCCCAGGCGATGTCCATCGGCCACGGCCGGCCCTTCGAGGCCGAGTAGCGCTGCACCATGTCGAGCGCGCTCAGCCGCAACGGAAGGTCGCGCGTGGTCCCGATCAGGGAGCCGTCGGCCTTGTAGAAGCGGCCGCCCTTGAAGCGCATGTAGTAGAGGTTGTTCTTGTACGAGCCGGGATGCCCGTCGGAGAACGTCATCAGGATCGAGCCGTCGGGCGCAGCGTCGTACTTGGCGTACGGGCGCACGTTGCGCGGGCCGGAGCCCTCCTGTGGGAGCACGAGCGTGCGCGGCGTGCTCCAACGCCTGCCGTCCTTCGTCGAGGCGAGGTAGGGGTACCAGCAGGGCCCGCGCATGAACAGGAACAGGCGCTTGCCGGAGACGACCGGGTTCGGGTAGGTGTAGCCGAGCCCGCAGCCGGTCTCGAGCGGCACCGTGCGCGTGGGACCCCACGCGCTCCCGAGGCCGCCATCGCGCTTGGAGACGCGGTACTCCATCCGGCTGTTGCGGTGGCGCGGGTAGACGTAGCCCGCGTGCTCGGACGCGAACGCGTAGAGCTTGTCGCGGAAGAGGACGAGGCTCGGGTTGTTGTGGTCGTCGACCTCGAGCCCACGGAACAGCGTCAGCAGCCGGCTGCGCCCCGTCTTGACGTTGTACTGGTCGAGCTTGACCCGGCCGTCGGTCGAGATGCAGCCCGTGTGGATCCAGTCGCGATAGGCGACCGCCCGCGGGTCGCCGAAGTACGACCACGTGCACGGCGCGACGGTGCGCGTCGCGGCGGCGCGGGCGTCGGGGCCCTTGTCGACCATGCGGGTGTCGGACGAGAGCACCTGCACGCCGGGCTCCGCCGCCGCGGCGGGGGCGGCGGCGATGGCGAGCGCCGCGAGGGCGAGGGCGATGAGCTTCGGCACGTCAGTCGATAACCGGCGGGAGCGACGAGAGTTGCTCAGGCTAGCCTGGGTGGCGATGCGCGCTCCCTCCCTCGCTGCAGCAGTAGCGCTCGCCGCGCTGCCCGCGGCGTGCGGGAACGACGACGAGCCGCCGCGGCGTGAGCCGGTGGTCAAGCTGCAGATCGGGAGCCCGCCCGACGGCGACGTGGTGCGGTCGGAGACCGTCGAGATCCACGGGACGGTCCAGCCGCGCGGGGCCCGCATCCGCGTGGTCGGCCGCGAGATCCCGGTCGACGGCGGCAGCTTCCACACCGAGGTGCCGCTCGAGCCGGGCGCCAACCTGATCGACGTCTCTGCTGACGCGCGCGGCCGGCGGCCGGACTTCGCCGTCGCACGGATTGTGTACGAGCAGCGGCTGCCCGTGCCCGAGCTCGTGGGCAGCGATGCGGACACAGCGCAGGAGCAGCTCGAGGGCCTCGGCCTGACGGTCGAGACGGAGGACGCCGGCGGCTTCTTCGACTCGCTGCTGCCGGGCGATCCGAAGGTGTGCGAGCTCGACCCGCGGGCCGGCACGCAGGTGCTGCCGGGCAGCGAGGTGCGGATGCTCGTCGCGCGCGACTGCTGACCGGTCAGCTCGCCGGCGGGTCCTGGCGCGCCGAGATCAGCGCGATCCGCGGCGTGCCGCGATCGCGCAGCACACCGAACACGATCGCGCCGGTGACGTCGGGCTCGCCGGCGTACGTCGCGACGAAGCGAGCGGTCGCCCGGCCGGCCGCGCCGCCGGACACGTCCAGTTCGCGCAGCTCGAAGCTGCGCGTCTCGGAGTCGTCGAACTGGCGCCGGTAGGCCCGCAGGACGGCGGCGCGCCCCTCCTGGCGGGCGCCGGGCACGATGCGCTCGGCGTCGCGCGTGAGCAGCCGGCCGAGCGCCGCGTCGTCCTCGTCGCCGTAGGCGGCGGCGAACTCGTTCGCGAGCGCCTCGACCTCGCCGTCATCGACCGCGGCGCCGGGCACGACCTGCGGGTCGCCGCCGCCGGCGAGCAGCGCGACGCCGGCTGCGGCCGCGCCGAGCGCGAGCAAGCCGGCGAGCACGGTCGCCGCGCGCCCGCGCAGCCGGCGCCGCGGGCGGTCGCCGAGCGGGAGCGTCTCGCCCGGCTGGCGGGCGGTGCGGTCGCGCGGAGGAGCGGCGGTCTCGCTCGCTGGGACGAGGGCGGTGACCGCCGTCGGTGGCTCGGCGGGTGCGGCGCTGCGGCCGTTGGTCCGCTCGTCCGCCGCGACGTCATGCGGCGCTGCAGCGCCGCGCGCGACGGTCCGCTCGCTCTCCGTGACGTGGCGCCCCTCGGCGGCGGCCAGCGCCGCGCGCCCGAGGTCGCCCGCCGACGGGTAGCGGCGCTCGGGATCCTTCGCCAGCGCGCGTGCGATCACGCGGTCGAAGCCGTCCGGCACGCCCGCGGCGACCGCGGTCGGGCGCGGCGGCGTGTCGTGCATGTGCGCGAGCATCGTCGCCGGCACGGTCCCGCGCGGGTACGGCACCTCGCCGCACAGCGCGTTGTAGAGCACGCAGCCGAGCGCGTAGACGTCCGCGCGCGCATCGACTTCCGCGCCGGAGAACTGCTCGGGCGCCATGAAGTCGACGGTGCCGATCCACTGCCCGGTCGACGTGAGCCGCGTCTCGGTGCCGACGATCTGCGACAGGCCGAAGTCGGCGAGGTACGCGTGCTCGCCGGTGAGCAGGACGTTGGCCGGCTTGACGTCGCGGTGCACCAGCCCGACGGCGTGCGCGGCGTCGAGCGCCGCGCCGATCTGGCACGCGATCTCCGCCACGTGTGCGGCCGGCAGGCGCTGCTCGCGCGCGAGCAGCGCCTGCAGGTCGATGCCCTTCACGTAGCGCATGACGAGGTAGAGGTGGCCGCCCTCCTCGCCTGCCGCGTAGACCGGGACCACGTTCGGGTGGTCGATCGCGGCGGCGACGCGCGACTCGCGCTCGAAGCGCTCGCGGAAGCCGGGGTCGCCGGCCCGGTCGGGGGCGATCAGCTTGACCGCGACCGGCCGGCCGAGCGAGAGCTGCGTGGCGCGGTACACGATGCCCATGCCGCCGCGCCCCGCGACCGCGTCGATGCGGCAGCCGGCGATCTCTGCGCCTGGAAGCAGATCGGGCATCGGTCACAGATTGTGACGCGCGTAACTCCCGGAGCGGAGTCGCTGCCGAGCGGCGCCTGCATCGTTGGCGGGCCGAACCCGCTAGGCAGCCGCGAGCACCGGAACGAATTATCCCGGGTATCAGTGCCGCATGCAGACGACGACGCTGGGCCCGTTCACCGTCAGCCGGCTCTCCCTCGGCACGATGCTGATGGGCGGCAAGACGCCGGTCGACGAGTCGCACCGGATGCTCGACCGCTTCCTCGCGGCGGGCGGCAACTTCGTCGACACCGCCGACACGTACTCCGACGGCGGCTCGGAGCAGACGCTCGCGCCGTGGCTGGCGCGGCGGCGCGACGAGGTCGTTCTGGCCACGAAGGTCCGCTTCCCGGTCTCCGACCCCGGCGGGGAGGGGCTGAGCCGCGATCGGATCGCGAAGGCCTGCGACGCGAGCCTGCGCCGGCTCGGCACCGACGTGATCGACCTCTACCAGGTCCACGCCCCCGACCCGCGGGTGGCGCTGGAGGAGACCCTCGAGGCGCTCGACGGGCTCGTGCGCGCCGGCAAGGTGCGCGCGCTCGGCGTCTCGAACTTCCCCGCGTGGCTGCTCGCCTGGTCGGTGGCGCTGCAGGACCGGCACGGCTGGGCGCCGTTCGTCTCGCTGCAGCCGCAGTACTCGCTGGTCGAGCGCTCGATCGAGGTCGAGATCCTGCCGTTCTGCCGCGCCGCCGGGCTCGCCGTGATCCCATGGGGTCCGCTCGGGGCGGGGTTCCTGAGCGGGAAGTACAAGCGCGGCGAGCGCCCGCCCGCGGGCAGCCGGATCGCCGACGCCGACGAGACGGTCGAGGAGGCCTACGACCGGCGAGCGGTCGAGCGCAACTTCCGCGTCGTCGACGCCGCGGGGGAGATCGCCGAGGCGCGCGACGCGACGATCGCGCAGGTCGCGCTGGCGTGGCTGCTCGGAACCGACAGCGTGACCGCGCCGATCGTCGGCCCGCGGACGTTCGAGCAGCTGGAGGACGTGCTCGGGGCGGACGCGCTCGAACTGAGCGACGAGGAGCGCGCGCGGCTGGAGCGGCCCGCCCCGCCGCCTCCGATGTACCCGCAGCGCATGCTGCACGAGCAGTCCGGGCTCGGCGACCTCGCCGAGCTCGTCAGAGCGCGCTGAGCAGCCGCGCGAGGTCGGCGTCGTCGTTCCACGCGCCGACCGATGCGCGCAGCAGCGCGCGGCCGGGCAGGTTGCGCACGACGATGCCGGCGGCCGCGAGGCGGTCGCGTGTCGCCTCGGCGTAGGGGTCCTCCCAGGCGACGAGCGTCGTCGCGCCGCGCGGCATCACGGCGCGACCGCGCTCGCGCATCATGTCCGCGAGCCGGCGCGCCTGCGCGACGGCCCGGCCCTGTACTTCCTCCCAACCGGCCTCCTCGAGCACGCGCAGCGCGGCCCCGGAGAGCGCGAGGCCTTCGCGCGGGAGCACGGGCGTGTCGAACCGCGCGGCGGTCTCCTTGAAGCCGCCGTCCAGCCCGGCCGCCGGGTCGGCGAAGCTGACGTAGCCCGGACTGACGAGCGCCAGCTTCTCGGCGAACGCCGGGTCGAGCCAGAGCAAGCCGGTGCCGTCGGCGCCGCAGAGCCACTTCTGGCCCGAGGCCGCGTAAGCGACGCAGCCGAGCGCGCGCGGGTCGACGTGGATCGCGCCGGCGCCCTGGGCGCCGTCGAGGATCACGGGCACGCCGAGCTCGGACAGCCCGGCCGGCGCGACCTCGCCGGCGATCCAGCTCACGTGCGAGATCGCCACGAGCGTCGTGTCGGGGCCGACCGCCTCGGCGACGTGCGCGAGCGGAACCGAGCGCACGCTGACGCCGCGCCGGCGCGCGGCCAGCAGCGGGCCGACGAGGCCCGGGTGCTCCTGGTCGGAGGTCACGATCTCGTCGCCCGAGCCGAGGCCCAGCCCGGCGATCACGCGGCCGAGGCCGTCGCTCGTCGACGTCGTCAGCGCAACATCCTCCACGGGCGCGCCGAGCAGCCGCGCGTAGGCGGCCCGCAGCTCGTCCTGCAGCTCGACCCGGCACTCGAAGTGCGCGGTCACCCGCCCCGCGCGCTCGGCGTCCGCGAGCGCCTCGCGGGCCGCAGCCACTGCCGCGGCGGGCAGCGGGCCGTCCGTCCCGCTGTTCAGGTAGGCGACGCGCTCGAGCACGGGGAACTGCGCGCGCAGTGCCTGTGGGTCCATGGCCGGGCAGACTATGGCCCATGACCGATCGAGTGATCGAGAACCCCGGCGTTCTCCTGTACACACGGATCAAGAAGTCGCCGTACTACTACGGCTCGCGCCGCCACGGCGTCGCGCTCTACAGCTTCTACAACCACCACTACCACCCGCGCCACTACGGCGATCCGTTCCAGGAGTACTGGCAGCTGCTCGAGGGCGTGACCCTGTGGGACGTCGGCGGCGCCGAGCGCCAGGTCGAGATCACCGG
>Ga0126306_10001437_pt1 | contig 12758 bp, 13 predicted proteins | sample Plot27_FD_92592 | JGI IMG/M metagenome (GOLD analysis project Ga0126306, IMG submission 92592) | Serpentine soil microbial communities from UC McLaughlin Reserve, CA, USA - Plot27 | ecosystem: Environmental > Terrestrial > Soil > Grasslands | place: USA: UC McLaughlin Reserve, Lake County...
ATGGACACCGTGACCGAGGCCCCGATGGCGATCGCCCTCGCACGTGAGGGTGGCATCGGTGTCGTGCACCGGAACCTCTCGATCCCAGAGCAGGTCGCCGAGGTCGACAGGGTGAAGCGTTCCGAGGCGGGGATGATCACGGAGCCTGTGACGCTGCCACCGAGCGCGCTCGTCCGCGACGCGCTCGGGTTGATGGCGCGGTACCGGATCTCCGGCGTCCCGATCATCGACGCAGAGGGGCTGCTGGTCGGGATCCTGACGAACCGCGACCTGCGCTTCGAACGCGACGAGACACGGTCGGTCTCTGACCTGATGACCGCGCGCGGGCTCATCACCGCACCGCAAGGCACGACGTTGCTCGAGGCCGAGCAGATCCTGCACCGGCACAAGATCGAGAAGCTCCCGATCGTCGACTCGAGCGGGCGGATCACCGGGCTGATCACGGTGAAGGACATCCAGAAGCGTGCGGACTATCCGCTCGCGACGAAGGACTCTCAGGGGCGGCTTCGCGTCGCCGCCGCCGTCGGGGTCGGCCCCGACGCGCTCGACCGGGCGGAAGCGCTCGTCGACGCGGGCGCCGACGCGCTCGTGCTCGACACCGCGCACGGTCACTCGCTGTCCGTGATCGAGATGGCGCGCAAGCTGAAGTCAGCGCTCGAGGTCGAGCTCGTCGCGGGGAACGTTGCGACCGCAGCTGCGGCCGAGGCGCTGATCGACGCCGGCGTCGACGCGGTGAAGGCGGGTGTCGGCCCAGGATCGATCTGCACGACGCGCGTCGTGGCCGGGGTGGGTGTTCCGCAGATCACCGCGATCTACGACTGCGCGCAGGTGTGCGCGCGCCACGACGTGCCGCTGATCGCCGACGGCGGGATGACGTCCTCCGGAGACCTCGCGAAGGCGCTCGCCGCCGGAGCCGACGCCGCCATGCTCGGCTCGTTCTTCGCTGGAACCGAGGAGAGCCCCGGCGATGTTGTGACGAGCCAGGGCGAGCGGCACAAGGAGTACCGCGGAATGGGCTCGATCGGCGCGATGAAGGCGCGCGGTTTCTCCAAGGACCGCTACTTCCAGGGCGACGTCGAGGACGTTGAGAAGATGGTCCCCGAGGGAATCGAGGGCCGTGTCCCCTACAAGGGCCCCATGCAGAACGTGCTCTACCAACTCGTCGGCGGCCTGCGGCAAGCCATGGGGTACTGCGGCGCGGCAACGGTGGCGGAGCTGAAGGATGCAACATTCGTGCGGATCACGGGCGCGGGGTTGCGCGAGTCGCACCCGCACGACGTGACGATCACGAAGGAGGCGCCGAACTATCGGCGCTGAAGTCGTCCGGCTGCCGGTGGCCGAGCCGGCTCCGGAGGAGCGCCCCGTGCTGGTGCTCGACTTCGGCGGCCAGTACGCGCAGCTGATCGCGCGACGCGTGCGCGACGCGCGTGTGTACTCCGAGCTCGTCTCCCACCAGGTGACGCCGCAGGAGATCCGCGCGCGGAACCCGTACGCGGTGATCCTCTCGGGCGGTCCCGCGTCGGTGTACGCGGAGCACGCGCCGAGGGTCGACCCCGGCATCTTCGAGCTCGGCATCCCCACCCTCGGCATCTGCTACGGCGCGCAGCGGATGGCGCTCGATTTGGGGGGGAAGGTCGAGCGGACGGGCGCATCCGAGTTCGGCAAGACCGAGCTTCGCGCGGAGGAGAGCGAGCTGTTCCGCGACCTCCCGACCGAACAAACGGTGTGGATGTCGCATCGCGATTCCGTCACCGCGGCGCCCGAGGGCGCGCGCGTCGTCGGGGTATCGCCCTCGACCCCCGTGGCGGCGTTCGAGGAGCCGGGGCGGAAGCTCTACGGCGTGCAGTTCCACCCGGAGGTCGTGCACACGCCGCACGGGCAGGACTTGCTGAAGAACTTCCTCTACGAGGTCGCGGGCGCGCCGTCCACGTGGACGCCGGCCGCGGTGATCGAGGAGCAGGTCGAGCGGATCCGCGCGCAGGTCGGCTCGGCTCGCGTGCTCTGTGCGCTCTCAGGCGGAGTGGACTCTGCGGTCGCCGCGCTGCTCGTGCACAAGGCGATCGGCGATCAACTGACCTGCGTCTTCGTCGACCACGGCTTCATGCGCAAGGACGAGGCCCTCCAGGTCGTGGAAACGTTCGAGAACCACTTCCACGTTCCACTCGTGCGCGTGCAGGCGCAACGGCGCTTCCTGGAACGACTCGCGGGCGTCGACGATCCGGAGGAGAAGCGCATGCGGATCGGGGAGGAGTTCATCCGCGTCTTCGAGGAGGAGGCGAAGCGGATCGGGAGCGTGCCGTTCCTCGTGCAAGGGACGCTCTACTCCGACGTGATCGAGTCCGGCGGGAGCGGCGGCGTCGCCGCGACGATCAAGTCGCACCACAACGTCGGCGGGCTGCCGGAGCACATGGAGATGGACCTCGTCGAGCCGCTACGGATGCTGTTCAAGGACGAGGTGCGCCGAGTCGGCGAGGAGCTCGGCCTGCACGAGCGGATGGTGTGGCGGCATCCGTTTCCGGGGCCGGGGCTCGCGATCCGGATCATCGGCGAGGTGACGAACGAGCGGCTCGAGATCCTTCGCGAGGCAGACGCGATCCTGCTCGAGGAGATCCGGCGGGCGGGGCTCTACCGCGAGCTGTGGCAGTGCTTCGCGGTGCTGCCCGCGATCCGCTCGGTCGGCGTGATGGGCGACGAGCGCACGTATGAGTACCCGATCGTGATTCGCGCTGTGACCTCGGAGGACGCGATGACGGCCGACTGGGCGCGGCTGCCCTACGACCTGCTGGAGACGATCTCGTCGCGGATCATCAACGAGATCCCGGGCGTGAACCGGGTCGCGCTCGACCTCTCCTCGAAGCCGCCGGCGACGATCGAGTGGGAGTGATCAGCCCGTGATGCGAAAGCCGCGTGCGCCCTCGGGCGACTCGTCGTAGACCTCGACGCGTTCGACGGCCGCGCCGCGCGGTCCCTGCTTGCAGAACGCCACGAGCTCATCGACCAGGTCCGTCGGCCCCTCGAACACCGCCTCGACGGTTCCGTCGGTCGTGTTCTGAACCGACCCGGCGACGCCGTGCCGCTCGGCGAGCCGGCGCGTCGCGTCTCGGAAGAAGACACCTTGGACGCGCCCGTGGACGACGACCCGCTTGCGGACCACGGTCACGCGTTCATTGTCCCCTGCGGACCTGCCCGGTGCCTGGCACCGGCCAGGTCGCGTAGGGTCACGTGCCGATGAGCCAGTTGGTCGAGGTGCTCTCGCGAGTGGAGATCGGGACAACGCACAACCAGTACGCGGACTCTGCGCTGCGACGCAAGCGGCTGGCCGACTACCTGCGCGCCAGACGCGGCGCGTCGATCGTCCTTGTCGGCGAGGCGGCCGGGTACAACGGCGCGCGCGTCTCCGGGATCGCGTTCACGTCCGAACGGCAGCTGACCGGCGACGGGCCGGCAGAGCTCAGCGCGACGATCGTTCACCGCACGCTCGCCGAGCTCGGGATCGCCGACGACGTTCTCCTCTGGAACCTCGTGCCGACGCATCCGCACCGTCCGGGCATCGCGCTCTCCAACCGGCGCCCAACCGCCGCCGAGATCGCCGGCGGGCTGCCGTTCGTCGCGCGCGTCGGGAAGGGCCGTCGCGTCTTCGCGGTCGGACGCCTCGCGCAGCAGGCGCTCGGCGCGACCTACGTGCGCCATCCGGCGCACGGCGGCGCAGCCGAGTTCCATGCGACCCTTGCCGCATGCATCTGAACGTCAAGCGCAACACGATCCTGCTCGCCGCAGCGCTCGCGATCAACTCGTGCCTCTTCCAGCTCGCGGCGGCGGTGAGCTCGCTCACCTTCGTGCAGATCACCGGGATCGAGGGGCTGCTCGGGCTCGGCCCCGCGATCTTTCTTGCGTCGTCGGGGCTCGCCGCGCTTCCAGCCGGGCGCGCGATGGACCACTTCGGCCGCGTCCCGGTGATCGCAGGCGGATTCGTGGTCGCGTCGATCGGCTGCTCGCTCGTCGCGCTGGCAACACGCACAGATTCGACGGTCGCCGTGATCGCGGGCATGGCGCTCACGGGCGCCGCGGGAGGCGTCGCACTGCTCGCGCGCACCGCCGCCGGCGACATGTATCCCCCGGAGCGGCGGGCGCGCGGGATCGCGTACGTGCTCTTCGGCTCGGTCTTCGGGGCAATCCTCGGTCCTGCGGTGTTCGCGCCACTCTTCGCCGGCAAGGAACTCGAGCCGGAGGCGCTCACGCTGCCCTGGCTCGTCGCCGGCGGCCTGGCGCTCGTCGCCTGCGCGGTCAGCCTCTTCATTCGCCCCGACCCGAAGCGGATCGCGGAACAACTCGGCGTACGCGACGGTGCGCCGCCGGTGAGCGCTGCGCCGCTGAGCGAGATTTTGCGCCGGCCAGGCGTCGTGCCGGCGATGATCGCCGCACTCGCGAGCCTGGCCGTGATGGCCTCGATGATGAACCTCACCGGCTACGTGGTGGTCGAGCACAACCACCACGCGCAGGAGGACGTCTTCCCGATCATCGGCGCGCACGTGTTCGGCATGTACGCGCTCGTGCTCTTCGTCGGACCCCTGATCGACCGGATCGGGCGAGGCGTCTCCCTCTACTCGGGCCTCGTATTGATGGCCCTGTCCTGCAGCGGGCTGATCTGGTTCGAGAGCGTGGTCGGGACGGCGGTGCTGCTCTTCGGCCTGGGCCTGGGCTGGAACCTCTCCTTCGTCGCCGCGACTGCTCAGCTCGCCGACCGCGCGGCGCCATCCGAGCGGGGCAAGCTGCTCGGCTTCAACGACCTCCTGTCGGCCATGACGGCGGCTGGACTCGCCCTTCTGGGAGGGGTCGTTCTGGACGGTCTCGGGGTGGCGGCGCTCGCAATCGGCGCCACAGTTTTGGTGCTCCTGCCGCTGGTTCGGCTCATCCGCCGCGAGTTGCCCCCTGCTACAATCGCCGCCCGGCGGGCGTAGCACCGTCGTCTTTTCATGAGCGCAAAGACCTACACCGCAAAGCCCGGCGAGATCGAGCGCCGCTGGCACGTCGTGGACGCCGAGGGTCAGACCCTGGGCCGTCTTGCGACGCGCATTGCCGACGTGCTCCGCGGCAAGGACAAGCCGGTCTACACACCGCACGTCGACACCGGCGACTTCGTCGTCGTCGTGAACGCCGAGAAGATCGTGGTCACGGGCAAGAAGCTCGACGACAAGATCTACTACCGGCACTCCGGCTACCCGGGCGGGATCAAGCAACGCACACTGCGCGAGCAGCTCGAGCGGCGGCCCACCGAGGTGCTGCGCGTTGCGGTGAAGGGGATGCTGCCGAAGAACAAGCTCGCCGCCCGCCAGCTCGTGAAGTTGAAGATCTACGCAGGCCCGGACCACCCGCACGCCGCGCAGGACCCAAAGCCGCTGGAGGTCAAGTAGTGGCGACTCCCGCGCAGTACAGGGGCACCGGCAAGCGCAAGACCTCGGTTGCACGTGTGATCCTGCGTCCCGGCGACGGTACGACGTGGTTCAACGGGCGCACGATCGAGGACTACTTCCCGCGCGACACGCATCGCAAGATGGTTCTCGCGCCGCTGAAGGTCGCGGGTGTCGAAGGGACCTTCGACCTCCGCGTCCGCGTGCATGGCGGCGGACCGTCCGGTCAGGCAGGTGCCACGCGCCACGGGATCGCGCGCGCACTCGTCGAGGCCGACCCGGAGCTGCGCGTCCCCCTGAAGCGCGAGGGCTTCCTGACGCGCGACGCCCGCATCGTCGAGCGTAAGAAGGCCGGGCTCCACAAAGCCCGTAAAGCGCCCCAGTTTTCCAAGCGCTAAAAGCTGCGCTTTTAGCGCTTTTGAGCCGCAGCTCTCCTTCACACTTCGTTGCTCACGGCGCGGCTCACCCGCGCCTCCGCGGCGAATGGCTACCGTCTCCCGGCCGTGGCTAGGACCTACTTCGGAACAGATGGTGTTCGCGGGGTCGTCGGTGAGTTTCTGACCTCGGAGCTCGTGGAGCGGCTCGGGAAGGCGTCGACGCTCTGGGTCGGCGATGACGCGCGCGTCTTCGTCGGGCGCGACACGCGCGCGTCCGGACCGGAGCTCGAGCAGGCGTTCGCACGCGGGGTGGTTGCCGCCAGCGGGCACGCGGTGCTCGGCGGCGTGCTGCCGACGCCGGCGGTCGCGCTGCTCCGGCTCGACCTCGGCGTCGTCATCTCGGCGTCGCACAACCCGCCGGAGTACAACGGTGTCAAGTTCTTCGGCCGCGACGGCCAGAAGCTCGTCGACGCTCAGGAGGAGGAGATCGAGGCGCTGCTCGACGCCCCCGGGCCCGGCGGCGGCTCCATCGACGAGGTGGGGGTCGCGACGGACAGCTACCTCGAGCACGTGCTCGAGCGCTTCCGGACCGACCTCTCAGGGCTGAAGATCGTCGTCGACAGTGCGAACGGCGCGTATGCGAAGCTCGCGCCGAAGGCGTTCGAGCAACTCGGCGCCGAAGTGCACGCGATCGGCGACGAGCCGGACGGGACGAACATCAACGTCGACTCAGGCGCAACGCACCTGAGGACGCTGCAACAGACCGTGACGAGCGTGGGCGCCGACCTCGGTGTCGCGTTCGACGGCGACGGAGACCGAATGCTCGCAGTCGACGCGCGCGGCAACGCGGTCGACGGCGACGCGATCCTCGCTGTGCTCGCGCTCCACCGCAAGGTCGACCTCGTCGCCGTGACCGTGATGACGAACCTGGCCTTCCACGAGCTGATGTCCGAGCACGGGATCCGCGTTGTGACGACGGACGTCGGCGACCGCTATGTGCTCGAGGCGCTTCGGCGTGAGGGCGGCGTCCTCGGCGGCGAGCAGTCGGGGCACATCATCTGGCTCCACGGCCACGTGACCGGAGACGGCCTCGTCGCCGCGCTGCTCCTGTGCGACGCACTCGAAGGCCGCACGCTCGAAGCCGCGGTCTCGGTGCTGCGGCCCATGCCGCAGGTGAAGCGGAACGTGGCCGTCCGGAGGCGCGAGATCCCGCCGGAGCTTCGCAGCGAGATCGACGCGCTCGGAACGGGCAACGGAGGCCGTGTGCTCGTGCGGCCGTCCGGGACCGAGCCCGTCGTCCGCGTTCTCGCTGAGGCAAAAACCCTTGCTGAGGCCGAGAATCTCTGTGGTACGATCGCGGCTCTCGTCTCTCGAGAGCTCGGCTGAATCCGGTTTTCAACGAGGAAATCCGGCCAAGCAGCCGGGCTTTTGCGTTTCGAGGGCTGAATTCGTTGGGCAGAACGGCATTCGACCGGGGGTACGCAATGTGCGGGATCATCGGATACGTCGGAAGCCGCGAGGCCAAGCCGCTGCTGCTGCAGGGGCTCAAGCGGCTCGAGTACCGCGGGTACGACTCCGCGGGCATCGCGCTCCGCGAGGACGACGAGATCGACTACGTGCGCGCGGTCGGCAACCTGCAGAACCTCGTCGACGCCGCCGGCCCGAACGGCTCCGTCTCGAACCACGGGCTCGGCCACACCCGGTGGGCGACCCACGGTGCGGTCAACGAGCAGAACGCGCACCCGCTGACCGGCTGCCCCGACGGCAAGGTCGCGATCGTGCTGAACGGGATCGTCGAGAACTACCGCGAGCTCAAGGGTTCGCTGCAGAAGGAAGGGCACACGTTCACCACCGAGACGGACGCCGAAGTCGTCACACACCTCGTCGAGCGCCACTACGACGGCGATCTCGTCGAGGCCGTGCGCGCAGCGTACGCCGAGCTCGAAGGCCACTACGCGTTCGTCGTCATCCACCACGACCATCGCGACATGCTGATCGGCGCGCGGCACCAGTGCCCGCTCGTGGTCGGCGTAGGCGACGGCGAGATGTTCCTCGCCTCCGCGACAACGGCATTTTTGAACCAGACCCGCCGCATCCAGCTGGTCGAGGACGGCGAGGTCGTCGAGATCACGCCCGGGGGCGCGCGCTTCTTCACGAAGGACGGCCCCGTCGAGCACAAGGAGATCGAGCCCGTTGAGTGGGACGACGAGCAGGCCGAGAAGGGTGGCTACGAGACCTTCATGCTGAAGGAGATCTACGAACAGCCCGACGCGGTGCGCGAGACGATCGGCGACCGCATTCGGCCCGGCGCGAAGCTCGAGCTCGAAGGACTGGGGCTCTCCGACAAGCAGATCCAGAACCTGCGCCGGATCGTCGTGCTGGCCTGCGGCACCGCGTACCACGCCGGCGTCGTCGGGCGCTACATCATCGAGGAGTGGGCGCGGGTGCCCGTCGAGCCGGACATCGCGTCCGAGTGGATCTACAGGAACCCGGTTCTCTCGAAGGACACTCTCGTGATCGGGATCTCGCAGTCGGGCGAGACGCGCGACACCGTCGCGGCGATGCGCCTGGCGAAGGCGGCCGGCGCGCCCACCGTTGCGATCACGAACCAGATGGGCTCGCAGATCACGCGCGAGGTCGACTCCGTCCTCTACACCCGCTGCGGACTCGAGGTCGGCGTCGCCGCCTCGAAGACGTTCACCGCCCAGGTGTCGCTGCTGATCCTCGTCGCGCTCAAGCTCGCGCAGGTGCGGCGCACGTTGTCGGAGGAGGACCACGGCTTCATCCTCGACGCGGTCTACAACCTGCCCGACAAGATCGCGCAGTTCCTCGATGGGGACCACCCGATCGAGGACATCGCTCAGCGCTACTACGAGAAGCCGTTCTTCCTCTACCTCGGGCGGCACATCGGCCTTCCCGTCGCGCTCGAGGGCGCGCTCAAGCTCAAGGAGATCTCATACATCCCGACCGAGGCGTACTCGGCCGGGGAGATGAAGCACGGCCCGATCGCCTTGCTCGACGATGACACGCCGGTCGTCGTCGTCGCGACGAAGATCCACGTCTACGACAAGATCGTGTCGAACATCCAGGAGGTGCGAGCCCGCGGTGCGCACGTCATCGCGATCGCGACCGACGGTAACGAGGACATCCAGCATCATGCCGACGACGTGATCTACGTCCCGAAGACACCCGCCTTCCTCCAGGCCGTGCTCGCCGTGATCCCGCTTCAATTGCTGGCGTACCGCATTGCGCGCCTGCGCGGGCTGAACGTCGACCAGCCGCGGAACCTCGCGAAGACCGTCACGGTCGAATAAGGATCCTCGTGCGCCGGGAGGCGTCTCCTCCGGGCCAGGGCGTTCGTTAGTGGTGGTGGCCGCCGCTCAGTGAGACGAGCAGCAGCGCGAGGAAGACGCCGACGATCACGGTCAGCGGCGCGAAGCCGACCTCCTCGTCGTCGCGCGCAGTGAGTGCCGCCAGCAGTCCAACCGCCTCGACGATCTTGGTCCCGACGTCGAGCCGCTGCACGTCGCCGTCGGTGAGGTAGTGCACGATGGGATAGGCGACGAGCAGGCTCGCGAAGAGCGCCGCCGCGAGGATCGGTGCAAAGCGCAGCACGGGTCGGGCGAGCGCCGCGGCGACGAGCACGGCCGCCACCGTCGCCGCAGCGAAGGCCGCCGCGAGCAGCGGCTCGTCCGTGTGCTGGGGTACGAGGACGGCATGGACGACTGCGCTCGTGGTGAGCGCGCCGATCGTCAGCTCGCGGGCGCCGATCCCGAGCCAGCTCGAGCCACGGACGTCATCGGCCTGGTTCTCGTGGACTCCCACCGCCATGCCGAGAGTACTTCGTCGCCGAGCGGGGAACCGGATCGTTACCGTGCCGACAATTGCAGAGGGCAACGGGCTCCTGATTGTGGGCGGCGGCCTCTCGTCCGCGCGCGCGATCAAGGCCTACCGTGATGCCGGAGGCGACGGTCCGGTGAGGCTCCTTTCCGCCGACTCGTTCATCCCGTACCATCGGCCGCCCCTCTCCAAGCGCTACCTCCGGGGCGAGGACGAAGTCGCGGACACGCTCGTCGAGCCCGACGCCTACTACGCGGAGCATAACGTCGAGGTCGAACTCGACGTTGTCGTGGCAACCCTCGACCTGGGCGGTCGCCGCGTCCTGCTCGAAGGCGGGGGCGAGCGCCGGTTCGACCGGCTGCTGATCGCCAGCGGCGCGACGCCCCGGCACCTGGATGTTCCGGGCCGCGACTTGGAGGGTGTCCACACGTTGCGCACGCTCGGCAACTCGACGGCGATCCGCGAGGCGGCGCGAGGCGCACGGCAAGCGGTCGTGGTCGGCGCAGGGTTCATCGGTATGGAGGTGGCGGCGTCGCTCAAACAGCTCGGACTCGAGTTGACCCTCGTGCACCGCGGCGAAGGCCTGTTCGAGATCCTGCGCGCTCGGCACGTGATGCAATTTTTCTCCGACCTGTACGGCAGAAGAGGCGTCGAGCTCGACCTCGCCGACGAAGTTGAGTCGTTCGGCGGCCGCTCGCGGCTCGACTCCGTCGTGACGGCACGCGGACGCGTGATCCAGGCCGAGCTCGCCGTCGTCGGGATCGGTGTCGAGCCGGTGACTGGATGGCTGGAGGACAGCGGGCTCCAGCTCGAGGACGGGGTGGTCGTGAACGAGCGCTTCGAGACCGGCGTGGAGAACGTCTGGGCCGTCGGCGACGTCGCGCGCTTCTACGACCCGATCTTCGCCAAGCATCGCCGCATCGAGCATTGGTCGAACGCGAACTACGCAGGCACCGAGGTCGGGAAGCTGATCGCGGGGGGTCGGGGTGGCTTCGACACTGTGTCCGCCTTCTTCACCGAGGTGTTCGGGCTGACGTTCCGCGTGTTCGGGGACGTCGACGACGTCGACGACATCGTCTTCCGCGGCGCGCTCGAGGAAGAAAAGGCCATCGGCTTCTACTTGCGGGAAGGACGGCTCGTCGCCACGCTCGTCGTCGGGCAGGACGACGAGACCCAAGACCGTCTGAAGGAGCTGATTCGCGCTCGTGCGCCTGTGCCCGATCCGGAGCGCCTCGCCGACGAGGCCGCCCCGCTGGACGAGGTTTTCGAGACGTAGAGGCTCGATCTGAAGCTGCTGTAGCGGCCGCGAAGCGGCCGCCTTCAGGGGTCTTTGCGACTTGCGCAGCTAGCTAAGGCGATCGGCGCAGCCGCTTCACGTCCGAGCGGCGACGTTTTTCCTCGAGCCGGCGTTCCTTTGCTGCCTTGCTGGGCTTCGTCGGGACGCGCTTCCGTTCGACGTGCAAAGCCCGCCGGAGCTGCTCGACCAACCGCGTGATTGCGAGCTCGCGGTTTCGCCACTGGCTGCGCTCGTCTTGCGCAATTGCGCGGAGCGTGGGGCCGGCCTTCGAGACGACGCGGCGCTTCTGGTTGTCGGTCAGCGCGGTCGAGCCTTCGACGTCGAAGACCGCCTCGACGCGGGTCTCGGAGGTGTTCGCGTGCTGACCTCCCGGTCCGCTCGACCGGGAGAAGCGGAGCTCGACCTCGGAGAGCGGGAGGACGACGCTGCGGGTGACCCGAATAGACTCGCCGTCCATGGCCGCCATTCTGCTCGACGTCGACGGCGTGCTTCACGTGTCCGGGGAGCCGATCCCCGGTGCTGCCGCCGCGGTCAACCGGCTCCGAGAGGTCGGGCATCGCCTGCGCTTCGTCACGAACAACACGACCCGCTCCCGCGCAACGCTTGCCGAGGAGCTGCGCGCCATGGGCATCCAGCTCGACGACGATGAGCTCCAGACGACCCCGCGCGCCGCGGTGAAGGCACTCGCAGGGCGACGGGTGCTTGCGTTGACGATGCCCGCGATCTTCGAGGACCTCGAAGGAGTCGAGCTCGTCGGCGACTCCCCGGAGGTCGTCCTGATCGGCGGGGCGGACGAGACGCCGGAGACGAACAGCGTCTTCTCGTACATGAACATCGCACGCGCGTTCGCCGAGATCGACGCGGGCGCCGAGCTCTACAGCCTCCACAAGAATCCCTGGTGGCAGACCTCGCGCGGGCCGCTGCTCGACTCCGGCGCGTTCGTGGCCGGGCTCGAATACGCGACGGGCGTCGAGGCGACGGTGCTCGGAAAGCCGAGCCCGACGTACTTCCTCGCGGCACTGGAGGCGGTCGACGCCGACCCGGAGATGACGTGGATGGTCGGCGACGACATCGAGGCCGACATCAGGGGGGCCCAGGCGCACGGGATGAAGACCGCGCTGGTCCGCACCGGCAAGTTCCGGCCCGATGTCGTCGAGGTGTCGAGAGTCATGCCCGACGCGATCCTCTCCTCGATCGCCGACCTGCCGGAGTGGCTCGAGCGGAGGCCGTGAAGGTCGGGGTCGACCTGATCGAGATCGCGCGGATCGAGCGCGCGCTCGAGCGCTACCCCGGCTTCCGCGAGCGTTGCTTCACCGAGGCCGAGCGCGTGTACTGCGATTCGCGTCCGAAGCCGGCCCAGAGCTATGCGGGTCGGTTCGCCGGCAAGGAGGCGGTGGGGAAGGCGCTCGGTGTCGGTGTGCGCTTCACCTGGAAGGAGATCGAGATCGTCGGGCGGCCCAAACCGAGCGTGCGGCTCTCAGGCCGGACTCGCCGCGCCTGGGAACGGCTCGGCAGCGGCGAGATCGACCTCTCGATGACCCACTCGCGCGAGCTCGCTGCGGCAATCTGTGTCCTCGTCACCTAATGCTCCAGCCGCTCTACACCGCTGACGAAATGCGCGCGGCCGAGGAAGGCCACGAAGTCGAGGAGCTGATGGAGCGGGCCGGTCGCGCGGTCGCGGACGAAGTGCTGCGGCGCCATCCCGACGCTCGCCGGATCGTCGGCGTCTGCGGCGGCGGCGCGAACGGCGGCGATGGGCGGATCGCGCTGCGCGTCCTTCGCGAGTCCGGCCGCGACGCGGAGGAGAGCGACGACCTCGACGACGCGGACGTCGTG
>Ga0126306_10001440_pt1 | contig 12753 bp, 9 predicted proteins | sample Plot27_FD_92592 | JGI IMG/M metagenome (GOLD analysis project Ga0126306, IMG submission 92592) | Serpentine soil microbial communities from UC McLaughlin Reserve, CA, USA - Plot27 | ecosystem: Environmental > Terrestrial > Soil > Grasslands | place: USA: UC McLaughlin Reserve, Lake County...
AGCGATCCACGCGGCGTAAGCGGCCGTGCGCGGACCGCGCGAAGGAGCACTCACGCCGCGAGTCACCGGGCTATTCCAGGCAGGCGATTGCGAAAGATGGCATGACCGGGGGCCTCCTCAGCTCAGGCACGGATGATCCGTGCAGCGTTCATGAGGAGCTTGAGGAGGTCCCCTGTGACGATCGTAATGGGACTCGACCAGCATCGAGAGCAGATCACCTTCGACCTGCTCGATACCGCGACGGGCGAGTCCGGCGCGGGCGCATCCGCCCGGCCGACCGGCTGACGTTCCGTCGCTTCCTGGGCGGCTTTGACGGCGAGCAGATCGATGCCGGGCTGGAGGCGACGACGGGCTGGCGGTTCATCGTCGAGGAGCTGCGCGCCGCCGGCGCCGAGGTGCATCTGGCCGAGCCGGCCGAGCCGCGCGCGCGGCGCGGTCCCAAGCGGCGCGCCAAGACCGACCGCGCCGACGCGCGACACCTGCGCGAGCTGGTGCTCGAGGGACGGGTGCCTGAGTCCTGGATCGCGCCCGCGCACATCCTCGAGCTGCGTTCGCTGGTGCGGCTGCGACGCAGCCTGATCGAACAGCGCACCGGCTGGCTGCATCGCATCCACGCGCAGCTGTTCCATCACGGCCACCCGGCCCGCCGCGATCTCGTCACGCGTGAGAACCGGCGCTGGCTCGAAGCGCTCGAACTGCCCGCCGCGGCCCAGACCCAGGTCGACGTCGCGCTGTCGATCATCGACCGTCTCAACACCCAGCTCGCACCACTGGACGCCGAGCTGCGCGCGATCGCCGCGCGCTGGCCGGCCACGCGCGCGCTTCAGGCCCACTACGGCATCGGGCCACTGACCGCCGTCGTGTTCCTGGCCGAGCTCGGCGACGCGCGGCGCTTCTCGAGCTCACGCAAGGCGGTCCGCTACGCCGGACTGGACATCACCGTGTCCGAGTCCGACACCAAGCGCGCCGCCGGCCACCTCTCCCGCCAAGGACCGGCAACGCTCCGGTGGGCCGCCTACGAGGCCGCACAGATGGCGTGCCGCACCGCCTCCCCCGATCACGACTTCTTCCTGCAAGCGCGCGAGCGCCTGGGCGGCAATCGCGCGTGTCTGGCCGTCGCGCGCAGGCTGCTCCAGCGCGCCTACCACACGCTCCGAGAGCTCGGCGACGAGGCGATCGCCCCCGCATGACCGGCCGTCGCTCCCCGCTGCGCTTCGCCCCCGAGTCTGACGATGACCCGCGGCCCGCTCCCCGACTGCCGCTGCCGCCACCGCAAAGCGCTGGACGGCCCAGAAAGACTGAGCGGCCGCACCCCTTGCCGGGGCACCCCATCACCCATCATGTCGCCGGCCAGAAGGCCGAGCACCGAGATAAGCCTGGGCGCCCGCGCACGCACCACCAGCCGCCCGCTTCGACGCGCTCACGCACCCCCCAGCCGACACCACGCCGTTCACCGACACCCGAAGACGCCGTGCTTGACGCGACGCCCCCGGACAGATAAGCGGAAGCGCGCTGGCCCAGCATGACGGAATCGCCCCGCCGCGGGCAAGCGGCGATGTCCGCTGACTCCGTCCGCCATGGACGGTGCGCTATGAGTCGCGCCGAGCCCTTGGCTAGTGGCGAAGGTGATCGGTTTCTGCGAGGCTCGCGCTGACCGCTCACAGCGAGCCGGCGTGACAGCTGACGGCGGTCCGGCGCGGCCCTCCCCTCGCGGCGGTCGGCGCGCCACCGGTCGATGCTGGAGCAGTCCCGAGCACGCTGACGGCGAGACGCGCTCGGCTCGATCAGGGGCGCTCCCAGGGCTCGCGCTCGGCGGCCAGGACCGCCCCACGGTCGAGCACTGGACCTGGGACGCCCTCATCCTTCCCGAGCCGACGAAGGCTCAACTCAAGCAGCTTCAGGCGGTCATCGAGGATCCCGAGTCGGCGCGCAGGTTCGGGATCGACCCGCCCTAATCGACGAGATCGACACTATCGCCGGTCGCCGGGACGCCGTCGAGGTCGCAGGTCAACCAGCTACTCGCCGAGATCGACGGGTTGCAGGCCAGCGCGGCGTCTTCGTGATCGGCGCCAGCAACCGCCCAGACCAGATCGATCCCGCGATGCTGCGCGGCGGCCGCCTCTCGCGCACGATCATCCTCGGGCTGCCCTGCCCGACGAACCAGGCCGGCTGGCGCTCCTGCGCCTCTACACCGCACCCAAGCGCAGCTTCTTCACCGGGCCGGCCTGGGAGTTCTCGACTCGACACGCGACCGCGCGCGGGGCTGAAGTCGATTTCGCACCGAGACCCGCGCCCATTTGGCTCCCGTGGGCATGTAGATTCGTGGTCGTGGGCATCCCATTCGTGACTTGCCGCACGATCGCAACACCGCTTCGACATCCCGCTTCGGGCTCGTCTCGCGATCAGATGAGGACTCGCTTGAACTTCGGCTCGCTGGCGAGCTCGACATGGCTGCGACGTTCAAGCTCGAGCCCGAGCTCGATCGCCTGCTGTCCGGACGGGAGGTCCGCCGGCTGGTGTTGGACGTCGCCGACGTCCGGTTCATCGACTCGGCAGGGCTGGGAGCGCTGCTGTCGATCCGTGAACGGACCAAGCAGCTCGGAATCACGATGGCTCTGGTCAACGTTTCCGATCCCGTCCGCCGCATCCTCGACCTGAGTGGTACGGGCGCCGTGTTAAAGGGCTGAACAGCCCACGGCCCGGACCTGAGGGCGTCCGGCGGGGCGCCGGGCGCTTGCACGTCGGCTGCGAGCGGGTAGCCCGAGGGTGTGCCGGCCGACGCCCATGCCGATCCGCTGGCCTACCCGGCGGGCGACGACACGATCCTTGCCCTGCTGCACGGACTGCTGCGGCGCACGCACCTGTGCACGCCGTCAGACACTCCGGCCGTGATCGCCGACCAGGCGCGGTGCATCGGCGCGCGCGACGTCGCGCTCTACCTGGTCGACTACGACCTGAGCATGCTCGTGCCGGTACCGGGCGGCGCTTCGGGCACCCGCGCAGCGCTGTCGGTCCCGGGGACCGTCGCCGGTCGCGCGTTCGCCGGCACCACCATCCTGCGGGCCCAGGGTGAAGCGCCAGGGCAGCAGCGCCTGTGGCTGCCGCTGCTCGACGGTACCGAACGGTTGGGCGTGATGGGAATGTCGTTCGACGAGGAGGCGCTGTCGGACCGGATCGTCGCGGCGTGCGAGCGCTACGCGCATCTCGTCGCTCTGCTCATCGTCACCAAGGCGGCATACGGAGACGCCTTCGAGGTGACCCGCCGGCGGCAGCGCATGACGATCGCCTCAGAGCTGGTGTGGGCGCTCGCTCCGCCGCTCGTGTTCGCCACCGACGGGCTCGCGCTCGCCGCGATGCTCGAGCCGTGCTACGACAATGGTGGCGACGCGCTGGACTACGCGGTCAACGACCGCATGCTGCACGTCGCCGTGTTCGACGCCATGGGCCACGGTCTTGCGGCCGCTGGCGTCGCCGCGTTTGCGCTGTCTGCCTACCGGCACAGCCGGCGCAGCGGCAGTGACCTACTCGAGACGTATGCCGCAATGCACGAGGCGGTCGGAAGGCAGTTCCCGGACAGCCGCTTCGTCACGGCGCTGATCGCCCAACTCGACCTCGACACGGGGCGGCTGAGCTGGATAAGCGCCGGCCACCCTCCTCCGCTGGTTATCCGCGGCGGGCGGCGCGCACGCACCCTCAAGACCGTCCCGGCGCCGCCGCTCGGCGTGGCATCGCCCGGCGGCCCGCCGACCGTCGCGAGCGAGTCGCTCGAGCCTGCCGATCTGCTGCTGCTCTACACCGACGGGCTCACGGAGGCGCGCAACCCGGACGGCGAGATGTTCACGATCGACCGGCTCGGCCAGTTCATCGAACGCGAGGCAGCGGCGGGCCAGACGGCGCCCGAGACGCTGCGCCGGCTGCGCCACGCCGTGATCAGGCGCGAGGCGGCCGAGCTGCGCGACGATGCCACCGCCGTGCTGCTCGAGTGGCAACGCAACGCCGAGACCGCGCTGCTGCCGCGGACGGTGTTGTGACTCTGGCAACAGCTGCAGGGCGACACACGCGGCCGCGCCCGTCCCCGAGCCCTTTGGCACCGACCGGCGCACGGAACTCGACCGGCCGCAAGTCGCCCGATTTCCGCTCACGCCCTTCCGGAGACGGCGCGCGTGATCGCGTTCTCGATGCCCGTCAAGACGCAGCGCCGCGCTCGCGCGCGCTGACGCGCACAGGTTTGCGCCGGGCGCTGACCACTCTCCAGCAGGCGGACGGGCCTCGGCTGCTGAGAGCCGAGACGGGCGAAAGCCGCGCCGTCAGGCCGCGCTTCCGCGTTGCGCGAGTGCCGCCTGTGGCTGCAAAGCCGGCGGGATGAGTCCGAGCGGCGCACAGAAGCGCCGTGGGCCGGCGTCCGGCGCGGAGATGCCGTGGGCGGCCGTGCCCGCCGAGGTGGCGGAGCTGGTGCGTCCTGGGCTGCCCGGCGTCGTCGAGGACATCATCGCCGCGGTGCGAGCCGAGGTGGTCGAGTACGACCAACCGCTCGAGGGTGAGTTCGGTCGGCTGATCCGGGAGGGCGCGGCGGCGGCGCTGCAGCAGTTCGTGGACCTGCTGGGGCGCGACGTCGACCTGCCCGACGACGGCGTCTACGAGGCGATCGGACGCGCCGAGTACCGCGCGGGTCGCACGCTCGACGCGCTGCAGTCGGCGTACCGTGTCGGCGCTCGGGTGGCGTGGCGGGCCGCCGTGGAGCTCGCCGAGACGTCGCTGGACTCGCGCGTGCTCGTCGTGTTCGCGGAGGCTATCTTCGCCTACATCGACCGGCTCGCGGACGCCGCGGTTTCCGGCTACGCGCGCGAGCAGTCCTTCCGCGAAGGCTCCGTGCAGGCGCGCCGCCATGCGCTCGTGGAGCTGCTTCTGCGCGGCGAGGCGCGCGACCGGGCCGCGGTGGAGCGTGCCGCCGAGCAGGCGGGTTGGCCGCTGCCGGCGCAGCTCGCGGTCGTGGCGCTCGGCGACGGGGACCCGCTGCGGGTGGTTCACCGCATGCCGGTGGGCACGATCGGCGCGACCTTGGAGGTAGGCGGCGTCCTCGTCGTGCCCGATCCGGACGGCCCGGGGCGGCGGCGGCAGCTCGCGGTGGGGCTGCGCCGCCAGCTGGGCGTGCTGGGGCCGACGGTCTCGTGGGCGCGCGCGGACGAGTCGGCGCGGCGTGCGGTGACCGGGTGGCCGCTGCACGCGGCGGGCCGGCTAGGCGATGACGCGCTGGCGCGCGCGGATGAGCATCTGCTCGACCTCGCGCTGGTGGCCGACGACGCGCTCGCCCGCGACTTTGTCGACACCCGCCTCGCGCCGCTGAGGGCGATGACGCCCGCGGCGCGCGCCCGGGCGACGGAGACGCTTCGCGCCTGGCTGGACGCGCACGGCGACGTCACGGCGACCGCACGCGCGCTGCACATCCACCCGCAGTCGGTCCGGTACCGGCTCGCGCGCCTGCGCGAGGCGTTCGCCGGCGCGCTCGACGAGCCGACCGGGCGGTTGGAGATCGCCGCGGCGCTGCGCGCGTCCGAACTGCTGGGGGGCTAGGCGACCAAGCGCAGGATCGGGTCCCGGCGCGCGGCTGCCGCTTCTGGGGCGGCTTCGCCGCCGCCCGGCAGCGACATCCGCAGGATCTTGCGTATCACCTGCGCGTACTGCTTGGGCAGTGGACCGCTCACGTACGGCAGGCCGTGGCGCTCGCACAGCGCACGCACCCGCGGCGCCAGCTCGGCGTAGCGGTTGGACGGCAGGTCCGGGAACAGATGGTGCTCGATCTGGTAGCTGAGGTTGCCGGTCATCAGATGCATGACCGGCGGGCCGTCGACATTGCAGGAGCCGAGCAGCTGCCGGACGTACCAGCCGCCGCGCGACTCGCCGTCGAGGTCTGACTCGTCAAAGTCGAACGTCTCCGCGCCGTCGGGAAAGTGTCCGCAGAAGATGACGGTGTGGGTCCAGACGTTGCGCACGACGTTCGCGGTCAGGTTGCCGAGTAGCGTCGGCACCGCCGAGGGGCCCGAAAGCAGCGGCCAGGCGACGTAGTCCTTTGCGATCTGCCGCGCGGCCTTGCGCCCCAGCCGGCCGACATCGGACACGACTCGGCTCCAGGGCTTGCGCCCCTTGCGCGCTTCGTCGAGCTCGAGGTCGTACAGCGCGACGCCCCACTGGAAGGCGACCGCGAGGACGATGTTGTAGAGCGGCTGAGCGAGGTGGAACGGCTTCCACGGCTGCTCGGCGTCGAGGCGCAGCAGCGTGTAGCCGAGGTCGCGGTCCTTGCCGACGATGTTCGTGTACGTGTGGTGCTCGTAGTTGTGAGACTTCTTCCAGCCCTCCGCGGCCGAGACGTTGTCCCACTCCCACGTCGCGGAGTGAATCTCGGGGTCGCGCATCCAATCCCACTGGCCGTGCATCACGTTGTGCCCGAGCTCCATGTTCTCGAGCACCTTGGCCACCGAGAGCGCGGTCGTCCCCGTAAGCCAGGCGGGCGGGAACAGCGACACCAGCAGCGCGGCGCGCCCGGCACCCTCGAGGCCGCGTTGGACCTTCACGACCTTGCGGATGTAGGCGGCGTCGCGCTCACCGAGGTCGGCCATCACCTCGTCGCGGATGCCGTCAAGCTCAGCGCCGATGTCGTCGAGGTCTTCGGGGGTCAGGTGTTCGAGAAGCGTGGTGCTCATGGGAAGGAGTCCTGGTGTTAGAGGTCGATCTCGAGGGAACCCGCCGCGGCGGAGACGCACGTGCGGACCGTCTGGCCGTCGGCGTGCTGGACGTCGCCCGTGCGCAGGTCGCGCACGGCGCCGGAACGCAGCCGCCCGATGCAGGAGTTGCAGATGCCCATGCGACAGCCGTGCGGCAGCAGCGCGCCCGCCTGCTCGCCGGCCACCAGCAGCGGCGTCGTCCCATCCGTCTCGACCTCCTTGCCGCTGCCAAGGAAGCTGACACGGCCGCCGTCCCCGCCGACGCCCGCTGCGGCAGCGATGGGCCGGAAGCGCTCGAGGTGCAGACGCTCGGAGACCCCTGCACGCTCGAAGCGCTCGGTCAGCGCGTCCAGCAGGCCGGCCGGACCGCAGGCCCAGGTCTCGCGCTCACGCCAGTCGCGCACGCGCCGGCCGAGCTTGGTGACGTCCCACCGGCCGTCCCGGTCGTCGTGGTGCTCGTGCAGCGCGTAGCGATCGTGGTCGCGCGCGAGCGCGCGCAGGTCGCCAGCGAAGATCGTGTCCTCGGGCGACGGGGCGACGTGCACGTGCGCGGAGTCGGGAAGGCCGCCGGGGCGGCGCGCGAGCGCTCGCAGCATCCCCATGACCGGCGTCACGCCACTGCCCGCCGTCACGAACAGCAGCGGATGCTCGACGGCATCCGGAAGAACGAACTCGCCCGTCGGAGGCGCGAGCCGAACCAGCATGCCCCGGCACGCCTGGCTGACGAGGTACTCCGACACCAGCCCGCCCGGAATGCGCTTGACGGTGATGGCTATCCGGCCGTCGCGGCGCCCCGGCAGCGACGTCAGCGAATAAGTGCGCCAGTGCCGGACGCCGTCGACGTCGACGCCGACGCGCACGTACTGGCCCGGCACATGCGCGGGCCAGCCGCGGCCCGGCCTCAACCAGAGCGTCGCACAGTCGCGCGTTTCGGCCACCACGGCCTCGATGCGGCCACGCGGCTCGCGCGTCGACCAGAGCGGGTTCAGCTGCCCGAGGTAGTCGTCCGGGAGGAGCGGTGTGGTGAGAACGGCGGCTGCATCGAGAAAGCGTATGCCTCGAGGATGCCCATAACGCGGAGCCGTTTTCTTCGTCCACGCAAGAATTTCGGGGTCGTATCTGTTGCCCCTGCAACACCCGACCGCGCGGTCGAGGTGAACCGCGCGCGAGGGCTACCTGTGGCTCTCGACGTGGCGCTTGAGGTCGCGGAGCGCGCGCCGCATCACGGCGTCGGCGATCGCCGAGCGGATGGGAGCTGGGACCAAGCGGCCGGGGTCGATGCGCAGATCGAGCTCGGCGTGCGTGCCGCCGTCGTCGGTCCGCTGGAAGCGCCACTCGCCGCGGAAGTCGCGAAAGTCGCCGCCCAGGTACTCGCTGCCGAGACGGTGCGGTTCCTCGTAGATCTGCCGCAGCCGGTAGCGGACGGTCGTGAGGCGGGCGTCGACCTCGTACTCGACGATCGATCCGCGACCCGCCTCGTCGCGCTCCAGCACTCGCACATCGCGCACCGCGCCCTGCCACTCGGGCAGCCGCTCGAAGTCGGTCAGCGCGTCGAAGCACTCCTGTGGGCTCGCGTCGATCTCCGCCGTCCGATGATCGCCGTAGCCGGCCATGTCAGCCCAGTGGCTTGCGTTCGAGCCGGTGCGCGGCGGGCCCTTGGAGCACGGTGCCGTCGGGTGCGAAGCGCGACCCATGGCACGGGCAGTCCCAGCTGCGCTCGGCGGCGTTGAAGTTCACCTGGCAGCCGAGGTGCGTGCAGGTGGGCGAGACCGCGGTCACGACGCCGTTCTCGTCACGGTAGGCGGCCAGCTTGTCGCCCTCGCGGCGAACGATGTCGCCTTCGCCGGGCCGAAGGTCCTCGATCGAACGCTGGCCCGGCTTGGTCACCCGGTCGCCGATGAAGCGCAGGCCGGCCTGCGCGTTCTCGGTCACGAAGCGGAACGCCGATGCGCGGAGCGTGAGGCGGTTCGGGTCGTACAGCTGGGCCCATGGGTTGGCGCGGCCGCGCAGCAGGTCGCTGAGGATCATGGCCGCCGCCGTCCCGCCCGTCATCCCCCACTTGGCAAAGCCGGTGGCCATCAGCACGCGGTCGTTGCGCGGCGTCAGCGGGCCCACGTACGGCAGCCCGTCGAGCGTCGTGTTGTCCTGCGCCGACCAGCGGTACTCGACCGAGCGCACGTCCCAGTGCTCACGGGCGAACGCCTCGAGGCGCCGATAGCGCGCCTCGGTGTCGCCACCGGTGCCGGTCCGGTGACCCTCGCCGCCCACGAGCAGCAGCTCGTCCCCCTCCAGCGGCACGCCGCGGACCGAGCGCGTGGGCGAGCCGGCGCTGATGAACATCCCGTCGGGTGGCGATCCCGCGATGCGGCACAGCAGCGCGTATGAGCGCTGGGGATGGACGCGCGCGAAGGCCAGCGAGCGGTCGAGGAAGGGGTAGTGCGTGGCCACGACCACCTGATCGGCCGTGATCCGGCCGGCGGGCGTCTTGACCACGCAGTGCTCGTCGGTGTCGACCTCGATGGCGCGCGAGTGCTCGAAGATCCGGCAGTCGCCGCCCGCCAGCGCCTCGACCAACGCGACCAGGTACTTGCGGACGTGGAACTCGGCCTGGTCGTCGAAGCGAACCGCCCCCGCGACGTCATAGGGCAGCGGCGTGGCCTCCGTGAACGATGCGGGCAGCCCAGCCTCGCTCGCCGCTTGCGCCTCGGACACGGCCCGTGAGCGCTCGGCGGCCGTGGTGGCGTAGGCGTAGGAGGGCCGACGGCGGAGGTCGCAGTCGATGCGGTCGCGCTGGACGCGGCCGGCGATCCAGTCGAGCGCCGCCTCGTTCGCCGCGCCGTAGGTGCGGGCCGCGTCCAGACCGAACCGCGACCGCAGCTTGGCGTAGATCACCCCGTGCTGCGAGGAGACCTTGGCCGTGGTCGAGCCGGTCACGCCATGGGCGAGCCGACCCGCATCGAGCAGCACGACGCGCGCGCCGGCCTCCGCCAGAAGCAGCGCCGTCGTGATGCCGACGATTCCCCCGCCGATGACCGCCACGTCCGTGCGCGCGTCCTTCTCGAGCACGGGGAACTTCGGCTGCGCCGGCCCGGTCTCGATCCAGACCGACGCGCGCCGCGTAGCGACTGTGCTCATGCGGCCCGCCGCAGGGCCAGCTCCTCGAGTCGCATGAGCGACTCGGCGTTGCGGGCCTTCGTCATCAGGTGCAGCACCGGATTCAGGTTCAACAGCACGAACGCGCCGTCGAGCCTCTCCGAGATCCGCACCACCGTGCCGCCGTCTCGCCGGTTCATCTCCAGCGTGATGGTCGCGGTCCCCAGCGGCCGGCCCTTGGCGCGCATGCGCAAGAGCTCGGGTGGCCGCGCGGCGAGCGAGACGGTGTGGTCGCTCACCTTGATCGGGCCAAGCCCGATGGTGTGGTGAAAGCGCGATCCCGGCGCGGGCCAGTGCAGGTCGGCCTCCCGGATCGCCTTCGAGCCCGGGACCCAGTAGCCATAGCCGCCGGGATCGGCCAGCGCGTCCCAGACCGCCTCGGGCGGCACGGGCATGAACCTCTCGTTCGTCGGCACCCGCTGACGCTACCCGCGTAATCGGGTAGTCACGCGCCGTGGACGCCGACTTCGACGCAATCGCCATCGGCGCCGGGCACAACGCGCTCGTGGCGGCGAACCTGCTCGCTCAGCGGGGCTGGCGCGTGCTCGTGCTGGAGGCCGAGAGCGAGCCGGGCGGCGCCGTGAAGAGCGCAGAGATCACCGAGCCCGGCTTCACCAGCGACCTGTTCAGCTCCTTCTATCCGCTCGCCCCCGCGTCGCCCGCCATCCGCTCGCTCGAGCTCCAGCACCACGGTCTCCGCTGGCGGCGAGCACCGTTGGCGGTGGCGCATCCGCAGCCGGACGGCAGCTGCGCGGTGATCTCCACCGACCTCGAGGAGACCGCCGCGTCGCTGGAGCGCTTCGCGCCCGGCGACGGCGACGCCTGGCGTGACCTGTACGCCTACTGGCAGCGCGCCGCCGGGCCGTTCATCGACGCGCTGCTGCGCCCCTTTCCGCCGCTGCGGGGTGCAGCACGCCTGGCCGCCACGCTCGGACCCGCCGGGCTGCTGCGCTTCCTGCGCTTCTCCATCCTGCCCGTCCGCCGCCTCGCCGAGGAGCGCTTTCGGGGCGCCGGCGGCGCCTGGCTGCTGGCCGGCAACGCGCTCCACGCCGACCTCACGCCGGAGTCGGCGGGCGGCGGACTGTTCGGCTGGGTGCTGTGCGGACTCGGCCAGCAGCACGGGTTCCCGACACCCGAGGGCGGGGCGGGGCGGCTGACCGCAGCGCTTGTCGCCCGCCTGCGCGCGCACGGCGGCCGGCTCGAGTGTGGGACGCGCGTTGAGCGCGTCCTGATCCGCCGCGGCGCCGCCGTTGGCGTGCGCACCGGCGACGGCCGTGAGATCACCGCCGGCCGGGCGGTGTTGGCCGGCACCGTGGCGCCGATCCTGTTCCGCGACCTGGTCGGCGAGGAGCACCTGCCGCCCGCGTTCCTAGACGACCTGCGGACATTCCAGTTCGACAGCTCGACCGTGAAGGTCGACTGGTCGCTCGACGCGCCGATCCCGTGGACGGCCGCGGACGCGCGCCGCGCCGGGACGGTGCATGTCGCCGACGGTATCGACGACCTGACTCGCACCACCGCGCAGCTCGCGCGCGGCCTGATCCCCGACCGGCCGTTCCTGGTCATGGGCCAGTACTCGATGCTCGACGAGACGCGCCAGCCGTCCGGCAAGGAGACGTGCTGGGCGTACACGCACATACCGCAGCGCATCAAGGGCGACGCCGGCGGCGACCTGACAGGGCGCTGGGACGAGCGCGCTGCGCAGGCCTTCGCGGCGCGGATCGAAGCGCAGATCGAGCGGCGGGCGCCCGGCTTCCGCGCGCTGATCCGGGCGCGCCACATCTTCACGCCCCCGACGCTCGAGCGCGCCAACTCAAACCTCGTGGGCGGGGCGGTCAACCAGGGCACCGCACAGATCCACCAGCAGGTCATCTTCCGCCCCACGCCCGGCCTCGCCCGCGCCGAGACGCCGATCGCCCGCCTGTTCCTGGCGGGCGCCTCGGCGCACCCCGGCGGCGGCGTCCACGGTGCCGCGGGCGCCAACGCGGCCCACGCGGCGCTCCGACGGATCCCGCTCGTGGCTCGCCGCCGCTAGCGCCGCCAGCGGCCCAGGCGCAGCGCCGCGTAGACGCTCGGGCGGCCCTTCAACCCGCCGCTCACAGTCCCGTCGCCGGACGGCTCCCAGAGGGCGCTCGGGTCCTGGTCCGGCGTGGCCCGTGTGCGCGCGATCCGGCTGACGACCGCCATCGCCAGCTCGGTGACCGGTCGCGCCACCGTGTTGAGCGGCTGCAGCAGCAGCGTCAAGCCGCCGATCGTCACCGACGCCCTCGGCTCGATCGCGCATGCCACCACGGCGCGAGCGACCGACTCCGGCGAGTACGAGACCAACGGCGGGAGCTCGGGCGGCGTGACGCCGTCGGGGTGCGTGAGGTGACGCCAGAACGGCGAGTCGACCGCGCCGGGCCGGACCAGCGAGACGCTGACGGACGACCCCTCGGATCGCAGCTCCGCGCGCAGGCTCTCGACGAAGCCGTCGAGCGCGCTCTTGGCCGCGACGTACGGCGACAGCAGCGACAGTGCCACGGTGTCCGACGCCGAGCCGACCACCACCAGCCGCCCGGCCGAGCGCTCGAGGTGCGGCAGCACCGCGCGGATCGTGTCGACCGCGCCGGTGAAGCTGACGCTTACGCACCGGTCGAAATCGTCCGGCGGCATCTCCTGGAAGCGCCCGAAGGCGGCCGCCGCGGCCGCGACGACGGCCACGTCGACACCCCCGAGCCGATCAGACGCGCGAGCGACGGCGCGCTCGAGGCCGTCCCGCCCCGCGACGTCGGCGTGCACGCGAAACGCCCGCACGCCCTGGTCCTCGACCCGCTGCGCAACCGCGCGCAGTCCCTTCTGGCTGCGCGCCAGCAGGGCCACGTCCGCGCCCTCCCGCGCG
>Ga0126306_10001441_pt1 | contig 12746 bp, 11 predicted proteins | sample Plot27_FD_92592 | JGI IMG/M metagenome (GOLD analysis project Ga0126306, IMG submission 92592) | Serpentine soil microbial communities from UC McLaughlin Reserve, CA, USA - Plot27 | ecosystem: Environmental > Terrestrial > Soil > Grasslands | place: USA: UC McLaughlin Reserve, Lake County...
AAGACCTCGAGGATCTGCGCCTGGATCGTCACGTCGAGAGCCGTAGTCGGCTCGTCGGCGATCAGCAGCTTCGGCTCATTCGCGATCGCCATGGCGATCATGGCGCGCTGGCGCATCCCACCGGAGAACTCGTGCGGGTACTGGTCGTACCGCCGGTCGGGATTGGGGACACCGACGAGCTCCAGCAGTCTGACGACGCGATCACGGGCTTCCTTGTCGCTCACGTCGCGATGCGCCTGGATCGCCTCGCCGATCTGGTCGCCGACCTTGAGCACCGGATTCAAGGAGGTCATCGGGTCCTGGAAGACCATCGCGACGTCGCCGCCCCGGATGTGCCGGAGCTGCTTCTTCGACATCTTGAGCGTGTTCTTCCCGTCGAAGAACGCCTCGCCGCGGACGATGCGGCCGGGCGGTTGGGGGATCAGGCCGAGGACCGCGAGCTGGCTGACGCTCTTCCCGGAGCCCGACTCGCCGACGATCCCGAGCGTCTCGCCGCGCTGGACGTCGTACGTCACGCCGTCGACAGCCCGGACGACGCCGTCGTCCGTCGTGAACTCGACCGCGAGATCCCGAATCGACAGGATCGGCTCAGCCACGATCAGGCACGCGTCCGGCGTTGGGTCGGGTCGAGCGCGTCCCGCAGGCCGTCACCGATGAAGTTGATGCAGAGCACGGTCAGGACGATCGTGAGCCCCGGAAAGGTCACGAGCCACCAGGCGATGTCCTGGAGCTCCTGGCCGTCCGAGATCAGCTTGCCGAGCGCCGGGGTCGGCGGCTGAATGCCGAAACCGAGGAACGACAACGCCGCCTCCGTGAGGATCGCGATCCCGACGATCAGAGTGGCGTTGACGACGATCGGGCCGACCACGTTGGGGAGTATGTGCCTCAGCATGATCCGCGTGTCGCCCGAGCCGACGGCCTTCGCCGCCTCGACGTACTCCTTCTCGCGTAGCGAGAGGAAGCTGCCACGCACGATCCGCGCGAGCCCCGTCCAGAAGAGCAGCGCGAGAATGACGGCGACCCTGTACTGAGACCCGTTGCCCAGGAACGCGGCCGCCGTCAGCAGCACGGCCAGACCGGGAAGCGTGAGGACGAGATCGGTGATGCGCATGAGGAGGTTGTCGGTCCAGCCGCCGTAGTAGCCGGCGATCGCGCCGATCGTGGTTCCGATCAGCGTCGAGAGGATGGCGACGAGAAACGCGACGCGAATTGAGGTCTGGATCGCGTAGACGATGCGTGAGAAGTAGTCACGGCCCTGGAAGTCGGTTCCGAAGAAGTGCTTGTCCTCGAGCGTCGGGGCTATGAGCGAGTTCTCGAGGTCGATCTCGTCGTACGTGTACGGGGCGATGACGCTCGCGAACAGGCCGGCGCAGACGATGATGATCAGCACGATCAGGCTCGCCATTGCAAGGCGATGGCGAAGGAAGCGCTTGCGCGCATAGGCCCACTGGCTGCGGGACTTGAGCTCGAGGCCATGCTCGTGGACGATCGCGAGCTCGTCTGCGGCGACGGCGCCCTCGGTGGCGGGACTGGCCGGCATGATCGTGGCCCCGTCGGGCCCGACTTCAATCGCCGGGATTTCGGCCTTGGTTCGATCGGTCGGGTCGGTCACTACCGCATCATGCGCACCCTCGCGCGGCTTCCCGTCATCAGTCATACCTGATCCGCGGGTCGATGTAGGCGTATGCCACGTCAGCGAGCAAGTTGAACGTGACGATCGCGGTCGCCGTGACCATCAGCCACGCCATCACGGGATAGACATCCTGGCTGAGCAGGTTGTTGATGAAGTAGGGCCCCATCCCGTCGAGCCCGAAGATCGTCTCCGTGATGACGGCGCCACCGATGAGCGCGCCGAAGTTGAGCGCGACAACGGTCACCAGCGGAATCAACGCGTTGCGAAGCGCGTGCCGGAGCGTCACCGATTGCTCCGGAAGCCCCTTCGCCCTCGCCGTCCGCACGTAGTCGGAATTGACCACCTCGAGCATCGACGCACGCATGAAGCGGCCGTACTGTGCAATCGAGAGCACGCAGAGCGTCATCGCCGGAATCGCGAGATGCTGTAGACGGTCGACGCAGAATGTGCAGGTCGTATCCGCCGAGTTGAGGCCCGACGTGTAGAAGATCCGCACGTCCCACTTCAGGAACGCGTTCGTGAACAGAATCTGGAGCATCAGCGCGAGCCAGAAGACGGGTAACGCGAACCCCACGAAGCTGAAGGTCGTCGCCGCGTAGTCGAAGACCGAGTACTGACGTATGGCGGAGTACACGCCGATCCCGATCCCGATGAAGAGAGCGAAGATCTCCGAGAGAAGCACCAGCTGGAGCGTGTGCGGAATCACGCGCTTCAGGTCGTTCCAAATCTGGTCGCCGGGCTGAAGGAGCGGCGTACCGAACCGGTCTGTGACGACCTCTCTGGCCCAGTAGGCGTACTGGACCGGAATCGGGTCGTCGAGGTGCTTGCGCTCGATGATCCGATCCACGGTCACCCTCGAGAAGCGCGGGTTCTGCTTGAGCTCGGCGAGCGGGTCACCGACCACCGTCACCGCGGAGAAGATCAGAACGCTCGCTGCAAAGAGAACGGGGATGCTGTACAGGACTCGCCGAATGATGAACGTGACCATCTGCCGCCTCGCTCCTTCTCAAAGACGCTTCGTCCCGCCCCAAGCGCTGCTCGGGGCGGGACTCGGCGTCCCTACGTGGTCGTCAAGTGTACTAGGACGTCGTCCAGAACTCCGTGTTCCAGGTCGGCCCCTGAAGCGTGGGATTGTCGACCAGGCCACGGAGCTTCGTCTTGTAGACGAAGTACGTGGGCTTCTGATACAGCGGAATCACCGGCACGTCGGTCGCCATGATCGAGTCGGCCCGGTTCACGAGCGACGCCCGCGTCTTCGGGACGAGGGACTGGTCCGACCTGCTCAGCAGCGACGTCACGGTGCGGTTGCAGTAGTTCTTGTAGTTCGACTCGCCACCGCAGCCGTAGATGTCGATCCAACCTGCGGGATCCCCGGTGCCGACCCACGCGTAGAGCGCGAGGTCGAACTTCTTCTCCGCGAGGCGCGGGAAGAACAGCCGGGAGGGCTCGCTGTCCGGCCGGAACTCGATCCCTGCGGCCTTGGCCTGCGCCTGCAGGATCTCCAGCGCGAGCTCACGCAGACGGTTTCCTGACGTCGTACCGAAGCGGACGGAGGCCCGCTGGCCGGCACACACGAAGATCCCGTCGCTGCCCTTCGTGCAGTTGCGGGCCCGGAACAGCGCGTTGACCCGGCTCAGGTTCCGGGTGTAGCGCTGGAAGTGGCCCGCGTACTCCCTCTGGTTCGACGTGTACATGTTGTTCTGCAGCACCGGCAGGTTCGGGTTGAGCGTCCGGAACAGCTGCCGCACCATCGCCCGGCGATCCATCGAATAGGCGATCGCCTGCCGGAACCAGCGCTGGCCCAGCAGCGGGTTGCTGTTGCCCGCCCCAATGTTGATGTCGATGTGCTCGAGCGTGGTGCCTGCCCTCGACTGGGTGCGGAGGCCGCTCTGCCCGCGAAGCGCGGCGAGCTGGAGCTGCGGCTGCGGGTAGATCGCGTCGACCTCGCCGCCGCGAATCGCCTGGATCTCCGAGTCGGTGTTGGTGATGAACCGGAACGTGATCCGGTCGATCGACGGACGCTTGCCCCAGAAGGTCGTGTTGCGCACCATCACGAGCGTCTGGCCGCGCGTGTAGCTCTGGAGCTTCATCGGACCGGACGCCATCGTAGCCCCGGCCTTGTTGTTGTAGTTGTTGTTCCAGACCTCGTTGAAGTTCGTACCCGTCAGCGCGTGCGACGGGTAGATCGAGTCCACGAGCAGCGCCTTCCAGCCGGCATAGGGCTTCGAGAAGATGATCCGTGCCGTCTTCGAGTTGACCGCGACGATCCGGCGGATCGAGTCCCAGCCGCTCCGGCTCGCGACCTCGTTCTGCGGGTTGATGCGAGCCTGCCAGGTGAAGTTGATGTCGGCGACCGTTACCTGCCGCCCGTCGCTCCACCGCGCCCTCGGCTTGATCCTGACCAGGAGCGTGAAGGGGCTCCTGTCGGTGACCCTCGCCGGCCCGTTCGCCATGTACGGGCCGATGCTGAAGTCCGGCTTGACGATGTAGAGGCTGGCGAGAGCGACGCCGGCTGTCCACGACGTCCAGGTGTTGTTGCAGCCCGCGAGAGCGCCGTTCAGGCACGGCGGCTCCTGCTCGGCGCCGAACACGACGGAGCCGGCGTTGGCTCTCTGCGGCGCGCCGCCGGCCGCACCGGCGATGGCAAGGCTCATCGCGGCGACCATCACGCCGAGAAGGAGCCTGAAATGACCTCGATGCATAGTGCTGTCCTCCGTTCGCTGGGAGTCCGGAGCTGATCCCCGAACATCCAATCCTTCGCACCCCGCCCATGCGAGGCGGGAGAACGTGCCACGGGAAAGAGGCCGCGCCTCTCCCCGCTCGACAATCAGACGCCGCCGGGCACGTTTTGTTAGCCGCCGCTTAAGGGTGCCGCCAGCAGACCCGCAGACCAGCTAACCCTGGTATGCCTGGAGCAGGTCGTTGGCCTCGAGCAGTTCGAGCGCGGCGCCGAAGTGGCGCGCCGCCGCGAACGACGGGTCTGCGATCTTGGCGAATTCCTTCTCACCCTTCGCCACGTCCTCCGGGTCGCGGGAGGAGAGCAGCGGGACCGCCTTCAGCGTGGCGCTCGCGATCCGCTGGTAGTACGGGCACGACTTGCCGAAGCGGTCGTAGATGCGGTCGAGCGGGGCCTCGCTGGCCGGAGGCGGGCCGACCCGGGCCAGCTTGCTCGAGCATTTGGCGAGATCGGTCATCCGTTCGTTGAGGACGCGGAGCGTCGTCTCGTTGCCGGTGCGGATGTTGATGATCGCCTGGTTCGACCGCAGGCCGTTCACGACGTTGAGGTTCTTCTGCATGTCGAGCAAAAAGCGGTTGACGAGCCGGTCGATCCACTCGGCCTGCGTCTTCGCCGGCGGGACGGGAGCGACGGTCGTCGCCGCCTCCTCGTCGGAGCCGCCGCAACCCGCGGCCACGAGCCCAACCGCGGTCAGCACGATCGCGATCCGTCGCAATGACGCCCGGCCCCTCAACGTTGTCCCTCCGACATCGACGCGGGCCGACTCTAGAGGTTCCGGCGCCAGATCAGGAAGCCGAGTGGGAGGAACGCGAGCGCGACCGAGTACGGCGCGAGCGGGACCTCATGGCGGTCGTCGTCTTCCACCTCGGTCTCTCCGCTCCCGATGACCGCTCGGACGGCGCCGGCAATGCGTGCTGCGGACGAGGAGCCCTCCTCGAATGCCTCGCCGCCCGTCGCACCAGCGAGCGCTCGCGCCACCGCCGGTGCCTCCGGGTGAGGCCTGTAGCCGCTCTCGGTGCCTCCGTCGAGCGTGAACACGCGCTCCTCCAGGTTGCCGTACCGGATGAAGACAGTGTGGACTCGCGGCGGACGTTGAAAGACCCGGCCGATGCTGTCGGCGGCGAAGGGCTGGCTCTCCGCGTCGGTGAACACGATCACGACGCGATGCTCGACCTCCCGCGTGTAGAAGTTGTGATTCGTCAACGCGGTCAGCGCACCGAGCGTCGTTGCGGTCACGTTGAAGGACTCGGGCGGCGGCTTCTCGATCCCGACAACCCGGTCGAGAACGGCTTCGAAGACGCCCGCATCGTCGGTCGGAAACAGGTGCGGCAGCAGGCGGTCGGTCAGCGACGCGACGCCGGAAGGCACATCGCGGAGCTCGGTCCGGATCTCACGCGCGTCGTCACGCGCACGATCGAATCGCGTCGGCGCCTCGAGCGCGCTCGAGGCGAGCATCGAGCGTGACGAGTCGAGCACGAACCACACCTCGGCGTCGCGACGCGACTCCGAGCCGCCCCTGAACGCGAGGACGGGCTGCGCCGCGGCGAGACCGAGCAGGAGCGCCACCGCGACGATGCTGCCGGCGAGCCGTCGCCGACCCGACGAAACGGGCTTCCGGAGCCCGAGCGCGACTCGCACGCGATCGGCACGCTGCTCCCCATCGAGCAACAAGACGACCGGGATGAGCGCGCCGATGGCAAGCAGCACCGCTTCCGGCGTCAGGAAGTCGATCGACATCAGTATCCGGTTCCGGGGCTGCGCAGCCCGCCGAGCGACGCATTCTCGCGCGGCAAGCGGCCACCGGGCGTCTCGAAGCTGGGCGGCTCGTCACCCAGTCGCCGCAGGAGCACCTCGAGGTTGAACATCGCATCCTCGTTCGTGCGGTCGAGGCGCACGGCTTCCGTGTAGTACGCGACCGATGCCTCGAGCGACTCGACGCGCTCGCGCGTCTGCTGCTGCCACCGTGCCGCGGCGGTCGAGAGCGCGCCGAGCAGGTTGAGAACTTCGGAGCGCCGCTGCGCGTTCGTCTCGCGCTGCGCGATCTCGCGTAGGCGCACCTGCGCCTCCACCCTCGCCGCCTCGAGCTCCGGGCGTAGAAACCCGGCCTCTCGCGGGTGCGAGGCGAGAAATGCCTGCACAGCGCGGCGGTAGCGCAGGTCGTCGGGGAGCGAGAGGAGCTTGCGGGCCGGGTCGCCGGGGAGCAGGGCATTTGCCTCCCAGAGGTTCGAAGTGGCAGGCGCCATGCTGAAGCGGACGTCGTCGTTTGCGATGCGCTCCTGCCAGCGCTTGACGTCGAAGGCGGCGAGCAGGAACAGCACCGCAGCAACAGCGGCGAGGCTCGCGAGCACGAGCGGAACGATTGGCCGCCGCATGCTCACCTCCGCGGCACCTCGACGCGCGCGCCCCACCACTCGTTTGCCGCGAGCAGGAGCAGTACGAGCCCCCCCAGCAGCGAGAGCGCGGAGGGGTTCGCACCGAAGAGCGTGGACTCAGCCTTGCGTCGGTTCTGCGCCGCGAGCTGGGGCGGCGTGACCAGGTTTTCGTCGCCGACGATCCGCCGGAAGAACGTGAGATCCTGTTCGAACGCGAACAGCGGCACGACGCGAAGCTCAATCCCCCTCGACTCGATGTTCGCGATGATCTGCGAGAGCACCGCCTCGTCGCTCGACGCGGTGTCGAGGTCGGAGACGAGCACGATCGAACCGTTCTCGATCTTCTCCCGGTCGAGAATGTCGTCTGCGAGCTCGAGGCCGGCGGAGATCTTCGTGCCGGCGCTGAAGCCTGCAGACCAGGGGCTGAGTGGGTAGGGCATCTGCGAAGCGCGCTCGGGATCCGGGGCGCCGCGCCTCTTGAAGTAGCGGAGCATCGGCTGCAGCTCCTCCGGCGCCGAACCGGGCGGAAGCATCTCGTACGCAACGTCGGAGAACACGACGAGCCCGACCCCTTGGCCACCCTCGCTCATCATCTTGATCGCGTTGTGGATTCGGCGGAAGACCGGGTCGGTGACGCTGAGCGAGACGTCGAGGACCACCACAGCGCTCGTTCCCTCGGGGAGGAGCGATGCCTTCGCGGGCTCGAGCATGCGCGCCGAGACAAAGGCCAGCGCGAGCACGAGGATCAAAAGGCAGGCGAGCGCGAGGCGCACGAGCGTCGTCCGGATCCAGATCGGACGCAGCGACTCGACGTCGGCGACGGGGATGGCCGTCACCCGGCGGGCAAAGCTAGGAGCGGCCATTGGTCCCGCCTGCGATCACGGCCCTGACCTGTTCAGACAGCGCGGCCGTACGGTCCGGGCCGGGTACGTCGGCCGTCCAGGCGAGCTCTCGCGCAGTGCCGGCGAGCTCGTGCTGCCCTCCCGTGCGCAGCTCTCGTGCGAGCCTGTCGAGCGCGAGCCGCTGCTCCCGCTCGATACCTTGCTTCTGCGCACGCTCGAGCACCGCAATCGCACGCTCGAGCGGCGTCAGCTTCATGCGGCGCAACCGGCGAAAGCCGAACGGCGCGCCCGGAAACGCCCGTTGCACGAAGAACAGCGAGACGAGGATCAGCAGAAGCGCGAGCGTGGCAAGGGCGGCCATGAGCAGCGTCGGATCGACGCTGTACGAGGCGGGGCGAACCCGGGCGTTCGCCCGCCACGGCAGGTCGACGCTGCCCTGAAACCGCATTCCCAAGTCGGTCTCCGGCTCGCGGTACCGAGACGCGATCGTCACGCGCGGCCATTCGACGACTTCGACCTGCCTGCCCTCGTGTCGCACGAGAGCCGACGGGAGGTCGAAGTCCTCTCTTGCCCCCTGCGGCACACAGAGCGTCGTCACGCAGTCGAGCCGGTACTCGTAGCGCAGACGCGTGAAGCGGTCGTAGTCGCGGCGCGACGTAACAGGCGCGCCGTGTGCCTCAAACGGGTCGAACCGGGTGTCCACGGTGATCTTGTCTGGGTCGAGCACCTCGCGATCGACGAGCAGCTCGACCCGCACGGCCAGGAGCTGGCCGAACAGCTGCGTCCTCGAGCCGAGCGATGCGCGCGCGGCGATCCCGTCGTTCCCGACCGGGAGCCCGTTCGTCGGAGCACGCTCGTCGCGGAGGAGCAGCGCCAGCGCGACGACTGCCCCCACCACGACCGCGGCGAGCACGAGCACGAACGGCAGCCGCTTCGCCGTCACGACCTGCCGCGCCAGAAGCGGCGCAGCTCCGCCCACTCGAGGAAGGAAAGAAAGATCTCCGATCGATCGTCCGACGAGAGCACGACCGGCTCGAGGTCGTAGGCTCTAAACGACTCGAGTACCTGCGCAAAGCGTTCGTGGTTCTGCTCGTTGCGTGCCGCCGCCTCAGCGGCCGAAATCCGCACCGGCATCACACGGCGGGCGCGCGGATCCCAGAAAGGCACGACGACGCCTCCGATCGGCGGGAAGCCCTGCTCCCAGACCGGGTCCTGGATGACGACGGGCACGACATCCCAGCGCTGCTGCAGGAGCCGCGTCCATGCCTCTCCGGGCGGTGGATCGAGAAAGTCGGAGAGCACGAAGACGAAACTGCCCGTGGGAAGCGCAAGTCGGTGCTCGACGAGGTGCGCGAGCGAGCGGGCAATCGTGTCCTTCGGCGCGCCGAACGCGGTTCGGTCGGTGACTTCCCAGGGCTCGTGTTGCGTCCGCGGCGGCCGCCAGAACGGCTCGCCCTCAGCGAAGTCGAGGTAGCCGGCGATCCCGCGGGAGGCAATTGCGGCCTCGAACAGCACGACGGTCGCGTGCAGCATCGCGCTGGGCTTCGAGAGCCACGGCAGCCAGGAGGGGAAGACGTCCATCTCGGGGCGACGGTCCGCGACCACCACCACACGCGGCGCCTCTTCGGCGAACTTCTCCCGCACGACGAACTCCTCGGTGCCGCGCGCCGAGGAGAGACGCGCCGACGCATTCCAGTCGATCGTTCCGACGTCGTCGCCCGGCTGGTAAGGCCGCGAGCCGACGACGTCCGAGCCAGGCCCGCGCCGCGTGCTCGTCAGCCCGCCGAACGAGAGGCCGACGAGCCGGCGCCGGGGAAGGAGCGGGACGGTCCGGTCGGCGGCTGGCAAGGGTTACTGGGGCAGGACGATGAGGTCGAAATCCTGGGGCTGTGGCCTCGGTGCCAGCGCGAGGCAGCGCTCGCGGAACATATCGATCGCGGCGTCCCAGCCGAGCTTGCGCGCCTCCGCGAGAAAAGCCGGGCGGAAGACGACGCGGTGGACGAGCACGGAATCGAACAGTCGCTCGACGTCCTCGGGAACGACGTACGACCGGCCGCGCAGCAGCGCCCAGGCACGCACAGCGCGCTCGAGCGCGAGCGAGCCGCGCACCGACGCGCCGATAGAGACGTCCTCCACCTCGCGCGTCGCGCGGACGAGATCGACGATCCAACGCTGGATGACCGGCGCGACGTAAACCTCTTGGACGCCGACCCGCAGCTCCTCGATCTCCTCGAGGCCGATCACCGGTCGCAGATGCCCCAGCGGGTGGCTGTGCCGCTGTTCGTGCAGGATCTTCAGCTCGTCGTCGGCGTGCGGGTAGCCCAGCGCTGTGCGCAAGAAGAAACGGTCGAGCTGCGCCTCAGGGAGCGGGAACGTGCCTTCGTACTCGATCGGGTTCTCGGTCGCCAGCAGCAGGAACGGCTGCGGCAGCAGGCGCGTCACGCCGTCGACCGTGACCTGATTCTCGGCCATCGACTCGAGCAGCGACGATTGCGTCTTCGGCATCGCGCGGTTGATCTCGTCGACGAGCACGACGTTCGCAAAGATCGGGCCCGGACGAAACTCGAACTCGCGCTCCTTCTGGTTGTAGACGGAGAGCCCAGTGACGTCAGTCGGCTGCAGGTCCGGCGTGCACTGGATGCGCGTCGCGGTCGTGCCCTCGATCGACTGCGCCATCGCGCGCGCGAGCACGGTCTTCGCAGTTCCCGGCACGTCCTCGAGCAGCACGTGCCCGCCGCACGCGAGCGCCGCGACGACGAGCCTGATCTCCTCGCTCTTGCCATGCACGACCGTCTCGATGTTCGCGACCAGCCGCTCCGCGATCTGGGTCGCCCGGTCCAGGATCGATGCATCGAGTGGTGCGGCCGTCTCCATTCCGGATCGATTGTAGGTCGACAGAGTGACCTCTAAGACGTGAGCCCGCCCGAGATTGTTGGGCGGACGAACTACGCTTCGAGCGCGTCCGCGCCCGCCACGACCTCCAGGATCTCCTGGGTGATCTCGGCCTGCCGGGCTCGGTTCATCGCGAGCGTGAGGCTGTCGATCAGCTCGGCGGCGTTCTTCGAGGCGTTCCGCATCGCGGTCATCCGGGCGCCCTGCTCGGACGCAGCGGACTCGAGCAGCGCGCGGTAGAGCTCCGTCTCGAGGTAGACCGGCAGCAGCCGGGCGAGAATCTCCTCGGGCTCGGGTTCGTAGATAAAGTCGCCGCGCATCGCATCGTCGCGGCGCTCCTCCTCGTCGGTCTCGAGCAGGTGCTCGGGGATCGGCAACACCTCCTGCTCGGTCACCTTCTGCACGAGCGGCGAGTCGAAGTGGTTGTAGACCAGGATCACCCGGTCGAAATCGCCGTCCACGTATTGCTCGGTCAGCGTGTGCGCGATGGCCTGGGCGTCGGTGTACGCCGGCCTGTCGCTGAAGCCGGTCCAGTCGGTCGCGACGTCGTAGCCGCGGAAGCGGAGCGTCGAGCGGCCCTTCTTGCCCGACACGAGCCAGCGGATCGTCTGCCCCTCCGCCTCGAGCTCGCGACCGAGAGCGAACACCCTTCGCAGCACCTGCGAGTTGAAGGCACCCGCGAGTCCGCGGTCGCCCGTCATCGCCAGGATCGCCGTGGTCTGCGGCTCGCGACGCTGGAGAAGTGGTATCCGCTGCTTCGAGACGGACGCGCGCGCGACGCCGCTCATCAGCTCGAGCATCTTGTCGGCGTAGGGACGCATCGTCTCGATCCGTGCCTGCGCACGCCTGAGCCGTGCGGAGGCGACGAGCTCGAACGCCTTCGTGATCTTCCGCGTGTTCTGAACCGAGCGGACCCGGCGCTTCAGGACTTGGGTCGATGCCATCTACGACGTCTCGACGTTGAAGCCTTGTTTGAACTTCTCGATCTCGGCCTTGAGCGTCTCTTCGAGCTCATCCGAGAGCTCGCCCGACTCGCGGATCTCCTTGTAGACGTCACCCGAGGAGCGCAGGTACTCGCGGAGCTCCTCCTGGAAGCGCACGACCTCCGACGTCGGAATGTCGTCGAGATAGCCGTTGACGCCCGCGTAGATCGCGACCACCTGCTCCTCGACCGGCCACGGCTGGTACTGCGGCTGATTGAGCGTCGCGACGAGCTTCTCACCGCGATTCAGGGTCGCGCGGGTCGCCTCGTCGAGCTCGGAGCCGAACTGCGCGAACGCCTCGAGCTCGCGGTACTGCGAGAGATCGAGTCGCAGGCGGCCGGCCACCTTGTTCATCGCCTTCGTGCGGGCGCTGCCGCCGACGCGCGAGACCGAGATGCCGACGTTGATCGCAGGGCGAATCCCCGAGTAGAAGAGGTCGGACTCGAGGAAGATCTGCCCGTCGGTGATCGAGATCACGTTCGTCGGGATGTACGCGGCGACGTCGCCGGCCTGCGTCTCGACGATCGGGATCCCAGTCAGCGAGCCGCCGCCCAGCTCGTCGTTCAGCTTGCAGCTCCGCTCGAGCAGGCGCGAGTGGAGGTAGAAGACGTCGCCGGGGAAGGCCTCGCGGCCGGGCGGGCGGCGGAGCAGCAGCGAGAGTTGGCGGTACGCGTCGGCGTGCTTCGAGAGGTCGTCGTAGAAGCAGGCCGCGTGCTTGCCCTGGAAGAGGAAGTGCTCGCCCATCGCGGTGCCGGAGTACGGCGCCATCCACTTGATCGGTGCCGCCTCGTGCGCGGCCGCGGAGACGATGATCGTGTACTCCAGCGCGCCCTCGTCGCGGAGCCGGTTGACGACCTGCGCGACGGTGGACGACTTCTGCCCGATCGCCACGTAGACGCAGATCAGGTCCCCACCGCGCTGGTTCAGGATCGTGTCGACGACGAGCGCGGTCTTGCCGGTGCCGCGGTCGCCGATGATCAGCTCGCGCTGGCCGCGGCCGATCGGGCTCATCGAGTCGATCGCCTTGATCCCGGTCTGCACCGGCTCCTTCACGGGCTGTCGGTCGACGACGCCCGGCGCCTTGAACTCGAGCGGCCGGCGCTCCGAGGTCTCGATCGGGCCGAGGCCGTCGAGCGGGTTGCCGAGCGGGTCGACGACGCGTCCGAGCAGCGCGTCGCCGACCGGCACCGACGCGACGTTGCCCGTACGCCGGACCGCCTGGCCCTCGGCGACCTGCTCCCATTCGCCGACGAGCGCGGCCCCGACGTTGTCCTCCTCGAGGTTGAA
>Ga0126306_10001444_pt1 | contig 12728 bp, 13 predicted proteins | sample Plot27_FD_92592 | JGI IMG/M metagenome (GOLD analysis project Ga0126306, IMG submission 92592) | Serpentine soil microbial communities from UC McLaughlin Reserve, CA, USA - Plot27 | ecosystem: Environmental > Terrestrial > Soil > Grasslands | place: USA: UC McLaughlin Reserve, Lake County...
CCGGTGGCTATTGCGTGGGGGAAACACCTCTTCCCATTCCGAACAGAGCAGTTAAGCCCCACAGCGCCGATGGTACTTGGCTCGCAAGGGCCTGGGAGAGTAGGTCGCCGCCGGTTTCTTCTCACGAGCCGCCCTGCCGGGCGGCTCGTCGTGGTTGTAAGGGCCGGTGGCGCGGGCTTTCCACAAGTCCGGGGTGTGAGGCGGCCGCTGGGCGGCTCGTGCTCGTGGTCGTGATCGCGGCCGGGAGGGGCAGCGTTTTCGACGTCGGCAGCAAGGGTCGGGTAGTCCCACGGCGGCCGGGATGGAGAAAGTTCCTCGTCGCCCCCTGTGAGCCCCGCCGAACCCGATGACGGACGCGAACCCGTCCCTCACCTCAGCGAGCGCTCCTCACCTCAGCGAGCGGACAGCCGGCGACCACCCTCGTGGGCGGTTCGTCCTACCGGCCCGAGCGGCTCCTCACGGCTCGAGCGACCCGGGACGGCGCTCGGGCCGCTCCGTGAGGGGCGGCCCGAGAGGCGATGAAGTCCGGCGCCCCGGGGAGGACGCCAGGCCGTCCGGCGCTCCCGTCCTCCCAGACCGGGCGCCTTCGGGCGGTCAGGCCGGCCGGTGCGCCGATCGATGAACCGGCGTGCGGCAGACCTGGGCGCGCGCACGGACGCTTCCGCCGCGGCGCGCGAGTGGCTGACGTATGAGCCGTCGGCGGTGCGGGTGGGCGGCGGTGGGGGCGGCCGGCCGCGTGGAACGTGCGGGAGCCGGCGGGGGAGCCGGGAACCTCGCATCCACGGAGTCGAGCGTTGCCTCGCCCAGCGTCGCGAACTCGAGTGCCGTTCCCACGGCACCGCGCACCAGCTCGCGAAGCGAGCGCTTGTTCGGTCGACGTGTCGTCGTCAGCTCGGGGAACATGTGTTCGGAAAGGTAGGGACGGCGTCGGACGGAACGGGCGTGGCGGCCACCCGCCCGGAACACAGATCTCGCTCTACGCCACGGAAAATGGTCCCTCTGCCTGCAACGGTTCTTGCAGCCGGTGTGCGATCAGGCTCTTCACGCGCTCGCACTGATCTCGCATAGGATCCGGCGACTGCCCGTCGCACCGATCTCGCATCGGCTCCGGCGGATTGCCCGTCCCGGAGGAGGAATCCCAAGCCATGACGCGCATGCGTCTCGCGGCGGCCCTTGTCGCCGCTGCCTGCTCGTTCACGCTCGCGCCGCCGGCGCTTGCCAAGCAGCCGCCGCCGCCGGCCGAGCCCCACCCGCTCGTGATCGGCCACCGCGGCGCTCCCGGGTACTTGCCGGATCACACGCTCGAGGGGTATGCGCTGGCCATTGCGCAGGGAGCCGACTACATCGAGCCCGACCTTGTTGCGACCAAGGACGCCCGGCTGATCGCGCGGCACGAACCCAATATCACGAGCACGACGGACGTGGCCTCGCATCCGGAGTTCGCCGGCCGCCGGCGCACCGCGATCGTCGACGGAGCAAGCGAGACCGGCTGGTTCGCCTCCGACTTCACGCTCGCGGAGATCAAGACGCTGCGCGCGGTTCAGCCCCTGCCGCTGGAGCGATCGCGGCAGTACGACGGTCAGTTCGGGATCCCGACGTTCGCGCAGGTCCTCAAGCTCGCCAAGCACGAGGGTAAGCGGCGCGGGCGCGCCGTCGGCGTCTACCCCGAGACCAAGCACCCGACCTATCACGCCGCGCTCGGGCTGCCGCTCGAGGGGCGTCTGGTCAAGGCGCTCGAGCGCGCGCACCTCGACAGCCACGACGCGCCCGTCTTCATCCAGTCGTTCGAGCAGGGCAACCTGCAGCGTCTCGACAAGATGACCGACGTCCGGCTGGTCCAGCTCGTCGACGCCAACGATGTCAACCCCGACGGCAGCCTGGAATACGCGGCGCCGTTCGACCGCCCGTACGACTGGACCGTCTCCGGCAAACCGGCGCTGCTCGCGCGCACCTTCGGCTACTTCGCGACCGACGCGGGCCTGGCGGAGATCGCGACGTACGCCGACGGGATCGGGCCGTGGAAGCCCTACATCCAGTCGACCGCGGTCGCGGACGCGAACGGCGACGGCATCATCGGGGACGAGAACGGCGACGGGAAGATCGACGGGGCCGACAGCAAGGTGCTCCCCGCGACGACGCTCGTGGGTCGCGCGCACGCAGCCGGCCTGCAGATCCATACGTGGACGTTCCGCAACGAGCCGCGCCGGCTCGCCTACGACGACGGCGGCGACCCTATGGCCGAGTACCAGCGCTACTTCGAGCTCGGGGTGGACGGCGTCTTCGCCGGCTTCCCCGACACCGCGGTGGCCGCGCGCAACGCGTTCCTGGCGAACTGATGATCGGCGGGGCGGAGGCCGGGTAGCCTCCGCGCCGTGATCCACCTGCGAATCGTCACGCGCGGCGGCAAGACCGACCGCGCGCTCGAGCTGCTCGAGCGCTCGGAGTCGGTCTGCAACGTCGTCCTCCTCAGCGGCCTCGCGCGCAGCCCGGCCGGGGACGTGATCCTTGCCGACGTCGCGCGCGAGGACGCCAGCGTCGTGATCTCCGACCTCAAGGAGCTCGGGATCCCGAAGGACGGCGCGATCTCGCTCGAGCAGATCGACACGATGATCTCCGAGCAAGCCGAGCGGGCGGTCGAGCGGGCAAGGGGCGCTCCGGCGGACGCGGTCGTGTGGGAGGAGGTCGAGGCGCGCACGAGCGAGAACGTGGAGCTCTCCGGAACGTTTGTCGCGTTCATGGTGATCGCGACGCTGCTGGCCGCGGTCGGCGTCTATCAGGATTCGGCGATCCTGATCGTCGGCGCGATGGTCGTCGGGCCCGAGTTCGGCCCGCTCGCGGGCTTCTGCGTCGCCGCCGTACAGCGGCGCGGGGATCTGGCGCTGCGATCGGCGCTGGCGCTGGCCGTCGGCTTCCCGCTCGCAATCGGCGCGGCGTACCTGGCGACTATCGCCTTCCGGGCGACCGGGCTCTTCGAGGACAGCTTCACCCAGGAGGGCCACAGCCTGTCGAACATCATCGCCGCGCCCGACTTCTTCACGTTCTTCGTCGCGGCCTGCGCCGGGGCCGCCGGCATGCTCAGCCTCAGCACCGCCAAGTCGGGCGCCCTGATCGGGGTGCTGATCTCGGTCACGACGATCCCGGCTGCCGCCAACATCGGCGTCGCCGCCGCCTACCAGGACTGGTCGAGCTGGCGCGGGAGCGTGACGCAGCTGGGGATCAACCTCGGCTCGATCATCGTCGCCGGTACCACCGTGCTGCACGTCCAGCGCCTGCTCTTCATCCGCCGCAAGGCGCGCCACCTCGGCGACCCCGAGCGCCGCGCCGCCGGCCTGCCCGCTAGACGGAGGGGCCGAGCGAGGACCAGATCTCGACCTTCGTCCTGATCTTCTCGACCACGGCGTCGGTGAACTCGGTCGTGGTGGCGCTGCCGCCGAGGTCGAACGTCTTGACGCCTCCGGCCGTCGTCTCGAGCGTGCTCTCGTAGATCGCGCGCGAGGCCCTATCGGCGCCGGCGAAGCCCTTCGCGGCCGCCTGGCCCATCACGGCGGCGCAGGCGAGGATCATCGCCATCGGGTTGGCGAGGTCCTTGCCCTGCAGCGAGGGCGCGGTGCCGTGCGGCGCCTCGGCCATCGCGACGTCGACCGCGAAGTCGTCGTCGAAGCCCAGCAGGATCGACTCCGCCCCCGCGATCGAGCCGAACATCGGCATCACGAGGTCCGACAGGCAATCGCCGTCGCGGTTCAGCGCCGGGATCACCAGCGGGACGTCGGCCGCGCCGGTCAGGAGGCCCGCGTAGCTCGCGTCGATCAGCACGGGCTGGTAGTCGACCTCCGGGTGGCGGCCGGCGGCGGCGTCCATCTCCTCCTTGAGCATGCCCTCGTAGACGGGCGAGACCGTCCACTTCGGGCCGCCGTAGACTCGCGCGCCGGCACGCTCGGCGGAGCGGAACGCGAACTCCGCGACCGCGCGGCAGACGCCGCGCGTGATCCGCTCCGTGCGCAGCGCCACCTCGTCGACGGATCCGGCCTCGCCCTCGCGCCACTGCTCGGCGCCGTAGGCGTCGCCGACCGCCATCCGCACGACCGAGATCGGGTAGTGCACGCCGGAGACCGGCCCTACCGCGCCCGGGATCCGCCGTCCGGTGCGGATGATGACCTTGCCGTCGACCGCCTCGCGCAGGATCCGGTTGGGCGAGCCGACGTCATCGGCGCCCTCCGGCGTGATCGTCGCGGCCTTGAGCCCGAAGCCGGCTGCGCGCATCGCAGCGGCCGCATCGGAGACGCACGCGTTCTGCGTCTCGCGCCGGCGCTCGAGCGAGAGATCGTGGTGCTCGAGCTCGAGCGGCACGCCGCAGACGTCGGGGTCGAGCACGCGGATCGCCTGCTCGAGCAGCTCCTGGCCGGTCTCGTCGCCGTCGAGGACGACGATCCTCACCGGCTCAGGCATGGGCGGCCGACCCGTGGAGCTCGAGGTCGTCGGCGCGTTCCTCGAGCGCGGCGATCACGAACGCCAGGTGCTCGTCGAAGTCGACGCCAAGCTCCGCGGCCCCCTCGCGCAGCTCGTCCCGGTCGACCGCCGCGGCGAACGCCGGCGTCTTCATCTTCTTCTTGACCGACTTCGGCGTCAGTCCGTGGATCCCGGTCGGGCGCACGTACGCGCACGCCATGATGAAGCCCGACAGCTCGTCGACCGCGTAGAGCGTCCTCTCCATCGCGGTTTCACGTGAAACGCCGAGGAAGTCCGCGTGCGAGGCGACGGCGCGCACGAGCCCCGCTGGGTAGCCGCGCGCCTCGAGCTCCTTCAACGCGACGCGCGGATGGCCGGTCTCGAGGTCGGGATGGCGCTCGTAGTCGAGGTCGTGCAGCAGGCCCGTGATGCCCCACAGCTCCTCGTCCTCGCCGAAGCGGCGGGCATACGCGCGCATCGCGGCCTCGACCGCCAGGACGTGCTTGCGCAGCGACGGTGATTCGGTCCATTCGCAGAAGAGGGACCAGGCCTCCGGGCGCGAAAGCTCGAGCGACATGGTTGGTACCCTAGCCCAGCTTCCGGGCCGGACCGACGTCCGTCCGGCCCCCTCGTCACCACCCCTGATGGAAAAGCTCGTCATCGAAGGCGGCGTGCCGCTGTCAGGCACCGTGGTGCCCGCCGGCAACAAGAATGCGGCCCTGCCGCTGCTGGCAGCGTGCCTGCTGACCGACGAGCAGGTCGTCCTGCACAACGTGCCGCAGATCCGCGACGCCGACGCGCTCGTGGTGCTGCTCGAGGATCTCGGCGTGAACGTCGAGCGGCGCGACGGCAACAGCATCGCCTTGCAGGCGGACGCGGTGACCAAGACCGCCGTCGATCCCGGCCTCGCCGAGCGGATCCGTGCGTCGTTCCTGGTCGCCGGCCCGCTGCTGGCGCGCTTCGGCGAGGCGCTGCTGCCGCCGCCCGGCGGTGACGTGATCGGCCGGCGCCGGCTGGACCCCCACCTCGACGCGTTCAAGGCGCTCGGCGCGCACGTCGAGCACGCCCGAGACATCCGCCTGCGGGCGCCCGACGGCGGGCTGCGGGCATGCGACTTCTTCATGGACGAGCCATCGGTGATGGGCACCGAGAACGCGCTGATGGCGGCCGCCCTGACGCCCGGCTCGACGATCATCCGCAACGCGGCCTCGGAGCCGCATGTGCAGGACCTGGCAAGGCTGCTGACGCGCATGGGAGCGGCGATCGAGGGGATCGGCTCCAACGTGATGCACGTCCACGGCCTCGCCAAGCTCGGCGGCTGCGAGCACCGCGTCTCGCCCGATCACATCGAGATCGCGTCGTTCATGGCGCTGGCCGGAGTCACCGGCGGCGAGCTGCGGATCGCCGACTGCGTGGCCGACGACCTGCGCATGATCCGGCTGGTGTTCCAGCGGCTGGGGCTGCGCTCCGAGCTCGACGGCGACGACGTCGTCGTGCCGGGCGGCCAGAAGCTCGTCGTCGCGCGCGATGCCGGCGGCTACCAGTCGAAGGTGGAAGACGGACCGTGGCCCGCCTTCCCAGCCGATCTGACCTCGATCGCGCTCGCGCTCGCCACGCAGTCCGAGGGCACCGTGCTGATCTTCGAGAAGATGTTCGAGAACCGGCTGGTGTTCACCGACAAGCTGGTCAACATGGGCGCGCACATCATCCTGTGCGACCCGCACCGTGCCGTCATCTCCGGGCCCACGCGCCTGCGCGGCGAGCGGCTGGAGTCGCCGGACATCCGCGCCGGCATGGCGATGCTGATCGCGGCTCTGTGCGCCGACGGCGTCTCGGAGATCGGCAACGTGCGCCAGATCGATCGCGGCTACGAGCGGATCGACGAGCGCCTCGCCGCGCTGGGCGCGCGCATCGAGCGCCAGGTCGCGTAGCGTCTCCCGCGTGTCGACGATCCACCCGACGCCGTCCGGGACGCGCGACGTCCTGCCGGACGAGATGCGCGAGACGCACGCGATCGCGGAGTCGCTGCGCGGCGTGTTCGGCGCGCGCGGCTACGGCGAGGTGCACACGCCGGCGCTCGAGTACGAGCAGGTGCTGACGCGCGGCGACCCGGCGGCGGCGGACCCGGCCTACAAGCTGTTCGACGAGCAGGGCAACGTGCTGGTGCTGCGGTCGGACATGACGATCCCGATCGCGCGCGTCGTCTCGACCCGCTACGCGACCGCCGAGCCGCCGCTGCGCTTCTGCTACGTCGCGCATGCCTATCGGTCGGTTCGCCCGCAGCGCGGTCAGGATCGAGAGATGCTGCAGGCCGGGATCGAGCTGGTCGGCGTTCCCGGCCCGGACGGCACCGCCGAGGCCTTGTGCGTGCTGTGCGAGGCGCTCGACGCGGTCGGACTCGCCGGCTACCGGGTCGGGCTCGGCGACGCGTCGCTGTACCCGGCGCTGCTCGACGCGCACGGTGTGCCGGCGGCGATCCGGGCGGCGATCCTGCACGAGCTCCAGGCGCGCGACCTGGTCGGCCTGGAGCGCGAGGTGCAAGGGCTGCGGCTGGGCACCGAGGCGACCGCGACGCTGCTGGGCGTCCCGCAGCTGCGCGGTGGAGCGGAGGTGCTCGACGCCGCCGGGCCCGCCGCGGACGGCCTGCGCGCGGTGTTCGAGGCGCTGCCGGAGGCGGTCGCGGGGCGAGTGATCTTCGATCTCGGGCTGGCCCGCTCGCTCGCCTACTACACGGGAGCCGTATACGAGGTCTACGACGCCGCGCTGGGCGCGCCGCTCGGCGGCGGCGGGCGCTACGACGCCCTGCTCGGGCGCTTCGGCCGCGACCTGCCGGCGGCGGGCTGGGCGCTCAACGTCGAGCGGCTGCACATCGCGCTCGTCGGCGAGCGGCGCGGGGAGGCGCTGTAGATGGCAACGCCGTCCGGGGGCGCCCGATGACCGGCCTCAACGGGCTGACGCTCGCGGTCCCGCGCGGAGCGCTCATGACCGCCACGCTCGACCTGCTCGATCGGCTCGGGGTAGACACCGCCGAGGTGCGCACGAACGACCGCAAGCTCCTGTTCGAGGACGCCGGACTGGTGACGATGCGGCCCTCCGACGTTCCGACCTACGTGGAGGCCGGACCCGCCGACCTCGGCATCACCGGCAAGGACGTGCTGGCGGAGCAGTCCGAGCGCGCCGTGTATGAGCTGCTGGACCTCCGCTTCGGCATGTGCGTGATGGTCGTCGCCACGACCGAGGGCGACGACCGCCTCGCCGAGGCGCTGCGCCGGCTCGGCGTGATGCGGGTGGCCACGAAGTACCCGCGGATCGCCGCGGGCCACTTCGAGCGCACCGGCCGCCAGGCGGAGATCGTCGAGGTCAAGGGCTCGGTCGAGCTCGCGCCGCTGACGGGGCTGGCCGAGGGGATCGTCGACCTGACCGCGAGCGGCACGACGCTGCGCGAGAACGGGCTGGTGGTGCGCGAGGAGATCCTCGCCTCCACCGCGCGCCTGATCGCGAACCCGGTCGCTCACAAGCTGAAGGCGGCGGCGATCGACGACCTGGTCGCGCGGATGCGAGCGGCGCTCGGATGACACGGTCCGGCGATCGAGACGGCTCGTCGCAGGGAGGCGCCGCGGCATGATCGAGCGGCTCGCGGTCGCGCACGCCGACGCCGCCTCGATCGCGGCGCACGTGCGCGGCTACCTGCCGGCATCCGCATCGGTCGCCGACCGCGTCGCCGGCATCGTCGAGTCGGTCCGCGAGGGCGGCGACCATGCCCTGCTCGAGCACGAGCGGCGCTTCGGCGGGGCCGACGCGCAGCCGGCGAGGCGTCAGCCGATGACGAGCCCGGGGCGAAGCGGCGAGCCGGCAGGCGCCGGCAAGGGCAGGAGCGAGTCGGGAGGCACCCGGCCGGCACAGAGTCCGCTGCGCGTGCCCGCCGACGAGCTGCGCGGCGCGCTCGAGGCGCTCGACCCTGCGATCCGCGCGGGGCTGGAGGTCGCGCGCGCCAACGTCCGGCAGGTGGCCGAGGCGGGGCTGGCGGAGGACCGCGACGTCGAGCTGCCGCAGGGCCAGCGCATCCGCCTCCGCGAGCTGCCCGTCGCGCGCGCCGCGGTCTACGCCCCGGGCGGCCGCCAGCCGTACCCGTCCTCGGTGATCATGGGCGCCGTGACGGCACGCGCCGCCGGCGTGCCGGAGGTGGTGGTCGCCGCCCCGGCGCACCCCGTGATCCTCGCCGCCTGCGCGCTCTGCGGCGCCGACGAGGTCTATCGCATGGGCGGCGCCCAGGCGATCGCCGCGCTCGCCTACGGGACGGAGACGATCCGGCCCGCCGACGTGATCGTCGGCCCGGGGAACCTCTACGTCCAGGAGGCCAAGCGCCAGCTCTCGGGCCTCGTCGGCATCGACGGCTTCGCCGGTCCCTCGGACCTCCTCGTGCTCGCATCCGCGGGCGCCGACCCCCGCCTGATCGCGCTGGACCTGCTCGCGCAGGCCGAGCACGGCGCGGACTCGCTCGTCGTCGCGATCTCGGACGACGCCGCGCTGCTCGACGCCGTCGGGCGCGACGTGCAGGCGCTGTACCGCTCTCGCATAACCGTCGCCGCCGGCCCGAAGGTGCTGGTCGATGCGCCCGATCTCGACGCCGCGCTCGCCTTCTCCGACGCGCTCGCGCCCGAGCACCTGCAGCTGATGGGGACGACCGCCGAGGCGCTCGCACCGCGCGTCCGCCGTGCCGGCTGCCTGTTCGTCGGCGCCGCGAGCGCGACGGCGTTCGGCGACTACGTCGCGGGCTCGAACCACACGCTGCCGACCGACGGCGCCGCGCGCTTCGCGTCCGGGCTGACGGTCGCGCACTTCCGCCGCCGCATGGCCGAGGTCCGCGTCGGCGCCGCCGCGGACGCGCTCGCCCGCGCGGGGATTCCGATCGCCGAGGCCGAGGGCTTCGCCGTCCACGCGGAGTCGATGTCCGCCCGGATCCGCGAGAATCGGACCGCATGAGCCGCAGGGCGCAGCTGAGCCGCAAGACCGACGAGACCGACGTGAACGTCAGCCTCGACCTCGACGCGAACCTGCCGGGGAAGATGGACACCGGCGTCGGGTTCTTCGACCACATGCTCGACCTGCTCGCCCGCCACGGCCGGATCGGGCTCGGCGTCACGGTCCAGGGCGACCTCGAGACCGGCTCGCACCACACAGTCGAGGACACCGGCATCGTGCTCGGCCAGGCGCTCGACCAGGCGCTCGGCGACCGCCGCGGGATCCGCCGCTACGGCCACGCCGTGGTGCCGATGGACGAGGCCCGCGCGGCGTGCGCGATCGACGTCTCCGGTCGCCCGTACTGCGCCGTCACCGGGCTGGAGCTGCCACCCGGCGCGATCGCGGGCTTCGAGCACGAGGCCGCCGAGGAGTTCTTCCGCGCCGTGGCGAGCGCAGCGCGGCTGACGCTGCACGTCGAGCTGCAGGCGGGCACGAACGCGCATCACATGATCGAGGCCTGCTTCAAGGCGTTCGCCCGCTCGCTGCGGCTCGCGGTCTCGATCGATCCGGATGAGTCCGGCGTGCCGTCGACCAAGGGGACGCTGACGTGACGGTCGCGCTGGTCGACTACGGCATGGGCAACCGCCGCAGCGTAGAGAAGGCGCTCGAGCACGTCGGCGCGCGCGTCGCCCGCACAGACGACCGCGACATGATCGCCGGCGCGGACGCGGTCGTGCTCCCCGGCGTCGGCGCCTTCCCCGAGGCGATGCGGCGGCTGGCCGCGCTCGGCCTGGTCGAGCCGATCCGCGCGCGGGCCGCCGCCGGGGTACCGCTGCTCGGGATCTGCCTCGGCATGCAGCTGCTGTTCGACTCCTCCGACGAGCACGAGGGCGCCGGCGGACTGGGCCTGCTGCCCGGTACGGTCACGCGGCTTCGCGCACCCGGCCTGAAGGTCCCGCACATCGGCTGGAACACGGTCACGTTCTCGCGCCCTTCCGCGCTGACCGAAGGGCTGGGCGAGTCGGCCGCCTTCTACCACGTGCACACGTACGCCTGCCGGCCGCAGGAGGGGTCCGACGTCGTCGGGCGCGGGGAGTACGGCGAGCGCTTCGCCTCGATAGTCGAGCGCGGCAACGTGATGGGCGCGCAGTTCCACCCCGAGAAGTCGTCGCTCGACGGGCTCGCGCTGCTGCGCAACTTCGTCGGCGTGCGGGTCGCCGCATGATCGTCTATCCGGCGATCGACATCCGTGACGGCAAGGCGGTGCGGCTCACGCACGGCCGCTTCGACGCCGAGACCGTCTACCACGACGACCCGCTCGAGGCCGCGCAGTCGTGGGTCGGCGCCGGCGCGCGCTTCCTGCACGTCGTCGACCTCGACGGCGCCAAGGCGGGCGCGCCGGCCTCGATCGGACACCTGCGGCGGATCGTGGCGGGCACCGGCGTGCCGGTGCAGTACGGCGGCGGCCTGCGCACGATCGACGCGGTGCGCGAGGCGCTGCGGGCCGGGGCCGAACGCGTGATCGTCGGCACCGCCGCGCTGCGCGACGTGGACTTCCTCGACGACGTCCTCGCCGCCTACGGGCCGCGCGTGGTCGTCTCCGTCGACGTGCGCGGGGGCAAGATCGCGACGGCCGGCTGGACGCAGGTGACGGACTTGCCGGCGGCGGAAGCGATCGGGCGGTTGCACGACCGCGGCGTCGCCTCGTTCGTCTACACGGACGCCGACCGCGACGGCGCGCTCGAGGGGCCCTCGCTGACGGACGTCGCGGCGATCGCGGCGGCGGTGCGCGGCCGCTTCCTGTACGCCGGAGGCGTCGGGGCGCTCGAGCACCTGCGCGGGCTGCGTAACCTGCGCCAGGTCAACCTGGCGGGCGTCATCGTCGGCAAGGCGCTCTACGAGCGCCGGTTCACGATCGCGCAGGCGCAGGCCGCGCTCGACGGCAAGGCCTGACTACGTCGGCGGGCGCCGCCGGTTCTGCTGGTTCTCGTTCCACTCGCGGTAGGTCTGGAAGAGCGCGACGCCGATCAGGCCGGTGACGAGCGCGGGGAACGCGACGAACCAGACGATCACGTACGTGATCGTCGTCTTGGCGGCTTCGCTCATGGCGAGGGTGAGCATCGCCGGATCGTAGCCCACTAGCGTTACGGCGGTGCATTACAAGCGCGTGATCCCGTGTATGGACGTCGATGCCGGGCGCGTCGTCAAGGGCACCCGCTTCCTCGACATCCGCGACGCGGGCGACCCGGTCGAGCTGGCCGCCTTCTACGACCGCGAGGGCGCCGACGAGCTGGTCTTCCTCGACATCACCGCGACGTCGGACAAGCGCGCGACGGTCGTCGAGCTGGCCCGCCGCGCGGCCGACGAGGTGTTCGTGCCGTTCACGATCGGCGGCGGCGTGCGCGAGCTCGCCGATGCCCAGGCGGTGCTCGACGCCGGCGCCGACAAGGTCGCGGTCAACTCCGCGGCGGTGGCGCGGCCCGAGCTCGCCGGCGAGCTGGCCGGCGTTTTCGGCGCCCAGTGCGTGGTGCTCGCGATCGACGCGAAAGCGTGCCCCGGCGGCTGGGAGGTGTTCGTCGCCGGTGGGCGCACGCCGACCGGCCGCGACGCGATCGCCTGGGCGCGCGAGGGCGTCGAGCGCGGCGCGGGCGAGATCCTGCTGACGTCGATGGACCGCGACGGCACGCACGCCGGCTACGACCTGGAGCTGACGCGCGCGATCTCCGGTGCCGTCGACGTGCCCGTGATCGCGTCGGGCGGCGCCGGCGGGCCCGAGCACATGGTCGACGCCTTCGCGGCGGGCGCCGACGCGGTGCTGGCGGCCTCGATCTTCCACTACGGGCGCCACTCCGTCGCCGAGGTCAAGGCCGTGCTCGACGCGGCCGGCGTGCCCGTGCGGCTCAGCGGCGCCGCGCGTGGTTGCGCTTGACGCAGCGCTTGTAGGAGCGGTGGATCTTGCCCTTGTTGCCCTCGTGGGCCCTGCGTGCGGCCCGCCGGCAGGCGCGGCGGTCGTCCCTGCGCCGTGCCGCGCGCTTGCGCGCCGCCTTCGCGCGCGCCTGCTTCTGGGCGGTCGAGAGCGGCTGGAGCGCGTACATCGCGTGATAGCCCGTCAGGTAGATCGTCTCGCCGTCCGAGACGACCGGGTTGTAGGAGCCGCGCTCGTGCTCGAACACCTTCCGGCCGGTGCGCGCGCCGAGCCCGATCGTGCGCTTCCTGCCGAGGTCGGCGTAGTAGACGATGTCGCCGATCACGCTGGCGCCGCCGGAGATCCTGCCGTTGCCGCCGCGCGACCAGCGCACCGCGCCGCTGCGCGCGTCGAG
>Ga0126306_10001446_pt1 | contig 12718 bp, 14 predicted proteins | sample Plot27_FD_92592 | JGI IMG/M metagenome (GOLD analysis project Ga0126306, IMG submission 92592) | Serpentine soil microbial communities from UC McLaughlin Reserve, CA, USA - Plot27 | ecosystem: Environmental > Terrestrial > Soil > Grasslands | place: USA: UC McLaughlin Reserve, Lake County...
CGTCTCGGATGCTCGTCCCGACGAAGGAGTCCGTCTCGACCAGGTAGTGCCGCGAGTCGCGGGCGCGGAAGTCGAGGTAGATCCCGTCGCGGGTGAGCCGGAACACGCTGTCGGGAAGTGCCTCGAGCAGGGCTTCGCTGCGCGACTCCATCACGTGCTTGTCCGTGACGTCGCGGACGATCATCACCCACTCGTCGTCGCCGGCCGGGACGATGCGGGCCTCCGAGTACATCGTCTCGCCGTCGGGCCTGCGGATCTCGTAATCCTGCGTCTGCACCTCCCCGGTCTCGAATGCTCGCTCGGCGAGCGCCATCCGCTCGCGGATGACCTCTCGGTCGATCCGGTGGGGCGGCACGTCGTAGATCGTCTTCTCCAGAATTTCGTCCGCCGGAATCGCGAGCACTTCGGGATGCGGCGTGTGGTAGTCGAGAAAGCGGCCGTCGCGCGCGAGCCGGAACATCGCGTCGGGCAGCGCTTCGAGGAGCGCCCTACTGCGCGACTCCGTGAGCTTCTCCTTGGTGACGTCGCGGACGATCATCACGAACTCGTTCTCGCCGCTCGGGACGATTCGCGTCTCCGCGAACCGACGGCCGAACGGCGCGTTGATCTCGTACTCCTGCGTCTGCGGCTCGCCGGTCTCGAAGGCGCGCTCGACGAGCACCTTGCGTTCCTCCATCGTCTCCCGGGAGATCACATCGGACGGGATGTCGTAGAGGTTCGTCCCGACCATCTCCGCGGGAGGCATGACGACCTCTTCCGGGTCGTGCGAGTGGATGTCGAGGACCGTCCCGTCGCGCGCAACCCTGAACATTGTGTCGGGGATTGCGTTGAGAAGCGCCCGGCTGCGGTACTCGCTGATCCGCAGCGCGCGGACGCTGCGATCCTTCTCGAGCCGCAGCCGCAGCGCCGTCGTCACGCTCGACAGCAGCTCCGGCTCCTCCAGCAGGGCGGGATCGTGGATCAGGGCGGCGATCGGTCCGTCCGTCGACTCGATCTCGGTCACGGCCCGGCTGTCGTCCACCTCCTCCAGGCGAATTCGCTGACCGTCGACCTTGAAGTGTCCCGCCGGGTCGTCGAGCCGATAGACGACCTCGGCCGTCGGGTCTCGCAGGGCTTCGCGAACGGCGTCCTGCGTCTCCACCAGCGTCGGCGTCTCCGGCGACTCGGCCAGCAGCGCCCCCACGTCGAGTCGCGTCAAGCGGGTGCGGAGGATTCCCCAGAGGAAGACGAACGGTGTCGCGATGAATCCCGCCACGAAGCCGATTCCGATCAGGTTCGCCGCCGTCTCGGAGAGCGGGTAGACGATGATCGTCAGCGCGAAGAAGCCAAGCGTCGTCCCGCCGGCTATGAGGACCGGGCCGAGGAGGCGGCGGGCCGCGGGGCTCGATCGGCGCCACCGGCGGACGAGGACGGCGACGGTGAGCGCGACGATTGCGAACCCGAGCCCTTCGAAGATCACCGAGAGCACAGCGTCCGCTGTCGCGTTGTCCGAGATCAGCAGCGCGTTCTCAGGGCAATCCGTGCAGCCGCCGCTCGCCGGGGTCGCGTCGAAGAGCATCGGCACCGTGTTCGCCAGGAACGCGGCCGCATACGCGGCGATCACGAGTGCCCGCTCCCAGGTCGACTGGAGCCGACCGCTCGGGTACGCGAGCAGCAGGTGGATCAGCGCGGCGATGAAGATCGCGCCAAATGCGATTCCGATCGTGAACAACACGGAGTTGTTCGCGTCGACCAGCGCCCCGACGAAGAACGTGAAGCCGACGGCGATCATCAGGATTCCCGTCCGGTTCTCGGGCCGTCGTGTGCGCGCGATCAGCCCGGCCACGACGAACGACCACCCGACCAGTAGCCCGAAGACGCTGACCAGGATCCGGTTCTCCTCGTGGCCGCTCGTCAGCACGGCGGCGAGCGCGCCGCCGCCCGCGGCAAGCGCGAGAGGTCCGACGATCAGCCAGACCCGTGAGGCGGATCTCATTCCAAAAGCGTAGAGAGCCTGTCAGCCGAAAGGTCGGCCTTCGGCACAAAACCTCGGGCGCCGCACGTCCTCACGAGCGACCCGAAATCAGACAGATCGCGGCTCGAGGTCAGCACGACCGCGGGCGACCAGCCGTTCCTGCACAGCGCCTCGGCGACGGCGAAGCCGTCCATGTCGGGCAGCTGGACGTCGAGGAGCATGACGTCGGGCTTCAGCCGCATCGCCTCCTCGATGGCGGTCGCACCGTCGGCAGCCTCGCCGACGACCTCGAACCCTTCCGACTCGAGCAGCGCGCGCGCCGTGACGCGGAAGCTCGGGTGATCGTCGACGATGAGGACTCTCTTCGCCATTGCGCACATGGTGTCAGCGGTTGTGTACCCGCGCGGTACGGATAGCCACACTCTTTTGTTCGGACGATGTACGGCTTCGGCCGGGCCGAGCCGAGCCAGGCCGCGGTCCCCGGCGTCGTTATCCTGCTTCTCGGCCCCCATCGACTAGCGGTCCAGGTCGCGGCCCTTTCAAGGCCGTAGCGCGGGTTCGAATCCCGCTGGGGGCATCTCCCACGCGAATCCGGCCCACGCTGCGCGTGGACCATGACGATTCGCGTGGGATTGGGCTCCTATCGGCGTGCCGTGCAGGCCGACCCCGGCAAAGCCGGCATCGGCGACGATGGTTACCCAGTGGGGTGGCTAGCTCAGTCGGGAGAGCACCTGCCTTATACGCGGGGCGCTGGTTCGAGCCCCGCTCGCCCAGGTTTGGCGTTGTGGCGACGGTGCTAAAGCCGCTCGCGGATCCAGTCGGCGATCGCCTCGCCGGTCTCCCACGGTGCTTGTCGCGTCGTATCGATGATGTCCATCGGCGGTGTAGTCGACCCGGCGTTATCTCGCAGCCAGCGGTTGTGGCTGAGGAAGTTCGGGAACCGGTGGTCCTGCGATCCTGGGCCGCGACCTCTCAGCCGGCGTTCGTGGACGTCGGGGTCGCAGACGAGCGCGAGGTAGTAGATGTCGCCGACGAGCGTGCGCTCGGGAAGTTCCTCCCAGCTGTCGGGCGAGACCGCACCACAGAACACCAGAGCGCGGCCGTTCTCGGCAATAGCCGCGGCGAGACGTAGCCAGATTCCGTAGAAGCGCGTGATGCTCGCGGGATGGTCGAAGTACTCGTTGCTCCACAAGAGGTCACCGTCAAGCCGAATGACCTCGGGAACGAGGTTTGGGAGCCCGCTCGTGGAGGTCGTCTTGCCGACACCCGTGGCTCCCGACACGGCGAACAGAGGCGGCTTCCGCACGGCTTCGGAACCTACAGGGACGTCTTTGGGGTCAGGTCTTGGTTTGCCACGGGGCCGCGGGCGGTGCAGCGACCAGGTCGCCCGATCGTCGCTGCCCTGCAGCTATCACTGCTCGTCGATGAGCCCGCACGCAGGCGCCCCCCTTGCTTCGGCTGAGGCGCCGGTCGCGAGCGCGCGCGACGATCCCGCGGCGCGTCTTGTCTTGATCGCGCGGACCTACCACGGCCTGCGCGTTGCGCTGGGACGGTTCGCTCCGCTCGGCCGTCTGGTGGGCGACCCGCGGCTCGGGATGGCCGGTGTCTTTCTCTCATTCCGACGCGTGCTCCCGAACCGCTATCCCATCACACGGCTTGCGCGGCTACTCGAACGCGCCACCAGCCGGTGAAACGCGGGCGACGCAGGACGAGTGAATGCTGTGTGCGGCCTTGTCGCAAGAGGCCGCGAACGCGGTGGTCTTCCTCGCCTCGCCGCCCTCGTCGTACTTCAGCGGCCAGAACCCCGTCGTCGACGGCGGCGCCACGGCCGCCGGCCCCTTCCCGCGTCGCTAAGCCGCCTGCCGGCGCCGATACGCTGTCGGTGAGCGGGCGGTTAGCTCAGTTGGGAGAGCACCTGCCTTACAAGCAGGAAGTCACTGGTTCGAGTCCAGTACCGCCCATTGAGAAAGCCGCTGCAAAAGACGCACTCGCGTTGTCCGTGCCGCAGACGTGTTGAGCGCTAGTCAGCACCTTAGTCAGCGTTGCGCTCGTCACTGCCCGATGCCCGCGTCGAGCGCCTCTCCAGCAACCAGGCCGACGCCCTGCATTGAGCCTTCCCGGCCGCCGCTGCGATCTGCGCGACCAGCCGGAGCTCAGAGGTCGCCGACTCCAGCGCCGCTTCGAGTTCGGGCCGGAGCGCGGGCTCTGACTCAAGGGTCCCGTGCTTGACAGGCGTGTCGGGCGGGATCAGAGTCGAAGGCGGAATCCTTTTCACCCCCAACGGAAGGGGACGATGAAACGACACCTTCTTGTGGTTCTGCTGGCGGTGGCGGGGGGCGCGATCAGCGCGATCGGCGCGAGTGCCGATCCGGGAGACAGCCCGAATTCGCTTACGCGCAGCCTCGCCTGCGACAACGGACGGACGGTCGATGCGACATTCGTGGGTATCTCGGGCGTCAACTTCAACGTCACCGTCGATCAGAGCGTCTTCATCTACAAGACGATCACGGTCGTGCGCCCCTCGGGCGCAGTGGAGGTAGACGACCGGGGTATTCAGGGCTTCGACCCCGCCACGCTGACGACCTGCACCTACACGACGCCGGGCGGAAGCTTCGTCACCGTCGTGGGGTTCTTCACTCCACGCGGCTGACCGCCTAAGGGATGCCGTCACTGAGGAGCGCCCCTAGAGGGGCGTTTCTCGTTCGACTGACCACATACCCCTTGAAAGTCGGAAACCCAGACCACTGGGGTTTCTCTTTGGCTCACCCCGCATGGCTCCTACGGAAAGCCATCAGGCGAAATCCCCTGCCGCTGTTTCTCCCGGCCACAGTGTCCGTCGCGTATGGCGGCTGCACAGGTTCTCTTTAGAGGCAACCGACCCCCGACCCGCGCCGCAGGGAGTCGTGAGTCAGCGTTTTAGTCAGCATTGAGGCCCATAACCGGGCACAACGACGCATAACGCACGAGTCCGGATTCCGCTCAACGGTGCGAAAAACGCGCGTGCCGTGACGTGTCGTCGCGCTATCGACCCGAACTTACAAGCAGGGGGTCGCTGGTTCGAGCCCGGCACCGCCCATTTCGACCTGCGTGACCAAGCCGATTTGGCTTAGTTGCCCGGGTCAGCGGTGCCGGGCAGGTCGCCTGAGAGCGGATGGTGCTGTCCTCGGGGCGCGGGGCTAGGACGGACTGGCGATATTGCGCTGCCTTCGCTTCGCCGAGCTCATCGGCAGGGGCGGAAGGTCACGATTGCACTCCGGGCAAAGGTGTCCGTCTTTCCACGCGTACGACTCGCGCGAGCGCGGGATTTGCTCGCCCGCAGTTCAGGCAAGTTGTCCACGGGTAGCGTTCGGCCATAGGCGGACTGTAGTCGGGCTGAATCTACGCGGCGTCCTAGGAGGGATTGGCGAAATAGCGACGCAGGAAGTGCCGCGTTCGGCCGTGGGCATAAAGCAAGACCGTGGCGCAAATGGCTGCTCCGACGGCATCCAGCACGGATTCACCCCACCCGAAGTTGATCGGGTACATCACAACCGCAAAGACGATCCCGACGACGATTCCGCGCACGGCTGCGCCTCGCAGCGAGAACTTCACGTTGTCTGTATAGCGTCGCTACACGGCGAGCGGTCGGGCTCGCGCCCCGCGTGCGCGCCTGCGCAACTCGCGTGAGGCGTGCTCGCGCGGTGCTGTCCCAGGTGCTGTCCTCGTCCTCCGAAAAGTGTTATTAGCAGGGCGCTTCGAGCCTGGCACCGCCCATCGTATGGTTGAGCCATCGGGCCCGGTGTATGAACGCGGAACCAGGCCAAGGTCGGGAAAATCGTAGACCGAAGCTAAGTCTGCGGCGGACAGGCCCTGGGGAGGCTGGCACACACCTCCCCGAAGCGGCGAGAACCTCATTCGGACCGCCGAGGTGCTCGCCGAGTACGAGCGCGTCTGGCGCGACCTGTTCGCCGAGGGAGGCGTCTAGGCTGATCCCGGCGGTGACCGCTCCCTCCAGAACTGGTGAGATGCACGGCATGGCCTCTACGGTCGAACTTCGTGAGATCACGCAGGACTCACTTCAGGCGGTGCTAGATCTTGCGGTCGAGCCTGAGCAGGAGCAGTACGTCGCCGCGAACGCGCGCTCGATCGCGGAGGCCCACTTTGAGCGGCGGGCATGGTTTCGGGCGGTCTACGCCGACGATGATCCGGTGGGGTTCGTCATGGCGTTCCGCGACCCGCCCAACGAGTTCTGGGTCTGGCGCTTCATGATCGACGCCGGCCACCAGGGCAAGGGGTACGGCCGGCGCGCGCTGGAGCTGCTCGTCGAGGAGGCACGCCAGGACGGCGTCAAGGAGATGAAGCTCAGCTACCACCCGGGCGAGCGCTCCCCGCGTGCTTTCTACACGCGCTTCGGGTTCGTCGACACCGGCGAAGTCGACGAGGGAGAGACCGTGATGCGGCTTACGCTCGACCAGCCGCGCCGGCCGCGACAAAGCGGCGGAGTGCAGCGTCCGAGGGGCGAGCCCGGCTCGTAGGCCCAACCAAGAGTCACCGCTACGCCTCCCGCTGCCGCGAAAGTTGCGGTTGACAGGCACGAGCCGCGGGTGCACTATCAAAGACTCCGAACCGGCTCTCGAAAGGAGGCTATGGCGATGAATCACCGCTTTACCGTCCCGTCATGGCCTTACCGCATGCCGGGTTTCATCACGGCGTAAGCCGCTCGCACACCCTCGTATCGGGTCTCCCGCACGGGGGCGCGGGACAAGTCCACGACCTCTCAAGGAGGGGCACATGAGCGTTCGGTTCCTTTGCAGCCGAACCCCGAATCCGTCCACCTCGATCAGTGAAAGGAGGAGCGATGTCTGTATTCGACCTGGACTCTCGCCGCCTGTACGCGCGTGAGTACGCGGAGCGGCTGAGGCGAGACGCCCAACCGCTGGTGCCGCGGCGGCGTCGTCGGCGACTGCTGCTGCAGTTGCTGCGCGAGTTGCCGCTGCTGTCCGCCCGCCGGCGCGCAGCGTCGCTGCGTCCGAGCAGCTAACGATGACGCGCGATGACGACAAGCGACGCGCCCGAGGAGTCGCCCCGGGCGCGTCGTCTTTATGAGCGCCCGGTTCAGCAGGCCGACGAGGTTCGGCAAAGACGACGACCGCGCGCGCCTCTTTACGGGCTCGGCTCGGCCACCGTCTGCGCCTCGATTGCCGGTTTCCTCGTGAACGGCAATGCCGCTGCGGCTCCGACGGCGTAGCCGATGACAACGGCGGCAATCGACCCGGCGGTGCTCGGCTTGTTGATCATGATCCAGACGACCCCGAGGACGATGCCGGGATTCGCGAACGTGACAACCCAGAGCACGGGATCACGCGCCAGCCGCCCCGCTCGTTCGCCGAGCGGTCCTGGGCCATTCTCGCGCAGGGCGTGTTGGAGCGCCTTGGCGCTGCGACCTGCGAGGAGCGGCCCCTGAAGCGCGACGAGGGCAAGCGCGGCGATCGAAACGTCGATCCAGCCGGTGCTCCATGTCCACAGATCGGTTGTCAAGTAGGCGCCGGTAGCGAACAGGCCGAGAATGGCAACGGGGAACACGCGTTTCGCCTGGCCCGCGAGCATCCCCCATGGCAATGCGTCGGCGAGAGTTTGCGCCGCCCGCAAACGGAACAAGCAGACGCCGGTCACGGATGCGGCACCGATGCCTAAGAGCAGCGAGAGGACGTGCAGGTACAGGACGGTGTGGTAACTGTCCATTCCGATCCTCCTTCAAGTAACACCCGGGCTCGGGCCATCGCCGCGCGCCCGCTTGGATCGATTAGACCAGGTTGGGGGACTCTTTTCTAGGGGCGCGACCTTTGAACGGCGTCATGTTGATCTTGCTGCTTTCTCGTCGGACGCGACGCCATGCACTCCGCGGGCGTCGCGCGCTTGACGATCCGATTAACCCGTCTGGGTCATGCGGTTCCGCCCGGATGTCGCAAGACTTCTGCGGGCCGCTCCTCGACCCCCAACGGGTGGCGGCTACTGCACCTAGAACGAAGACGGCGCGCCGAGGCGGGCCGTCGTCGTTTCGGCGTGCCCCGGTCAGGCGGGCGCCAACCTCGTCTTCCGCGTCTGGCGAACCGCGAAGAACGCGAGCCCGGATACGAGCAGGAGTGCGATGACCGCTCCGCTGACGATCCCGTATGCGACGTCGGCGCCGCCGTCGATCGTCGCGATCGGCTCGTGCGTCACGGGCGCCGTGGTGGAGTCGTCGCCGAGGTAGGGAACCTCGCCCGGGCCGAGCCTTAGGGTCCGGTGGCTGACGTACGGGATCTCGCCTGGGCCGAGCTTTACCGCCGTGATCTCGACGGGGGGCTGCTCCTGCTTGACCGCCGAAGGCTTCGCCTGGGCGGCAGGCGCCAGAACAGCCGCGACCGCTATGCCGAGAGCGATCCGGCGAAGGGTGTGCCGCTTCGTGCGCTTCATGGGGCGCTCCTCTCTGGGCTTCTGGGCTGCCTCCTAGGCTAGGAGCGTGCGGGCATAGCGTCGTTCGCGTACTCGACGCCCGAAGTCTCAAGAGCGCGACTCTTCTTGGCGCGGTCGCTTCCTGTGCGCAAGATATGGGCGAGCCCGCCCAAAGGAGGAAAGCCTGTGAGAACCGCAGCCGTCCGTCTGTCCCTGCTCGCCGTCGGGATCCTCGTCGGCATCCTGATCGGCGCCGCCGCCGGCTCCGGCGCGGAGCAGCGGCCGACGGCCAACCGCAAGACCGAGGCCAAGAAGCCGATTCGCGGGCCGCGCGGGCCGCGCGGGCCTCGGGGCTACCGCGGGCCGCGCGGGTTCACCGGGCCGATGGGCCCGACCGGGACGGCGGGCAAGGACGGCGAGCCCGGCGCGGCGGGCGCGACGAAGGCGCTCTACCGCGCCGCGGCCGACTCGGCGACGCTTCAGACCTACTTCACCGGCCCGGGCTTCGTGCTCGAGGCGGCCTGCAACCCGTTCCAGGCGCGTCTCCGCTCGACCGCGAACGACGGGCTCGTCCTCCTCTCGGGCACGGACCACCAGGCCACGCCCGTTCCGTTCGTCGCCACGGACTCCGACTTCGACAACGGTGAGGTCGTCAACCTGTACCCCGCCGCGGCCAAGCGCGAGGTGACGGGCACGCTGGTTCTCACGACGCCCTCCGCCGCGGTCTCGACCTATGTCTACGCAATCGACTTCGACACTGCCGCCGGCGCCTGCGTGGTCGGTGGCACGATTTCGCCCGCGCCGTGAGCCTCACGGAGACCCTTCCGTCCGCCTGGTACGTCGAACCGGCTTATCTCGACGACGAGCTCGGGCGTGTGTTCGACCGCTCCTGGCAGTACGCCGGGCCGTCTGAGCTCGTGGCCGAGCCGGGGACGTTCCTGACCACGCGTGCGGGCCGTGTCCCGATCGTGGTCACCCGCGACACCGACGGCGGGCTCAACGCCTTCGTCAACGTCTGCCGCCACCGCGGCGCGGAGGTCGCCCGCGAGCGCAACGGGCGGCGTAAGTCGCTCCAGTGCCACTACCACGGCTGGACGTACGGCCTCGACGGCCGCCTTCGGGCGGCGCCTCGCACCGAGGCCCTCGACCTCGAGGGGGTCGAGCTTCCCCGCGTGAGCGTCGAGACGTGGGGACCGTTCGTCTTCGTCAACCCGGATCCCGAGGCCCGCCCGCTCGAGGACGCGCTCGGCGAGCTGCCGCGGATCGTCGCGGACGCCGCCGTCCCGCTCGAGGCGATCCGACCGCGCCGGAGCTCGAGCTACGAGATCCAGGCGAACTGGAAGCTGGTCGTCGACAACTACCTCGAGTGCTACCACTGCCCGGTCGCGCACCCCGGTTTCACCAGCGCGTTCAACGTGGACGACTACACGCTGACCGAGTACCCGACCTTCTCGGTGCAGCGGACGCCGGGACGCGAGGCGGGCGAGGGGCTCTACGCCTACCTGTGGCCGAACTTCACGCTGAACGCCTATCCGGGGCCCGGCAATGTCTCGGTCAACCTGTTCGTCCCGCTCGCCGCCGACCGGACGCTCGCGCTGTTCGAGTACTACCTAGCCGACGCGGTCACGGACGCCGAGGGCGACGAGTTCGTCGCGTTCGTCGACCAGGTACAGCGGGAGGACACCGAGCTATGCGAGTCGGCGCAGCGCGGTCTGCGCTCCGGCCGCCTCGAGCGAGGCCTGCTCGTGCCCGGCCGCGAGGATGGCCTCGCGCACTTCGAGCGCCTCGTGCAGCAAGCGCTTCACTGAGGTCCGGCTACTTGACGGAGCCGGCGAGCAGGCCCTGCACGAAGAAGCGCTGCAGGCTGAAGAAGACGATCAGCGGCACGGCCATCAGCACGAAGGAGCCGGCCGAGAGCAGGTGCCACTCGACGCCGTAGGTCGACTGGACCTGGCTTATCCGGACCGTCATCGGCAGCAGGTCGGGCTCCTGCACGAACACCAGCGACATCAGCAGGTCGTTCCAGACCCAGAGGAACTGGAAGATCGCGAATGACGCGAGCGCCGGGACCGACAGCGGCATTACGACCCGCAAGAAGATGCGGAAGTTGGAGGCGCCGTCGACGCGTGCAGCCTCGATCAGGTCGCGTGGCAGCGTGATGAAGAAGTTCCGTAACAGGAAGATGCAGAACGGCAGCGCGAAGGCGCTGTGCGCGAGCCAGATGCCGCCGAACGAGCCGGTGACGAACGTCCGGTCGCCGAAGACGTTCTCGCCGAGCGACTGGAAGAGCTTCAGCATCGGCACCAGCGACATCTGGATCGGGACGACCATCAGCGCGACGATCGCGAGGAAGATCGTGTCCCTGAACGGGAAGTTGATCCACGAGAAGGCGAAGGCGGCGAGCGCGCCGATGAAGAGCGGCAGCAGCGTGGCGGGGATGCTGATGAAGAGGCTGTTCAGGAAGCTCGAGCCCATGTCGGCGCCGCTCAGCACCTGGTCGTAGTTGTCGAGGGTGAAATTCGCGGTCGAGAGCGTCTCCCACCACCCCGACGACGCGATGTCCGGCCGCGGCCGGAACGAGGTGATGAGAAGGCCGACCGACGGCACGAGCCAGATCACCGCGACAATCATCAGGACAATGTGCACGGGCGACCGCGTGAGGAACTCCACGATCCGGGCCGACAGCGTGGCTGGCTTGGGACGGACGAGTTCGGCGGCCTGGGTCGTCATCCCTGGATCGCCTGACTGCGGAAGCGTTTGATGTTGAAGAACATGATCGGGATGATCAGGAGCAACATCACGACGGCGATCGCCGAGCCGTAGCCGCCCTTCCCGCCCTGGAAGGTCTGGTCGTACATCATGTAGGCGATGACCTGGCTTTTCCCGTTCGGGCCGCCGGCGGTCATGATGTAGATGATGTCGAAGAGCTTGATCACGTTGATCATCAGCCAGACGGTGACGACGGAGATCGGCAACGCCAGCAGCGGCAGCTGAATCCGGCGGAAGATCGCCCACTCGTTGGCGCCGTCCGTGCGCGCGGCCTCGATGATCTCCTGCGAGATTCCTTTCAGCGCCGCGGACAGGACGACCATCGCGAAGCCTGCTGACGCCCAGACGTAGGCGAAGATGATCGAGTAGTTGACGGTGTCCTCGCGACCGAGGTAGGGCAGGGCGTCTAAGCCGAAGATGCCAGTCCGGATCGCGTTGAGGACCCCGATGTCCGGGTCGGGGCTGTAGACGAACTTCCAGATCAACCCGACGGCGACGGCCGAGATCGCCATCGGCACGAAGATGATCGCCTTGATGAGCGCTTCGTAGCGAACGCGGGTTGCGAGCACGGCGATCAGCAGGCCGATGGCGAGGCAGATCGCCGTGTAGAGCAGCAGCCAGAGCACGTTGTTGACGAGCGCGCCCTCGGGCGGGAACGTGTCCAGGTTGAGAAAGCGCCGGTCCTCGGTGAAGAGCCTCGTGTAGTTCTCGAACCCGACCCATTCACGCGGCTCCAGCCCCCGGCCCGTGTCGAACGAGAGCCGGATCGTCCAGATCACCGGGTACACGAGCAGCGCGAGCAGCAGGATCACGGCGGGCGCGATGAAGAGCGTGGCCTGCCAGCCCGACCGCTTCGTCCACCGGGGCAGCCGTTGGCGGGGGGTTGCCCCGCCAACGACCGATCCGGGTGCTGCCGTAGAGCTCAAGCTACTGCGACTCGAACTCCGCCGAGGCCTGGTTCTCGAAGTCGTCCAGCGCCTTATCCATCGAGCCGTTGTTCTTCATGATCCCCTGGAGGACCGTCGGCCACTCGGTGCCGAGCGCGCCCGGCAGGAGGTCGGAGCCGTCGAACGCGAATACTTCGGCGTTCTGGACCTGCTCGGCCTCCTTGCGGACGAGGTCGTTGGGGTACGCATCGAGCGGCACGGCCTTGTTCGGCGACACGATCGCGCCGGTCGAGACCCACTCGGTCCCGGCTTCCTCGCCTGCGAGGTACTCCATCAACTCGGAGGTGTTGTCGTTGTCGTCGAACGCCACCGCCACGTCACCTGCCCCGAGCAGCGGAGTTCCAACCTCCGAGTTGATCTCGGGGAACTGGAAGAAGTCGATCGTCTGGCCCGGCTTGAGCGCCGTGTTGACCTGTCCCGTCGCGATCCCGCCGACGAAGCCACCCTCGTAGTACAGCTCGGCCTTCGGGCTCTTCCCGAACACCTGGCCGATCGAGTCGACGAACGGCGTCGCGAGCGCGCCCTCGACACCGCCCGGCAGGTTCGGGTTGCTCAGCACCTTGTACATCTCGGTGAGAGCGGCCTTGACCGTCTGGTCGTTGAAGTGGATGTCACCGGAGAACAGCTGGTTGTA
>Ga0126306_10001448_pt1 | contig 12713 bp, 14 predicted proteins | sample Plot27_FD_92592 | JGI IMG/M metagenome (GOLD analysis project Ga0126306, IMG submission 92592) | Serpentine soil microbial communities from UC McLaughlin Reserve, CA, USA - Plot27 | ecosystem: Environmental > Terrestrial > Soil > Grasslands | place: USA: UC McLaughlin Reserve, Lake County...
CATCGACGAGCCCAACCAGCCCGCCGGGACGCTCGGCGCGCTGACGTTCGCCGAGCTCCAGGCCCGCGCCCGCGCGATCAGCGCCGGCCTTGATGCCATGGGCGTCGGCGCCGGTGAGCGGATCGCGGTCGTCAGCCCCAACGCCGCGCGGATGCTCGAGCTGTTCTATGGAGCAACCGCAACGGGCCGTATCGTCGTGCCCGTCAACTTCCGACTCAAGCGCGATGAGGTCGCCTACATCGTCGAGCACAGCGGGGCCTCGCTGCTGCTCGTCGACCCCGAGCTCGACGAGCCGCTCGCAGACGTCCGCGCGCCACGCCGGCTGATGCTGGGTCGCGACAGCGACGAGGCGCTGCTGCGCTTCGGCCGCGAGCCGCGGCCCTGGGACCACGTCGACGAGAACGCCACGGCGACGATCAACTACACCAGCGGCACGACGGTCCGCCCCAAGGGCGTCGAGCTGACCCATCGCAACCTCTGGCTCAACGCCACCGTGATGGCGCTGCATCTCGGCATCACCGACCAGGATGTCTACCTGCACACCGTGCCGATGTTCCACGCCAATGGCTGGAGCCTTCCCTTCGCCCTGGCCGGCCTCGGAGTGCCCCAGATCGTGATGCGCCGCGTCGACGGCGCCGAGGTCCTGCGGCGCGTCGAGCGTCACGACGTCACGCTCTGCGGCGGCGCGCGCACCGTGCTTGACATCGCGATGGGCGCGGCCGCGGCGTGGCCGCGGCCGCGCCCTCGGCGGCTCCGCCGTCGGCGTCGTCGGGCTGCTGCTGCTGAGCCGCGCCGGCGCCGGCGCGGACTATGCCGCCGACATCCTGCCCGGCCTGATCGTGTTCGGGCTCGGGCTCCCGCTGGTGGGCGTGAGCAACCAGATCGCCGCCGTCGCCGAGGTCCCGCACGAGGACGCGGGCGCTGCGTCGGGCATCGTCACGACGGCATTCCAGATCGGCGGTGCGGTCGGGCTCGCGCTCGTCTCCACCGCGTCGACGTCGCGCGTGACCGACGCGGTCGCAAGCGGCATGACCCAGCCCGACGCGCTGGCCGCGGGCTTCGAGCGCGGCATGCTCGTCGCCGCCGGGCTGGCCGTGCTCAACCTGCTGGTCGGCGCCGTACGGGCACCGCGCATCAAACCCGCCCCCGCGCTCGTGGCCGAAGCGGCCGCGGCGTAGCGCTGAGCGGGTGACGGACCTCAACAGCCGCCGCGGGTGCCGCGGCGCGCCACTTCCGGCGCAGCCGCTACGCACCCGCCGCGAACCTCGCGCACCTCATCGACCGTCACCGGGGTCGTCGCCTGGGATCTCCAGGCGCCGTGCTCGCAAGGGGACGAGCCGCGGAAGTGCAGGCGCGGACTGCTGATCCTCCACCGATGCACGAGCGAGCCGCAGTGAGCCCGTCAGCGGTGCCTTCCATGCCAAGGAGCGGCGCCGCGCGATCCGGGGCGGTCCGTCAGCCACTGCTGCTATGCCCGCGACTGCGGGAGTTAGCGCGGCAGACGCGAGACGACTGCCGTTCGTCCTGAGCGAGCGTGTGGTGAGCGTCAGCCGAGGCGCCCGCTCGGCGCGGGAAAGCGACAGTGACTGGCGCTTCGTGCAGTCGCACGCGTCGGCTCCCTCCGACGCCTGAGCACCCGCGACCGCCTGTGGGCGGTTGTGCGCGCGCCATCGGAAAGTGATCACCGAGCGCGAACCCGGAGTCCGCGAACGTCGGCGAATCTGGGGTGATGATGCGCTGCGGCTGCCAGACGCCGACGATCGTCTCCGGGCCCCGTCGGGGGCCGGTGGAGGCGTCAACCGGCTAGACGGCGGTGGGGCCCGTCACCTGGTTCCGGCTCCTGGGCGGTGGCCGCGGCGATCCCGAGCTGTGCGACGAGTGCGACGGCCACGACCGCCACGGCGAACGGCACGCGCAGAAGGCGGCTTCTCGACGAGATCCTCGACGCGCGCCGGCTAACCGGCGGCCGCGTTGGCGCGACTCAGCCGGACCGTCGTCAACCAGTCGTACCGCCCTCGCCCATGGCGCTCGACGCCCATGGACCGAGCGTGGTGGCCGCCGCCACCCCGCCGCAGCGCCCAGGAAACCCCGCCGGCTCAGTGTCTGATCGCTCCTCATGGCCCCTCCCTTTCCGCCTCCTGCCCGGTGGGCGGCGATCGTTCACCCGGGAAAATACCCGATCCGGGCAGATTTCGCCGGTCACCGGCGAAATTGCGCGCGGCCGCCGAAGGCCGCGGCGGGCCAGGGCCGCCCCGGCGCGATTGCCGGCCGGGGCGGCCCGCAGCCTCAGAGGTTCGGATTGCCGATCGACGGGCCGGCGGGCAGGATGTCGTAGTAGTGCTGCGGGTCGACCTGCGAGATCGCTCCGGTCGCGAGCCCGACAAGCATCGCGCGCAGGCCGGTGATCTCCTGGCGTATGAGCATGCCGTTGGACTTCAGCCGGGCGGTCCGGAGCTCGTAGAGCATGATCGCCGAGCCCAGCAGGTTGTAGGACCCCAGCGCGGTGCCGGGCAGGTCCACGTCCGGGTAGCGGGTGATGCCGGTGAACGGCGAGTTGCCCAGCTTCTGCAGCTGGTCGTACACGTAGGCGTTCAGCTGCAGCGAGCGCGCGTGCGCGTCCGGGTCGAGCGGGAACTCCGGCGTGCCGTCGGTCACCTCGCCGACGATCTGCAGCGTCGTCAGCTGGTTGTCGTCCTCGCTCTGCGTGTTCGAGCCCCGATGGTGCATATCGACAAATACGTCGGGCCGCAGCCGCTGGTACACCGCGACCGACGCGCGCGCCTCCGGCGTGACGAAGAACCCGGGCAGGTCTGACCGGCCGGGCAGCAGCGCCTCATCGCCCGGCGCCAGGCGGAAGTCGAGGTCCGGGCTGAAGTCCCGGTTGATGTCATAGCCCCCGGGCCGGGTCGCGTTCGGACTCAGGTGGTACCACGGCGCGGGCGTCGACGCAGCCAGCCCCCACTCCTCCGGCGTCCACTCCTGCGTGTTCTGACGCCGCTGCACGAGCCGACCGTCGACCGAGTACGCCGCACCGTCCATGTTCATGCGCGGCATGATCCAGATCGTCGTCGTGTCCAGGATCTGCTCGACCTGAGGGCTGCCGGACAGCGCCAGCTCCTGCAGGAGCTGGACGGACGTCTCGCTGCCGAGCGGCTCGCCGCCGTGGATCTGCCCCTCGATGAGCACGCCCTGCTTGCCGGGCGACGGCTCGCCGAGCTTGGCGAGGTAGATCGGCCAGCCCCCCGCGCTCTGCCCGACGACCTCCACCTGGAGGCGCCCACCCGAGCGGGCCTCGATCTGGCGCAGCACCTTGCCGAGGCCCTCGTTGGAGGTCAGCGCGTCCAGGCGCACCTCCTGCTCGGGCTGGATCCACGGCCCGTTCGGCACCGACTGCGGCTCGGCCACCGCGAGCGGCGCGGCCACGGCGAGCAGCGCGACGGCAAGCGCCGCCGCGCGAGCGACGAACTCCATGAGAACTCCCCTCCCTTGAGTTGACTGCACGCTCCCTGTCCCGCGCAGCAGGATACCTCTCAGGGCCAAATCGCGCGGGCCGATTCCGCCGGGCGTTTGACGGGCGCCCCCGCCTCCAGCCCGTCTGGAATAGTCCCGGTGTCAACGCACGGAGGAGGGGCACATGTCTCGACGGGGATTGTTGACGGCGGCCTGCGCGCTCACGCTCGCGGTCGGCCTGAGCGGGCCGGCGGGAGCGGACCCGCCCGGCCACGTACCGGGCGGACCGTGCGTCGAGCCGAGCCAGCAGGTGCAGCTGGCGAGCGTGGCGAGCTACGAGGACGTCGTACGTGGTCTGCGCTCGATCGAGGAATCCAGTCAGGGCGCCGTGGAGGTTGCGAGCGCCGGTCAGTCCGGCGAGGGCCGGCAGCTGCCGTACGCCACTGTCGGGCACGGTCCGGACGTCGTCTGGCTGCAGGCGCGAATCCACGGCAACGAGCTGCTCAGCACCGAGGCCGCCCTGCAGATGCTCAGGTATCTCGGCAGCAGCGGCAGCCCGGAGGCGGAGCGGATCCGGGATGCGCTGACGGTGATCGTGATCCCGATGTACAACCCGGACGGCGCCACGGCGAACATCCGCCAGAGCACGACGCCGAACCGGATCGACCTCAACCGCGACTGGGAGAACTTCCAGCAGCCGGAGTCGCGCGCGTTCTACGCGCTGTGGGAGCGACTGCGCCCGCGGCTGGCGCTGGACATGCACCACTTCGGCGGGGCGCAGACGGTCGACGGCACCCCGGAGCTGAACACGTTCATGATCGGCGCCCGGTCGATCGACCCGAGCCGGATGACGGCCGAGCAGTGGCTGACCAACCGCCAGATGGCGATGATCTCGGTCGGCGCACTCGACACGCCAGGGACCGCCGGTGTCGCCCGCTACCCGCTGATCGACATCACCAATGCCGTGATCAGCCGGATGCTGCTGGGCGGGCCCGGCCCCGATGGCAGCGATCCCGGCTTCCGGACCCAGGGCGCGATCTTCTACGAGGTCCGCTCCGTCGGCCAGAAGAGCAACGGCATGCTCGAGCAGTTGTTCCTGCGGCCCGCGATGGCGGTGCTCGACGCCGCCGCCGACGGCAGCCTCTACGACCACCCCGGCAGCGGCTGGGACGCGCTCCCGTTCGGCGACGGCGTGCCGTGCGGCGGCGGTCCGGGGATGTAGAGCCGATGCGACCGTGTATACATCCCGGCGTTGCCGGAGTCCCGCTGACGAGGGGGTATCGATGAGAGGACTGCTGGCGTCCGGCGTTGTGGCGGTGTGTCTGCTGGTCGGGGCGAGCGTCGCCCAGGCCGATCACACCCACGTGCTGATCCTTCCCAACGGCAACTGCGCGATTCTCGCGGCCCAAGGGAACGAGAAGTATCTGATCCTTCCGGACGTGCTCTTCAGCAACAACCCGAACGTGGATGCCGACGACGCCGCGGGTGGCCTCGGCAGCCTGCCGCTGAACCGCAGGCATCCGCTGCACGTGCTGGTGCACCTCGGCGTTCCCGGCGCCGATGGTGACATCGCGGTGATGGGCTCGGCCCAGGATCCGTGCGCCGCGACGGGCAACTACGTGAACGGATAGCTCCGCCCCCCAGGCGAGGAGCGCCGGCCACCGCAAGCGTGGCCGGCGCTCGCGGGACGTGAGGTCAAGCCGCCCGGCCGCAGACCACCGGCCCGTCAGGTGCCGGACGGAACTCCTGGAGCCGCACGCCCTCGACCATCGGCTCGGCGGCCTGCGGATCCAGCAGCAGCGGGATCAAGCCGCGCAACCGCTGTGTCATCCGGACGAGGTAGCCGGGCCTGCGGTTGATGTAGCCCGGCGCGCGCTCGACCGCGATCCCGTGCAGTCGCAGGCGGCGCTCGACCGTGCCCTCCGGCCGCTGCCCCACCAACGGCTGGGAACGTTCGCAATTTGCGGAAGGTTTCGTGGGTTACGGGGAGGTGCGTGGGAGTCGAGACCGGGTACAGGCCGCGTGGAACCTGTGACGGGGATGGGCTCCGAGGGAGGAGCCCGGCGGTCCGCAGCGGCGCACTCGCGCGGGTGCAGACCATCGCGGTTTCTCGGAGATGCGACGGGTCGCGCGCGTGGCTCGACCCGAAGGAGGGGAGGTACAGCATGGGGGGTAAGTCGTTGCGGCTTGCCGTCCTCGCGACGTTCGGCTTCGCGCTGCTGGCGCAGCCGGCCCAGGCGCAGCGGGTCGACTTCGAGAAGGAGACGCACTTCCGCTGCTACACGATCAGCAACCAGACGCCGCAGCCGGCGCGGACCGTGACGCTCCAGGATCAGTTCCTCGAGGCCACGCTCAGCATTGACGAGCCGAAGTGGTTCTGCCCGCCGACGTCCAAGAACGGGCTGTCGCTCGAGGAGCCCGAGGAGCATCTGACGGCATACGACGCTCCGTGGCCGCTGGAGCCGGACCTGAGCGTGTCGACCGAGGACCAGTTCGGGCCGCGCACATTGCGGGTGATCGGCGCCCGGGAGCTGTTCGTTCCGACGCAGAAGCTGGTCGGCGATCTCGGCTTCCCGGATCGGCTCAACCACTACTGGTGCGATGAGGCGTACGGGCCGAAGGTCGGGCAGACGGTCACGCTGGACGACCAGTTCGGCGCGGACAACGTGCGCGTCGAGCGACCGCGCCGGTTCTGCAACCCGGTCGAGAAGGTCTCCGAGCCCGGGCGGTTCCGAATCATCGAGCGCGCGGTGCATCTGACCTGCTACGAGATCTTCGGGCCGCAGAAGACGGTCGCGCAGACGTTCGGGGTGCTCAACCAGTTCGAGCAGGACGCGTTCACGATCACGTCCCACCAGCTGCTCTGCGTGCCGTCCGCAAAGCTCGGCTTCACACCGATCCTCGGCTGACACGCCGCCACCGGAACGGGGCGAGGCGCACTCGCCCCGTTCCCAGGCCCGCGGCCCGTCCGTGAAGGCACTACGAACGGAGAACGCGCTCCTCCACACGCGACGTGATCGTTGGACCGTGAGCGGTCTGATCGGCTACGGCCACTCGATCCGTTGAAGGATTCGGAACCCGAGCGCGTCCACCGAGCGCGCGCAGTTCGACAGCACCACGACCGCGGTGTGGGTGGCCGGCACGAACCCGGCGAAGCTTCGGAAGCCGCCCGTTCCACCGTTGTGGAACAGCAGCTCGTGCTCGGTGCCCGGGAGCGGCGGCCGTGTCCAGCCGAGCCCGACCGCGACGCGGCGGTGGCGTGCTCGGAGAGCGTGCGTCAGCGGGCGGCAGATCCGCTCCTGGACGAGCCGCTCGTAGCCGCGGCGGGCGCGCAGGACGAGCAGGTGCCCGAGCAGGCCGTAGCCGAGGTTCGAGTACCGCGGCCGCCCGCCGGGCTCCCGCCGCAGCCGCGTGGCCGACAGGCCGGCGCAGAGGCCCTCGACGGTGAACCAGGCGTAGGGGTTGCGGCGGTGGCGCACCGAGCGCAGGAAGAAGCCGTGCGGCAGACGCGGCAGCCCGGCGGTGTGGGTGGCGAGGTCGCTGAGCGTGATTGGCCGTCCCCGCACCGGCAGCTCGACGCCCGGCGGGAGGTATCGCTGCACGGGGTCGTCGAGCGCCAGCAGCCCCTCTTCGACCAAAGCACGTACTCGAGCGTCGGCGCCACGCTCGTCGTGCAGGCGGTGGCCGCCTTCCGCAAGCGCCACCCGGACGTCAAGCTGACGCTGCTCGAGGCCGGCCGCGACAAGCTCGTCCAGGACGTGCGGGCGGGGGACCTCGACCTGGCGGCGGTGTTCGACTTCCCCGCCCTCGGGCTGCGGGTCGACGATGGCCTCGAAGCTCGGCAGCTGCTCGAGGAGCCGCACGACCTCGTGCTCCACCCCGAGCACCGCCTCGCGCGAAGGCGGAGAGTCGCGATGGCGGACCTGCGCGACGAGGACTGGCTGTTCCCGACGCTCGGCCCCGACTCCCCGACCCAGAAGCTGTTCACGGCGGGCTGCGCCGCGGCTGGCTACGAGCCCAGGGTCGTCTTTCGGGTCAACGACTGCGAGATGTTTCAGTCCCTCGTCGCCGCCGGCGTCGGGATCGGCTTCCTCCCGCGCCTCGCCCTGCACCCGCTTCACCCGGCCGTGGTCATCAAGCCCGTCGCAGCGGCTCCCAGGCGGCGAATCCTCGCCGTCAGCCATCGAGGCGTTCGCTCCATCGCATCGGAGGCGTTCCTCGCGCTGCTCGAGGGCTACGCAGCCGCCTATCCGAAGCTGCAAGAGCCGGCGCGGGCCTGATCGTCACGGCCCTGCCCCGCTCACCGTCGGGCAGCCTAGCCAGAGTGTCGCTCCCGCCTGTAGGCGGGAGTCTCGGCAGTTGCCCAGCTCACTGTCGAAACGGACGATGCGCGGGAGCGCTGGCGCGGCCGGCAACGACTACTGCAACCACCGGCGTAAGCGGGCGTGCGTTGACTCTCTCGCCGTACTCCGCCCGCTCGTCCGCTGCGAAAGCGCCCGGTCGCACGATCGGCACGCTCGCATTCGGCCGAATGCAGGAGCAGGTTTGCACGACCGCGATCCCGGCCGGCCCGCTCGATGAACCCGGGCGGGCGAGGCGGCCGGGCGCTCGGCCGGCAACGCGCTGCCCGATCCCCGACGGCAGGCGGCTAGCGGCTCGATGGGCTGCTCGAGTGGCTCGTGTCGGCAGCGTTGCGGTCGCGGTCGCAAGGGCCGAGTCCGCAGCCGTCACGCTGCTGGGCGGACATGCTCGTGGAGGCGTGTGGCGCGACTGGCGCGCATGTCTGGACGACGCGCGTCGGTTGCTCGAGCTGGGCTTGGGCCTGGCTGGCCGTGATCCCGCGGAGATCGACGAGCACGACCGTGTGTCCGATCTGCAGCTCGCTTACGGCGCGGTCCACGGCGTGGTCGTCGAGCGGCGCCCTGTTCAGGAGCCGCCGGGCTCCTCGGAGGCCGGTGACGCGCGTGCGTTCGGCGTCGCCGTCGGGGCTGACGATCGTGATGCGGTCGGTGTCCGCGAACGAGCCTTGGCGTTGCCCGTCGGGATTGCCGGCGAAGCTGCCGGCGCCTTGGCGGCGTAGGACCGTGCGGTTGCCGTAGGTTCCGATCGGGGCGTCGGGTGCGGCCGGGCCGGCGAACCCACCGACGGGTTCCCGGCGGACGTCACGTGGTTCGCGACGCGTCAGAAGGCGGATGTCTCGATCATGAACGCCGCTGTCGCGTAGCGCCTCGAGCGCCCGGCGCGCCGCCGTTTCAGTGGGATATGCGTTGCTCAAGGTCGTCAAGTGCGGAAGGTGGGGCGGTTGCGTCCTGTTTGCGCCGAGTCCTTTGCCGGTGCGGTGCCGCTCTTGGCCTGATCGTTCAGCAGCTTGAGCACCGGAATCTCCGAGCACTATGCTTACGCAGGAACCCTGCGAATACTATGCAGGCTTCCTGCGATTGTCAAGGAGGGAAATGCCAGACGAGCGCTCGCGTGTCGTCACACTGATCGCGCTGTTTCGCGAGACCGCCCGGCTGATGGTGGAGGAGCTGGTGGAGCGCCTGCACGCGGCCGGCTACCGTGACCACACGGCCGCACACCATCCCGTCTTCGAGAACATCGACCGGGAGGGGACTCGTCGCCTGACCGTGCTGGCCGCGCGAGCCGGGATGACCCATCAGTCAATGGGCGAGCTGGTGCAAACGCTCGAGCGCCGCGGCTACCTTGAGCGCCGGTCCGATCCCTCGGACGGGCGCGCGACGCTCGTGCGGCTCACCGCCCACGGGCGAGAGGCCGTGCGTCGAGCCGTCGCGGAGATCGCCGAGATCGAGTCCGCTTGGCTCGAGCGCTTCGGGCGAGCCGGCCTGGACGCCGACCTCCGGGCACTGCTGGAAGCGACGCTGCGCGAGCGGGAGGCAGAGCGCAACCTTGGGTCAGCTGACGAGCTCGATTTCCTTCTGCGATAGGCGGCGTCCATCTCGGCGCGAGAGCGGTGTCGGCTGGGTGAGACGCCTCCTTACGCACAAGCGAACTAGCTCGGGGGTGCCTCCACGAGAGTCCTCAGAAGTCCCTCGAACTCGCGGACCACTCGCCGCCGTGCCGCCTCGCGATCCGAGGCCCGGGCGACGAACAGCGCGCCCTCGGTCAGCGCGCCGAAGAGCAGGTGGGCGAGCGGGTCGACCGGGCGACGACGGATACGGCCGGCGGTCATCAACCGTGAGAGCCCGTCCTTGATCAGCGTGAGGCCGTAATCGGTCTCGAGCTCGTGCATGACCTCCCAGCCGAGGACGCCGGGAGCGTCGAGGAAGACGATCTGCTGCACCGCGGGATCGAGTGCCTCGCCGAGGAAGGCGCGGCACCCGGCGATGAAGCCCGACGACGGATCGGCCTTGCGTGTGTACGCCTCGGCCACGACCGTGGCGAGCCGTCGCTGCTCGTCCTCGAAGACCGCTCGGAAGAGGTCGCGTTTGCCTTCGAAGTGGTGGTAGAGCGCGCCCTTCGTGACGCCGCAGCTCGAGACCACCGCTTCCAGTGACGTCGCGACGAAGCCGCGGCTGGCGAACAGCTTCCGCGCCGCGGCAAGCAGCTCACGGCGAGTAGTCTCGGACCGCTCGCGCTGCGAACGGCGGACGGCCGGCTTCGCCGAGACGTCTCCGCGGGTCATTAGGTTCTAGGTCGAAGGGGTGCTCGCGCCGATAGGCCGTGAACGAATTACGCAGCTGCCATCCGTGAGGGCAGCATTGCTTGACATACTATCGGTATGCACTAACGTACCGAGGGTATGTCGGTACGTTCGACTTCGCCGGTGGATCGCCCCGTGAAACGCGAGGTCGGGGTGATCGGCGCGGGCTCGTCGGGGTTGGCGGCCGTGAAGGCGCTGCGCGAGCTCGGCGTGGCGATCGAATGCTTCGAGCGCGGCTCGGACGTCGGCGGCGTGTGGCGCTACGAGAACGACAACGGGCTCTGTTCGGCGTACAGGTCGCTGCGCACGAACGCCTCGCGCGCGCAGATGGGTTACCCGAGCTTCCCCTTGCCGGAGTCATGCGGCGAGTTCCCGCATCACGTCGCGATGGCTGCATAACCCCAGCAGAGAAACGTCCATGAGCAAGGTCAGGTTCGAGATCACTTCCTGATCTATGGCTTGGCCAACTGGAACGACGAGCGCTCGTGGAGCGGGCACGGCACCAGCCTCGGCCGAGTAAACCAGCTGACGCTCGCCTTCGGTAGTCGGCCGAGCGTCGTCGTCGAGACCTGCTTCGAGCGCACCGCTGAGAGTCATGAGACGCGCCTGGAGCGAGCACTCGAGCAGCTCCTGACCTCACCGCCCTCCGACGAAGCGTGGCAACGCCTCTCGCCCGCCGCGCTCACCGTCCTGATCGAGCAGGACCAGCTGCGCGCCGGCGAGCGCGTCGCCGCGGTGGTCACGCACGAGCTCACGATCCCGGTCGACAACCATCCGCGACTCTTCCTCCTGGGCCGCCACGGCGAACACTGGGCCGCAGTGACGACGCCCCCGACCACAAGCTGACGGTGAAGATCACCGCCGACGAGATCGCCCCCGAAGCGGTCAGGCTCGAGCCGGTCCGCGACATCGAGCCCGACCTCAAGCCGCCGGCTACCTAAGCGCCGGCCGCTCCGCCGAGCAGGAACGCGTCGCGCAGCGCGGCGCAGAGGCCGAGCGCGAGTAGCGGGTCCTTGTGGCAGCCGGCGTCGCCGACGAGCGCCCAGCCCGGCCCGTGCGGCCGGCGCAGGAAGTTCGGCAGCTGCGTGGCGCCCGCAAAGCGCTCCTCGCGCCGCCCGTCGCGGACGCGCTCGGCGAGCTCGGGAACGACCTCGAGCGCCGCCAGGAACGCGCCGTGGAGGTTGGCTCGCACCTGCGGCAGCTCGGCGATCGGCCACGCGAAGAAGATCGCGGTCAGGTCGTCGTTCGACGGGAACGCGAACAGCGCGCGCCGCTGCCGCGCGGCGATCAGGATGCCGTCCACGGGCACGCCGCTCCAGTACGAGAAGTACCAGCACGTCAGCGTCGGCGCCGACTCGGTCAGCGGGGCGTCGACGGCCCGCGCGACCGCGGAGTTGCGCCCGTCGGCGCCGATCACCAGGCGGGCGTGCTCGGTGACGCGCCGCCGGCCGACGACCTCGCGTCCGCGGACGCCGACCACGCGATCGCGGTCTGCGACGAGCTCGTCGACCGCGAATCGCTCGCGCACCTCGGCGCCGGCCGCCGCCGCCGCCTCGACGAGCACGCGGTCGAGCGGGCCGCGGCGCGGCCCGAGCCCGAGCGGCACGCCGTCGCGGACGAGGCCGCGCCCGGTGAGCGGGCCGTCGCCGAAGTCGGTCGTGATCGTGGTGACCGGCGGACAGCCGGTGCCCAGCACACGGTCCAGCAGCCCGAGCTCGGCGAGGCGCGCCGGGCCGCTCTGATGGATGAAATGGCCGTGCGGGATCTCGCTCGGGAACGCCGCCCGGTCCACCAGCAGCACGTCCAGTCCCCGGCGCGCCAGCACGAGCGCCGTGGTCGCGCCTGCGCACCTGGCACCGATGACGATCGCGTCACGCATGACGGCACGCCGACGCTACGAGCGCACCTCCTCCGGCCCAACCCACATGGGCCCGAACCCATGCGCCCGATCGTCTCCCGCTAGCAGTGAGGCCGGCGGCTGTGCCGAAGGTTGCTACCTGGCAGCTGCCGGCGAAGCCCGATCCCGTGCAGGTATGGTGTGACCGGCGAGGTCGAGCGTCACATCGCTCGCCGTGATCTCGATGCAGGTCGCATCCACGGCGGTGAGGTCGGCGGTGAGCGTGTAGTCCCCCGGGCTGTCGAGCGCCTGACAGCTCGCCACAGGGGTTAAGTCGGCCGCGGCCGCCGGCGCGAGCGCGGCGAGGGCCCCGGGGATCGCAACGATGGAGATGAATGACCTGGTGCAGCGGGCCATGACTGCTCCTTGTTGCTTGGGCGCCAGCCCGCGAGCGCTACTCGTCGGCCGGAGCCGTGGGGACGGACTCGAGTAGGCGGCTGAACTGCTCCATCGCCTCGTGGTGCAGGAGGCCTCCGTAGCTGACTCGGGCCACTCCTAGTTCGGCGAGCTCGGCTTGCGGAGGGGCTGGCGGGATGCGGAGGACGTTGACCGGGCCCGGGGCCTCCGAGATGAACGCCGCCAGGGGGTCGCGCTCCCAGAGACCGATCGGGAACACGCAGTCGGCGCCGGCCTCTAGGTATGCCTGCGCGCGGCGTAGCGCTTCGCCGACCAGTTCCGCCTGGCTGGCATCCAACCCGGAGGTGA
>Ga0126306_10001449_pt1 | contig 12709 bp, 20 predicted proteins | sample Plot27_FD_92592 | JGI IMG/M metagenome (GOLD analysis project Ga0126306, IMG submission 92592) | Serpentine soil microbial communities from UC McLaughlin Reserve, CA, USA - Plot27 | ecosystem: Environmental > Terrestrial > Soil > Grasslands | place: USA: UC McLaughlin Reserve, Lake County...
TAGTCGGTCCATGGGAGCATGAACCTACCATGTACGACGTGCAACTCCGAGCCGGTCTTTTGAGCTATATCGACCGCGGTTTTAGCTGCCAAAGCCGCCTCCTCAGAGCCGTCAGTGGCTAGCAGTATCTTCGTAGGGAATATGCTCATCTGCTACTCCTCGTATGCAGCATGGTTGCTCTAACCATTGTCAGCTCGGGCGAAGAGCGTACGCTCAACGCTAGAGGGGATTGTTTTTGCAGTTTCAGTACCTGGCTCCCGCAGCAATACCTTTAAGAGTGAGCTCGAAGAACTCGTAATCGTTTACCCCTTCGGCTATCAATTCCTGCCCAGCGAGGTAACGCGCTATCCTAGAAAACCTCCCTAAGTCTGTACTATTCGTCTGCTCCATAACGCGAGCCCGAGACACGTATACGCCCGGTTCTCCCCTAGCTTCTTCCACCGCTACCCGCAGTACCCGGAGTGCCTCCTCTCTCGCCCTCTCGGCTTCGCTCACTATCTTTTCTCCTTCCCTTCAATGCTCTCGGGCGCGAGCGCGTCCACCTCGGTATGGGGATGTTGATCGCCCCAGGCAGGTGCGCGTCCTCGTAGTACTTTGGACCGAGCGTCTCTATCAGTACGACCTCCTCGCCCCGGTCGAGCTTCGCCTTGAGCCCCTCCCTCGTGATCTCCTTTACCGCCACTTTTACCTCCTCTCTCGCCGCCCGAGGGCAACACGATGCTTTTTTATTCTTCCTAAGCCCCCTCGACCGCCCTCTCGGCGGCTCGGAACCCGACCTTCGAGTGCGTACCGTCGCAGAAGGGCTTTTTCGTCGAGGCACCGCAGCGGCACAAGGCGATAGTCTCCTTCTCGACCGAAAACTCCTCGCCCTCGGCGTCCACGACGCGGAAAGCTCTGCCGGTCACTAGGAACGGGCCATTCTCGTACGTCGAGATCGTCGTTCTCTCTTCCATCTTCCACCCCCTTTCCTAATCTTAGACGAGCCGGGCAGGATGGCCGCGCTAAACTCGTTGCATCTGCAACTATATTGTTAGTCTAGCACTAGATAATTGCGTATGCAACTACTTTAGGCTAGACTCTTTTTGTGGCTGAGAGGACGAGCAAAGAGAGAGCGAAGCTGCGAATCGTCCGCGAGGGCGCCCTGGAGCAGGGACGAGAGGAGGCTTGGCGGGCGCTCCTCTCGGCCCACGCCGCGGCGGTCGAGCGTATCGAGCGTGGGCTGTTGGAGGCGGGTCTGCCGCCCCTAGGTTGGTACGACGTGCTACTGGAGCTCTCGGCGGCGCCGGGGTGCCGGCTGCGAATGCACGAGCTCGCCCGGGCCGTAGTCCTGAGCCGCAGCGGGCTCACCCGGTTGGTGGACAGGTTAGAGAAGGCGGGCCTTTTGCGCCGCAAGCCCGATCCCGAGGACGGTCGCGGCTCGTTCGCCGTGCTGACGGACGACGGTGCCAGGCTGCGCGAGAAGATGTGGCCCGTCTACGCGGAGGGGATCGCCAAGCACTTTGGAGCGCACATCTCCGACGAGGAGGCGGAGGTCCTCATCCAGGCGCTAGGGAGGGTACGCGCCGCCGCTGGATCGAGCTAGCGAGCGCGATACAAGTGCGCGCTCGATCTCATCCAGCGTGCGGCGACCGGGATTGTAACCTTCCATCGTCAGTCGGCGGGTTAATACGGAAGCTCAATACTGTGCTACTTTTGGTTCAACTGCGATTTCTGAACCAAAAGCCACTCGGTGGTTTCGGGCGGTAAGCCTGAACCAAAAGTAGGTTCTGCACCAAAAACGTTAAAGCCCGAGCAACTCCTCTAACCTCTTCCGGTCGAAACCGAACACCACTTCTTCGCCGTCTATGACGATGACGGGTGTGCCCGTGGCACCTATGCGCTGCACTTCGGCGAGCGCCTCTCCGTCTTTAGTGACATCCCTAGCAGTGAACTCCAAACCTTTCTCACGAAGAAACTTCTCCGTCCTGTGGCAAGGCACTCAGCCAGGCTGAACGAAAACCACGACGTCTTTTTGCGCCATCGCCATGCTCCTTTTGTCGCTTTCACAGAGAGAGTATTTTTGGTCATTGTATACGTGGAACTGGATATATAGTAGGATACTCGGGCGCAAGTATCTCGATGGTAGGCATAAAAAAGAGGGCGGGTTGCCACCCTCTCGTGACAGCCGCTCGGCACTAGGCTTACGCGGTTTCGCCTCTCCGCTAGCCGCTTCTTCGTCCGACCACGTTTCGAGGACGCTTTCCTCTTTATCTTTGCGAGGCTCAGCATCGCACAACGGTAACACCCTACCCAACTTTCGGGTTGCCTCTGTTGAGTGGAATGCCGAGAAGACCTGTTCTCGGAAGCTTAACAAGTTAGGAGGTAGGCTAACCACAACGAAACTTAGCGAGAGAGGATATATCCTTGTCTGTGGAAGAGAACAAGGCCGTCGTCCGACAGTTCTTTGAAGAGGTGTTCAACCAGCAACAGCCAGAGGTACTAGAGGAGTTACTGGCCGACAGCGTAGTGGATCACAACCAGGTCATCTTCACCGAGCCTGACGCCCCCAGCGGCATGGCGGAAGGCGTCCGGATGTTGCTCGTTGCGTTTCCCGATCTCCAGACGAGCATAAACCATCAGATCGGCGAAGACGACTACGTTAGTGTGCACCTTACGACGGCCGGCACCAACACCGGCTCCTACCCGCGGGTCCCCTAGCCCACAGGGCAGCACACCGAGTGGGAATCGACGGTTCTGTTCCGGATGGAGGGTGGCAAGATAGCCGAACTGTGGGGAACGTCCGACCGGATGGGTATGCTCACTAAACTGGGGATACTCCCAGATATCGGGTAGTAGATGTACTCTCCAATTGAGGGCTGCCATTGCCTCTATACACCGAGCATCCGAGAAGGGGTGTATCTCGGAAACTGGGCTTCTGGCATCACTTGTTACCGGCAACCCAGAGGTGCAGAGGGCATGCAAAGTCCGGGGTCTCTAAGGCAGCCCAACTCTTTCTTACCAGCTCTTTAATCGCTTCAGTTCTTAAGCGCTTGGCCCACTCAACTGCAGCTCGCCCTGCTCGACCCTCCTAGCAAAGTTCTCCAGGTCCTCGCGCAGTTCGCGCTCGGGGTTGGAGATGGCCTCGGCCACGACCTCCCCGGCTTTGCCACCGGGTGGATCAGCGTAGCTCAGCGTCACGTCTATGCGCGTACGATCTGCGCCAACCTCCTCAAAGCGTACCAGCCCGGAGTTCTCAACCTCACCTTCGGCGCTTTGCCAGGCAATGCCACGCGTTGGGCTCGCCTCAGTGGTTCGGGCATCGTAGTCTATGGTCTTGCCGAGGGGGCCCTTCACCTTCCAGTGGCTCGTATCCGGACCTGTAGCGCGAACCTCTTCTATATTGCGCATGATCCTGGGGAAGTTTTGGAAGTTGGACCAATAAAAGAACACTTCGTGCAGCGGGGCCTGTACCTCGATACTCTCGCGTATGTGCTGAGTCATAGAATCTCTCCTCCTCTTGCCCGCTTCCCCAAAGCAGGTGCATAGTTGCTTACCCGCCCTAATGATGCCAGCTCAGGAGTTTTGGCGCATACAGCGCACTCGTAACACCAACCTGGACACTGTGAGACGCGCTAGCTACCGAAATTGATCTAGGTTTAACCTGGATACTGAGAGTATTGCTCTGGAGTTTGCGCACTCGAGCAAGTTCCCGTATAGCGGAGAGGAAGCAGCGGTTGGCACTCCCTTGACAGTTGAAGACGTAAGGGAGGTAGGACATCAGGGGGGCAATGGTGTTCTCGCTTCGACCACAGCGCATCCTCGATAAACGTGTGGCTTCATCACCCCTGTAGCTCAGCGTCGATTCGTGTATTCAAGGGGATTATGAACCAGAGGATCGCAGTCTATAGTTCTGCCGAAGTGCTCTTTGTGTGCAGCAACCCGTGCAGCACCCTGGGCGAACACTTACAACAAGTCCATAGGCAAACTACGCTTATTTACAGGAATTTTTGAACACCGGCGAACAACTGCGACGGTATGTATCCGCCTTTGCACGGCGGAGGTCAGGGGTTCGAATCCCCTCGGCTCCACTCTAAAAATTATTGGTTTGTAGGAAAAACCTGAAGAGTAGGCTGGGGCCTCGATGAGTATTGAGGGTCTTTGTAGCAACCGGCCTTCCCTTGAGTCCGACCACGATGAGGTCAGCTGTCGCTAGGACCCACGCACTCTGCCGATAGGGATACTGATACAAAGAGCTTGTTTTTATAACTTTTTCGCCTCCTCAAGGATCTCGTCGGCGTGACTTTCCGGGCTTACATTGGGGTAAACTTTGGCGATTCGCCCGTCGGGATCGAGCAGAAAGGTCACGCGGTTAGCTACCCCCCGATCGCCCAGCACTCCCAAGGCCCTCGCTACCTCTCCTCCCTCGTCGGTCAGGAGCGGAAAGTTTAGCTGGTACTTCTCACGAAATTTGCGGTGAGACTCGGGAGAGTCGAGCGAAACCCCGTAGACCCGCAGTCCTGCTCGTTGATAATCGGCCATCCGGTCTCGGAAGGCGCAGGCCTCCTTCGTGCACCCTGGTGTGTCATCCTTGGGGTAGAAGTATAAGATCGTCTTCTGTCCCCTTAGATCGTTAGGGGTAAGCTTCCCCTCCTCCTCCGTGATGAAGCTGAGGCTGGGAAGTCGCTGTCCCTTCTTGGGGATAGTTACCATTTGGGTTCCTTCCTAGCAAGGCGTTTTGGTTTATTACTCGCGACCAGCTTACCCGTTGTTCTCCATTTCTACCCTTGCGCTTTCGGTACTACTAATCGCTATGCTCTCTGTCTGACGCTACCTATGAAAGGTGAACTAAATGACGAACATCCAATAACGTAGTTCTTTAGAGCACGGAGCAGAGAATGCTGCGATTCGAGCCCTACTGATCACACTCTGTGTGTAGCAACCGTGCAGCAACCCAGACGAATAACAACGAACGTTCACGAAAAGCGTTACTCGGCATTTGGTAGGCGCTCATTGTTCTCGCATCAACCTATACTCTCCGTCTACCGCTCCGAGCCTAGCTTCTCTAAAGAAGCGACAGAGACCAGGAGCCGTGCAGCCGCTCCTCCTTCATCCCTCTTGGACTCCAGCCGCCTCCGGGCTACGAGGTTGCGCACGGCGCGCGTAAAGACCGAACGCTTCGGACCCACGGGAAGTTAGAGAGCTATGGACGAACTCAGGCTGGACGGCAACGCCGCGGCCGGTACCCTCGGAGAGGTCTTCTCCTTTGAGGTGACCACCGCAGAGTACGTCTGCGGCGGATGCGGTAGGACCGGTAGGCTCGGAGGAGCGATGGTCTACGAGGTGAGGGAGCTAGGCATCATCGTTCGCTGTCCGAGCTGCGACAACGCCCTTATCCGGCTCGCCCACGTCCGTGAGCGGGTCTTGGTCGACCTCAGGGGGATGAGATACCTCACAACTGGGTAGTCCCAGAGAGGAGAGGCCCCAGAACGCTCTGGGCTGAGACTGAAGATGTGGCGACGATAGCGCGTACTGGAGGCATTAGCGGCGGATGTGTTGGCTACTATAAAAGCTGACAAGCTGGGCTTTGAAATCGACGAGCTTTTCAAGGAAGGCAAATCCATAAAGTCAGCGAACGTATCCGGCCTGATATCGCTGCCCACGTAAGAGAAGGAAGATATTATGACCTCAGATATCGGTCGCAAGAGGCCACGGCTCATACAAATTATCTGTGAAGCGTGGATCGAGGCGCAAGAGTATTCGGGGACACTAGACAGTGAGGTCGTATATAAGCGATTGATTAGCGAAGGTGAACGCTTTGCCGAGGGTGAGATGGACGCTCTGTTAACCTACTTAAGGTACAAAGAGCAGATCATTCACGGTCCCGTGCTCTTCGACCGAGAAATGAGGGCAAAGCATGGCGTTATGACTATCACCGCGATCGCGCATTGGTTATGTTAAGACTGTGAGAATGAGACATCTCTGCACAGCGGACCGGATCTATCGAGAACACTGGCGGGGTACAACCAATGGACCGCAAAGATTTCCGGGTACTCGGCCTCGCTGGCAGCCTCCGGCGGGCCTCGGTTCACCGCGGCATCGTGAGGGCGGCGCACGAAGTAGCTCCGGAGTGGATAAGTTGCGAGAGCTTCGACCTCGCCCGGATACCGTACTTCAACCAGGATGTCGTGCGGGGAACCCCGAACCCGTAAAGGAGCTTAGGGAGAAGATGCGCGCCTACGACGCCGTGCTCATAGAGACACCGGAGTACGACTACGCCATCCCCGGCCTCCTGACCGCCGCCTTAGACTGGGCACTGCGCTCACGTTACGATCCCACGCCCTTCCGCCACAAGCCGGTCGGGATCGTGGGGGCAAGCCCGGCGGGAGGCGGTGGGACTGCCCGGGGTCAGATGGTCTTGAGCCAGATACTCTTACACCCCCCGGCCTACGTAATGCCCGAGCCTCAGTTGCTCATCCCCTTCTCGCGCCAGAAGTTCGTCGAGGACGGCAACCTCGTGGATGAGGAGACCCGCGACAGGCTGCGCCGCTTCCTCTCGGCGCTGGCCGAGTGGACCCAGCGGTTCGAGGAACCGATGAAAGCTCAGCAGGGAGAGGCTCACGAGGGGAGAGGCTGATGGTCACTACTGCGAGCGACTTTCGCTCATCACAGACTACACAGCGATGCCCTAAGCCGGTTGGATCTGTCGCTCGGCCATCGCTCATGATTACCGGAGACCGGCAGCGGCGAGGGGCAGCTTCTGAGGTGCCTCGCGGACGCGGGCGTTCCTTTCGTAACGTTCGTACGCGAATCCGAGCGCGCTCACTCCAACCTAGGAAAGGGAACCTATGACACAGGAGCACCGTACAGCGCGGGCATTACCGCCGTTGGCGCTGGATGAATGGGAAGACACCAAAGAGACGCTACACCGCTACTGCCAGATAGCGGGCAAGGTGAGGATGGAGCTTTCGCCGTTCAGGAACCACTGGTGGCACGTTACGTTCTACGTTACCACCCGCGGACTCTCCACTGGCCCCATCCCCTACGGAGACATGACCTTCGACATCTCCTTTGACCTGCTCGAGAACCGGCTCTCCGTGACCACCAGCGACGAAGGCGAGTTCTCCTTTGCTCTCGACGACCTGCCGGTGGCGGAGTTCTACCGGAGGCTTTTCGATGGGCTGCGCTCACTAGGCATAGAGGCCGCCATAAACACGAAGCCCTTCGCCCTCGACGACGAGCTCACGCTGGATGAGAACACGTTCCACCGCGTCTGCGAGCAGGAGCACGTGCGGCGTTACCACCGGATCCTGTCGTGGGTGGATCAGGTCTTCAAAGAGTTCTCCGGACGTTTTGATGGCAAGAGCAGCCCCGTTCAGCTCTTCTGGCACAGCTTCGACCTCGCCGTTACCCGCTTCTCCGGCAAACGGGTGTCTCTGCCGGAGGGCACGGACTCCGTCACCCGCGAGGCGTACTCCCACGAGGTCATCTCCTTCGGCTTCTGGCCCGGAGACGCGAACGTCCGCGAGCCCGCCTTTTACTCCTACACCGCCCCCGAGCCAGAGGGTTTGAGCGAACATCCGCTGAGTCCGGAGGCCGCGAGCTGGCTGCCGGAGGGTGGCACGGCGCTCCTGACTTACGAGGAGGTACGCAACAGCGCCTCTCCCACAGAGACCCTACTAGAGTTCATAGAGCGCGCGTACCAGGCTGGGGCGAAGAGCGCGGGATGGGACATTGAGGCGCTTCGGACGCATCCACCGGCCAGGGAAGCGGCGAAGGTCAGGAGGGGTAATTAGTGGCCAACATAGGAAGGCCACCTCCTGACACCACTCTGACACCATCGAGAGGGGGATTAGAGTCTATTGGGGAGGAGATAGCTCCTCATGAACTGGGGACACAACCCCTTGAAGTAACTTCCCGAGTGCGTTTGCTACGTCCTGTGGCTTCTTCCCTGCCGATCGTTGACGGGCAAGCATGCGACTCTTGGTGGCGAGAAGATCAGACGTCTCCAAGATTAACCCTAAGGGCGGGTTGCCTTTATTCACTGAGATGCCGAGAAGAGCTCTTCTCGGAAACCCTTATTCAGCAAGGCGCAACCTTACCCAATAGGACTGAGGCAAAGGGCCGTTGCATACCCTAATGGGTGTGGTGGCAAGTCAACATGTAACAGGATTGGATATCTAGGCTCCGCGCTTAGGATGGGGTCCGCGTGCAGCAACCGTGCAGCAACCCAGACGAACAACAGCGAACAATTACGAAAACTATAAGATAAAATATGCTTATTTGCAGGAGTTTTTGAACACTGGTGAACAACCACGATATTAAGGATCCGCCTTTGCACGGCGGAGGTCATGGGTTCGAATCCCCTCGGCTCCACTTCTAAAGTGGCTTAAGAAGGCCTTAGTCGGAGACGCGTAGCACCAGGACGGCGATGTCGTCACGAGGGGCCTGCTCTTGGAAGTTCAGAGCGGCACCCTCTATACGGTTGGCGATGGTCGAAGCGCTCAGAGCAACTGAGGAGCGCAGGAGGGCCTTGAGCCGCTCCTCACCAAAGAAGAGGCCCTCTGGAGAGCGAGCTTCTACCACGCCGTCAGTGTAGAAGACCAAGGCGTCGCCGGGTGCCAGGTTGGCCTCCTGTTCGGTAAGGTTCGCATCGTCGAACACGCCTATGGCGCGTCCTGGCTGACCTATCTTGTAGATGTTCCCGTCGGCCTTAAGCAGAAATGGCGGCAAGTGGCCGCCGCGGGAGATAGTGATCCTGGCGCCACGCTCCGTGTTCCCTTCCTGCGTCTCCAGCCTCCCATACATGACGGTACAGAATTTGTGATCGCCGCGCTCGTACCTCTGGGCTAGCATAGCCTCGTTCAAGCCACTGAGCACGGTCGAGGGGCACGACCCGCGGGTAGGCCAATGCGCGGATGGTGTAGCGGGCGGAGGCGAGCACGGTCGCAGCCTCAGCGCCCTTGCCGACTACGTCGCCGATAACAACGCCCCACGAGGAGGAGAGGGGCTTGGAGGAACCGTTTTGGTCAACCATCCTTGTCTCGAATACGTCGTAGAAGTCGCCACCTACGTCCACCTCGCCAGCTGATAGGTAGCGCAAGCCTACTTCCACGCCGGGCACCTTGGGCAGCCGTGAGGGCAGGAGACCCTCCTGGAGGGTACGGGCGACCTGAGTGCGGCCCTTGTATAGACGTGCGTTGTCCACGGCGAGCGCTGCCCGGCGAGCGAGTTCTTCGGCTAGCTCTAGTTCGGCTTGCCCGTAGCGTCGCCCAGACTCCGCCGACACCAGCGAGATAACCCCCAGCGTCCGCCCCCGTGCTACCAGCGGCACGATCATGTACGACTTCAGCCCCAACCCCTGCAGAATCTTTCGGTGCTCGGCGTCGCGGGCAGCCTCCTCCAGAAGCGATTCGGGAATCTTGGGAACCAGCTCCGGCCTGCCGGTGCGCAACACCTGTCCCACCCCGCGCGACGCGTCCGGGTCGGGCGGGTAGCGTCTTTGCAACTCATGGACCAGCGCAACCTTTTCTGGGTCTTGGTGGGCGACCGCCAGCCGGTCGAGCGAGCCGTCTTCCTCCTTAAGGATGTCCACTACGCACCAGTCGGCGAGGTAGGGCACCGCAAGACGTGCGACGCGGGCCAGCGTGGTTCTGTAATCAAGCGAGGAGGAGAGCGTCGTGCCGGCCTCGGCCAAGAAGCGCTGCGCCTCCTCGATCCTCTTGCGCTCTGTAATATCTTCGGTGACGGAGATGAAGTAGCGGGGCTCACCCAAAGGAGAGCGCACCAGCGAGACCTTAAGGTAGATCCACACGATCGAGCCGTCCTTCTTGAAGGAGCGCTTCTCCCTCGAGTAGGTCTCTATCTCCCCGGCCAGCAGCCGGCGGGCGCCCTCTAGGTCAGTCTTGAGGTCGTCAGGGTGGGTGAGATCTTGAAGGTCAGCTCGAGTAGCTCCTCCTTTTCGTACCCAACGACGTCGCAGAGCCTCTAGTTTACCCTGAGCCAGCGCCCGTCGGTGCGTACGTGGGCCATGCCCACCGCCGCCTGCTCGAAGGTCCCCCGGAAGCGCTCCTCGCTGTCCCGAAGCTCCTCCTCGGCCTGCTTGCGCTCGGTGACATCCTCGTGCATCAGGACCACCTCGCGTACATTCCCAGCTTCATCTTTTACGGGGTAGATAAAAGCCCTGACCCAGCGCTTGGGCTCCTCGTAGCTGCTTAGACCGGGAATGGTCTCATCGGGATCGTACATAATCGGCGGAATCGGAGTAGGCTCTCCGGCGAACCCTCTTTGAATGTACGGCATTATGCCTTTGGCCACCAGCTGCTGATCCTCCAACAGGTTGTAGCCCGCGATGTCGTCGAGGGTTACCCCCCAGAGTTCCTGCCAGGCCCCGTTGACTTGGAGCCTCCGGCCGTCCGGGGAGAGAATCTGGATGCTCAATGGCGGCTGCTCGATCATGGTGCGAAAACGCGTCTCGGACATTTGTAGCGCTTCTTCCCAACGCTTGCGCTCGCTGATATCCCGCTGGGTCCCCCAGACCCGCAGCAAAGGCTCGTTTTCAACGATGCCGGTGACGTTGTTCAAGAAGTACTTGGTGTCGCCGTGACGGTCGACCTCTTGAGATTCAGCATCGGTCAGCTGGTAGCCGGAGTGGACAAAGGCCTTCAGGTACTCGACGTTCTCCGGGATAGAGGAAGGGAGGAGGTCGCCGAGCCGGGCGCCTACTATCTCTTCCGCCCGGGCATAGCCGTACATTCTTGCCATAGCATCGTTGCACTCGGCGAGGTAACCGTGGCGGTAGAAGCAGTCTACCTGCTCGTCAGGCGTTAGGTCCGTCGGGACCGGGTCCTCCAGCTCGAAGCGCCACATGCCCTCCGTGCTTTGTTCGATGAAGCTCCGGTAACGCTCCTCGCTCTCCAGAAGCCCTCGCGCTCTCTCCTCTAATTGCTCAGTGCGCTCTGCAACCTGGTTTTCGAGGTCCTCGGTAAGCTGTCTGACTGCTTCTTCTACCTGCTTACGTTCGGTGATGTCGCGGACGAGGGCGAGCACGTAGCGTTCACTATCATCAGCGTCGCTTACCAGCCGGATAGGACTGAGCGACAGTTCGATGTAGATCTCCTCACCACCCTTCCTTAGAGCAGGCAACTCGAGTAGCCTAGACGAGTCGATGTAAGGCCCGTGGCCCGTCGCGGCGTAGCGGCCGATGCCCGCCCGGTGTTGGTCCTTGAGGTGCTCGGGAACCAAAGCTTCGACGCGCAGTCCGAGTGCCTCCGAGGTCGAGTATCCGAAGATGTTTTTGGCTGCCTGATTCCAGAGGACTATTCGCTGGGTTTCGGCATCCGCCACGATAACCGCGTCTCTGACTCTCTCGAAGAGCCTGCCGATGCCTAGGTCCTGGAAGCGCATGCTCTCAATACCTAACCTTCTGCGGCATACAGGTACATAGCGTATGGCTAGGAGCCTTGCTGCGTCCCCGCTCTAATTGTTCGGGCATCCCCACCTCTGCTAGTGCATAGCAGTTAACAATTGTTAATGGTAGCGACTAGTCTAGCTTATACTCCCTAATTTCGCCAATAGAGCAGCTGCACAGCCATGCGCCGTGTAACAACGCGTGAGCGAGGGTACATAAGGCTTGTAATGCTGGCCGATATACTGCGACTTTTTGATGGTAGCTGAGATCAAGGTGAGACTCTCCCCCGAGCCCGAGGTCGTTACGACCGCGCGCCATGCCTTGGACCAACTCACAGATCTCTTGCCGCCTGAGAAGCTCGAGGACGTCCGGTTGGTAGTGAGCGAGCTGGTAACCAACAGCATCCTCCACGCAGGGCTTTCGCCCGATGAGCAGATTTCGCTTACGCTGACGGTCTCGGCGGGTTCGGTGCGCGGGAGGGTATGCGATCCGGGCCCCGGCTTCGGGATGCCCGCGAAGCTTTGCCCACGCTCCGACCTAAGTGGTGGGTGGGGCCTGCCCATCGTCGAGACGATCTCGGATCGCTGGGGAATCGAGCGAACCAGACACACGTGCGTCTGGTTCGAGATCGATTGAGACATCGCCCTGCCTAGTCCCAGTTAGAGTCCGCGTCGGCTCCTTATGTTTTTGCTCGGACTGCAGGAAAACATGAACGATGACGCCGTTCGCCGAGGTACAGGTAGAGCGACACCAGTTGACACCAACCCACGCGAATACTGGCGACAGGGCCCAAGGAAGAATATGTTTATTTGCAAGGACTTCTGAACACCCACGAACGACTACGATATTGTGCATCCGCCTTTGCACGGCGGAGGTCAGGGGTTCGAATCCCCTCGGCTCCACCCTTTGAATGTGGTATTTTGCAGGAAAAATGTGGGGCAAGAAGCAAGGGGTCAGTGTAAGCGCAACCCTTTCTACACCAATTTTTACACCAACGTACTGGGTGAAAGCAGGGCGCTCGCGCGCCACCCAAATCCTTTGAGGGGCACGAAGGCCCGGGCTGCTATCCTCAGCTTCTCAGCCACTCGTGCAGCGGGCCACCGATGTAGTGTTAATATACTCGACTAATCCTACAGAGATAACAAAAGCCCCCGGCTATCGAACGAGGGCTTCTAAACGTATTCGGTTGTCTGTGCTTCACCGACGCTATCTGCTTGTGTCGTGTGGTGCTCTGCTCCCGTACTTTTGCGCCGCTTGCTGCAGCGTTTCCGCTGAGAGTTCGTCGGGAGTAAACACGGGAGTGAATTGGATGGTCGCTCCCAA
>Ga0126306_10001450_pt1 | contig 12709 bp, 13 predicted proteins | sample Plot27_FD_92592 | JGI IMG/M metagenome (GOLD analysis project Ga0126306, IMG submission 92592) | Serpentine soil microbial communities from UC McLaughlin Reserve, CA, USA - Plot27 | ecosystem: Environmental > Terrestrial > Soil > Grasslands | place: USA: UC McLaughlin Reserve, Lake County...
CCGCGGCGATCGTCGACGCCGACACGTTCCGGCGAGTCCAGCGCGTGAAGGTGTCGCGCGGCCGCCGCGCGAAGTCCGAGCGGCTGCTCGCTCGCCTCGGCGTGCTGCGCTGCGCGAGCTGCGGCGCGCGGATGGTCGTCGGGACCGCCCATCACGGCCAGTACTGGCTCTATCGCTGCCCGCCGACCGGTGACTGCAAGCGCCGCGTCACGATCAGCGCGGACATCGTCGAGGAGATCGTCGTCGACCAGGTGCGCGAAGCGCTCGCCGACGCGGAGGGTCGCGCGTCCGTCGAGGACAACAGCCGCGCCGCTACTGCCGAGCTCGAGCGCGCCCAGGCCGGCCTTGACGCGGCGATTCGTGCGTTCGCTGGGCTCGAGGACGAGACAGCCACGCACGAGCGGCTAATGCAACTGCGCGACGTCCGGGATCGTGCTGAGAAGCAGGTCGACCATCTACGCGGCGGCCTCCGTCCCGCCATCACGATCAACGCCGCGAGGGATTGGGACCGCCTCTCGCTCGACGCGCGACGCGCGCTGATCCGCGCGACCGTCGACCGGGTTCTCGTCGCGCCCGGCCGCGGCGCCGATCGAGTCACCGTCGAGATCGTCGGTGAGTAGCAGCCGGCGCGCCTCGCCGTCGAGGATGCGCTGGACAGCCTGCTGCGCGTGCTGAGGGAGGTCGGCCATCATCACGCGCCCCCGGGGCAGTACGCGTTGACGCAGTACAGCCGCCCACCGAACGGGAGCAGCCGCTTCCGGCAGCGCGGGCAGCGCTGGCGGCCATCGGGCTCGAACAGCTCCTCGACCGTGACGATCTCCTCGTCGGCCGCGATCTCGCCGGCGAAGTCGAGGGTGAGCTGCTCGGGCGTCATCATCTCTGCCCTCTCTCGCCCGCGATGCGCACGCAGTCCGGGCACGGCTCGTGGCCGTTCGGGCATGGCGCCGACCGGTGCATCGAGCCGTTCTCCAGCGGCGGGTCAATGGTCTCGCCGCACAGCGTCCGTGCGCGGCTGACGAGCCAGTGGCAGTACCGGTCGTCGGTGCCGTGGGCAGAGGCGAACCGGAAGCGAGGGCTCCTATCGGGGGCGGCCGTCTGCACAGTCGTCTTCGGAGCACACGGCGGCGCTGGAGCGACCAGCGGAGAAGTGGCAACCTGAGCCCACCCGGAAATTGAAGTGGCAACCTGAGCCTTTTGGCTCTGCGGCGCGGTTCGCGGGGACTGCTCGTGCCGATCGGGGTCCCAGGTTGCCACCGGCAGCCTTAAGGGGCAATGTGGCAACCTGAGTGTGCGGGCGGCGGCCATCAGAACAGCTCAGGCTCGTCCGGCGGCTCGTCCGGCGGCAACTCCTCCTCATCCGCCGGCAGCTCCCACCACCACTTGCGGTCCTTCTGGAACACGTTGACGTCGAGGTCCGTCTTGGCACGGTCCAGCGTGCGCTTGGCGATGTCCTCGTCCTCGGCGAGGTCGTACACCTCGCTGGCGGCGTGCGGGCCGTCGGCGAGCAGGTCGCGTAGGAACTTCTCGGCCTGCACCCGCGGCGACACCTTTTTCTCGCGCGGGCGCACCAGCTCGTCGGCGTCGACGTCGCACTCGTCGCCGAAGATCGTCATCGAGGTCTCGACGCCGCCCTCATCGGTGTCGACCACGCGGCCCTGCACCCACACCTGCAACGACCGGCGGCGGCGCCCGACGTTGCACTTGCGATGAGCGAGAATCCGCGCCGGGCCGTCCTCGCCGCGCTCGTCGCCCGGGTCCGCGCCGAAGACCAGCAGCGAACGGGCGGCGCCCACGAACCCGATCGAGCCGCCGACGCCGAGCAGCGCGTCGACCGCCGACTTGCTGAAGTGCATCAGCGCCAGCACCGCGAGCTCACGCCGTTCCGCCAGCGCGGCCAGCGGCGCCAGCACCGAGCGGACGTCCTGGTCGACGTGGCTGCTCATCTTGCCCGCCGGCAGCGCCGCGACCAGCGGATCGATGATCAGCAGGCGGGCGGCGTGGCGCTCGGCGAGCGCGTCGATCTCCGGGAGGTGCTCGGTCAGGTCGATGGCGCCCTCCATGAGCGCGTGCTCGACGTAGTGCACGCGGGCGAGGTCGGCGTTCGCCGCCATCAGCCTGGGCGTGATCGTCTCGGCCTTTGCGTCCTCGAAGCTGATCAGCAGCACGTCGGCGGGCTGGCGCTCGAGCGCGCCGGGCAGCTCACCGCGCGTCACGTCGGCCGTCAGCTTGACCGAGACGGTGCTCTTGCCGAGGCCGGGCAGGCCGGCGAGCAGGGTCGTCATGCCGATCGGGATGCGTCCGTCCCAGAGCCACTGGACGGACTCGGGCTTCACGTCCCGCGCGGCGATGGCGACGAGGTCGGACCGGCGGTCGGTCGCGCCGCGGCCGCCTTCGATCACGCCGCTGGCGGCCGTCGCTTCGATCGCGCCGACCGCCTCGAGAGCGACGGCATCGCTCGCCGCGGAGTTGCCGTTGGCGGACGGCGGATCGAGGACACCGATCGAAACCTGCCAGCAGACCCAGCAGCGGCCTTCCGGGTCCTGCGCGTCGATGACGCCGCCGCCGCAATCGGGACAGGCAAGCCCTGCGGGCGTCATGCGGCAACCCTCGACGCCCAACGCCACAGGCACTTGAAGCAGCGGTGCGCGTCGCCGTCCTGCACCTCCGGGTGATGCGGCAGAAGATGGCCGCACTGGATGCACCGCCTGCGCCGCTGGCGGAGGTCACGCAATTCTTCGATGGTGAGGTGCAGCGTCACTGCTCGTCGTTCCCGGTATTGGCGTTCGGCGCTAAACGTCAGCGCCCGGATATTCACACCCGACAAGCGTAAGGGGCCAGACGGAAGGGAATAGGCGGACACCCCCGATATTGGGGCGATGTGTGTTGCAGGAAGTCGTGGTCGAATCGGTCACCTCGGTTTGCAGACTTTCGCCCTATTTCGGCGCAGCCCGGTGCTCGAAGGCCGAAGTCGAGTGCGGTATCCCGAAGTTGTCGGTGCGCAGGTCCCGACACCGCGACCAACGTGTAGAGGATCACCTCGAACACGAGAGCGGCCGCCCGGGAGGACGGCCGCTCAACGTGATGTGTGAAACGCCAGCGGGAACGTGCTGGAACGCATGTGTCGGGTGACGAATCCGACCAGACCAGTCTACCCGCAGCTGCGGGCAGAGTGCTCGCGCCGAGCCCGGCGTCCATAATCCAATGAAACACCCGCCGACACCCGGGGAGCGCCGCATGATCCATGACCAGCCCCTCACCCCCGAAGACGAAGAACAGCTCCAGCGCCTCTACGACCGCGCAATGGACTCAAGCCCCACCAAGGCCGCGCTCACCAAGCTCGTTTACTGCTACATGCTCGAGCGGCTCACCAACGGTGACCTCAAGACCGCGCTTGACGTGTACGCCGACGCCGGCACCGCCGAAGCCGCCGAACGCGAAATGGAAGCACTCACCGAACCCGAGCTCGCCGACATCGCCGCGCGGATCACGCCGCTCTGGAGCCAGGCACTCGGCCGAGCCGTCATGCACATGTGGCACGCCTGCCGCACCCTCGGCTTCGACCCCGACGGGCTCGGCGGCGACCATCTCGCACTCGTCGGCTCAATGTTCGTCGGCGGCTTCAAGGCCCCCGACTAGACGACCGCCGATTCTTTGATGAACAGCCGCGGACACCCCGCTACTGCGCCTCACAAACACGTTGAAGTCGCAACTATCGCGATGAGATAGAACGTGATCGCGGGCGGCTAGCCGAGATAGCCGGAATTGGAACCTCTGGCGCTCGTTGACGGCCGCTTCACTCCGAGGTGGCTGCCGCCCGCCTCAGGCTGCGCGTCGCCGCGCATCTTCCTTCGCGTGGCAGCCCGCGCATCGCGTTTCGAGGTTGGCGGGGTGGTCGGCGCCGCCTTCTGCGCGCGGGATGACGTGATCGGCCATCAGGAACGGCCCGCGGGAGCCGCAGTCGACGCATGCGCCGTCCCTGGCGATTACGAACGCGGAGAGCTGCCGCCATGCGGGCTGTTGATACGGGCTCGCGCGTCGGCACGGCGGGCAGCGGGATCCAGTAGTGATCCTGCCGCAGTCGAGGCAGGGCTTTAGAGCCACCGATTCACCTCTTCCCGACGTCGGGAAGCTGGTGTCCGGGCCTCACGGTGACGAGCTGGAGCGCGTACAGGTGCGAGCAGCGGCTGCGCGCCTCGCACATGCAGCGCCATGACCGCGTGCGCGGGTCCCAGCCGAGCTTGTACTCCGCGCCCGAGTCGCCGCGGCAGGATGCGATGACCTTCCGACCGTCGACGGCCTCGACGACGAGCCGGCCTTCGGTGAGCAGCCGGCGTCCCTTGGTCTGCGCGTCCTCGCGGCTCATTCCTCCTACAACCAGCCTAAAAGCTCGACGGGTTCGGGCTTCTGCTCGGCGCGCTCGACGGCCATTGCGAGCGCGATGATCGCGTCGATGTTCGCCCGCGGGTTGGGCTTGTCGATCCGCCAGCCGCGGCGGGAGTGTCGCGCGATGGCGTCCGAGGCGTGGCGCGCCAGCTCGCGATCCGGGGGAAGGGAGAGCTTGCGCTCAACGACGGCCGCGTGGAGGCGCGCCGACGCCGGAATCATTCTCGCATCGTGCTGCGGGAAGGCAACCACTAGGAGCCCTTCGCGCTCTAGTTCCTGGGCGGCTTGCCCGAACCGCCACGGGTCATAGACCAGCTCGCGGACGTTGTACCGGCCGGCGAGCGCGCGGACATGGTCGACGGCCTCGAGCACGCCGGGATCGCCGTGGTAGATCGCGGCGCCGACGTGCAGGCGTTCACTCACCCACACGACCGCTGTTGCTGAACGCTCGCCGCCGACGTCAACGCCGATCCAGACGTCCTCGCCCTCGACGAACTCGGGCTTCTGTTCGGCGCATGCCTGCCACGCGCCGGGCGGCAACCATGATCCCTCGCCGATGCCCCAGCGGCAGGCGTGGAACTGCGCGAACGCCGTCTCGGGCACGGCCGCGCGCTGCCGGCGCAATCCCGGGACGTCGATCCACGGCGCCGGGTTCGCGCGCTTGACCGCGTGCAGATCGTCCAGGTCGTCCTCATCGGGAACCGACCATTCGAGCCAGTGCAGATCACCCTTGGCTTCGACGATTGAGCCGGTGCGCTTCGCCGATGGCTGCGCGAGCGCGCGGGCGCGGAGCCGGCCTAGCGGCGAGTCGAGCTGCGCCGCCGCGGTGCTGATGAGCAGCAGCTTGGAGTCGCGGCGCTTGATGAGGCCGGTCTGCATCGCCTCGAGCAGCTCGCCGTTCGCCGGCCACGCCCAGACCTCATCGCCGATGTACAGCGTGCTGGAGAGCCCGTGGACCCTGGGCCCGTCGGACGGGACGACGCGGAGGAGGCCGCCGCCGTCCTCGTGCCGCAGTTCGAGGTGACGGACGACGAGCATGTCCTCGAGCGCGGGGTGTTCGGCGAAGCCCTTCATGCGCTCGAAGCAGATCCGCGCCTGATCGCGTGACGCGGCGCCGATCGTGACCATCGCGCCGGGCGTCGAGCAGAGATGGTGAACGCCGATCTTCGCCGCCAGGGTGGTCTTTGCGTTGCCGCGCGGGAGGATCGCGGCGATCTCGCGCGCTGAGCCGAAGTACGCCCTGGCGATCCGCTGCTCGTGGCTCTGGAGCGGCTCGTCGATCAGCTCGCAGAACTCCACGAGGCCCGCCAGTCCGGGTCTCAGGTTCAAGTGAACGGTCACGTTCATCTGATGATATCCTACCCTCAAGGTGGGAATTAGGCTTACGGCATCCGGTGGCTGGGCTGGCCTCACAGGGGCCGAGGACCGCGCGCTTCCGATCGTCGACTCGCAGCCGGCGTACCCGACGCTCAGCAGCGGGGCGCCGCTGAACGTCAGCACCGCCGAGGAGTTGCTGCGCGTCAGCGACGCCTGGGCTTGTGTCCGCGTGCTCGCCGACTCGATCTCGACGCTACCGCTGCACGTCTACCGACGAACCGCCGAGCAGGGTCGCCAGCCCGCCGGCGAGAACAGCCGCGCCGTGCAGCTCCTACAGCGCCCGTCTCCCGGCTCGACCGGCGTCGATCTCGTGTCTCAGATCGTCGTGTGGCTCGCCGTCGCCGGCGAGGCGTTCATCGCCAAGTGGCGCCAGGACCGCGAGATCGTGCAGCTCGGGCTGCTCCCACCCAACAGCGTCCAGGTCGAGATGAGAGGCCGCCGCGTCGTGTATCTTTTGGACACACTCAAGGGTCGCACCGAGCACGGGCCCGACGACATCTTGCATGTGAAGGGCATGTCGCTCGACGGGCTCCGCGGCCTCTCGCCGATCGCTCACTTCCGAACCGCGCTCGGCCTCTCCTCAAGCCTCCAGCAGAGCGCAAAGGTCTATACCGAGGAGGGCAGCAAGCCGACAGGCGTGCTCACCGTCGAGGGCGGCGCTAAGGGCCAGGAGGCGCTCAACCGCATTCAGGAGACGTGGCAGAACCGCCACGGCGGCGTTGCCAACATGCATAAGGTCGCCGTCGTGAGTGGTGACATCAAGTTCACACCTGTCGGCTTCTCAGCCGATGATTCACAGTTCCTCCAGCAGCGCGAGTTGTCGGCGCGCGAGGTAGCCCGCTGCTTTCGCGTGCCGGCGTGGGTGATCGACGCACCGACCGGCGACTCACTGACATACGCGAACGTCGCTGAGCAGAACCGCGCACTAGCCACACACTCACTACGGCCGTGGGCGACCAGGATCGAACGCGCGATCAGCAATGACGCCGACCTCTGCCCTGGCGGCACGTACGTCCAGTTCGACTTCGATGGGCTGCTCCGCGCGGCGTCGGAGCAGCGCGCGCAGCAGTACACGGCGGCGCTGAACCCGCAGACGGGATGGATGCAGCGCGCCGAGGTGCGCGAGCTGGAGGACTTGCCGTCGGAGACCGAACCGCCCACCTCCTCCTCGACCGAGAGCACGCCCCAGGAGGCCGACGTCGCATGACCGATCGCCCGAAGCCCGGAGTCGTCGAGGACCGCAGCGCGCCGGAGGCCGGCGCTCCTGTCGTCGACGGCCGCAAGCTCCGCGGACTCATTCCTTACGGCGTCGAGAGCCGCGAGATGCCCGGCGGCTTCCGTGAGGTAATCGACAAGGGCGCGCTCACGAACGCCGACCTGTCCGACCTCATCGCCACCAGGGAGCACGACCGGGCCCGCCTGCTCGGCAGGCATCCGACGACCTTGACGACGGAGGACCGCGCGGACGGCTTCGCGTGGGCCGTCGACCTCCCGAACTCCCCGGTTGGCGAAGATGTGAGAGTCGCAATCGAAAGAGGTGACTTGCGTGCGTCCTCGTGGAGACAGGTAGTCGCACGCGACTACTGGGAGGGTGACGTCCGCCATGTCGCCGAGATAAGTCACCTACTCGATGTAACTGTTACCGCGGCGCCCGCGTACGCCGCAGCCGCGGCTGAGTTCCGCAGTCAACCCAACCCGGCCGACGGCCAGGAGGAAACCACCATGGCCACCGAGGCCGAGAAGAACACCGAGACGGCGACCGCCGTCGAGACCAACACCGAGGAGCGCGCCGCTCCGACTGGCGGCGGCCTGCAAGTGGAGGAGCGCGTCACCGTCACCGACGAGCCGCCGCGCGGACTCGCGGAGGAGTTCCGCAGCCGCGGGTTCCCGGGCGAGGTCGCGGTGATGCCCTGGGACGAGTACGAGTCCAGGGCCGTCGTATGGTCCGGCTCCGTTGACAACGTCAACAAGGCCCGCGGCACGGCCGGACCGCTCGGCTACGACCAGCGGTACGTGTGGCCGGTGGTTCCGCGCGTCGGTGTCGACGGCGGCACGACCGCCGTGGACGTGTTCACGCAGAGCGCACGTTCGCTGGCGACCGCCGCGAACGTTGTCCGCGCAATCAGCGCGGTCACCGCCAAGCCCGAGACCGGCTCGACGCTCACCATCGTCACAACGGCCCTGAACCAGGTCGCCACCGTCCAGTCCGGAATCCCCAACATCTACCTCGAGACCCCCGGGTTCTCCACGACGATCGAGAACGATCTCCGGCTTGCCTTGTCGGACGGGCTAGACAAGCTCGTTCTCGACAAGTTCGCCGCGTCGGGCTTCCAGGCGCCCGGCACCGACAACATCCTCGTCAGCGTCCGCAAGTGCATCACCACGCTGCGCGCGGCAGGGTATGCGCCCGACGTCTTGGTCGTGACGCCGGCGATCGATGAGGCGATCGACGTCATGGTCAGCGGCATCTCAGGCGGGACCGCGGACTTCGTTTGGGCTCCCGGATCGTTCGCCCCAGGCACGCTGTTCGGCCTCCAGCGAAGGGTCTCCAAGACGCTCGCCGCCCCGGTCGTCTTCGACTCGCAGGCGTTCGGGAAGTTGTACGCCAGCCCCGTGTCTCTCGCAAAATTTGAGGAGGCGGCAGGGAGTACGAACACGTCGCTGGTGAGGCTGGAGACCACCGGCGTGTTCGGCGTTGAGCGTCAGACCGCGGCCGTCAGGATCGCGGCGGCGTAATGGCTGAGAAGAAGAAGCCCACGGCCCGCGCGGCGCGCGCTGCACGGGCGGCCACGCCGACCAAGCCGAAGGCCGACGCGAAGCCGACGCCGAGTCGGGTGTCGCGGATCCGCTCATCGGCGCGCGGTGGGCGAGGCCGCTAGTCGTTCGGGGGGACGCACGTGGGTCTCTCTCGCGCCCGGCCGCTCGCCGCTTTCTTCGGCGTGACCGCCGAGCACCTGATGGGCTGGGACTACGGCAGCAACGGCGAAGCGGCATGAACGCGGACCGAACGATCAATGAGAGGAACCCGGCGTGAACAGCATCGACCACATCCCCGAGTCAGAGGCACAGGTAGAAGCCCTGATCGTCGCTGATCTCGCGGAGTTCTTCCGCGCGGTCGTGGAGCCGCGGTACATGAAGGTCACGAGTGACGGGGTCCAGTTGACTCCGTCGTGGTGGGCCGAGCGGCTCGGCATGTTACCCCATGCAATTCAAATGCGTGTCCATCGCTTGCGGCAGAGCCAAAACTCGGACGAGGTTTCGGCCACGCGCGCGGAAACCGAGCGCAAGGCAACCTCACATGCGCGCTCCATTCTCAAGGACCCCGAGCGCCGCGAGCGTGTCATTCGCGACCTCTCCGATGATGAGCGCGAGGAGATCGTCGATACCGCGATCAAGGTCACCGCTCAGGAGGCGACCGCTAAGGCTCGCGAGCATCAGACTGAGCCGACGCTCGCCGACACCGGCCCGATCCACGACCGAACCGAGTACGAGGTCGATGTGTTGCTCGTGAAGGTCTGGCGGTGGGCGCGCGAGCTTCGCCGACTCGTTGAGACCCGCGGTGTCTGGGTCGCTGAGGACCGCTTCGACGAGGCGCTCCAGCGTGCGCAGGAGACCGAGGCCGCGATCGCTGAGGTTCGCGCCGCGATCGAAGAGGCCGTGAACGAGCGGAGTATGACATGTTCGAACATCTCGCGGAGCAGTGCGAGCTGGAGGCTGACAAGCTGATGCCGTAGCCCCGTAGCCCCGTGCAGGCTTGCCGCCTGACCGGCGGGCCCGTTGCTTACTGTCTTTGCTTGCGCGCGTGGACACGCCCGGCTGCACGACACAGGCATGCGGCATCCGCGATCACCGCGCCGACTACGACGCCGCCGGCGCCGTAGTCCTCGGCGTCTCGCCCGATCCCGTCAAGGCGGTCAAGCGGTTCGCCGACAAGCAGTCCCTGAACTTCCGCCTGCTGGCCGACGAGGACCACTCCGTCTGCGAGCTCTACGGCGTCTGGGCGGAGAAGTCGATGTACGGCCGCACCTACTGGGGCGCGCTCCGGGCGACGTTCATCCTCGACGAGGCGGGCGTCGTACGCCACGTGATCCCGAAGGCCTCGCCGGAGACCCACGACGACGAGGTGCTCGCGGCGCTCGGGCGCCTCAGCGCCGCCGCCTGAGCGGCGGATCGAACCGCACGCGCGGGTCGCCGGCGTCGGGCGCGATGAACGCCAGCAGCCGCTCGCCCTCGGCGGCGATAGGGAGCGGCCCGGTCGCGGGTGGCAGGCGCGTGAACGCTGCACGGGGCGCCTGACGACGCGCGCGTGCGGCGTTGACGTCGGATGCCGCCGTCAACGCTGCATGCCGCGCCGCACGATGGGCGGTTGCGGCGTTGACCGGCGCCTCGCTCGAGCCCGAGCCGACCCACCGGACCGACTCCTCAAAGCCGCCGTGCGCCGTCGTCCTGCGCTCGGCGCGACCATCAGCACGCCGGTCGACTAGAGCCGGCGATCAGCCGCTCCACCAGCCCGGCACCATCTCGGCGTCCTTGTTGTCCGTGTTGGGGGCGCCGAACGCGATCACCTCGGCGCCGTCGGGACCGCCCTCGAGGCAGCGCATGACCGGACCCGGGATCCGGACCGCGTCCCACTGCCCCAGCTCGAGCACCTCGTCGTCGAGCGCCAGCCGCGCGCTCCCGCCGATCACGACGTAGACCTCCTCCTGCTCCCCGTGGCGATGCCCGAACGGCGTCCGGAACTCCGGCGCGATCCGGTAGTAGCTCATGCCGGAGTTCTCCAGCTCCAGCGGCTTGCGCGCGAAGCGCGACTCCAGCCCGGGCGAGAGCTGGAACTTCGGCGCCATGTCCTCGACGTCCCGCTTGAGGTTGAGCTTGGTGTAGTCGGCCATGAGACGCCTCTTACCCGCGTTCAGCGCGGGAAGTCGGCCCGCTCGCGCAGCGGCTCCAGATCAGTGTCGTCGGCGGCCCACTCGCGCGCCTCCGGCCGGGCCTCGAACGCCTCGCGGAGGTGCGCAACCGCCGCGTCCGGCTTGCCGGCGCGCGCCTCGATGCACGCGAGGTCGTAGAGCGACGCGCCGTCCCCGGGGTGCGCCGCGAGGCTCTCGCGCACGAGCGCCTCGGCCTGATCCCATTCGCCCGCGGCGATGTGGCGCTGCGCGCGGAAGCGCCATTCCCAGGCCGAGACTTCGTAGCCCGCGCCGGGCTTGCCGCCGACGGCGAGCACGGTCGTGCCGTCCTCGCGGGCAACCGCGTAGCGGCGCGTCGCCGGGTCGGGCACGAAGACGAGCGTGCCGGCGGGCGCATCGAGCTCCTCGTCGTCGAGCGTGAAGCGCGCGCGGCCGCTGACCACGACGTAGAGCTCCTCGTGGCCGAGTCCCTGCTCCGTATGCGCCTCGATCACGTCCTCGCCCGCGGCGGCGGTGTAGGCGTTGACGCCGAACGCGCGCACGCCGAGCTCGTGTCTCAGCGGTAGCCAGTGCAGGCCGGCTGCGTGGATCGGGTCGACGTCGTCGAGGCGAAGCGTGCGGAAGGCCATACGGCCGCAGACTAGGCTGAGCGAGGTGCCCCTCGCGTCGATCGGCGACTCCTTCTCCTCCTTCTTCGACGCGGTCGGCGACTTCGTCTCGAACCTCGCGGCGGTCAACTGGGGCGCGCTGATCCTGGGGCTGGCGATCTTCATCGGCTACCTCACCGTGCGCGCGCGCGCGTCGTTCCACATCCTCCGCGCCGCCTATCCCGACGAGCGCTTCCGCTTCCGCGAGATCTGGGGCGCGTACCTGGCCGGGTACGGCTTCAACTCGGTCATCCCGGCCCGCGGCGGCGACATCGTGCGGCTGTTCCTGACCAAGACGTCCGTCCCGCGGTCAAGCTATCCGGCGGTCGGATCGTCGTTCTTCGTCGAGCAGATCTTCGATCTCACGATCGCGATCCCGATCCTGATCTTCGCGTTCTCGCAGGGCGCGTTCCCGAAGCCGCCTGACTTCTCCGAGCTGCCCGCGTTCGACCTCGCGTTCTTCGCGTCGCATCCGCGCTTCGCGCTGTTCGTGCTGACCGTGCTCGCGATCGGCGCGCTCGTGGCGTTCGCGCTGCTGTCGGCACGGGTGCGCGCGTTCTGGGATCGCGTGCGGCAGGGCGTGACGATCCTGTCCGACCGCCGGCGCTACTTCCGCGAGGTCTGGCTCGTCCAGCTCGGCGGCTGGGCGCTGCGCTTCACCGCCTTCTGGTTCCTGCTCGAGGCGTTCAACGTCGGCGGGTCCGTCAGGAACGTGCTGCTGGTGCTCGGCGTGAACGCCGTCGCCGCGCTCGTGCCGTTCACGCCGGGCGGCGCGGGCGTGCAGCAGGCGCTGCTGGTCAAGGTGTTCGCCGGCTCGGCCGCGGGCGCGACGGTCGCGGCCTACTCGGTCGGGCAGCAGATCGCGATCGCCGCGACGACGTTCGCCTGCGGCTTCGCGGCGCTGGCGTTCATCTTCCGCTTCCGTTCGTTCAAGGAGGTGATCGCGGCGGGGCGGGAGGCTAGGCAAGCCCCTGCCGAGCCTCGCGCACCAGCGTGACGGCCTCCGGGAAGACCGTCGCCATGACCGTGCGGATCTGCTGTGCCTGCTGCTCGGTCGTTCCCTGGATGTTGACGCGGTTAATCGCGGCGACCGTCATGTCGACGGCCAGCTTGATCGCGTTGTCGGCCCAGGCGAGCGACTGAGTGGCCTGCATCTGCTCGGCCATCTCCTGCAAGCGCTTCTGGAAGTCGGGGTCCTGAAAGAAGCCGAAGCCCTCCATGTCGTGGATGGTACTCGCCTAGAATCGGCGCGGTGGCCGTCCGTAGCCCGAGCCAGCTCGCCAACCGCGCGCGGATCGAGACCCTGATCCGGCTCGCCGCGCCCGCGCTCGACCTCTTGCTGGCCGCGGGCGATCGGGTCTCGCGCGTCGCCGGCCGCAACGAGATCGACCCGGA
>Ga0126306_10001451_pt1 | contig 12701 bp, 11 predicted proteins | sample Plot27_FD_92592 | JGI IMG/M metagenome (GOLD analysis project Ga0126306, IMG submission 92592) | Serpentine soil microbial communities from UC McLaughlin Reserve, CA, USA - Plot27 | ecosystem: Environmental > Terrestrial > Soil > Grasslands | place: USA: UC McLaughlin Reserve, Lake County...
GCAGCAACACCGGCACGCCCCCGGCCCGCACCCGCGTGGCCGAGGTGACCCACTGGGCGGTGGCGCACGGGGGGCTGCCCGTACCGGCGAGGGTGCAGCCCGCGATGGTGTAGGTGCTGCTCATCGTTACGGTCGGCTGGCCCCCAACCCTGACCCGCGGGTTCGACACCACAGGTTGCGCCTGTCCCGCGTGCGTGCACAGCACTGTCGCCCCCAGGTGGAGTAGCGCTCCGGGCATCAGATCACCTCCAGCGCGCCGTTGTTGATGGACACCTGCGGGCCAGTGAACTTCATGCTGGCGCCCTGCCCGTTGTCGATCTCGATGCCCGTCGCGCTTATGACCACCTTCTGGCCGCTCGACGTCTCCAGCGTGATGCCGCCGACTCCGGGCGTGTCGTCGAGCAGGACGCTGTTGCCGCCCTCGGTCTTGAGGAGAAACTTCTTGTACGGCGGCGCGAGCAGCACGGGCGGCACCTCCGCCGCGGAGCCGAACCAGCAGCCCGACCAGATCGGGTAGTCGGGGTCGCCGTGCTCGAACTCGATCCACACGCCCGCGCCGACGCTCGGCAGGGCGAAAAAACCCATGCCGCTGCCACCGAAGGGCACCGCCGGCATCGCCCAGCCGCTCTCCTGATCTCCCATCACGTCCGGCACCCTTGCGCGGACGCGACCGATCAGGAGCGGGTCGTTGATGTCCGTTACGACGCCACGAAACTTGCCGTAGAAGGCGTCGTTCATGGCCGCACCACCGGCAGCAGCGCGCCGGTTCCCTCCCGGCTTATCCTGAACTGCTGGCTGTACGAGCCGGGCGTGATCACATGCTTGACGCGACGGACGTAGTAGTTGCCGTCGTAGGAGAGACCGGCCCCGCGAACTCCCACCACCCTGCGCGCCCGGAGCACGCTTCCGTAGCGCGAGGTGTAGAGCTCACCCTCGCCCCTGACCGATTCCGGTGCGCTCGTTACCGCGGCGCCGGCGGTGGCAGCGGCTTGAGTGGGATTCTGGTTGGCGGTATCCCGCAGAATTACCTTGCGCTGCGCCGGTGTGGGGTTTGCCGCGAGCGGGGGTATGCGTAGCGACGGAAGCGACGGAAGCGGAATATCTGTCTTGGTGATCGGCTCGAGAACCGAACCTGCGGCGCTCGTGGGCGCGAGCGCGTCCTGGGAGAACGACAGCGTATCCACGTTGCTGAACTCGCCCATGTTCACCGTGAGCGCCGGCTGCGGGATGCCTACCCGGGTCTCGGGACCGAAGTATGCGCGGTTCACCCCGAACGTCACCGGCTCTATATAGAACACGAAGCCGTTGCGCTTGGCCATGCGCTGGATGAACTTCAAGTCGGTCTCGTGCTGGCGCGGGATGCGCTGTAGCTCGATCGGCACGTCGGTCGTGGGCGTCGGCTGCGGCACCAGACCGTACTGGCCGTAGCCCGCGATCAGCCGGGTGAAGATGACGAAATCAGGCTGGTTCTCAAACTTCTCGTTCTTCTCTTCCAGGTCGAGCACCTGACTCAGGTCCCTGCCCGTTACGGTGAGGGTGGACATGCCCGGCTCGTTGCTCGGGGCGACCTGATGGTGCGCGATGACGCCGTCGATAAGCACCTCGGGAATCGCGCCCAGCGCGACCGCGATTACCACCCGGTTGGGCGGGTCGAGCGCCCCGCCCTCCAGCAGCGCGTAGTCCACCGCCCTCTTGCCGAGAGTGAGGGTAATCTGGAATCCGTCGCCCAGCTCGGAGTCGTTGGTTACCTCGGCGCGCGTGATCGCGGTGACCACGTCCGCGGATGCGGGCAACGGCACGAACTTTCCGATCAACACTACCAGACGTATGCCCAGCTGGCTGGCCAACATGTGGTCTCCTCACGAATGCGGCAGGGTGATCTTGATGACCCGTCCGATCTCCCCGGTCAGTTCCTCAGGACGGAGGACGTCGTTGGCGTCACAGATCCTCCAGAACTGCTCGGGATCGCCTACGTAACGGGCGGCCAGGTTGTCCAGCCGGTCGCCCTCTACAACGGTGTGCTCGACGAGGGTCGTCATTGCTCCGCCCGACGGTATGATGCGCCGCCGTTTATACGAGATGATGCGCGGTTCACCCCCATTGTCGCTGACCATCGTTTTGACGGTCTCGATACCGTGGTAACGGCTGGTGGGTTCGAACACGATCTTAGACCTCCAGACTCGCACTCACGGAAAATGAGGCCGACGACGCGATGTTGCCCACACCGTTGATGGTCGCCATCACTTCCTTGGTGACCTGATGTGCCATGAAGAGCGCCCCGCCCGCGCTCGACAATCCCAGTTCCTTGTAACTGAGCACGGTCAAGGACAGGCTTACGCTTGCCCGTATGGGGTTCAACCCGGGATCGAAGGCCTGCTCGGTGATGCTGAAGTTGTTAAGCCGCACCGGCAGTACGCGTTTGGGGCCCCACACGAACAGCGTTAACGGAGCTTCCGGCGCGACCACCTCGACGACTCCCAGCTGTAGCAGCACCTCGTTGGCGATTACCGATAAGGACTTCGGGTACAGCAGCATCTCCAGGGAGGCGAGAGCAGGGTAGACGCCCATCGCGGTCGCCGGGGCTTCGGCCTGTTCCAGCTGATCTGCGGCGTCCACCTCGATCTCGAGCTGGATCGTTTCCTCCGGTGGGCCCGCCAGGCGCATCACCTCGCCCCTATCGACGTAGCCCCAAGGGTTCGGGGTTCGCGCGCTCAGGCTGCGCGTGAGCGTGTCGGGGTTGTACTGGAAGATGATCACGCTCGCCAGCGGATTGAACGGATCGATCCCGACGATGGCGCCTTTCATCACTTTGGGCGAACCGGGGAAGGTGGTCATTGGTTAAGGACCTTTCGGGATACACGCGCTATGTTCCGAAGAGCTCATCGGCTCCAGCCGCCATTTCCTGGCGCGTTACTGCGAATGCTCATCCGCATACCTCTGCTCGCTCGTCTTGGTCTTCTGACGCACATACTCCTTCCTGGCCCAATCCACTTTCGCGCCAATGCCCTTGTTGCGCATATCGAAGTGCATCATGTCCCCGTACTTTCCGCCCCAATCGAGGCCCATGCCTTCGACCAGCTCTTTTCCAAGGTCGAGGAATCCTCCTTGTTTGATAGCCTCCTGCTTCGCACCCGTCCGCTCCCACTTGACGGCTAGGTCGTTAAAATCAGCCTGGATCCGCTTGAGTGCGTCGTCGGTTGACATGCCGGCCCAAATACCTTTGGCGTCCTTCAACTGGGTTTCCAGCAGATCTCGCCTGTCGATATATGAGAAGTAGGTCTTCATGGCTTCGTTCAGAGCCGCGATCTGGTCGTACGACATCGTGTTTGGCGTAAACGAGGTCTCTACTCCGTTCACGAGGAGGGTGGCGCGTCTGATAATCTCGTTCTCCGCCTTCAGCGTCGTTTCCTCAGCGATCCACGGGTTGGTGTCGTAATTCACATCGATAGCCAGCCCGAAGAGATGCATGGATATAGCCGTGCCGGTGGGGGCGGGTCGCCCTCCGCCGATGCCCTGCTTGAGGCCTAGTGCCTTGCCTGCCACCACTGGATCGTTCTGGTCGCCACCGTATTGTTCGGCGAATTTCTGCTCCACTGCCTTCAGGTGGGCGGCCAGGTCCGTGTGTATGTTGCTTACCCGGACGCCGAGAAACGAGATGTTGGTGAAGCTGCTGAACCACGCCTGAGGATTCTTCACGCCCGCCAGCTTCAAGACTTCCGCAGTAAAGTAGGCCGGTGACTCCTTGATCTCGACTCTGCCGGGTGTCACTTGTTCTTTTCCCCCTCGCTTGACGACTTGTCTCTCCCTTTGCTTGATAATGGCGACCTCTTCTGTAGACATCTTGTAAGTGAATGGCTCGAACTCGGCGGCCCCCTGGCTGGACGCCGCCGGCGTCTCGACGGCAGGCGTTGTCTCTCCGCCGCGAACGGCCGGACGGCGGTCCAAGAAGCGCGTAATTTCGGCTTGCTGGTCGGCAAACTCCGGAGATGGGATTGCCTGTTGCATTCGAGCCAGTAAGTACGCGCGAATCTCCGGTAGCACAGCAGGCTCGAATTTCTTGTACCAAACGATGTCCATGGCTATCTCCAGCCGTTGTTGACCCGTACCTAAATGAGCCGCCTCATGAGAGTTATTTCTCAAGTCGTTCAGTTCCTCGCGGCCCAGTGCGTTCAGCTCGTCCAACATAGCCGCCATAGAAAGGCCGTTCAGTTCGTCGAACCTCGTCTTGTAAACGGTTGTGGGAACGCTCTGCGGGACCTGTCGAGTTAGCTTTCCGGTTGCATCTGGTGTCAGATCAAATGGTCGAGCTTCTAATACCGCCTTGGTGGCGTCGTCAGCTTGTTGCTCTACTGCATCTACCGGACGTGTTATCTCGAGTTTGCCTGCCGTCTGCCGAACACGATCGCTCTGCTGGATGGTATGAGCCAACTCGTGCGCTAACAGCCTCTTCCCGGCGATCGTCCCCGGCGCATACTGTCCCCTCCCAAATACCACATCCTGCCCCACGGTATACGCCAGCGCGTTCACCGCCCGCACCGACTCTGCCGCCCGCGCATCGGTGTGCACTCGTATCCGGCTGAAGTCGTATCCGAAGCGGAACCCCATGAAGGCGCGGGTGTCCGGGTCGAGTGGCTGGCCAGTCGAGCGCAGTACCTCCTGCACAATGGGCGGCACCTCTGCTGGCTCAGCCCGGTTTGTGACACGACGCTGCAAGGTCAGCCGCTTCGTTCGGCACGCGGCGCATTCCCCGTCTATGCCAGGCGTGCCGCCACAGCCGCACTTGCGCTGCAAGAGGCCAGCTCTCCCGAGCGTGAAGGATGCTGGTCTCGACGCAGGATGTGCTTGAGTTTGCAGGCTCGTCTTCATCTGGTTGACCGTTCCTACATCTTCTCTACCCGCGGGGTAGGCGTGTCTGGGTTGTATCGCAGCGTGCTGGTGCGCTGCACCATCGCGGAGTCAGGATCGTTCAGGACAGCGTCGCTCCGATCCTCTATAGTCCACTCGCGCCTCGAGGGGACACGTTGGGATACAGGTTCTCTGTGTGTATCTCGCTGGCAGTTCATGGTGTATAGCGCCGGTACACGCCTTCATCCGGCAGGAACTTGATTTGGATGCCTTTTTCTCTCTGGACGTTTTCCCTTAGACCGAATACGCCATCGCCACGGTCACGGGCGCTGATGTAGAGCTTCTTCCCGGCGTATTCTCCAAGGAAGATGCCAGTGTGCGATCCGTTCGACCAGACGTCCCCCATCTCAGGTTTGTCCACCACGGGGAAGCTAGGGATGACAGTTCCTGGATCGCCCCATTCCTTCGCCTGGTAGGGGAAGAATTTACCAGGCTGTTCTTTGGAGGCGTGGACTTTGAACACCAGATCGAGACTCTGGTAGATTATCTCGGCGACGTAGGCGTTACACTTGTACTGGCTTGCCGGAACGGTCGCATAAGCGGAGGCACTCATGACCAAGTCACGGCTGTCCCAGATCCCTTCTCCCCATTGATTGCCTGGATCCGTACTCCACAACATCAATGCCTTCATGATCATATTGAGATCGGGGGGCAACAGCTCCTCGGGTTTCAAGGCGTCCATCCGGTCCTTGAGGCTCTGCTTGAACTCGTCGACGGATCTCTTGAATTCTGGTCCGCCGGCCTCCTCGCGACTCGCCGCCTCGCCGAGGCTATTCAAGCGAGTCAGCATCGCTGACATTTGACCTTTCTCTCGCGCCCTTTGCTCGCGCCGGTGCCGTTTGCCGATCTCCTCCTCTAGTGTCTTGGCGTAGGCCTCGTCAGACGCGCGATCAGGGTAGCTCGCCTCCGCGGTCAATCGGCTCAGGACCGCGTCATATTCGCGCTGCAGCGCCGCTTCGTCGAGCTTGGCAACCCCTCCTGGCGCCGTGGGAGACTGAGGACCTTCAGCTGGTGGGGATTGCGCGGGCGCCTGAGGTTCCGCCGCGAATCTGTTCCTCAGGATGCCGAGCATCTCATCTCGCGTGTCCGAGGAGAGTCGGTAGACGAAGAACTTCGCGAATTCGTCCCCCTTCGTCCCTCGACTTAGTCGGCCATAGAGGGCCTTCGCCTTCGACGCGGGGACGCTCTCGAAGAGGTCGCGCAGCCGTCGCCGTCGCCTCTCGATGCCTTCTACGTCGACCGCCTCGACTTTCACCGCAAGCTCGTCGCGGATTCGCTCCTCCACCGTGAACGCCGGGGCACTACTACCGGTCGCCTGCTGTCGGGCGACGCGGAAGCCCGTGGAGGAGAGGCGAGGCAGGACGCCGCGCGCCACATGAGGCGCCCGCGCACCGGTCGGCGAGTTCGCGTGCGCTTCCGAGCTTGAAGCGACGTCTCCATCCAGGATATCGGCGACCCGGTCAGCCTCTCGTTCCCCCGTATCTCCGGGCGAGCTGACCGGCAGCTCCGCCTGAGGGACTCCCCGCGCTCCCTCCTGCTGAACCGCGTGCGTCAGCTCGTGGGCCAGCAGCCGAGCGCCCTCGCTCGTATGCGGCGCGTACTGTCCTGCCCCGAACACCACGTCCCGGCCAATCGTGCATGCCAGCGCATCGACCGCCCGGGCCGACTGCGCCGCCCGCGCATCGGTGTGCACCCGCACCCGGCCAAAGTCGTGCCCGAAGCGGGACTCCATGAAGGCGCGGGTCTCCGGCTCCAGCGGCAGGCCAGGAGTATTCAGTACCTCGCCCACTATGGGCGGCAGCCCCGTGGTCCTGGCCTGGTTCGCAGTACCGCGCTGAAGGTTTAGCTGCTTCTTGCGGCACTCCTCACCCGGGCCAAGCGTGTCGCCACAGGCGCTCTTGCGCTGGAGAAGCCCGGGTGATACCGGCGTGTACGACGGCGCGGCATTCGTCTGGGTTTGCACCCTGGCCTTCAACGGTTCAATCCTCTATACACCGCCTGCGCCACCTGTACGCCGATCACTTCCGCTCTGGAACCCGGCTTCATTTCGAACGTCCCGCCGTCGAGGCGCTCGATCCCGCTCCCCTGGACCAGCGATGGTAGCCTACCCTGTTCGGCGAAAAGACGTGCCAATTCGCGCTCCAGAGCATCCCCGATGCGGTAGCGGTCGCCAGGCGCGAAGCCGTGCAGCGCCAGCTCTTCGATGTGTAACTCGATACTGTGCAGCCTCATACCCAGCCTCCGATCTCCGCCTCGGTGAGCGGCTTCTCCAGCTTGGCGTATTCGGCGCGCGTGGCACACAACAGGTGTTTCATACGGACGGGTTCCCCAGCCTCTGCCGCCAGGAAGGCGGCATTCAGTGCAATGTTACGGATATTCCCACCTGCTACGTTCAGCCGCGCCAGCTTGCCCACGTCCAGCTCCTCGGTAGGGGTGTTAAGCGGGAAGATGCGGTGCCAGATCTCGGCGCGCTGCGCGGCGTCGGGGAACGGGAAATGCACGATGAAACGGATGCGGCGCAGAAAGGCGGTATCGAGCGTGTTCTTCCTATTCGTGGTCAGGATGGCCAGACCGCGGTAGGCTTCCATGCGCTGCAGCAGGTAGCTGACCTCGATGTTGGCGTAGCGGTCGTGGCTGTCTTTGACCTCGCTGCGTTTCCCGAACAGTGCGTCGGCCTCGTCGAAGAGCAGGATCGCCCCGCCCTCCTCCGCCGCATCGAACACGCGCCGCAGGTTCTTCTCTGTCTCGCCGATGTACTTGCTCACCACCTGGCTAAGGTCGATCCGGTAGAGATCCAGCCGCAGCTCGCCCGCCAGCACCTCCGCCGCCATGGTCTTGCCGGTGCCGCTGGCACCCGCGAACAACGCGCTGATGCCCAGGCCACGCCCACTCTTGGCGGCGAAGCCCCAGGTCTCGTATACCCTGGCGCGATGCCGAACGTGGGCGACGATCTCGCGCAGGATCCGGCGGTGTGAGCCGGGCAAGACCAGCTCATCCCAGGTGGCGACCGGCCCAATCCGCTGCGCGAGATCGTCCAGACGAGGGCGCGCCTGGGCGCGGCATGCCTCCCACAGCATGGCACCGGGTGCCTCTTCTCGGCCCCGAGAGAGGCCGTCCAGCACCTCGGCGCTGGCGGCGCGGATTCCTTGCATACCCAGGTCGAACTGGGTCGTCAGGGTCTCGATCTGTCCGTTCAGCTCGTGTGCCAGCGGACCCAGGGCCTCCTGCCACAGGTTCTGCTGCTCTACGGCGTTGGGCTTGTTCACGTCCAGGCGGAACAGCTGGCGCTTGCGAGCGCGTAGAGGTTCGCGGCTGGTCACGATGAGCATGCCCCGCAAGCGCTCCAGTATAGAGAGCGCCGGGCGTAGGCCATCCGCGCTCTCGAGATCCTGGCAGTCTACGAGCAGAGCGCTACCACTCAAGATCGCTTCGCGTTCCCAGAGGCGGGCCAGGGCCTCCCGCTCTATCGCGGCGGCCGGGATGTCGGAAGCGTGAACGGCGTGCAACTGTAGACCCAACGTGGCACATGCCGCAGCGGCGACGGCGTGCTTGCCGGCGTCTTCGTCGCCACAGAGATGTATCATGGGCCCGGGCAATGCCCCTTCCATTCGAGACCAGTGCCCTACGATCCGGTGGACCAGGGCTCGGTGTGACGGGGGCAGGCCGCCCGGAGCACGCAATGGTTCGACAAGTCCCTGCAAGCGCTCGTCAAGGCAGGCCATTCCGGCCAGATAGTGAAGCACACGCTCGTCGATGCGCAGTGGGCTGGTAGCCAGCGTATCTCCAGGTCCTACCTCTACCAGACGCCAATAGCGCAGAGGCGCGGCGGGAGTTGTGGCACTCCAGTGCGCCTCCGGGAAGGCCGCCAGCGCCAGGCCGAAGGTCGGATACGCACGCCGTGGGTCACCCTGAGCGGTGGCGCAGAGCGTGGCGAAGGTAGAGTCCAGCTCCATGCCCGCGCATAACAGCAGCACGTCCCGCTCGAAGGGCGACAGGCCGAACGTCTCGCTAAGAGTCTCCAGCGCTGGCGGAGCGGGCACGGCGGCCGCCGCCTCTTGCAGCGCCTGCGCTGGTTCGTCCCGTCTCTCGGGCTCCGGCGCAGTCTGGATGCGCCCGGCGTGCCGCTCCAACGTGGCCCGCACGACGGCGAGGGTAGCCACCAGGTAGCGCTGGTTGGCTTCGTGCCAGTTCGTGATAGACGTATCGGTCATGGGAGCGTCACCTGTGGCGAGTCGTACTGCCCCGTAGCTTCGTTAAAACCGAGGTGGCTCTCCGCGCCGTCCACCTGCACGCGCACCAGGTAGGATCCCGGGGCCACTCCGCTGATGGGAACCGTGATGGTGTTAGTTTCATCCGGGTCTGTCTCAGTCCTCGGTGGGACGCTGAATGTGTAGGCCCGCGCCGGACGGTCGGACGGCGGTTGAAACTCATTCAGCAGCAAGGCCACCCGCTGCGATTTCTCGACCTCGGGATCAAAATCGACCTCGACATTTGCGCTGCGCGGATCCTCGCCGCTGCCTTGCACATTGCCTACCGTAGCCGTGATTGTCGGGCGCAGGATGAAGGCCGCCACGTTCGACTCGAAGACGCGGTGCGGCTCGGGTGGCGTTCCCATCCGTAGGTACTGCACGACCTGCACGCCCTGCAGGCCAGCTCGCAAGTTCTCGGGGAGTGGAACGCTGATCTGGGTGTCGCTTACCGCCTGCGGTTCCACCTCCACCCCGCCGATTCGCACCCGCGTCACCTCGCCGCGCAGCTGTTTACCTACGAGGATCAGGTTGTGACCCGCGAGGATGGGCTGATCACCTCCCGCCTGGGACGCAATTTGTTCGATGATCGGCTGGCGGAACGACGCGACACTGATGCTGCGCTCGCGTACGGGCAGCGCCTTTTGCGACGTCATCTCCGGTTCGACAAGCACAGCGGAGGCCTGGTAGGCGACCGAGAGGGTGTACGGAACCTGGAAGAAGACAGACCAGAGCTTGGAGAGCTCCTCGAGCGAGAGGGAGCTGGGCGCGAATTTGATCAGTTCGACGTCGTCGGCGAGGTTAGAATCAGCTAGAAAGGCATTGCTTGCGTCGCTAACGGTGTCGCGGATCACCTGACGCGTGAGGATCGGTCGGGTATGTAGCGTACGCACGACGCTGCCCAGCAGCCGCTGGGGCTCCAACTGGACCTCGCTGCCGTAGAAGCTCAACAGGTATTGAAGATCCAACGCCACCCGTGGGCGCTGCACGACTTGCCCGTTCTCGCGTCGGGTGGGCAAGTCGGCGTTGCGCCAGGCGGCATTGGGAGTTACCTGGTAGAGGTAGACGTTGACTCCCGTCCCCGGTGTGCCGTTGGTCGAGTCGTCGGGCCGGAGCGTTGTAACGGCAGCCCCGGGTACGTCTACCCCCACGGCGGCGGTCAAGGTGCGGCTAAGGGCCGCGGTCACGGTGGCGATGGCCAGGAAATTGCTCATCATCGTCCCTCGTTACGCCGCTCTAAATAATCATCCAGGGAGAGCGCCGGGCTGGGCCGGACGGGTGTAGCCCGCCGCGCAGGTAGCGTGGGAGGCGGCGTGACGGCCCGCACCTCGATGCGGCCAATTGCCACGTGGATGGTCGGCGCAGGGAGTTCCGGCGCAGCCACGCCTGGCTCCCGCGGCTCTCGTTCCAGGTGGCCCTCGGGCTGGGGACGAACCGTCCTCGGCGCAACCGGGAGAGGACCGTCTGGCGGTGCAAAGCGTTCCGGGGTGCTCTCGCTGACGTCCAGAGAGGCTTGCGCATCCAGTGAAAGTCGAGGCGCATCTCGGGTGCCTCGACCACGCTCCACGGCGGATCCGATGGGATGAGATACGGCCGGGCCCGATTCATCCTCCACTGTGGGCGCGCTGACAGGTGGGTTTTCGGGCAACACACGTTGCGGTGTGGACGCAGCGCCACGCTGCGTCGCATCAGGTTCGGCGCGGTGGAGCGTCCTGGGCCGGGATGAATCACGCCGGACTTCCTTCTCAGAGCTGGGCCTGCGCCCCGGCGAGCCAGAGTCGCTGGGGTGCGACTGGCCGACCGGGGACTTGCGCGTTCTCTGGGGAGACCCGACCGCGGGTAAAGTCTCCTGGTCTTCCCGCCCTGATAGAACCCTGGGTTCCGAGAGATCTGGCTCGAGCTGGGAGGGAGGCGTTCTCTGGGTAGGCCTCTGCGTAGCAGGTACGCCGCCGCCATCCTCAAGTTGCGCAGCCTCCCGGGCCGAAGGAGCCCGCGGTCGGGCCTCGGACCCCGTAGTACCTTTCTGTACACCGGATGAAGGTCGAGGTGGCGGGCTCGCGTCGCGCCCCCGTTCCACGAAGGTCTTTATGGGGCGAGATGTAGCCTGGCCCGAGAAGCCATGTACCGAGGGCGATGCCAATGGCGGTGCCGCGGGCGAGTCAGAGAGCGAGTCTTCGGGCAGCCCGAGAGGCGACGAGGATACGGCCTCGTCGTCTCTCCCGGGAGCGGGCTCCGCCGGGTGGTGCGGCTGGGGTTGGGAGGGAGGTGTTCTCTGGGTAGGCCTCGGCGTGGCAGGCGCGCCGCCGCCGTCCTCGTGTTGCGCCGGCTCCCGGGCCGAAGGAGCCCGCAACTGCTCGAGGTCGCCAGGAGAGGCCGGCGCTTCACCCTCCCACTCCGAGCCCGGTGCGTGGCTGGTCGGCTCCGGAGCGAACATCGAGGCGGTCGCCGGTCGCACCACCGGTGCCACACCCAAGGCCCGTTCACTCAGCCGGCTTAAGAAATCTCCCATTAGGTCGCCATCTCTAGGTAGAATTGACGGCGTCGGGCGCTCATGCTCAGAATGTCCGCTTCACGCCAGCCGTAAGCCCGCGCCAGGGTGTGGACCTCGCGTAACAAGCGTTTGGCCTGTGCGGCCAGCTCGGCCCAGTAAAAGTCGACGATGTCGAAGAGCGCCTGCCAAGCGTGGTCGCACGTTGGGCAGCGAAGGTCCAGCAACACCTCAGCCTGAGGGTCACACTTGGCCATCCGCTGGGCGAGCTCGGCGATGACACCAGCGGGCAATTCGGATCGATCGGCGGGTACCCCATCGCGGCTGGCCTGCAGGACGCAGCGCTGCACCAGTAGGCTGCGCGCCTCGGCGAGGTCCTGACAGACCGAGGCGGCGGCGAGGTCCTGACTATTGGGGAGGCGGAACTCCAGCGTCAGACCTTCCGCGATCAGCTCCCTCTCTCCCACGTCTGGGTCCGCCTCCACCCGAAGGTTCGCCACCAACGCGTCGAATTCGAGGCGTTGCGCGCACCGTGGACATTCGACAAAACCATTCAGTATGGGGCCAGAGGTCCGTTCACGCAGGGTAAGCAGGCGCGCATCCCGCTGCCCGATGCTCAGCGCAGCCAGCTCATCCCACGTCTGCTCCGGGCAGGCGGCGCCAAGGATGGTCAGCGCCCTGTCTAGAGGATGCTGATCCTCTCCTATCTCCCAAATCCTGAGGAGGTCATACGCGGACAAGGGCCGCATCGTCAGGCAGGTTCGCTGAAGGTTGGCTCGGACGGCTCGGTCACCGCGTAGTCGCGCTCCCAGCCTTCATTCTCCAGCTTGAGGGTCTGAATGGCGACGGCGTTGGCGTTGGCGTCGAGTTCGGGCAGGCATTGGTATTCCGATACCCAACAGCGGAAGACATTGTAGATGATGGCTAGCTGGCCGGACTCGTTGTAGAACTCGAGCTGCATATCCTTCCGAAAGTCTTTGAGCGAAACCTCCGCGCCCAGGCCCGAGCCGAAGTTCCAGACCTTGTTGGCCCACTTCTCGAACTCGGGGTCGTGGGTTACA
>Ga0126306_10001452_pt1 | contig 12697 bp, 10 predicted proteins | sample Plot27_FD_92592 | JGI IMG/M metagenome (GOLD analysis project Ga0126306, IMG submission 92592) | Serpentine soil microbial communities from UC McLaughlin Reserve, CA, USA - Plot27 | ecosystem: Environmental > Terrestrial > Soil > Grasslands | place: USA: UC McLaughlin Reserve, Lake County...
ACCGGTCACCGGACGGTCACCCAGCACTTCGCCTGGGAGCTGCCCCGGGGCGCCTGGCGCCCGCTGACGAACATCGGGGTCCGTCGGGCGCTGCGGCGGCCCCGGCCCGACGGGACGACGCCCCGCTGGTTCCCGCCCGAGCGGCCGGACGCCCAGGGCGCCCAGGTCCTCGGCCTGCTGGCCACCCTGTCGCTCGCGGTCGGCTACCACGGCACGCTGCTCGGCCAGACGATGACGTTCGCGGCCGACGAGTTCGGCAGCAGCACGACGGCGCAGGGCGCAGCGCTCTCCGCCGCCCGGATCGGCGGCCTCTTGGCCATCGCCCTCGGCGTCGCCGCCGACCGCCGGGGCCGCCGCCGGCTGCTCGTCCTGGCGCTGCTGCTGTGTGTCACGTCCACCGTGCTGGGCGGGCTGGCGCCCGGCCTGGGTGTCCTGGCCGCGACCCAGGCGGTCAACCGGGGCTCGGTGGCGGCGGCCGGCCTGCTCCTGGCGGTGGTGATCGCCGAGGAGATGCCCAAGGGCTCGCGGGCCTACGCCGTGGGCCTGCTGTCGATGTCGACCGCCCTCGGGGCCGGCATGGCCCTGTGGCTGCTGCCCCTGGCGGACCTGGGCGACCGGGCCTGGCGCATCCTCTACCTGGCCCCCGTGGTGTTCCTCCCGCTGATCGCCCGGGCGGGGCGGATGCTGCCCGAGAGCCGCCGCTACGTCCGCCCCCACGACACCGTGTCGCTGGCCGGCCACGGCGGCCGCCTCGCCCTGCTGGCCGCGGCGGGCTTCCTCATCAACGTGTTCGTGGCGCCCCAGACCCAGTTCCGCAACGAGTACCTGCGGGACGAGCGGGGCCTGAGCGCTGCCGCCGTGGCGGTCTTCGCCCTGCTGACCAGCACACCCGCCGGCATCGGGATCGTCGTGGGTGGGCGCCTCGCCGACACCCGGGGACGCAAGGTCGTGGGCGCCGTATCGGCCGTGGGGGGCGCCTCGCTCCTCGTCGGGTCATTCTCCCTGAGCGGGCCGGCCATGTGGGTGGCGGCCACGCTGGGCGCCCTGCTCATGGCGCCGCTGGACCCGATCGCCAAGGTCTACGGGCCCGAGCTGTTCCCCACGTCCCTGCGGGCGAAAGCCGCTGGGATCATCGCCACCACGGCCATGGTGGGCAGCGTTGTGGGCCTGACGGCGGCGGGGGCGTTGCGGGACGGGTTCGGCTCGTTCGCGCCGGCCATGGCGCTGCTCGCCCTCGGCCCGGCGGCGACGGCCGTGCTCGTGCTTGCCAAGTTCCCGGAGACGGCCCGGCGCGAGCTAGAGGACCTCAACCCGGAGGACCGGATCCCCGGCGCCGACCCCGCCGAGCACCTCGCGGACGCCGACGGCGGGTCGCCCACACCCCACAACGACCGAAAGACTACGCAAAGCGCGCTCAATCGCACCTAGCGCTGGTTCGACATGGTCATTAGCATTTCGGCAATGCCCATGAGGCGCACGCTGGGTGCTGCGGTCCTCACCGTGGCACTGGCCAGCGCCGCGGGATGCAGCGCCGCGGATTCGGAGATCGGCTCGTCCGTCACGACGGCCGCGGACGCCGACGCCTCCGTCACGACGGCCGCGGACGCCGAGGCGCCGGCCGCCCGGAGGGAGACCGGCGAGGTGGCCGGCGACCGCGGTCCTTCCTCCGGGACGACCACGGCCACCGCCCCGCCCGGCGCCGAGCGCCCGCAGCTGGTGGCGTCGGCCCTGGGCGCCACCGTGGACGTGTGGGAGTCCCCGTCGGAGAGCCCGGCGCCCGAGCGCACGCTGGCGGCCAGCGACGAGGCCAGCGGCACGATCGTCCTGCTGGTCAAGCAGCAGCTCGGCCCCACGTGGATCGAGGTCTACCTGCCCACGGCGCCGGCCGGGACGACCGGCTGGGTCCGCCAGGACCAGGTCTCGGTGTCCCAGCACGGCTACCGCATCGTCGTGAGCCGGTCAGCCCACACGCTGACCCTCTACGAGTTCACGGACACCCGCCTCGTCGCCCCGGCGAGCATCGGCGCCACCGACGCCCCGGCCGCCGCCGCCGGCCTGTACGTCAAGGACCTCGTCGAGACGCCGTCCCCGGACGGGCCCTACGGCCGCTACGCCTACGGCCTGTCGGGTTCGGGCAACCGGCTCGAGCAGTTCGGCGCCGGGGCCGGCGTCGTGGCCATCCACGGCCTGCCGGACGGGACCGAGGCCGGCGGCGACGTCGCCACGGGCTCGCTCGGCGTGGACGAGGAGGCCCTGGACCAGATGGTCACGGAGATCGGCGTCCCGCTCGGCACGCCGGTCCTGTTCACCGACTGAGTGGCCCCAGGGGCCGGGCCCCGGACGCGGGACGGCCCCCGTCCCGGACGCCGGAGCGCCGGGGCGGGGACCGCCGCAGGCCCCCTACGGGATCACCCGTACTCGTCCTCGCAGTTCTGGATGTGGCCGCCGGCGGGGTCGAGCCCACCGCAGGTCTCGGCGAAGTCCTCGTACTCGCTGCCGCTGGGAGCGCCGTACCACAGGTCGTCGCAGGCCCCCATGTCGCCGGAGGCGCAGGCCTCACGCAGCGGGTCGAGCTGCTCCGGGGTGCCCCCGCCGAGCGAGAACGGCAGGCTGTCGTCCGTCGTCGCCGTGGGGCTCGTCGTGTCCGGCGGGGTCGTCGGGGTCGACTGCGGCGGCCCGGTCGTGGGCGCCGTGTCGGGGGGCGTGTCGACGTCGCCCAGGCTCAGCGACGAGGACACGATCTTCCAGTCGCCGTCGATCCGGGTGAAGTCGACCTCGTCGGGCTCGGTGCCGCCGTCCGACATGCGGAACTGGACCGCAAGCGTGGCCCGGTCGTCGCCCTCGGACACCGTCTCGGTGGACTCGACGCCCTCGGGGATGAACTCCGAGATGTCGACGGAGCCTTCGTCGGCCGTCTCGAAGGCGTCCTGGCACTGGGCCAGGAGGTCCTGGCGGGTGCCGCCCGCCTCCTCGATGTCGATGACGTCGACCATGGCGGCGCAGTCGCGGTCGTTGGCGCCGGTCACGTAGGACTCGAGCGCGGCGGCGGGGCCGCTCTCGTCGTCGTCGCCCCCACCCAGCACCAGGAAGGCACCGACGGCGGCGGCGATGAGCACGACGACGAGCACCACGATCGGCACGACGGGGCTGCTCTTCTTCCGCACCGGGGGGCCACCCAGGCCCGGCGGCGGCGTGCCGTAGCCGGGGGCCGAGTTCCACCCGGCGTTCGGGTCCTGCCAGCCCGGCTGCGCGGGCGGCGGCTGTTGCGCGGGCGGGACCCAGCCACCCTGCTGGTCGGGCGGCACCCAGCCGCCCTGTTGCGGGTCGGGCCCCCAGCCGGGGGGAGGTTGGTTGGGGGGCGTGGGGGACACGGGTCCTCCTGGCTGCGTGTCGGTCCGGGGCGCCGGGCGGAGGCGGCACGCTCCGGTCCGGGGCCTGCGCAGCCGCCCGGGTGCGCTTCGAGCGGAGGGGACGTTAGACGCCGGTGACCCTGGTAGGCGATGCACGTCCCGCACTCGGCACGGAACGTACCGCCGGAGGTTCCCTCCGTCACGCCGCCCGGCGGCCCGGACGGCCCGCGCCGCGCTCAGAGCGTGGCGAGCCAGGTGCGAACGGCCTCGACGACCTCGGCGTCGTTCGACCTCAGCTCGTGGGTCCCGGACACCGTGACGTGCGCGACCGGGCCCTCGATGACGGCGGCGTGCTCGGACAGCTCCTCCGGCGTGCCGAACGCGTCGCGGTCGCCGGACACGAACAGGCACGGCACGTCGATCGCGGGCAGGTGCTCGACGCGCAGCTTGTCCGGCCTGCCCGGCGGGTGCAGCGGATACGAGATCAGCACCAGGCCCGCAGCCGGCAACCCCTCGGCCACAGCCATCGAGCACATGCGCCCGCCGAACGAGCGGCCCCCGAGCACGACCCGGTCCGTGGCCACGCCCGCCTTGTCGGCCACGAGCGCGGCCTCCTCCCGCACGCAGGCGATGGCCCTCGGCGCCCGGTCGGGCGCCTTGCGGCCCTCCCGCCGGTACGGGAAGTCCGCCCGGGTCACCGGCAGGTCGAGGCCCTTCTCCAGGGCGACCAGCGTGCGGTGGTCGCGGCCGGCACCGGCCCCGGGGAACAAGAGGAGGGCGCCGGGCCCGGTCGTGCCTTGCTCGTCCGGGGCGTCGCTCGGGCTCATCCGGCGAGGAGGATACGCCGCGCCTCCGCCAGCTCGGCGAGCCGGGCGGCGGCGCCGTCGCGGTCGCCGCCGTGGTCGGGGTGCGCCCGGCGGACCAGCTCGCGGAACCGGCGCTGGACCAGCGTGCGCGGCGGCCGCTGCCCTCGCTCGAGGGCCAGCACGCCGAGCGCCCAGCCGATCGGGTCCCGGTAGGCGTCGCGGGACCAGTCGTGGTGCTTGGCCAGGCCGGACAGGTGCGCCACCAGGGCGTCGTCGACCGATCCGCTCCAGCGCATGGCCTTGCGGAGGGCCTCCATGACCAGCGCCCGGGGGCCGACCTCCAGCTCGCCGGCGGCGTACACGGCGGCGAGGACGTGCTGGGCCGGCGAGCCCTTCTCCTCGATCTCGAAGCTGAGCTCCTCGCCGTGGCCGTGGAGGCGGTGGACGCTTCGCTGGAGCCCGATCCGGTCCTGCTGGAGCCGGTGGCGCAGGCGGGGCTGCGGGATGCGCATGCCCGCCTCGAGCTGGTGCGTCAGCCGGTCGAGGTCGTCGAAGAGATCGGGGTCGAGGCCCGGCATGAACGCGGCCACGACACCGCCGAGCAGGATGCCGCCGAAGCCCGGCGCCGGACTGACCGGCAGGTCACGGTGGCCGAGGGCGACCCGTCGCGTCGGGGCGATGGGGCGCGAGTGGAAGACCTCCAACTCGGCCAGCGGCATCGGGACAGCCTAACGACCGCCTCCCCGGGCCCCCTGGTCCCGGACGCTGCGTCGGTCACACGACTCAGACGTACGGGCGGAGGGCGCTGCGCAGGTCCTTCGCGGAGTCGGCCACGGCGTCCTCGTCGACCTCGTCCTCGCAGAGCAGGTCGGCCAGGGCGTCGACGCGCTCGGTGAGCCCCCGCCAGTCGGCCTTGGCGAAGCCGTACGGCGGCACGTCCTCGTCGACCTCCTGGGAGGCGAGCAGCAGCTTGGCCACCTGCTCGTGGTCCTTGGGGTCGTGCTGGAGATGGTCGGCGATGACGAACAGGTCGCCGAGCATGTTGGCGTCGACCTCGCCGACCGGGGCGTCGCCCTCGTCGGCGGCAAGCTCGTGGGGGTGCTCGACGGCCTCGATGAGCTCGTCGACCGCGGCCTCGTCGGTGGTGTAGACGAACAGCTCGTCGTCGTCCCACCCGAACGGGATCCCGGCGTCGCCCAGGCGGGCCTCGAGCGTGGCCAGCCGGTCGTCGTCCCATTCGGACATGTCGTAGGCGACCTGGTCCTCGTCGGGGTCGAGCGGCTCGGGTGCGCCCTCGACCTCGTCGAGCACCTCCCGGATGGCGTCCTCGTCGCGGGCGGCCCCGTGGACCGACTCGCCGACCCACCAGTGCGGGATGCCCGCCTCGCGCAGGCGCTCGGTGGCGGCCTCGCGCGCGATGTCGCTCCAGTGGTCGAGGGCGACCTCGATCTCGTCGTCGCCCTCCTCGTCGTCGGACGCGGCGATGACGACCTCGGGGTCGGGCCCGAGACCTCCCTCGGCGACCGTGACGACGACATCGAGGTCGTCGTCCTCGTCTGATTGCCCGAACTGGCCGGAGACCTGACCCACGGCGCCCATTCAACCAGCCCCTGGAAGGGCACCCCGACGCCACCCCTCGTGAGCTGGGACATCGTCAGGTCCCACAACTATCGTCCCAGCATGAGCCAGAAGCAGCCGCCCGACCGGAACCTCGCCCTCGAGCTCGTCCGTGTGACCGAGGCCGCCGCCCTGGCCGCCTCCCGCTGGGTGGGGCGGGGCGACAAGAACGGCGCCGACGGCGCCGCGGTGGACGCCATGCGCGTAGTCCTCGACACCGTCGCGATGGACGGCATCGTCATCATCGGCGAGGGGGAGAAGGACGAAGCGCCGATGCTCTACAACGGCGAGAAGATCGGCGACGGCACCGCCGCCGCGGTCGACGTGGCCGTCGACCCGATCGACGGCACCACGCTCACGGCCCTCGGCCGGGGCGGGGCGGTGGCCGTGATCGCCGTGTCCGAGCGGGGCACGATGTTCGACCCGGGCCCGTGCGTCTACATGGAGAAGATCGCCGTCGGCCCCGACGCCAAGGGCGCGATCGACATCTCCAGGTCGCCGACGGAGAACGTGGGCGCCGTGGCCGAGGCCCTCGGCGAGACGCCCCGCGACGTGACCGTGGCGATCCTCGACCGGCCCCGCCACGAGCAGCTGATCGGCGAGATCCGTGCCACCGGCGCCCGCATCCTGCTGATCCCCGACGGCGACGTGGCCGGCGGCATCTCGTCGGCGTGGCCCGAGTCCGGCGTCGACATGCTCTACGGCATCGGCGGCACGCCGGAGGGCGTCATCACCGCGGCCGCCCTCAAGTGCATGGGCGGCGAGCTGCAGGGCAAGCTCTGGCCCCGCAACGACGAGGAGCGCGACGCGGCGCTGGCGCTCGACTACGACCTCGATCGGGTCCTCTCCACCGACGACCTCGTCGCGGGCCACAACTGCTTCTTCGCCGCCACGGGGATCACCGACGGTGAGCTGCTGCGCGGCGTCCGCTACAGCCGCCGCGGCGTCATCACGTCGTCGCTGGTCATGCGCTCGAAGTCGGGCACGGTCCGCAGCGTCACGGCCAACCACAAGCTGTCCAAGCTGGCCGACATCTCGGTCATCGACTTCTAGCCCGGGCGGCGTTCGTGGTCCTCGACCACCTGGAGGAACTCACCCCGTCGGCGTCACCGAGAAGGAGAGGCCGAACGGGTCGAGGGTCCCCGGAAGGAGGCGGGAGGGGGACAGGCGCTGGGGGCGGTCGAGCGCCGTCTCCGCCCGCTGGAGCAGGGCGCCCAGGAACACGCTGGTGGTGAGCAGCACGAGGTTGCGACCGGGGCAAATGCCGGGGCCGCCGCTGAACGGCACCAGCGGCCAGTCCTCGGGGGGCTGGCCGTCACCGTCGCGCCACACCTCGGGGGCGAAGCGGTCGGCGAACCGCAGCCGCGTGCCGTCCCGGTGGAGGAAGGGCGCGTGCAGGACCAGCGACACCCCGGCCGGCAACGTCGTGCCGCGCCACGTCGTCTCCTCGGTCGACTCGCGCAGGATCGCCGGCGTCGTCGGCCACAGCCGGAGCGCGTCGAGCACGCAGGCCCGGAGGTGGCGCAGGTCGGCGGGCCGGGAGAGGTCGCGCCCCGCCACCTCGTCGAGCGCCCGCGAGCGCTCCACCAGGTGGGTGGACAGCAGCGCCAGCGTCCGCAGGGACGCCAGGCCGGCGGCGTCGAAGGCGAACAGCCACTGAGGGACCTGCTCGTGCGGGACCGTGCCCTCCGCGGCGGGGACCGTGGCGACCAGCTCGGCGAGGCTGCCCGGCTCGGCCTTGTCGACGTAGGCCTCCACGCCGGCGAGGAAGTGCTCGGTGGCGGCTCGCCGCTCCGGCCGCAGGTAGGCCCAGTTGGCGTGGCGCCGCAGGCGGCGCAGCTCGTCGGTCAGGCCCTCGTCGTCGCGGGCGACGTCGCCCAGCACGACCCGCCGCACCATCCGCCACCAGGCGGGGGCGAAGAGGTCGTAGTCGAGCCGGCCGCCGTTGCCGGCCACGGCGGCGAGCAGGGCGTCGACCTCCTCGAGGACCTTCGCCACGATGGCCTCGGCCCCGGCGTGCACCGGGCGGTCGCTGTCGAGCACCTGCTCGTTGAACCGGCGCCGCTCGGCCCGCTCCAGCGCGCTCGACACCAGCACCCCGTGCGGCTGGAAGCGGGACAGGGCGGCCGCCTTCTCCCGCGTGGCCAGCGCGAACGGCTCGGGCGAGCCGGCGAGCACGCGGTGGGCGTCCTCCGGGCCGAGGACGAGCGCGAGGGTCCGGCCGGGGAGGCGGACGCACACCGGCCCGATGCCGTAGCGGTCGCGCACGCGCTGCAGCCGGCGGACGGCCCGCCGGTCGGCGTCCATGCGCTCGGCCAGCCGCATGGCCCGGGGGCGGCGGACGATGAGTCCCCGGGCGACGAGCGGGGCGAGCACGTCGGCGGCGACCGCCGCCGTGTCGGCGGCCGAGACCTCGACGACCCCGCAGTCCTGGGAGTGCGGCAGAGCGGTCATGGTCTTCCCCCTTACCGCAGGGATCCTGCCCAACCCGTCACAGGTCGCCTCTACGCTGGCGGACCATGGCAGCCACCAGCACCGGGACGAACGGGGCCACCAGGGCCAGCGGCATCGCGATCGACGAGCTCTCCGACGACGTGCGGCCGCAGGACGACCTGTTCCGCCACGTCAACGGCCGCTGGATCGCGACGACCGAGATCCCGTCCGACCGGGCCGCCCACGGCGCCTTCCACGCCCTGCGCGACCAGGCCGAGATCGACGTGCGGGCGCTGGCGGAGGAGGCTGCGGCCGGCGACGCCGCACCCGGTACCCCCGCGCGCAAGGTGGGCGACCTGTGGGCGGCGTTCATGGACGCCGACGCCGTCGAGGCCGCCGACGCCGCCCCGCTGGCCGACGACCTGGCGTCGATCCGGGGCGTGACCACGACGAGCGAGCTGCTCCGGCTGATCGGGCGCCTGCAGCGGCACGGCTCGCCGGGCCTCATGGCCTGGTTCGTCGACAACGACGGCGACGACGCCACCCGCTACGTCGTCAACCTCTACCAGGGCGGCCTGGGCCTGCCCGACGAGGCCTACTACCGCGAGGACGCCTACGCCCAGGTGCGGGCGGCCTACGTCGAGCACATCGCCACGATGCTGCGCCTGGTCGACGAGCCCGACCCGGCCGACGCCGCCCGGCGGGTGATGGCGCTCGAGACCACGCTGGCCGCCGGCCACTGGACGGCGGTCGACAGCCGCGACGCCCTCAAGACCCACAACAAGCGCACCCGAGCCCAGCTCGACGAGATGGCGCCCGGCATCGACTGGGACGCCTGGCTCGAGGGCCTGGGTGCGCCCGACGGGGCGTTCGCCGAGGTCGTGGTGCGCCAGCCGGGGGCGATCGAGACGGCGGGGCGGGCGCTCACCGAGGTCCCGCTGGCCGACTGGCGGGCCTGGCTCACGTTCCACCACCTGCGGGCGACCGCGCCCTACCTGTCCTCCCGTTTCGTCGACGCCGACTTCGCCTTCTACGGCACGCTCCTCTCCGGCATCCCGCAGCTGCGCGAGCGCTGGAAGCGCGGCGTCGACGTGATCGAGGGCGCCCTGGGAGAGGCCGTCGGCGAGCTGTACGTGGCGCGGCACTTCCCACCCGAGCACAAGGCGCACATGCAGCGCCTGGTGGGCTGGCTGATCGAGGCCTACCGGGTCGACATCGAGTCCCTCGAGTGGATGTCGCCCGAGACCCGGCAGCGGGCGCTCGACAAGCTGGGCCGGTTCACGCCCAAGATCGGCTACCCCGACGCCTGGCGCGACTACTCGTCGCTCGCCATCGACCGCGACGGCCTGCTCGGCAGCGTCCGGCGGGCCGACGCCTTCGAGTCCGACCGCAACCTGGCCAAGATCGGCACGCCGGTCGACCGGGGCGAGTGGCACATGACGCCCCAGACGGTGAACGCCTACTACAACCCCGGCATGAACGAGATCGTCTTCCCGGCGGCGATCCTGCGCTCGCCGTTCTTCGACCCCGAGGCCGACGACGCCGTGAACTTCGGCGGCATCGGGGCGGTCATCGGCCACGAGATCGGCCACGGGTTCGACGACCAGGGCAGCCGTTACGACGGCGACGGCAACCTCCTCGACTGGTGGACCGACGACGACCGGAAGGGCTTCGACGTCCGGGCCCAGGCGCTCATCGCGCAGTACGACGGCTTCGAGCCCGAGGGCCTCGTCGGGCACCACGTGAACGGCGCCCTGACCGTGGGCGAGAACATCGGCGACCTGGGCGGCATCCAGATCGCCCACACCGCCTACCAGCTCAGCCTCGAGGGCGGCGAGGCACCGGTCATCGACGGGCTCACCGGCAGCCAGCGGGTGTTCCTCGGGTGGGGCCAGGTCTGGCGCATGGTCACCCGCGAGGCCGAGGCCATACGCCGCCTGGCGATCGACCCGCACGCGCCGCCCGAGTTCCGGGCCAACGTCGTGCGCAACCTCGACGAGTTCCACGAGGCCTTCGCCGTGTCCGAGGGCGACGGCATGTACCTGGCCCCCGCGTCCCGGGTGCGCATCTGGTGACCCGCGGTTAGTGCTCCAGGGCCGACAGGGGCGGGTCCGCCTGGAGCGCGGGCCCGCCGCCGGCCCCTCACCCCGGCTTGGTGACGGCGCCCATCAGGGTGGCCTGGAGGCGGCGCATGCCGCGGAGCCAGCGCTCGCGGTCCTCGGCCCGACGGCGCTCGTAGGTGGCGACCTCGGCGTGCGGGAGGATCAGGAAGCGCTCGTCGGCCAGGCCGGCCACGACGGCGTCGGCCACGGCGGCGGGCGGCAGGATGCCGTCCCGGGCGGCGGACGACGCCTCGGCGGCCTGCTCGCCGGCCTCGCCCTCGGTCCCGCCGCGCAGCATCGCCGTGTCCACCGCCTGCGGGCACAGGCACGAGACCTTGAGCCCGGCGTCGCCGTGCGTGATCGACAGCCACTCGGCCAGGGCCACGGCGGCGTGCTTGGTCACCGAGTACGGCGCCGAGCCGATCTGGGTCAGCAGGCCGGCCGCCGACGCCGTGGTGAGGAAGTAGCCGCCGCCGCGCGCCAGCATGCGGGGCACGACGGCCCGGGCCGCCACGACGTGGCCCTTGACGTTGACGCGCCAGATGCGGTCCCACTCCTCGTCGGGGACCTCGACGCCCCCGATCACGAGGATGCCGGCGTTGGCGCAGAAGAGATCGATCGGCCCGAGCTCGTCCTCGGCCTGGTCGACCAGCGCCTCGACCGCTGCGGGGTCGCCGGCGTCGACCTGCGCCGCCAGCGTCGCCGCCCCCGCATCGGCCAGCTCGCCGGCCACGCGCTCGGCGGCGGCGCCGTCGATGTCGGCCACGGCGATCGCCCGGGCGGCGGCGGCGGCGAACGCCCGCCCCATGGCGGCGCCGATGCCCCCTCCGCCGCCGGTGATGACGACGACCTTGCCCTGCAGGTCCACGATGCGTCCCTCTCGTTCGGCTGCGGTGACCCTACGACCCGGCCCGCCGGCGGCTCACTCCCGGCCGGACATGTACTTGGCCATGCCGTCGGCGTAGGCGGCCAACTCGGGCTCCTGGGCCAGCAGCGGCTCGAACTTCTTGCGGGCGGCCGCCCGCTTGTGCGGCAGGTACTCGGTCGGCCACAGGCCGTCGTGCGGCCGGTAGCCCTTGAGCACGTTCCGGGCCACGGTGACCTTGTGGACCTCGTCCACGCCGTCCATCACGGCCATGGTCGGGGCGGCGGCCCACATGTCCTGCAGCGGGGTCAGGTTGGTGACGCCCAGGGAGCCGAACACGTGGATCGCCCGGTAGGTCACCTCCCGCAGGACCTTGGCGCAGGTGTACTTGCACGCCGCGATCTGGGTGCGGGCCTCCTGCGTCGACGAGTTGTCGATCGTCCACGCGGTCCAGAGGACGAGCAGCCGCAGCATGTTGATCTCGGCGTAGCTGTCGGCCACGGCCTCCTGCACCATCTGGTGCTCGGCGATGACCTTGCCGTGCGACTCGCGGCTCAGCGCCCGCTCGCACATCATGTCGAAGGCCAGCTTGCACTGGGCGATGCCCCGCATGGCGTGGTGGATGCGCCCGCCGCCCAGCCGCCGCTGGGCCAGCACCTTGGCGCCGTCCTCTGGCCCGAGCAGGTGGTCGAGCGGCACACGCACGTCGGTGTAGCGGATGTGGTTGTGGACCCGCGGCCCGCCCTCGACGAACTCGACCCCGGGCGTCTTCGACGGCACCACGAACATGCCGCTCGTGGTCATGACGAACAGGATGTCGGCGTAGCGCCCGGCGCTGGTGAACCACTTCTCGCCGTTGATGACCCACTCGTCGCCGTCGCGGAAGGCGCTGGTCTTGAACAGGTTCGGGTCGGACCCGCCCTGCGGCTCGGTCATCGAGTACGCCGACCAGATCTCCTGGTTCATGAGCGGCACGAGCCACCGCTCCTTCTGCTCCGGCGTGCCGTAGGCCGCGAGCAACTCCATGTTCCCGGTGTCGGGGGCGGCCGTGCCGAAGTAGGCCGGCGCCGCCGAGTAGCGGCCCAGGATCTCGTTGATCAGCGCCAGCTTGAGCTGCCCGAAGCCGGGCCCGCCAAGTTCCTCGTCGAGGAACAGCGCCCACAGGCCCCGGTCCTTGACCTGCTGCTGGAGGCCGCGGGCGTGCTCCTTGACCTTGGGGTTGCCGTACCGCAGGGCGGCTGGGAACACCATGTCGAACGGCTCGATCTCCTCGCGGCAGAACCGCTCGACCCAGTCGAGCTGCTCCTGGAATTCCGGCTCGGTCGAGAAGTCCCAGGCCATGACGAGTCCCCCTCCGCGTCGGCGGCCGCGTCCGCGACCGCCCGTGCGATCCACCTCGATGATGCACTCGCATCATTCCATGGAACACACGCACCCGCCCAGTCCGCCGCTCCGCACACGCCGCGCCGCATCGACGGCTCTGGGGGAGCATTATTCGGGAGGTGGCCCCGGAGCGCCCCGACC
>Ga0126306_10001453_pt1 | contig 12695 bp, 14 predicted proteins | sample Plot27_FD_92592 | JGI IMG/M metagenome (GOLD analysis project Ga0126306, IMG submission 92592) | Serpentine soil microbial communities from UC McLaughlin Reserve, CA, USA - Plot27 | ecosystem: Environmental > Terrestrial > Soil > Grasslands | place: USA: UC McLaughlin Reserve, Lake County...
CCACCGAAGACGAGGCCATGGTGGACGTACTACGCCTGGCAAGAGGGATGACCTACAAGGCCGCCGTGAGCGGCCTCAATCTTGGGGGCGGGAAGTCCGTGATCATCGGCGACCCGCACACCGACAAATCCGAGGCGCTCTTCCGCTCGTTCGGACGCTATATCGAGACCCTTGGCGGACGCTACATCGTCGCCGAGGACGTCGGGACCTCGACTGAGGACGCAAACTACATCCGGGTCGAGACTTCGTACGTGGTCGGGGTGGACGTCACCCGCGGCGGCTCAGGGGATCCCTCGCCCTTCACGGCCCTGGGCGTTCTGCAGGGTATGCGGGCCTGCGCCGAAGAGGTCTTCGGCACGACCTCCCTCGAAGGGCGCACCGTCGCGGTGCAGGGCCTCGGGCACGTCGGATACCATCTGTGCCGCCTGCTCCACGAGGAGGGCGCAAACCTGATCGTGACGGACGTGGAGAAAGCTGCCGTCGAGCGCGCGGTGAAGGAGTTCGGCGCCAAGGCGGTCGAGCCAGACGATATCCTGACCATCCCATGCGACGTCTTCGCCCCGTGCGCCCTGGGCGCCGTCATGAACGACGACACGCTCCCCAGCCTCGACTGCCGGATAGTAGCCGGGAGCGCCAACAACGTGCTCGCCGAATCGAGGCACGGCGAGGCGCTGGCAGAACGCGGTATCCTCTACGCCCCAGACTACGTCATAAACGCGGGCGGCCTCGTAAACGTCGCAGACGAGCTGGAAGGCTACAATGAGCGGCGCGCCACCAAGCGCGTCATGCGCATCGAGGACCGGATACGCAGGATCATCGCGATCTCCAAACGCGACGGCGTCCCGACCAACGTCGCCGCCGACACCCTGGCGCTGGAGCGCATAGCCGCCATAAGCTCGATGGAACGCCTGCACACCGGACACCCCTACGGGCAGTTGATCCGCCGACGGGAGACTATTTAGAGGTTTTAGGCTTCAGCTTTTGGCTGAACGCTAACGGCTATACCATCCACGCCAGCACCATCCATACCACGATCAGGGCCAGGACGAGCCAGTCGGAGGGACTTGCGCGCATCTGGCGGAACTTGGTGCGGTAGCGGCCACCGCGGTAGCTGCGGGTGTTCATGGCGATGGTGAGGGTGTCGGCGCGGGCGAAGCCGCTGATAAAGATCGGGACGAGCAGGCGTCCGATGCGGCGCGCCCTGGTTATTGCGCCGCCCTCGTCGAACGGGACGCCGCGGGCCGTCTGGGCGCGGGCGAGGCGCTCCATCTCCTCGATGAAGATCGGGACGAACTTTATGGCGATCACGAAGACGAGCACCAGCTCGTTGACCGGTACTCTCAGGCGTTGTAGGGGTCCGAAGATGAGCTCCAGCCCGTTCGTCAGGTCTACGAGTGACGTCGTTAGCATCAGCATGGTTGTGACGTAGTACAGGAGGATGACCCGAAGTGCGATGATACCCGCCGTGTGGAGACCCACGGTGGAGACCGAGAGTATCCCCCACCGCCACAGGTAGCTCGACTCAGGCACGTCTCCAGGATAGAAGAGCACCTGGAAGGTGAGGATAAAGACGAGGAACGCGAGGAAGAACCGCGAGCCACGCAGTACGTACCCGATGGGTATCTTCGAGACGACGCCTATGACGACGAGCAGTGGCAGCACGACCGCGAAGCCGCGGAAATCGTTTATGAAGAAAGTGGCGACGATGAGAACGAACGTCGCCGCGATCTTGACGCGGGCGTCCATACGATGGATGAATGAGCCCGTCTCGACGAACTGTCCGAAGATCACGTTACGCTGTAGTTCGAGCACTACGCGGTCCCTAGCCTCTCGAGCAGTTCGGATTCGAGCTCGTCCTCGGTTAGCAGGTCAGTCGGGAAGTCGGGGAAGAGCTTCCGCATCTCGCGGGCTCCGACGACCGGTTCGGGCAAGGTTATATCCAACTCGGCGAGCCTGTCTGCCTCGTGCAGCACCTCGCGCACGGGAGCGTCCATGACGACCGTGCCCCGATCCAGGACGATGAAACGGTCGCACAGTAGGCTGGCATCGGCGAGACTGGCGGAACACACGACCAGGGTTAGCTCGCGTTCTTGTTGCAACTTGATGAGTAGTTCCAGAAGCTCCTTGCGGCCGCGCGGGTCAAGCCCTGCCATCGGCTCGTCGAGGACTAGCACCGGCGTGTGCATGGCGAGCACCCCGGCGATGGCTACCCGTCTGCGCTGGCCACCAGAGAGCGCGTGGATGTAACGCAGGCGGTAATCCGAATAAGGGAGCCCGAGGGTGTTCAGGCTCTCTTCGACGCGCTCACGGGTCTCAGCCGCGGAGAGGCCCGCTGCGGTCGGCCCGAAGGCGACGTCGGCGCCGACCACATCCTCTATGATCTGTGAGTCCGGCTGCTGGAACACGATCCCGATCTCCCGCCGCAGCCTGCGCTTGTCGTAGCCGGGAGCGGCCACGTCCTCGCCCTCATAGAAAACTTGTCCAGGCCCGAGGCGCAGCAGGTGTGCGAAAGAGTCGACGACGGTGGACTTGCCCGACTCCGTGGCACCGACTATCCCGACACGCTCGCCGCGAGCGATCCGTAAAGATATATCACTTACCGCCTCGCTCGCCCTCGGGGTGCCTTCGAGGTAGGTGTGAGAAAAGCCCTTCAATTCGATGACGGGGGGGCTTCCGTCGGACTGCATCAGCCGGAGGGCGAGGGATCTACGGCGCCAGAGAGTGCGGCGCGCAGCTCGGCCGCGTTCAGGATGTCTTCCCCGATTGGGACCCCGCGGGCGCGCAGACGGTAGGCGAGGCTCGCGGCGAGCGGTACGTCAAGACCGATCTCGCGCAGTCTATCCACGTTCTTGAAGACCTCGGCCGGGGTTCCATCGAGCACGATGCGCCCCTCGTCCATCACGACGACCTTTTCGAAGAGAACGGCCTCGTACATGGAGTGGGTGACGTGCAGAACGCCCATACTCTCGCTGAGGCTGAGGTCTCTGACCGTGGAGATCAGACGCATCGCGACAGGCACAGGCAGCAGCGAGGTCGGTTCGTCCAGGATCACGAACAGGGGACGCATCGCCAGGGCGCCCGCTATGGCGACCCGCTGCTTCTGCCCGGATGAGAGGTCTTCGATCAGCCGCTCGCCGATGCCCTCGATACCCAGCATTTCCAGCGAAGACTCGACCCTCTCCGAGATCTCATCGCGCGAGAGTCCCAAATTCTCGGGGCCGAAGGCCACGTCGTCTATCACGCGGTTCATCACGAGCTGGTCGTCTGGGTCCTGGAAGACGACGGATACCTTGCGCCGCACGTCCCACTGGTGCTCCCTGTCAACGGGCACGCCGTCTATCCTGATCTCACCCTCCGTCGGATACTGGACCGCGGCCAGCAACTTGACGAGCGTGCTCTTGCCCGAGCCGTTGTGGCCGATGATCGCGACGAGCTCCCCGGAATCTATCTTCAGGCTCACGCCGTGCAGCGCCGGCACCTCATCTTCCTTTCCCCTCCGGTAGGTGAAGGAGACGTCCTCGATCTCGATCATCACACTTCCCCGCGGCTAGTACCGGCGTTCTTCGTCGGACTGGGTCTCCGGGGCAGTCGCCCGCCCGCTGCGGATGAGCATCACGCCTCTTACCAGGACGACCGTGACCACCGCCGCGAGTATCGCCTCGGCAATGACCTGAGGGATGCTGGCCGCGACCAGGGCAGGCGTCAGGTAGCTCTGCTGACCCAAGGGCAATACCAATCCCAGTGCAAGGACCCCCACGGAGTTTGTCAGCGAGCCGAGCAGGCCAGCGGCCACAGAGGCCAGGTCCACGCTCCAGCGACGCAAGCCCACGAAGACGGCCCACGCCACCACGCCTATCAGCAATCGGGGCAAGATGGCTATGATGGGATCCTTGAAAATCGGCACGTCGGCATACAAGAAAGAGAAGATGCCGAAGATGGCGCCGGTGAGCAGACCGACCACTGGTCCCTCCAGCGCGCCTCCCACGATGGCCGGAATGTGCATTATGGTCGCGTTGCCAATTAACGGTACGGGTACAGGTATAAAGCCAAGCCGCGTGGCCCCCAGGAACAGCGCAACACCTCCTATGGCGCCGGCTATGACGATCTCTCGCGTGCTGAGATCCAACCAGGAGCCGCCTTTGCTTCCTCTGGAGTTAGCCGCCATGCTCTTCTCCTTCTGCCGTTTATTGCAAGACCAGCAATACTATATACGGACCGGAGTTTCTGCATGCAGATATGCCCCACGCAATCCGGTAGATCGCCTCTGATTGGAGGAAGGCGCAGCCTTTCTGCAAATAGCTCTAGAGAGGCGGCGTAAAGCGTCCGTCTGCGGCGGTCCAGCCGCCGTCGACCAGCATAAAGGCGCCAGTGACGTAGGAGCTGGCCTCTGAGGCGAGGTAGACGACCATCCCGACCATCTCGTGCGGCACGGCCCAACGGCCGAGGATGCTCTTGGCCGCGTAGGAATCGTACCAGTCGGGGGAATCTTTGATCTGTGCCGTGAGTGGCGTCTCGACGATACCCGGGGCGATGGCGTTGACCCTGACACCGCGGGGCCCGACTTCGGAAGCAAGTGCCCTGAGCATCTGCACCGTGCCAGCTTTCGTCGCGGCGTAGATCCCCTGTCCCGGTTCGACGACCTGCCCCCTGATGCTAGAGAAGGCGATGATGCTGCCTGAACCCCGTTCGGCCATGCCGCGTCCGAAGTCCCGGATCAAACGGAAAGTCCCTTTCAGGTTCAGATCTACGATCCGGTCGAACTCCGAATCCGTTATCTCGAGCACGGGCTTCCTGACGTTGATGGACGGCGTGCTCACTAGTACGTCAGGGACTCCCACTGACTCGACGGCCATCTGCACGCTGTCCGGGTCTGTGAGATCGAGCTCGATGGCCTCGGCTTCTCCGTTCTCTGAGCCTATCTCCCGGGCCGTGTTATCCGCGGCCCCGCTGTCTACATCGGCGCACACGACGCGGGCGCCGAAGGCCGCGAGCCCGTGGGCGCTGGCCTCGCCGATACCGCTGCCTGCGCCGACGACGAGCGCGGTCTTGCCTGCAAGATCGAACATGGAACGGTAATCAAACATGGGCTTCCTCTCCATAGGCGTAGTACATCGCCGTCGCGGCGTAGAGCTTGCAGGTGGTGAGGAGTTCCTCTTCATCGACCCACTCGTCTGTGTGGTGTGGGATCTCGCGGTCCCCCGCCCCCGTGGTGACGATGGGGATACCCGCCGAAGCATTGAGGAACGTGCCGTCGGTCGCGCCGGGGACCCCATTGTAAGTCGGCTTCTCGCCGGTCAGTTGTTCGTAGGCCTTCGCCATCGCCCTGACCAGCGGCTCGTCTTTCGGGGTCTCGGTCGGCGGGCGCTCTTCGATCACCTCGAGCGTCGCTTCGAAGTCAGGGTCTTCTGAGGCCAGCCTGGCGATGATGTCTTCCAGGCGCTCGACCAGTTCATTGTGGGATTGATCCGGTAGCGTCCGGATGTCCAGGGCGACATAGGCGCTCGCCGGGACGACGTTGATCTGGGGCTCCCCGCAATCAGGGCCCATGAGAATAGTCGGCGTGAGGCTCGGAGATCCGAGGAACGGATCCTCGCCGCGGCGCTCGATCTCCTCTCTTTCGAGTTCCTCGACCGCGACGACGAAACGCGCGGCCTGCGTAACCGGGTTGATGCCGCTTTCTGGCATGGCACCGTGCGCCATACGTCCGCGCACGGTAACCTCGACCCTGAGCGCGCCCTTTTGCGTTATGCAGAGCTGGTTCTCCTCAGGCTCACAGATAACAGCAGCGTCCACCCCTTCTGTGTGGCCCTGCTCGATGAACGCCTTGATCCCGGCCATCATCCCCTCCTCGTCCACGGGGTGACAGAGTATCAGTCTGCCAGGAAAAGGGACACCGGAGTCCCCGATCGCAGACACAGCAACCACGGCAGCGGCCAGATTCCCCTTGGTGTCGCAAGCCCCACGTCCGTAGATGCTCCCGCCAACACGCTCCGACGCGAACGGAGGGTGGTCCCAGTCCTCCGAGCTACCGTCCGTCACCACGTCCGTGTGCGCCTCGAAAAGCAAGGTCTTCCCCGGCCGGTCACCCTCCCACACGGCCCATACGTTCGGGCGGCCCGGCGCCACTTCTTCGATCTGCGCCTCGAAGCCGGCCCGCCCCAGGTAGTCGGCCACGAACCGGGCGACGCGCGCCTCATTGCCGTCCGGTTCTTCGGGGCGGTAGACGCTGGGGATACGAACGAGTTCCCGCGTCAGGCGCACGAGTTCCCCAGGGTCGATCTTGTTCAGTACATCTTCGAGCACACGTTGGAATCCGGCGTCTGCGCCCGTTTCGACATCCGGGTCCGTCAACTCAAACCAGCCAGAAGAGGCCCATCATCACTGCTTCCTCAAACCGTTACCTCGACATAGGCCGAAGAGGTACTCGGCTCAGGAACAGGGTAGCCTTCCTCACGCAGACCTTCGAGGAGAAGTTCTATAGCCTCTTGCATGTTCTATTCGACCTCTTCACGAGTCGTCCCGGTCGAAACGCAACCCGGTAAGTCCGGAGAGTAAGCCGAAATGTCCGTTGCGGTGGGTTCGATCACCATGAGGTACTTCATCTCACTCCTTCAACCCTGCCTACTTGAGAGTGTACCAGGAGCCGGTTCATCTCCAGGCTTACCCGGCACGGTGACGAGGAACTATCTGCACCCGCGGATCAGACCTTTAGTCGTCGAGTATCGAAAGTCGAAGATATGCCAGAGTCTGGTTCCTGTGCTTCAAGAGAATTGGTTATCCGATACCGCTCCCCGGCCCGTGGTCCTCCAGGCGCCGCTTGACGGCGTTCAGGAACTTGAGGGCGGCTCCGCCGTCGAGGACGCGGTGATCGAAAGAGACCTCCAGGTTCATCATGCTGCGGACAGCTATCGCATCGTCTATGACGACCGGACGCTTGACGATAGCTTCGGCCGAGAGTATCGCCGCCTGAGGGTGGTTGATGATAGGCGTCGAGACCACGCTCCCCAAAGACCCCGGGTTGTTGACGGTGAAGGTGCCGCCCGAGACGTCTTCGGTGCCGAGCTGCCCGGCGCGGGCGCGTCGCACCACGTCGTCGATCTTTCGCGCCAGGCCGACGATGCTCAACTCGTCGGCGTCGGGGATGACGGGCACGATCAGGGCGTCTTCGAGGTCGACGGCCACGCCGACGTTTATCCGCTTCCTGAGGATTATGCGGTCCCCGTCCCACACGGAGTTGAGTACGGGATTCTCTTTGAGGCTCTCGACGACCGCCTCCACTATGAAAGGCAGGTAGGTGAGCTTTATGCCCTCACGGTCGGCGAAGGCGGCCTTCTCCCGCTCGCGCATAGCGGCGAGCCCGCTCATGTCCACCTCGACCATCGTCCAGGCGTGCGGGGCCTCGCGTTTGCTCGAGGCCATCCGGTTGGCTATCGCCCGCCGGATGCCCGTCAGGTCCTCGATACGGTCACCCTCATAGACAGGCACGCGTTCGGGTTCCGCGACAGCTTCCAGGGGTTCCTGAGGCGCTTGTTCCTCGCGTTCTGCTACGCGTTCTTCCTGTTCCTCTACGTAGCCTTCGATATCCTTCCTGGTTACGCGTCCCCCCGTGCCCGTGCCCGGGATCTCTGTAATCTCCACGTCGTGCTCGTCGGCGAGACGGCGAACGACCGGTGAGGAGCGTGTGAGGCGCAGGGTCTCGGCGTCTTCGATCTCACCTCGCCCGTCGCCGTCTACGCGGGCGGCGTCAGGCTGTCTCTCATCATCTCGTGCGACGGGCGCGGCTTCGGTACCCGAGGCAGGGAACTCTTCCGTGGGAGCGTCGGCGGCCGTGTTCTCCTGTGGCGGGGCGTCAGCGGCAGGGGAGTCGCTCTCCTCAGTGACGGCGACGAGTACGATCTCGGTTCCGACGTCGACCGTGGATCCTTCGGAGACCAGGAACTTCTCGATCGTGCCCGCCACCGGCGAGGGTAGTTCGGCGTTGACCTTGTCCGTGTCTACTTCGGCTAGGGGCTCGTCTATCTCCACCTCTTCGCCCTCGGTCTTGAGCCAGCGGGTTATCGTGCCCTCCGTCACGCTCTCACCAAGTTGCGGCATCGTTACCGGTTTTGCCAAGACTCCTCCTGCTACGGCTTGATCGCTCTGGTGGCGACGTAAGTGGGCATGTGCGCGGCGATAGGATCGTCGCGGTGGCGGTCTTCGTAGAAGCCCGAGATCAAGAACCCCGCCTCTAGCTGGCCCCCGATCTGCTCCTCCAGGGTGTGGCTGAACTCGAGCGGCTCTCCCATTTCGATCTGGCGCCTCACTTCTTCGTCGCTCTGGCTCGTCTCATCTGAGTAGGGCAGGGTGTACCTGACCCTGACCTCACCCGTGCGGTCGGCGAGCCTGAGGTCGAAGATGTAGACCGCCGGGTTCAGGAATCCGGCGAGCAGTGAGCCACCCCTGCGCAGCACCCGGAAAGCCTCGGCCCAGATGGGCCTGACCTCGGGCACGAACAGGTTGGAGACAGGGTGGAAGACGAGGTCGAAACTCTCGTCGGCGAAGGCCGAGAGGTCCCTCACGTCGCCCTGAACGGTCTCCAGATCGAGCGCCTCGCGCTCGGCCACGAATCGATCCTGCGCTAGCTGCCTGGGCGAGTTGTCGAGCACGGTCACGTTGGCCCCCGCGGCGGCGAAGATGGGGGTCTGCTGGCCTCCACCCGAGGCGAGACAGAGGATGTCTGCTCCCGCCATCTCGGGGAACCACGCCCGCGGCACGGGCTTCGTCTCCGTGAGCAAGACCACCCACTGCCCGCGCCGGGCGGCATCGATGACGTCGGGGCCTACGGGCACCGTCCACTCGTTCCCGCTCTCGACCTGCCTGTCCCACGCCTCCTGGTTGTACCCTCGCACGTCCATCTAGTAGCGCGCCAGCTCGAGCATGGCCGCCTCTATCTCCTCCGCCGACGGCACGAAGTAGTTCATCATCGGATGGGCGAAGGCCGCAGCGGGCACATCAGGCGCTCCGAGGCGCATCACGGGCCCATCCAGCCACTCGAACGCCTCGCGCGCCACGATGGCCGCTATCTCCCCCGAGACCGAGCCCGTCAGGTTGGCCTCGGAGATTATCAGTACCTTGCCAGTCTTCTTCGCCGAATCGAGGATCGTCTCTTTGTCCAGCGGATACAACGTCCTCGGCTCCACGACCTCGGTCTGCACACCGTGTTCCTCGGAGAGCTTATCGGCCACCTCGAGGGCCGTGTAGAGCATCAGGCCGTAGGCGACGACCGTGATATCCGTCCCATCGCGGTGGACCCGAGCCTCTCCAAGGGGAACCTCATAATCTCCGTCCGGAACCTCCTCCTTGATGAGGCGATAGGTACGCTTGTGTTCGAGGAAGAGCACAGGGTTGGGGTCGCGGATGGCGCTCTTGATCATGGCCTTGGCGTCGGCGGGATAGGTCGGCGCAGCCACCTTGAGGCCTGGTGTATTGCAGAACCAGGCCTCGACGCTCTGGGAGTGGTAGAGGGCGCCGCCTGGTACGACGCCGTACGGTGCCCTGATGGTGATTGGACAATTCCAGTCGCCGTTCGAGCGGTAGTAGAACTTGGCCGCCTCATTGACGATCTGGTCGAACGCTGGCGGGATGAAGTCGGCGAACTGTATCTCGGCCACGGGGCGCATCCCGTTCACCGAGAGGCCTATGGCAGAGCCCACGATCAGGCTCTCCGCAAGCGGCGTGTCCATCACCCTTTCTGCCCCGAATTCCTCCTGCAAACCCTGGGTAACCCTGAAAACACCACCGGCCCGGCCCACGTCCTCGCCGAGTACCATGACCGACTCGTCCGAGCGCATCTCCTCGGCGAGCCCCTCGTGGATGGCCTGGAGCAGATTCTTCGTCGCCATGGGTACCCCTAGGCCTCCGCGTAGACACGCACTAGCACGTCTTCGGGGTCCGCGAAGGGGGCGTTCTCCGCGTACTCGCTCGCCTCGGCGACCTCCGCCTTGATGCGCTCGGAGATCTCGTCCCGCTCCGACTCATCCAGGACGCCGTTCTCCAGAAGGTACTTCTCGAAGCGGACGATGGGGTCCTTCTTGCGCCACTCCTCGATCTCCTCGCGCTCCCTGTATCTACGGTCGTCGTCGTCGGAGGAGTGGGCGGTCATGCGGTACGTTTTCGCCTCGATGAGGGTCGGCCCCTCACCCGCGCGGGCGCGCCTGAAGGCCTCTTTGGCCGCCTCGAAGACGGCGAGTACGTCGTTGCCGTCTACCTCGTGGCCGGGGAAGCCGTAGCCTTCGGCCCGCTTCGCTATGGAGCCAGCGACCTGGAATTCCGCCGGGACGGAGATGGCATAGACGTTGTTCTCCACGAAGAAGACTATAGGCAGGTCGTGGATACCGGCGAAGTTCATAGCCTCGTGCCAGTCACCGCCGCTGGTCGACGCCTCGCCGCCGCACACGAGTACGACCCCGTCCTCGCCGCGCGTCTTGAACGCGAGGGCCGTGCCTGCGGCCTGCGGGTACTGGATCCCGACCGGGGCAGAGGCTGTTACGATGTTCATCTCCCGGCTGCTGTAGTGACCGGGCATCTGGCGTCCACCGCTGTTCGGGTCTTCTTTTTTGCCAAGGAGGCTCAGGAACTGGTCGCGGGGCGTCTGGCCGAGGAGCATGGTCATCCCCGAGTCGCGGTAGTAAGGGTACAGGTAGTCGCTGCCTGGGCGCAGGTTGTAGGCGGCGCCGACCTGGGCGCCCTCCTGGCCCTGGCAGGAGATCACGAACGCTGCCTTGCCCTGGCGGTTGAGGATCCAGGACCGCTCATCCACCCGCCGCGCGAGAAGCATGTGGTAGTGCATCCTGCGTAGGTCGTCCTCGTCCAGGCCCAGCGCCTCGTGGTCGGCACTGGTCTCTCGAATAGCCATAGACCTCCTCCTCTCAAAGGTCCCCACGTCAGGAGCCGAAATCGCTCCCCCGTCCCTCGGATTCTAGCAGACCGCCGATGCCTCCCGAGCTCGGCCATCACCACCAGACGCAGCATACTATGCCTCCATGAGGCAGCGCGGATTGACCGCATGCCGTCTGCGCTGCGTTTTCTTCCCATAGTGTTCCTTGACGGTTAAGAGGGAGCGTCTCGCTCCTCTCTGCGGTCCACCCGCTCATCCTCCCTCGGCGACGCGCCAGGGAGATACGCGCGAGACTCCGCTATCGTACGAATGTCCGACGGACGTGCGCAGGAAACTCCTACGCCATCACGTTGAAGTCATAATGTTTGCGAACCGGAGTCTCGGTCAGCAGCGTGGCGAACTTCTCGACCTTCTCGTCGTAGAAGCCCTCTATCTCTCCCGCCTGAGGGTCGGTATCCCAGAGGGTGATCGAGATCCCAACGCCCGTGTCAGGGTCCGTGAGCAACCACGCGCCTTCGAAACCCCTCTGCCCCCTGGCCAGAGGCACTACCTCATCCCTGTAGACACGTACCAGCTCCTTCGTGTCCACGGGCCTGATCCGAAGGTCAACCACCATGGCCTGCATCTCCAGACTCCTTCCCGACGATCTTGATGCTTGTGTATCAAGTGTATTATACCCGGGATCGTGTACCGAGAGCCAGCCCACGACCCTGTAGGATACATGAACCGTTCGTTCAAAAGCCTGGCATGCCTATAAATCGTGGTAGGAGGTGCGGGGCCTCAAATCACCGGCGTCTCGCGGTAATCGCCGAAGATCTCTTGCATGGCGGCGCTGATCTCCCCGACCGTTGCGTACGCCCGCACGGCTTCGAGGATCGCATACATCGTATTCTCATCACCCTGGCACGCGAGCTTGAGCTCTTCGAGACGCTTCTCGACGAGGGCGTTGTCACGCTTCTTCTTAAGTTCGGTGAGGCGTTCGACCTGACCACTCGAAACCTCAGGGTCGATACGGTGCAGCTCGACGTCTTGCTCGTCCTGAGGTTCGTAGATGTTTACGTTGACCATGTAGCGCTTCTTCTCTTCAAGCTCGCGCTGGTAACGGGCACTGGCCTCGGAGATCTCACGCATCGGAAAGCCCTGTTCTATAGCCCGGATCATGCCCCCCATCTCGTCAATCTGCCTGAAGTAGTCGTAGGCCTGCCGCTCGAGCTCGTCGGTCAACGTCTCGACGAAGTACGATCCGCCCAAAGGGTCTATGGTGTTCGCCACCCCGGTCTCGAGGGAGGCTATCTGCTGCGTACGAACGGCGATCCGCACCGCCTCCTCCGTCGGGAGCGCGAGGGCCTCGTCGAGCGAGTTCGTGTGCAGGCTCTGCGTCCCGCCGAGGACGGCCGCGAGCGCCTCGAAAGCGGTGCGGGCGACGTTGTTGTAGGGCTCCTGGGCCGTAAGTGAGACACCCGCGGTCTGGGTGTGGAAACGCATCCGTAGAGAACGCTCGTCTTTCGCACCGTACTTCTCCTTGAGGACCGTGGCCCAGATGCGGCGTGCGGCCCGGAACTTGCAGATCTCCTCGAAGAAGTCTATGTGCGAATTGAAGAAGAAGCTGAAGCGCGGGGCGAAGTCATCCACGTCGAGCCCAGCCTCTATGCCGGCCTCGACGTACGCGAAGCCGTCGGCCAGGGTGAAGGCGAGCTCCTGGGCGGCGGTGCTCCCCGCTTCACGAATGTGGTAGCCGCTTATGGAGACGGTGTTCCACTTCGGCATGTGCTCCGTGGCGTAGACGAGCATGTCCTTGAAGACACGCATCGAGGGTTCC
>Ga0126306_10001454_pt1 | contig 12691 bp, 12 predicted proteins | sample Plot27_FD_92592 | JGI IMG/M metagenome (GOLD analysis project Ga0126306, IMG submission 92592) | Serpentine soil microbial communities from UC McLaughlin Reserve, CA, USA - Plot27 | ecosystem: Environmental > Terrestrial > Soil > Grasslands | place: USA: UC McLaughlin Reserve, Lake County...
CGCGAGGAAGCCGGCGAGCGGCAGGACCACCTCGCTGGGCATCGGGGGGAAGAGGTTCTCCAGCGCCACGAGCGCGGCAACGCCGACGGCGCCCATCGCGTCGATGACGTCGAGCACCCAGCCGGCGAGCCCGCCGAGGTCGGCGATCTTGTGAGCGCGCACCAACCCGTCGTGCCCGCCGAAGAGGCCTCCTACGCAAGAAGGTGCTGGTCGTCGCGGTCGTACGTCGTCAGCCGGAGCTTGCCACGCCGCTGCGGGCGCTGACCCGCAGCGACGACGTGTCGACGGCCTCGAACGCGGAGGCCGGGATCGACTTGAGCTCGTCGAGCAGGCCGGTCGGCCACTTGGCCGTCGCCGTGCCCTGGAAGTACCAGGGGGACCCGTTGTCGGCGAGCACCAGGCCGTGCCGCTTCATCGCAGCCAGGACGACCTTGGTGTCGGCGCGCAGGCCGCTCGTCGGGTACGACGCCTCGAGCCGGAACCACGCCCCCATGGGCGGGTAGGCCGGGTTGCTGACCGAGCCGGCGTCGTGGCGGGCCGGCCACAGGTGGCTGCGGTCACTCACGTCGGTCGTGAAGCGGATCGCGTGGTCGACCCGACCGTTGCGCACCTCGCCCAGCCGCAGCAGCCCCGGCAGGATCGGCAGCCCGGCGGCGTCGGCTGACGTCAAGCCGGCCGGACGTAGTGCGTTGCTGGTGAGGCGCCAGACGGCACCGGACCCGGCCCGCCAGTGCCCGGTGGAGCTCCTCCGGGTGGCCCACGTCTCGTACAGCTTGCAGGTGCTCTTGTCGACGACGATCGCGTGCCGGTCGCCGTCCGAGCCGCGGCCGCCCTCGATGCGGGTGGCCCTCCCGAGCGGGTAGCGGACCCGGTCGCTCTCGGCGGCGTACTCGAAACGCACCCGCACCTTCGGGTGGTCACCGCCGACGACGGTGATCGGGATGCCGTAGGGCACCGGCTGCTCGCCGTAGGACGGCCCGAAGTCCGGGTGCAGGTCGCGGTCGGTCGACATGTGCGAGAGCCACTGCGCGCTGCGGTCGTGCACCGGCAGCCTGCTCACGTCGGCGTGCCACACGCTGGTCGAGGGGAAGACCGGGCAGGAGGTTCCCGGCACGGTCCGTCCGGCGCCGACCGCGGCCGTGCCGCCCGCGGCCAGCGTGGACGCGGCCAGTGCGGCCACGGCGGCTGCGGGAACGACGACGCGTCGGGCGCGGCGGAGCACGGGGGTGATCCTGGCAGGCAGGCCGGTGGAGGTCATGGGGGTGGATCGGCCGGTCGGCGGGCCGGCTGCACCATCCGGGCGGGTGACAGAGCGTGACACGCCCGGAATGGGACACTCCGGACAGCGGTGGCTACCCTGACCGGATGCCGCAGCACCACGACCCCTACGCGGCGCCGGACCCCCTCACCGACCCCCTCACCGGCCCCTGGAGCGAGCCGCCCTGGACCGAGCCGGTGTGGTCCGAGCCGAGCTGGACCCAGCCGGTGGACGTCGAGCCCGCCGCCGTCGAGCTCACCACCCCGGTCCGGCCCGAGGCGGATCTGCCGAAGGTCGAGCTGCACGACGACGAGATCGGGATGCTCGAGGAGTCGCTGCGGCTCGTCGAGGGCCAGGCGGACCGGCTGATGGGCCACTTCTACGCGGCGCTGTTCCTCGAGGCGCCACACCTGCGGGCGCTGTTCCCGGTGGCGATGGAGGGCCAGCGCGAGCGGTTCTTCCGGGCGCTCACCGGCGTGGTCGCCCACCTACGCGAGCCCGAGCGGCTGTCGGTCATGCTGCGCCACCTCGGGCGCGACCATCGCAAGTTCGGTGCGCGCACTGAGGACTACGACCGCGTCGGACGCGCTCTGATCACCGCGCTGCGCACGTTCGGCTCGGACGTGTGGGTGCCGGAGCTAGATTCGGCGTGGGTCCGTGCCTACGACGTGATGGCGCGCGCCATGCTGGCCGGTGCGCAGGAGGCCGCCGAGCACGAGCCGGCCTGGTGGCGCGGGGAGATCGTGGCGCACGAGCGCCGGGCACCCGACCTCGCGGTGCTGGTCGTGCGCCCGGACCGGCCCTACGACTACACCGCAGGGCAGTTCGCCAGCATCGAGACGCCCTACCGGCCACGGTCGTGGCGGACGTACTCCATGGCGACGGCGCCGAGCCCGGACGGGCTGCTGGAGTTCCACGTCCGCGCCCTCGACAACGGGTGGGTCAGCGGGCCGCTGGTGTGGCGCGCGCAGGTCGGCGACGTGCTCCGCCTCGGCGCCCCGCAGGGCGACCTGCGCATCGACCACGACTCGCGACGCGACGTGCTCGCCATCGCGGGCGGGACAGGGTTGGCGCCGATCAAGGCGATGCTCGACGACATGACGAAGTGGAACACCAGCCGCCACTTCACGCTCTTCTTCGGGGTGCGGCACACCCGCGAGCTCTACGACATGGCGGCCCTGCACCGGATGTCGGCGCTCAACCCATGGTTCACGGTGGTGCCGGTGGTCTCGGAGGACCCCATGTTCACCGGCGAGCAGGGTCTGGTGGCCGACGCGGTCGCGCGGTGGGGCCGGTGGACCGAGCACGACGTCATCGTCTGCGGCTCACCGCCGATGACCCGCGCCACCTTCGACCGGCTCATCTCGCTCGGCGTGCCGTCCGAGCGGATCCGCTACGACGTCGTCGGTGACGCCCACCCGGCGGCCGCAGAGGTCATCGACCTGCGCGATCACCAGCGCGGGTCGTCACGCAGGAGCGCCTCCAGGTCGGCGGACGGCATGGGCCGCCGGATCAGGTAGCCCTGGTTGCAGCCATCGCGCGAGGGCGGCCACCCCGAGATCGTTTGCGACACCGAAGCCCTCGACACGCCGGCCGGCCGGCGTGTCGGCCACGGCGGATGTCGCAAACGATCAGTCGGCGGGTGGACCAGGGTGCGCGACCGTCGCTGCCACGGGTCGCGGGCGGCCGGCGCGACGCCTTTGCCCGGCCTCACGCGCGCCGGGTAACCTGTGCGGCGCGCCGGGCGACCGGCGTGGGGAGGCGTCGCCTAGTCCGGTCTATGGCGCCGCACTGCTAATGCGGTTTGGGGCTTCAACCCCATCGAGGGTTCAAATCCCTCCGCCTCCGCCATGGCTGCGCATCAGGGTCCCTGCCCGCTCGGGCCGGTTCGGCCGAGCCTGATCTGGGGCAGCGACCCTGCGAGGTGGGCGACATGGTGAACTCCGACTCGCTCGTCTCCTGGCTGCTCGTCGGCGCGGCGTCGACTCGGACGGTGGTGACCTCGCTCGGCTGAGCCGGCGCAGGTGTCCGCTGCTGAGCGCGGGGAAGGGCAACCGGGTGCAGACGTTCCTCCCGTACCCGAGCTTCGCCCGGTCGGCCGCCGTCCTCGACGACCGCCGGCTGGGCAAGCAACGGGTCGAGGCGCTGCAGGTGGTGCGAGCGCTGACCTGGGCGACGTACGGCTGGAAGAACCACCCCGCCGTCCGGATGTGGCAGGGCAGCGTCGAGGCGCTCGGCCGCTACGGCTACCTGATCTGCCGAGAGTGGGTGGGCCGCGGCTTCGCGGACACCTGCGCGGTCTCGATCGCCGCCGACCTCGCCGACGCCGGAGTGACGACGGTACGCACCGAGGCCGAGCTGGCTGCCGCCGGCGCGTTGCCGGCCTGGCTGGGTGACGAGCGGGTGCACCGCAGCCATCAGGCCGCCCTGCGGCGCAAGAACCCCGAGCACTACGGCCGGCTGTTCCCTGACGTCGACCCGGACCAGCCCTACCACTGGCCGGTGCAGGGCGACCCCCGCTCAGCGCCCGGTGCGCGCCTCGACCAGCCGGGCGGCCATCGTGCGCAGCAGCTCGCGCGTGAACGTCAGCTCCCGCTCGAGCAGAAGGTCGAAGGCCTCGCGGCTCACCGCGAGGATCCGCGAGTCGGTCAGGGCACGGACCCGCGCGATCCGCGGTGAGTCGGGCACCAGCAGCGCCAGCTCACCGAAGAACTCGCCGCGGCCCATCTCGATGTGCAGGTCACCCCGCTCGACCACCACCGATCCGTCGAGCACGACGAACATCCCTCGGCCGTGGTCACCGGCCTGGGCCAGCACCTGTCCGGCCGGCACCTCGGTCACCCCCTCGGCGGCCACCAGCGCGGCTGACTCCGCCGACATCTGGGCGAAGAGCGGGATGCCCGCGATCTCGGTGTCGGCCATGGCGCCTGTTGTACCAGGTCTGATGTCGCGGTGAGCTCGCCCGCCGCGACTGAGCTCGCCCGCCGCGACTGACGCGGGCCTCGCACCCTAGTGCGGCGTCGCGCCTGCGTCCGGGCCGGTGACGCCGGACTGGATCGCGAAGACGACCAGCTGCGCCCGGTCGCGCGCGTGCAGCTTGAGCATCGCCCGGCTGACGTGGGTGCGCACGGTGTCCGGGCTGACCACCAGCTCCGCGGCGATCTCGTCGTTGGACCGCCCGGTCGCGACCCACCCGACGATCTCGCGCTCGCGATCGGTCAGCCGGCCGAGCTCGGGGTGCGGGGTGGACGCCACCGCGCTTGGCCCGGCGAACCGGTCGATCACCCGCCGGGTCACGGTCGGCGAGAGCAGCGAGCCGCCGTGGGCCACGACCCTGATCGCCTGCAGCAGCTCGGCCGGGTCGGAGTCCTTGAGGACGAAGCCGCTGGCACCGTGCCGCAGCGCCTCGAAGACGTACTCGTCGAGCTCGAAGGTCGTCAGCACGATCACCCGCACGCCGGTCAGCGACTCGTCCTCGCTGATCTCCCGCAGCACCGCGAGCCCGTCGAGCCGCGGCATCCGGATGTCCAGCAGCGCGACGTCGGGCACCGTCTCGCGCACCAGGGCCAGCCCGGCCACGCCGTCGGCCGCCTCGCCGACCAGCTCCAGCCCGTCCTCGGACCCGAGCAGGGTGCGCAGCCCCATCCGCACCAGCGCCTGGTCGTCCACGACGACGACGCGCACCGCCCCGTGGTCGCTCACGCCACCGGCTCCGTCGTCGCGGAGGAGAGCGGCAGCACGGCCCGGACCCGGAAGCCGCCACCGGAGGCCGGGCCGGCCTCCAGGGTCCCGCCGAGGGAGGTGGCCCGCTCGCGCATCCCGCGGATCCCGCTGCCGTCCGCGCCGGGTGCTCCGCCGCTGCCCCGGTCGACGACCTCCACCTCGAGCTGCGCGTCGGCCGCGCGCACCACGACGGTCGCCGCGTCGGCGCCGGCGTGCCGCAGCACGTTCGTGAGCGACTCCTGCACGATGCGGTACGCCGCGGCGCCCACGTCCGTCGGGAGCCCGTCCAGGGGGCCGGTCACCTCCAGCCGCACGTCGACGCCGCCCTCGCGCACCCGCTGCACCAGGAGCGCCAGGTCGGCCACCCCGGGCAGCGGTCGCCGCTCCGGCACGTCTCCTGCACCGGCCCGCAGCTGGGCCAGCTCGGTGCGCAGCCCGTCGAGCGACTCGCGGCTCATCGCCCGGATGGCCTCCAACGACTCGCGGGCCTTGCCCGGGTCGCGGTCGAGCACGTGCAGCGCGACGCCCGCCTGCATGGCGATGACGGCCAAGCCGTGCCCGACGACGTCGTGCAGCTCCTGCGCCATCCGCAGCTGCTCCTCCGACGCTGCCCGCCGGGCCTGCTCGGCACGTACGCCGCGCCACGACTCGGCCCGCACCCGGGCGGCGGACCCGGTGGCGAAGGCCGCCGCCAGGATCGCCGACCACACCGTCCAGGCGCGGAACAGCTCCGACCAGGTCTCAGCGTCGTGCGTCGCCGCCCGCAGTGCCGACGCGCCGAACACCAGCACCACCTGGAGGGCGAGGGCTGCCGCGGCGCGTCGGCGCGGCCAGTGCACCGCGGTGGTCAGCGTCAGGACCGGGACGGTCAGCAGGATCGGGCCGAACGGGTAGCCCAGCCAGATGTAGGCCGCCACGGCTCCGGCGTTGAGCCCGACCGCCGCCCACCGCCAGCGCCGGCGCAGCACGACGGCAGCGACGGCGAGCAGGACGAGCCCGAAGGCCAGGGCGTCCACGTCGCGCGGCGCATGCGCCTGCGCCTCGCCGGCCGGCGCCGTGCCGGCCAGGCCGATGAGCAGCAGCGGTACGGCGGCAGCCCACACGGGCGGTCGTCGCGGGGGGAACACGCTCCGACCATAGGTCGCCGGGCCGCGGCGGTCGTCAGCACAGCGTTGACCCGACGTACGCAGACCTGCGTAGGGCATGAGCCTGCGCAGCGCTGACGACGCGGGAGGCCCTCGCTCGAAGGATGGATGGAGTCAGGCCAGCCATGGCGACGACATCTCCGAGAGGCAGCACCATGACGCTCGACACGATCCAGACGATCCAGACCATGCAGACCGTGGTCCTCGCCCATGACCAGTGGCACGGCCCCGGTGCCTGGTGGCCGATCTTCCCGCTGCTGTGGCTGCTGTTCTTCGCCACGGTGGTCACGCTGTTCGTGACCCGCGGCCGGCGCCGCGCGCAGACCTCCGGGCCTCGCGCGGGCGAGCGGGCGCTCGCTGAGCGCTACGCCGCAGGCGAGATCGACGATGCCGAGTACGCGCGGCGCCTCGACGTCCTGCGCAGCACCGGGAGGTGACCGGCATGGACGGCATGGACGGCATGGACGTCGTCACCACACAGCGCCTGAGCAAGGCCTACGGCGAGCGCACGGCCGTCGACGACGTCAGCCTGACCGTCCGGGCCGGGGAGGTCTACGGCTTCCTCGGCCCGAACGGGGCGGGCAAGACGACGACGTTGCGCATGCTGCTCGGCCTCGTGCGGCCCACCGAGGGGTCGGCCACGGTCCTCGGGCACCGGCCCGGTGACCCTGCTGTCACGTCCCGGATCGGCGCGCTGATCGAGGGGCCGGGCTTCTATCCCTACCTGTCCGGACGCGACAACCTGCGGGTCCTCGCGCGCTACCGGGGGCTCCCCGGCCGGGAGGTCGACGAGGCGCTGGACCGCGTGGACCTCGCCGACCGCGCCGGTGACGCCTTCAAGGCGTACTCGCTGGGCATGAAGCAGCGGCTCGGCGTCGCGGCCGCCCTGCTGGGGCGGCCCGAGGTCCTCCTGCTGGACGAGCCGACGAACGGGCTCGACCCGGCGGGACGCGGCGACATGCGTCGGCTGGTTGCCAGGCTCGCGACCCATGGGCACACGGTCCTCTTCTCCAGCCACGCGCTGGACGAGGTCCAGGAGCTGTGCGACCGGGTGGCCGTGCTGTCGCACGGGCACCTGCTCGCCGAGTCCACGGTCGCGGACCTGCGCGGCGCGACGACGCTCTTCGTCCGGGCCGAGCCGGCCGACGTGACCCTCGCGGTCGCGATGCGGATCGCCGGCGACGACAACGTGGCCGTGCGCGGCGACGGCGTGCAGCTCGAGGTCGGCGCCGAACGAGCACCGGAGCTGGCCCGTGCACTCGTGGCGGCCGGCGCCGACCTCCGCGAGCTCGCCCCCCGCGAGCGATCGCTCGAGGAGGTCTTCCTCGACCTCACCCATGACCAGCCCTCGACCGAGGAGGCACTGCGATGACCACGACAACTACGACCACCGGCCCGCCGGCACCGGAGCACGCGCCCACGCTCCGGGGCAGGCCTGGCACGGGGACGGGGGTGCTGCGCAGCACCCGAGCCGAGCTGCTGCGGCTGCGCAGGTGGCCGGCGCTCTGGGTCACCGTCGGTGCGGAGCTCGCCCTGAACCTGCTGTTCCTCTACGTCTTCACCTACGTGTCCTACCGCAGCGGCGACGGCGCCGACGGAGGAGGCATCGTCGAGGGCGTCTCCAAGGACTCGCTGCTCGCCGACATGCTGCCGGAGGCGATCCCGCGGGTGGCGACCTCGGGGATGCCGATGTTCGCCGGAGCACTCGTCCTGATCGTCGGTGCCCTGGCCGCCGGCAGCGGCTACGGCTGGGGGACCGTCAAGACCGTGGCCCTGCAGGGGCCGGGCCGGATGGCCTCGCTGACCGGGACGTTCGCGGCGCTGACCGTCTTCGTCGTCGCCCTCGTCGCGGCACTCTTCGCGCTGGACGCCGGGGTCTCGCTGCTCGTCGCGACGACGGAGTCGCAGCCGGTGGTGTGGCCGGCGCCCAGTGACCTGGCACAGGCGTTCGCCGGCGGTGTCCTGGTCATGCTGACGTGGACGTACGCCGGGGTGCTCGTCGGCACCCTCGCGCGCGGCCCCGCGCTCGCCGTCGGACTCGGCCTGGTCTGGGTGCTCGCGGTGGAGAACCTGCTGCGCGGCGTCGGCTCCCTGTGGTCGCCGATCGAGCGGGTGACGGACCTGCTGCCCGGCACCGCCGCCGGTTCCCTCGCCGGCGCGCTCGGCGCGATGCCGGTGTCCGAGCCGGGTGGCACTCCGGGCGTGCTGACGACTCTCGACGGCGGGCAGGCGGTCGTCCTGCTCGCGGCGTGGGCGACGGCGTTCGTGCTCGGGACCGCCTGGCTGGTCCGCCGACGCGACATCACCTGAGCCGCGCTGGCCCGGCCCGAGCCGGATCCGCACCCAGGCCGCGACCGGCAGCCCGACGGCCGGCGTCGTCCTCGTCGTCGGCGGTGTGGCGATGCACCGCCCACCGACCCCGGTCCCCGCTTACGACGGGGCAGGGAGGACGCAGAACTCGTTGCCGGAGGGGTCGGTGTAGGAACGCCACGGCAGCGTGCCCCAGTCCGCGTCGAGCCTGTCGCCGCCGCGCTCGGCGATGCGCGCCTCGACCTCGTCGGCGTCCTCACCGGTCTCGAGCCGGACGTCGAGGTGCAGCCGGTTCTTGGTCGTTCCCTTGGGTGCTGCCTCGGGGCACAGCTCGAGGAGAGGGCCGCGCATCGACGGGTGGCGCAGCGACCGGGGTGCGACGCCGGGGAACTGGGTCCAGCCGGTCAGCCAGGACCAGAACTCCGCGTCCCGGTCCGGGTCGGCGGAGTCGAGCGGGAGGGCCGCGAGAGGTCCGGTGTCGGCGTAGACCTCTCGGTCCTCCATGACGCAGAAGGGGTTGCCCTCCGGGTCGGCGAGCACCACCCAGGGCACGTCGCCCTGCCCGATGTCGAGGTGTCGCGCGCCCAGCCCGACCAGCCGCTCGACCACCTGGGCCTGGTCGGCGTCGCCCAGCAGGTCCACGTGCAGCCGCGGCGGCTGAGTCATGGGCTCGGGGACGCGCTGGAAGCACAGGTCTAGCACCGGCCCGCCGTCGATGGCGAGCCGCGTCTCGAAGCCGGCGTGCTCGTCGGTCAGCCGCTCGCCGCCGACCGCCGTCTCCCAGAACCGGCCCAGCCGCTGCGGGTCGACGGCGTCGGTGACGAGGTTCTCCAGGTACATGCACCCCACCGTAGGTGGCACCGGCGCCGCCCCCGCCGGCCGCCTCCCGGTGCTCAGTCGCCGAGCCGCGCGGCGGCGACCCGCTTCGGCACGACCATCCGCCAGGCGGAGCACACCAGCTCGCGCATCTCCTCCTCGTCGAGGGCGGACGTGCGCACCTCGATCCAGTGGAAGCGCAGGTCGGACTCGCGCGGCATCAGGAACTTGTCCGGCTCGGCGGCGACGGTGGCGGCGCGCTCCTCCTTGGGGAAGCCGACGCCCATCGTGGTCTCGTCGTGGGAGAAGGCCACGAAGACCATCGACCCGACGCGGAACTTCACCCGATCATGGACGACCACCTCGTAGGCACGCGGCAGCGTCGATGCGAGCGCCCGGACGTCGTCCACGGTGACCACGGCCGCAGTCTGACCCCACCTACCGACAAGGTCGAGCGCCGGCGAGAGGGGTGAGGCGGGAGTCCGGTCAGTACGTCGCGCCGGTGAAGGTGTCCCACCCGAGCCGTCGCGACACGCCGGGGGCCTTCGGCACACCCTCCGGCATATCGCCGCGAACCCGACACAGCTCGACACCGATCCCGCATACTCGTCGGTGCCGCCGGGTCGTCCGGTGGCTGCACCACCGTTCGGGGAGACCAGTGCTACCTGTACCACCTGCACGACCAGCCGTCCGACGTACGTCCGTCGGCTCGGCCTCTCCTCGACGCGGCCGACGGGTGCTGGGCGCGGTGCTGGCCGCCGCTCTGGCGACGGCCCTGGTTCCCGCGCTGCCCTGGGTGGCGCACGCCCGACCGGTCGACCTCGCAGCCACGAACCTGACGCGCAACGCCGATGCCGCGGCAGTGCAGTGCAACATGGGCTTCGGCGTGCGCAAGGCCAAGACCGACAAGCACGACGCGCTGGAGCTGATGGCGGGGCGCGCCGACCTCGACGAGTACGGCTGGTTCCACCTCGCCGCCAACCCGTCGTGGAAGCCGGTCTCCACGCTCGACAGCAGCGGCAAGGGCCACATGCACTCGCTGCACTACCTGCTCCCGCTGCTGCGCTACGGCGTGCGCAGCGGTGACACCGCGATGGTCGACCGGTTCTACTTCCTGATCAAGGACTGGCTTGACGACAACCCGCCTGGGGGACCGACCAGCCGCTACGCATGGGGGCCGCCCATCTACGAGGGCTTCCGGGCGCAGGTCCTGGTGTGCGCTGCGGCCGGTCCGCGCGGCGGTCAGCAGTGGCTGTTGCGAGGCCTGGTGCGGCACGGCCAGGTGATGTCAGACCCGCGCCGCTACGAGGGCGTCAACAACGCGTCGCTGCACCAGTCGATGGGCCTCTACGCCCTCGGCGAGACGATGAAGCGGCCGACGTGGCGCGCCACCGCCATCAGCCGTGAGTCCTCGCTCGCGGTGAAGCTGATCCAGGCCGACGGCTCGGACGAGGAAGGAGCGCTGGAGTACGCCGTCAACGACTACCGGTGGTTCGGCCAGGCCGCCGCGCGGCTGCGGCGCGGCGGTGACCAGGTGCCGGCCGACCTGATGCGCTACACCGCCATGCCGTCCTTCATCGCCCAGGCGACCCGCCCGGACGGCAAGATCGAGGCGCTCGGCGACACCACCCCGGCGGCCCTGGTCGCGTCGCGCTGGGCCGGGACGGCGGCCGAGTACGCGGCCACCGGCGGTGCGTCCGGGACCGCGCCGACGTCGACGTTCGCGGCCTACGCCGGCGGCTACGTGTTCGGCCGCTCCGGCTGGGGCACCACGCGCCCGCTGGCCGACGAGACCTTCTACAGCGTGCGCGGCGGGCGAGCCACGCCGCACGCCCACGACGACTCGGGCGCGGTGACGCTCTACGCGCACGGGTCGCCGCTGCTGCTGGACACCGGCAAGTGGCGCTACACCTACGGCACGACGCGCAGCTTCGTCGTCTCGCGTGCTGCGCACAACGCCGTGCTCGTCAATGGCGTCCAGCGCACCCGGCTGCGTCCGGAGATGACCACGGCGGCCGTCAACGGGCTCGACATCACGACGGTCGTCGACCGTGGCTACTCGGGCGTCACGCTGACCCGGACCGTCGCCTACGACCGGGCCGACGACACGCTCGTCGTCTGGGACCGGCTGTCGTCCCCGTCGAAGTCGGTGACGGCCAGCCAGCAGTGGGGCCTGGGCCGGGACCGAGCCGTCGATCTGAGCGGCGACGTCGCCCACACCAGCGGTCCGGGGGCCAACGTGTCGGTGCTCTTCACCTCGGGTGGCGCACCGCTCGACGTGGCCAAGGGGCAGAAGAGCCCGCTGCGCGGCTGGAACAGCATCGCGTACGGCGAGCTCTCGCCGTCGCCGTCGCTGCGGGCGACCCAGAAGGGCACGGAGCTGTCCTGGCTCACCGTCATCGCCCCGCGGGCGGACGGCGTGCCGGCCTCCGCGGTGTCCGCGTCGGCGTCGGTCAGCCAGACGGCCGCGTCGGTCGCGCTGACTTCTCCGACCGGTCGCGGCACCGTCAACCTGGACGCGTTCGGCGGTGGCTCGCGCACCGACTTCGGGTCGGTCACCCCCGCGGCGGTGCCCAGCGCCGACATCGTGCTGTCGGGCAGCCGGACGATCGTCCGGGCCACCGGGCTGACTCCCGGCGAGTCGGCCACCCTCGAGCAGCTGCCGGTCGGCGCCGTCGGGTGGACCCCCGTCGCCGAGGGTGCGGCGACGGCCGCCGGCACCATCGACCTGCCGGTCGCCCCGGCGACGACCGCGGACTACCGCATCGTGGCCGAGGGCGGGGCGTCGGCACCTGTGCGCGTGACCGCGGCCTTCCCGCCGCAGCCGGCCACCGGCGTCACGGCCACCTCGACCGGCCGCGGCAAGGTGACCGTGTCGTGGGTGCCGTCCACGGACACCGGCGGGACGTACCTCGTCAAGCAGGTCGTCGAGGTCGCCGGCCGCAAGATCGACGTGGCGCCGGACGCGACCTCACTCGAGGTCACCGGTGTCGTCCCGGGCCAGCGCGCGGTCAAGGTCCGCGCGGTCAACCCGGTGGCGCGGTCGCCGTGGGCGACGACCTCGGTGACCGTCCCGGCCTACCCGTCGGTCAGCGCCCCGGCCGAGGTGCGCAAGGGCACCACGGTGACGGTCACGCTGCGCGGCCTGCTGCCGGGGGAGCGGCCGGTCGTGACGATCGACCCCGCCAAGGGGGCCACCGTCACCCGACGGCCCGAGGTGTCCGCTGCCGGGACCGCAACCCTGCGCTGGACCGTGCGGTCCAGGACCAAGGTCGTCGTGGTCAGCGGCGGCGTGCGCTCCGACCCGCGGGTGATCCGCCTGCGTTGACCGCCCGACCTGTCGATCGTCCGGACATGCCGTAGGCCCCGGTGGGGGGCACCCGCCGGGGCCTTCGGTGGTCAGCAGCGCGGCTGGGTGCCGCGTCCCGGTCAGTAGCTC